>Ga0187782_10002163_pt1 | contig 14436 bp, 16 predicted proteins | sample 0715_SJ02_MP15_2_FD_132454 | JGI IMG/M metagenome (GOLD analysis project Ga0187782, IMG submission 132454) | Tropical peat soil microbial communities from peatlands in Department of Meta, Colombia - 0715_SJ02_MP15_20_MG | ecosystem: Environmental > Terrestrial > Soil > Wetlands > Peat | place...
ATCAGCGGCACGAGGAAGGAGACGAAGGAGACGAATGACGGCAGCGGGTCGCGCGAAGTGGTGAACAGACGCAGGAACAGGAATGGATCCTCCGCCGTCGTGTCCTTGATCTGCTGGATGGCGCCATAGAGCGCCGCGAGCGCGACGAGAACGACCAGCCATTCGAGCACGCGCATGCGCACGCTGGTCAGGTGATCCGACAGCTCCTTGAGCACCACCACTCCGAGACCGTGGAAGGCCGAACCCTCACGCCGCATGGCGCGCTCCTTCCTTCATGGTCATTTCCTCGTCCGGCCGGGTCTCGAAATAACGGGTGTAGATGGCGTCGAGGCTCGGTTCCTGCACGCCGAGATATTTCAGGCGGCCCTGCATCGCCACCACCTCGGCCGCCGCTTCCGAACGAACGTCACGGTCGGCGTGCAGCCTGAGCTTGCCAATCCCGGTGCGCTCAACGCCGCTGACACCGGGAATGAGCGCCAGCCGCTCAGCGAGACCAGCGCCGTCGGCTTCGATATCGACCACATAACCGCCGCCGAGCACCTGGCGGCCGAGCTCGGCCACCGAGCCGATCAGCGCGATCTTGCCACCGGCAAACAACGCGACGCGGTCGCACACGCTTTGCACGCGCTCCAGCAAGTGCGAGGAGAGCAGCACCGAAACGCCCGCGGCTTTGAAACTGCGGATAATAGCAAGCAGCTCCGCGGTGGCGTGCGGATCAAGCCCGGAAGTCGGCTCATCAAGGATGGCGATCTGCGCGTCCTTCATGAGAATCTCGGCAAGTCCCAGGCGCTGGCGCATGCCGCGGGAAAAAGTACTGACGCGCTTTTCCGCAAACTCGGCCAGTCCCACCCGTTCAAGCGCGTCTTTGATCTTCGTTTCGCGCTCGGCCTTCTTGAAGCCGATCAGCCGCGCCGTGTAGCGCAGATTGTCGGCGGCGGTGAGCTGGTCATAGAAGCCCACGGTATCCGGCAGGTAGCCGACGCGACGCTTGACCGAAAGCGGCTCGCGCGCCGGATCGAATCCGAGTACGCGCACCTCGCCGGCGGAAATCTCCGTCAGCCCGAGCATCATTAGGATGGTCGTGGTCTTGCCCGCGCCGTTTGGACCGAGAAGGCCGAAGATCTCACCGCGGCCGACGGCAAACGAGACGTGATCGACCGCCACCGCGCGGCCGTAGCGCTTGGTGAGGCCCTTCGCCTCGATGACGTTTTCCGCGGTCATCGCCGGCCGAACCTGGCGACCGCTCCGACCATGACGAGCAGCGCGACACCGATGATGCCGACGCCGGCGATGCCCCAGAGCGTGGACGTCGTCACGGTAACGCGGAAGGTGGTGGAGGCCGACTCACCGCGGGTCGATGCCCGGATCGTTGTCACGTAGTCGCCGGCGATAGCCTTTTCGGTGGGCGTGATCAGAGCCTGCACTTCCTTATTGGCATTGGGCGCAATGTGGTCGACCGTCTTCGGATCGAAGGTGATCTTCCATCCGCTCGGCGCCGACCCTGACAGCTCGACGTCATCAGCCGGCGCGGTGCCGGTATTGGTAATGACGACCGGCACCGATGTTTCCTTGCCGGCCGAAGCGCGGGTCGAGACCAGCCCTTCGCGGCCGCTGATGTCGAGCCTCGGTTGGCCGGTGATGTCCATGGTGAGATCGGCGGTCGCCGCGGCATCTTCGGCGCCGACTTTTGCCACGACTTTGTAGCTTCCTGCTGCCGCCGTGTTCGGCGGTGTCACCTTGAGTTTGACGGTCTTGCTCTGGCCGGCATCGATTGGGACCGCGTTGAGCTCCTGGCTGCCATATTGCTCGGAGAATGACGCGTCGAAATTTTGCGGCGTCTGCGCCGCCAAACTCACGGTCAGTTTCTTGCCGCTGTCGTTCTTGATGTTGAGCTGAAATTCAAAGCTCGACTTCGAGGTGCCGCGCAACTCGGGAAGCTGTGGCGTCAAAGTCAGCTTGGCCGGCAGATCCTTGGCAAGCGTCACCGCAACCGGCAACTCCACGGTCGTTGAGCCGCCCGCGGCGGTGACCGTGAGCGTTTGCGTGCCAATTTCGGCGTTCTTCGGCACGTCGAGCCGCAATTCAAGCGACACGCTCGAATTGGTCGCCGGCATCGCCGCAGCGACCGGTTGGCCGCCGCCCATCAGCGTCGCGGTCCATCCGGCGGGGACCCCGGAAACCGACAACGCCAGCCGCTCCGGCGCCAGATCGTAATTCTGCAGTTTTAGATTGATGGAAGAGGTTTCGCCCGGCCGCAAAGTGACGGCAGGATAATCGCTCAAAAGATACAAGCCCTTGACGTCCTTCGGCGCGTCGTCGGCCCGGGCTGTGGGATTGGCAACCGGCGCCAGCAGAGCCGCACAAGCGGCAACAGCGGCGATAACTGGATATCGCATTGGTATAAACTCCCCGTGCAGGAAATGGCTCGGTGTGTCGTCTCGCAGGCCCGCTCATTGGGCGCGGTCGAAGCACCCGACATTGTGGGCGCAATCGTGACAAAATCATGCAGACAACGGCCCGTTTGGCAAGACCTGCGGTAGAGAGCCGCAGTTTAGCGTTAAATTGCGCCGATGCGTCGCAGGGAAGAAATCAGCGCCGGTCTGTTGGCATTCCGCCGCAAGGGTAAATCCCTTGAGGTCTTGCTCGCCCATCCGGGCGGACCGTTCTGGGCGAAAAAGGACGAAAGCGCCTGGACCATTCCTAAAGGGCTGGCCGAGCCCGGCGCCGACCTCCTGGCGACGGCGCAAAGGGAATTTACCGAAGAAACAAATCTTGCCGCGGTCGGTGATTTCATGCCGCTGGCGCCGGTCAAGCAGAAAAACGGCAAGGTCGTGCACGCTTGGGCGTTCGAAGCCGATCTCGATTTGACAGGCTTCGCCAGCAATACTTTCGAAATGGAATGGCCGCCGCGATCCGGACGGCGGCAAAGCTTTCCGGAAGTCGACCGCATCGCTTATTTCACCCTGCCGATCGCGATGGTTAAGATCATCGCCTACCAGCGGCCGTTCCTTGACGAACTTAAGCGGCGCCTCGGTTGAACGGATTTACTCGCGCGGCACGTCCGGCCAGTCGACTTCATTGTTCGGCAACACCCAAGGCTCCCGGATCGCCGCTTCGCGCCATTCTCTCCATGCAGGGAGCGTCATGTGCGCGCGCATATAGTCACGCGCGGCGGCGCTCACTCCGACGGCATAGGTGTGAAAACGCCAAACGACGGGCGCATACATGGCGTCGGCCGCGCCGAACGCGCCGTAAAGAAACGGGCCCCCGGCCCCGAAGCGGGCACGGCACTCACTCCAGATTGCGTCGATGCGCGCAACGTCGGCGGCCGCCTCATCGAGAGCGCGGGGGATGACGGGCCGCCAAACGTTCATCGGCAAACGGCGTCGCAACGACGCAAAGCCCGCATGCATTTCCGACGAGACGGCGCGCGCATGCGCCCGCGCCGCCGGCGCCGCCGGCCACAAACCGGCTCCGGGAAATTTCTCCGCCAGATATTCCAGGATCGCCAGCGATTCCCATATCCGGGCCTCGCCGTCGATCAGCACCGGCACCTTGCCGGCGCCGTTCAATGCCGTCACCCGCGCCTTGAAGTCGGGCGCATCGAGCGTGATGACGGTCTCTGCAAACGCGATCCCGGCGACCTTCATCGCCAGCCACGGCCGGAACGACCAGGAGGAATAGTTCTTATTGCCGATGATCAGGTGCAGCGCCATGGATTATCAGCTCCCGGCGGATGCGACACCTGACATGTCCATTTCCTTGCGACAAGACGCGGCGGCCTACGCCAAACCGATCATCGCAGCGAGAAACGAAACACAGACCACGGCTAGTACGGTGAAAAATACCGCGAACGCGGTCTCGATCCATGCACCGGCGGCACTCGAATCGGTGTTGGCGCAAACGCTCTTGGCAGCCGGTGCGGCGGCGTTGGCCGGCGCCACCGGCCCTTCGCTGGACATAGATGCCCCTTTCGCGAATCATGAGCCGTCGCGACATCTTACCGACAGACGGCCGAAATCAATCGCGCCCAGTGAGCCAATGTCTTCGGACAAGAGTTGAAAGGTTCAGTTAACGGCCGGATTGAGACCGCGTCAGGGACCCGGAAACAAGATGTTCGTCTTGCCGGCGAGGCGATAAGCCAAGAGACCGATCCACTCATGCACGGCCGTATCGGTTCGCCGCAGGCCCTCGGCCAGCGACGCGAAGGGTTGCGTCGCATCAATCATTCCGCGGGTGCGCCAATCGACTGGATAGGCTTCTACGGGGAAGCCTGCCGCCCTGAACGCCGCCATCGCGCGCGGCATATGGTGGGCCGACGTCACCAGAAGCCAGCGCTCGCCCGGCTTTGGGTTGGCAATCAGGCGCGAGAACACCGCGTTCTCGATTGTGTTACGCGACTGCTCCTCTGAGGTGATGCGGTCGCGCGCGACGCCGAGAGCTTCCAACTGCTGAACGGCAAACGGGGCCTCGGCGCTTTCGGCGAAGATCAGTGCGTTGCTCCCGCCGCTGTAGACGATCCTGGCATACGGATAGCGCCGCGCCAGCTCTGCGGCGGCGACAATGCGTTCGGCTCCCTCGTCAAGCGCAACCGCGCCGCGCGCCGCCGATACATCAGGCGAGACCGCACCGCCAAGCACGACAATACCGTCGGGCGGTCCGTGCGAAGCGTCCCAAGGCGGGAAGCGTTGCTCGAGCGGCAAGATCAGCGCATTGCCGAGCGGCGATAATCCGGCAACAGCGATGAGCACAAGGCTCGTCACAATGAGCCAGCTCGCAAGCCGCGTGAGCCGCGTGCACAAGAGGATGAGGCCGATCAGGCCGATCGCCATCAACACGTTCGAAGGTAACGTGAAGAAGCCGAGAATTTTCGAAGCAGCGAAGAACATCCTCGCTCTTTCAGCCGCTCACGACCGCGACTTGCGCCATGCCGCATAGCGCGCTTTGGCCGCATCGTCCGGTGGATAGAGGCCGGGCAGCTTCACGCCATTTTCGACTTCGCCAAACACCCAGCTTTCGTAAAGCTCATGTTCGGCGCCCTCATATGCGACGTACTCGATCAGCGCCTGCGGAACCACGACGGCGCCGTCATCGTCGGCAACGATGACATCATCGGGGAATATTGCACAGCCGCCGCAGCCGATCGGCTGTTGCCAGCCGACGAAGGTCAGCCCGTTAACGGAAGCCGGCGCCGCGGTGCCGGCGCACCAGATCGGCAGACCGCTCATCAGTATGCCCGCGCGATCGCGCACGACGCCGTCGGTGACAAGCGCCGCGACGTTTCGCTTTCTCATGCGAGCGCAAAGAATATCGCCGAATATGCCGGCGCTCGTTACGCCCATGGCATCGGCAACCGCAACGGTGGCTTCCGGCATTTCCTCGATTGCCGCCCTGGTCGAAATCGGTTTGCCCCAGCTTTCCGGCGTGGCGACGTCTTCGCGCACCGGGATGAAGCGTAAAGTGAATGCACGTCCAACGACACGCTCGCCGCCGGGAACAAGCGGTTTGGGACCGTGCATCCAGCAGCGCCGGATGCCTTTGCGCAACAACATGGTGGTGATCGTTGCCGTCGTTACTTTGCGCAGAATATCGAATGGCGCGTCGCTCATCGTCCGTCTCTTTCACTTCAGCCAGTTTCTCATCCGCTCAACGGCCTCGTACATCTCCTCGCGCGCGCCCGCATAGCACAGACGCAGGAAGCTCTTGCCGCGCATCGGATCGAAATCGACGCCGGGCGTCGCCGCCACGCCGGCCTCGTCCAGCATGCGCGTAGCGAAAGCAAAACTGTCGGTCGAGAAACGCGAGACATCCGCATAAAGGTAAAATGCGCCATCGGCCGGCAGAAATGAATCAAGGCCGACCTGCGGCAGGCCTTCCAGCAAAATGCGCCGATTGGCCTCGTATCCCCGCCGCACTTCTTCCAGTTCGGCGCGGCCATCAAAGGCGGCTTCTGCGGCAATCTGTGAGAGTGTCGGCACCGAGATCGCCAGATTCTGCTGCAGCCGCTCGACGGTCCGTATCAGCGACGGCGGCACTACCATCCAGCCGATCCGCCACCCGGTCATGCAGAAATATTTTGAGAAGGAGTTGATGATGATGGTGTCGGGCGAAATGCGCGCGGCGCATTCCGCGGCAAAGGCATAATCCAGACCGTGATAGATTTCGTCCGAAATGACGATGATACCGGCATCCTCGGCGCAGCGGATCAGCTCGGCGAGCGCCGGCGCGGTCATCATCGTGCCGCTCGGATTGGCCGGCGAGCCCACCACCACACCTTTGAGCGGGCTTAAGCGATGGCGAGCGAGCAGCGAATCGCCGGTGATGGACCAGCGCGTCGCCGCGCTGGTTTCGATCCCGGCCGGTTTGCAACCGAGCGCGGTGAGGATATGGCGGTAGGGCGGGTAACCCGGCAGCGGCACCGCCACACGATCTCCGGGCTCGAACGCAGTGAGAAACGCCAGGATGAACCCGGCCGAGGACCCGGTTGTTACGACAATGCGGGCCGGATCGATGTCGAGCCGGTGCCATTCGGCATAGGCCCGCGCGATGCGCTGGCGCAGCGACGCGATACCGAGGGTTTCGGTATAACGGAGCGGCGACGAAAGTGCTGCCCTCGCCGCGTCAACTGCAGTCTTTGGCGCACCCGCCGCCGGCTGGCCCACTTCCATATGGATGATCCGGCGGCCTTGAGCTTCGAGGCGCGCCGCCGCCGCGACCACGTCCATCACCATAAATGGCGGCACGGCGCTCCGCGCCGACGGTTGCAACAATCTTTTAGCCCTCTCAAGCATGATTACGCCTGCGAAAAGCCGCTTGCTGAGCCGCCCCGGTGCTGCCGCATTCGCGGGCTTCCCTGCCTAGGGCTTCGTCCGACCGCCACGCCGGCCTCGTGTTGACCGTAACCGGTTCCATCCATAGCCTCGGTCGCGAGACCAAGGGACCGACGTCTTCCCAGATGACCGTCGCCAGACCCTCTAGCAAGGCGTGCCCGGCGAGACCAGCGTCACGCGCCGTTGCAATTACCGCCGCCGCCGCAATCGCGCTGGGCGGCGTGCCGGCGCGCGCGCAGACCGGGGCCACTGCCGGCATCCCGATGATTCGCGACGCGGAGATCGAGCAGCTGCTGCGCGATTATACCGCTCCGCTTCTGCACGCGGCCGGCCTGGGTAATCAAAATGTGCAGGTGGTGATCATCAACGAAAATGTGTTCAACGCGTTCGTCATGGATGCACACCGCATCTTCGTCTTCACCGGCGCGCTGAAGCAAGCAACCACGCCCAATCAGTTGATCGGCGTGTTCGCGCACGAAATGGGCCACATCGTCGGCGGCCATCTGTCCAAGATGCGCCAGGAACTGGCGAACGCGCAGACCGTAGCCATCGTTGCGATGTTGCTTGGCGTCGGCGCCATGGCCGCCGGCGCCAAGTCTGGCAGCATGGACGTGGCCAATGTGGGCGGCGCGCTCATAAATGCACCGCAGTCATACCTGCTGCACACGCTTCTCGCTTATCAGCGTGCCCAAGAGGAGCAAGCCGATCGCGCCGGCGTGCGCTTCCTGACCATGACCAGCCAGTCGGCGAAGGGCATGTACGACACGTTTAAGCACTTCGCCGACGAGATGATGTTCTCGGCTGCCTATATCGATCCGTATCTGCAGAATCACCCGATGCCCGCCGAACGCATGGCCGCGCTCGCGGAACTGGTCAAGACGCCATATTGGGACAAAAAGGATCCGGCTGAGCTGCAGTTCCGCCACGACATGATGCGCGCCAAGCTTTATGGTTTCACCGAGCGGGCCGACGCGGTGCTGCGGCGCTATCCGCTGTCCGACCGCAGCATGCCGGCGCGTTATGCGCACGCCATTGCCACTTACCGCTTTGGCGATATTCGTTCCGCTATTTCGCAAATCGACGGCATGATCGAGGCGATGCCAACTTATCCGTATTTCTACGAGCTCAAGGGCCAGGCGCTCCTGGAAAGCGGACGCCCAATGGACGCGATCGCGCCGCTGCACCGCGCCGTCGAGTTGGCGCCCAATCCCGCCCTCATTCAAATCATGCTGGGGCAGGCGCTCATCGCCACCAACAATCCGAAGATGACGCAGGAGGCCATACCGCTGCTGCGCGCGGCCATTACCAAAGAGCCGGAATCGGGCGACGCCTATGAACAGCTGGCGCTCGCTTATGGTCACACCAACGATTTCGCCGACGCCGATCTCGCCTCGGCGCAAGCGGCCTTTGCGCGCGGCGACAACAAGACCGCGCGCGAGCTAGCGGCGCGCGCCAAGACCCGGTTCCCGGTCGGATCGCCCGGTTGGGTGCGAGCCGACGATATCGTCGCTTTCAACAAGGGAAAAAGCCCGCTTCGCAATACCCAATAATCGTAAAAGGAAACTCACAATGATCTTCACCGCGCGCACGGCATTTCTAATCATACTCGCGTTATTTCTCGTCGGGCCTGCCGCAATTCCGGCGCAAGCGCAGAATTTTTCCGTTGACCAGCGTCAGGAAATCGAGAGCATCATCAGATCTTACCTGCTTGAACATCCCGAGGTGATGCAGGATGTCATGGCCGAGCTGGAGAAGCGCCAACAAGCGGCCGACGCCGAAAAGCATCGCGCCGCAGTTGTGGAGAACAAAGCGACGCTGTTTACGTCGCCGCACCAGGTCGTGCTCGGCAATCCGCAGGGCGATGTCACGATGGTGGAGTTCTTCGACTACAATTGCGGCTACTGCAAGCGCGCCCTCCCCGACATGCTTACGCTCCTCAAGACGGACTCCAATCTGAAATTCGTGCTCAAGGAGTTCCCGGTCCTGGGTGAGGGGTCGGTCGAAGCCGCGCACGTCGCCGTTGCCGCGCGCATGCAGGACACGACCGGGAAAAAATACATCGAGTTTCACCAGAAGCTCCTGGGCGGGCGCGGCCCGGCCGACAAGGCGCGTGCGCTCGCCGTTGCCAAGGAAGTCGGGTTCGACATGGCGCGCATCGAGAAGGACATGAGCAGCGACGAGGTGAAACGCACAATCGACGAAGATATGAAGCTCGCCGATGCGCTCGGCGTGAACGGCACGCCGAGCTATGTGGTCGGTGGCGAAGTCGTCGTCGGCGCGGTCGGACTTGACGCGCTGCGCGAAAAAATCAACGCGGAGCGAAAGTAGCTCGATTTTCGGCTTTAGCTGCTCAGCCGGTTTCGCCGTGCGATGCGCCGGCTGTTGTCCGCCGGATCGAGGCCGGCAGGCTTCCCCTTTGCAGGCGCCTTCCCTATAAACGGGCTCGTGCTGCGGGTGCTGCCCGCGGCAACGCCAGCCGGGTGCAGCTCGCGAAATGCCGAAGATCATTTATGTCCTGAACGGACCCAATCTCAATCTGCTCGGCGTGCGCGAGCCGGAAATTTATGGTCATGCCACGCTCGGCGACGTCGAAAAGCTGTGCCGCGCGACGGCGAAACGCCACGGGCTTGAAGTGGAGTTCCGCCAGTCCAATCACGAGGGTCAGATCATCGATTGGATCCAGGAGGCACGTGCCAGGCATGCGGCCGGCGTTGTCATCAATCCCGCCGGATATTCGCACACATCCGTTGCAATTCTTGACGCCCTGCTGACGCTGGAGGTGCCGGTCATCGAGGTGCACATCAGCGATATTCGCGCGCGCGAGCCGTTCCGCCGTCATTCCTACGTGTCGCAGGCCGCCCGATCGGTCATCTGCGGGCAAGGCATCGACGGTTATGCGCGCGCGATCGACGAGCTCGCCGTTTTGACCGGCGCCAAAGATCGCGCGAAGGTTTGACCGTGGCGCGCAAGCCCGACAGCCGGCCGGCGGCAAAGATGCCCGCGATCGATCGCGATGCGATCCGCGAGCTGGCAAAGCTGCTTGACGAAACCGGCCTGTCCGAAATCGAAATTCAGCAAGCCGGCGTATCGGTGCGGGTCGCGCGTAACCTGAACAGCTTTGCGCCGCGGGCGGCAAGCCTCGAAGCGTCCGCTGTTTCCGCCGCTGAACCCGCGCCACCGCCTGCCCTCACGGCCGAGCCGAGCCAACATCCCGGCATCGTTATTTCTCCGATGGTCGGTACCGCTTATCTCGGTCCCTCGCCCGGAGCGCGGCCCTTCGTCGAGCTCGGTGGCCAAGTGAAAGCGGGCGAAACCCTGATCATCATCGAGGCGATGAAGACCATGAATCAAATCCCGGCGCCGCGCGCCGGTACGGTGAGCCAGATTTTTGTCGAGGATGGTCAGCCGGTCGAGTACGGCGAGCCGCTGATGATCATCGAGTGAGATGTTCGATAAAATTCTCATCGCCAATAGAGGGGAAATCGCGCTGCGGGTGCTGCGGGCGTGCAAGGAGCTCGGCATTCCCACCGTGGCGGTGCATTCGACCGCAGATGAGGACGCCATGCATGTACGGCTCGCGGACGAAAGCGTCTGCATCGGCCCACCGCCCGCCAGAGACAGTTACCTGAATATTCCAGCCTTGCTCGCTGCCTGCGAAATCACCGGCGCCGATGCCGTGCATCCGGGTTATGGCTTTCTCTCCGAGAACGCGCGCTTCGCCGAAATTCTCGCCGATCATAATTTGCAATTCATCGGTCCGCGTCCCGAGCATATCCGCCTGATGGGCGATAAAATCGCAGCCAAACGCGCCGCCAGCGAGCTTGGCATTCCCACCGTCCCCGGCTCGCAGAGTGGCCTTGGTTCCGACCTGGAGGCGGAGCAATTGGCACGCGAGATAGGTTTTCCGATCATGCTCAAGGCCGTAGCCGGCGGCGGCGGCCGCGGCATGAAGGTTGTCCGCGCGGAGAGTGAACTCGTATCCGCCCTGGCTATCGCGCGCGCCGAAGCGAAGGCGGCGTTCGGCGACGACCTTCTTTATCTCGAAAAATATCTCGAACGCCCGCGCCATATCGAAATTCAAGTGCTCGGCGATGGCAAAGGCGACGTCATCCATCTTGGCGAGCGCGACTGCTCGCTGCAGCGCCGTCATCAAAAGCTGTGGGAGGAAGGCCCCTCGCCCGCGCTCAATACGGCTATGCGCGATCAGATTTGCGAAACGGTGGCGCAGGCCATGCGTAAGATCAAATACCTGAGCGCCGGCACCGTCGAGTTGCTCTACGAGGACGGCAAGTTCAACTTCATCGAGATGAACACCCGCATCCAGGTGGAGCATCCGGTTACAGAAATGATCACCGATATCGATCTCGTCGTCGAGCAAATCCGCGTCGCCGGCGGCAACGATCTCACGCTCGCGCAGACTGACGTGAAGTTCCACGGCCATGCCATCGAGTGCCGGATCAATGCCGAGAACCCCGTGTCGTTTCGTCCCGCGCCGGGCAAGATCGTACATTACCATCCGCCCGGCGGATTGGGGGTGCGGATCGATTCCGCCGCCTACCAAGGTTACGCGATGCCGCCGTTCTATGATTCGCTGCTGGGAAAGCTGATCGTCCACGGCAAGACGCGCGCCGAATGTCTGATGCGCTTAAAGCGGGCGCTTGACGAATTCGTCGTTGACGGCATCGAGACGACGCTGCCGCTGTTTCGCGCGCTGGCGCGCGAAGCTGCGATCATCGACGGCGATTATCACATCCATTGGCTTGAGGAGTTTCTGGCGCGCGGAGCGATCGAGCAGTAGCGCGCTGGCGCGGCGCGACCCGGTGGCTTGCGGGAGTGCCAAGCCTTTGCGGACCGCGGTAAAGCAGGCCGGCAAGCCATTTACGGTGGCAAAAATTTCACTGAAATCGTAGTTTATGAGTGATTAAGACGCGGGCGTTAGTGGTCTCTTTCTTAGCGCTGCCGCCGCGGTAACCAGAGGAAACGCATGGCTAGCCGGGAATCCGCGCTCGTCGACATAACCCCGGAAGTGCTGCTGAAGGCCTATGCCTGCGGCATCTTTCCGATGGCGGAAAGCGCGGAAGACCCCGCTCTCTACTGGATCGAGCCTGAACGCCGCGGCATCATTCCGCTTGACCGCTTTCACGTCCCCAGCCGTCTTGCCCGTACGGTGCGCTCCGATCGCTTCACGGTGGTTATCGACCGCGATTTCGACGCCGTCGTCGACGGCTGCTCCCGGCCAATGCCGGGGCGTAGCCGCACCTGGATCAACGCGCGCATCCGCAATCTCTATCGCAAGCTCTTCGAGCGCGGAGATTGCCATACGGTTGAGGTTTACGAGAACGGCGACCTGGTCGGCGGGCTTTACGGCGTGAGCCTTGGACGCGCCTTCTTTGGCGAAAGCATGTTCCACCGCGCCCGCGACGCTTCCAAGGTCGCGCTGGTGCATCTGGTGGCGCGGCTCAGGGCCGGACATTACCGCCTGCTCGACACCCAGTTCGTCACCGAACATCTGCGGATGTTCGGGGCGGTCGAAGTTTCGCGGCCGGCTTACCACAAGCTCCTCGATGCCGCCCTGGTCGGCGAAGGAGATTTTGCTGCGCTCGCGCTCGATCGGCCGGTATCCGGCAGCGTCGCATTGGCGCGCCTCGCGGGCCGATGATTCTCGCTATTGCGGCTGGGCCGGTGGCACCGGCGGCGCTGCCGGCGCGGGTTGTTGCCGCGCGGGCGCCGTTTGCCGCGTGCGCGCCGGCGCAGCGGGGCGCGGATTAGCCGGCGGCGCCGCGACGGGCGTTGGTTGAACGGCAGGCTCCGCGACCTTGAGCGGCGAGGCGCAATCCGTCAGCCAGACGTCGTAGATCGGATGTTCGACCGCATGCAGGCCGGGACTTGCGGCAAACATCCAGCCCGAGAAGATGCGCTTGACCTCGCCCTGGAGCGTCACTTCGTCGACCTGGACGAAAGCGTCCGTGTTGGTCGCCTCGGTCGGAGGCCGCGTGTAGCATACACGCGCGCTGACCCGCAGCGCGCCAAACTGCACCGTCTCACCGATGCCGGCGTCGAAAGAAATGATACGCCCGGTAATTTTGTCGAGACCGGAGAACACGGCGCGGCCGTTTTCAATTTTTTGCGTCGGCATCTCGGTGACGATCGTGTCATCGGGCTGCGGCGAAGTATCCGCCGGCTGCGGCGGTGGCGGATTGGCCGGGGCTGGCAACGTACCGGGAGGCGGCGGCCCTACGCCTGGGCGTTGGCCGGGCGGCAGCGTTTGCGGCGCCAGCGCCTGATTGCGCGTCGGGGCGGGAGCCATGGTCGCACCGGGCGGCGGCGGCAGCGGCTGGCTCTGGATGTTGGACGGCGGGGGTGCGGGAGACGGTGCCGGGAGCGGCGCCGGCCCCGGGTAATGGACGGGCGGCGGTTGCGGCGGAAATCCGTCATTCGGAACGTCGGCCGGCGGACGCGGGGGCGAATCGCCGAAGATCCATCCTTGAGCCTGCGCCGGCGCCGCCGTCAGTGCTCCGCCAAGCGCGGCCGATAGTGCAGCGACACGGAGCAGAAAGTTTGCAGTCGCGGCCAGGTTGGGCGTCATCGCGTTCGGCCCGGTTAACATGCGGAATGCGGCGAAAGCACGGACTACGAGCCGGGCGTCCACGCTTTGTAATCGCCCGTCGCCTTGGGGCGACGCCCTTGCGCCAGGGTCGAGCCGCTCGGCCGGTAAGCGCCCCGCGTCCCGGTGAGGTTCGGCAGGTGCGGCTTTTCCCACGGATATTGCCTGGTGGTTTCCTCCGTAGGCGGCGTGTCCACGACGTGATGCAACCAGCCGTGCCAACTCGCCGGCACGGTCGAGGCTTCGGCGACTGCCTTGTACACCACCCAGCGTCGCTCAATCCCCAGCGTCGGATCGATTTTGCCTTTTCGCGTACGGTAATAGCGATTGCCGAATTCGTCCTCGCCGACGAACTCGCCGTAGAGCAGCGTCCACAACTGGGTCCCGAAGGTCTGGCCGTTCCACCACGTGAAAAGGCGCAGCAGGAAGGTCTTCATTGCGGCGATCGCGAATCGTGGTTTGCGAAGTGGTTTTAATACGCAGGCGTTGATGCCATTTCACGCCTGCACTGTCCAGGGAAGCCGGAGCCGTCCGGGACCGTCCTCGTTGCGCTGCTCGTTGACGCCGCGCGCTGGCGCTGATCCGTTACCACCAGCGTTCCGGAACGAACCGTCCCGCCGCTTGCTCGAGCACGGCGCCGAGCGCGAACAGCGTCTCCTCCGCAAACGGCCGGCCGATGAGCTGCAATCCGAGCGGGAGGCCCTGGGCATCGACCCCGCTGGGCACGGAGATCCCGGGAAGACCGGCCATATTCACCGTCACGGTGAACACGTCGTTGAGGTACATTTCAATTGGATCGGCGCGGCCCTTTTCGCCGATAGCGAAAGCGGCCGATGGCGTCGTCGGCGTCAGGATCGCGTCAACACCGGCGGCGAAGCAGGACTCGAAATCACGCTTTATCAGCGTGCGAACTTTCTGCGCCCGCAGGTAATAAGCGTCGTAATAGCCGGCCGAGAGAACGTAAGTTCCGATCATGATGCGGCGGCGCACTTCCTTGCCGAA
>Ga0187782_10002164_pt1 | contig 14432 bp, 10 predicted proteins | sample 0715_SJ02_MP15_2_FD_132454 | JGI IMG/M metagenome (GOLD analysis project Ga0187782, IMG submission 132454) | Tropical peat soil microbial communities from peatlands in Department of Meta, Colombia - 0715_SJ02_MP15_20_MG | ecosystem: Environmental > Terrestrial > Soil > Wetlands > Peat | place...
GTGAGAGGCAGATAGCCGGATAGATGGCCATTAGCCGAATAGTAGTTTGGATTGCCATTGATGGGTGTGACTCCAGTGATATAAGGGTCGGAAAGGAAATTGGGCCAGAGCGGATTGGCAAAATTGGGATGGTTGAGGAGGTTGTAGAACTCAAAGCGCAGTTCGAGTTTGAGGCGCTCGGTGAGATTCGTGTTTTTGTAGACAGAGAAGTCGAGTTGGCGGAACGGAGGTCCGGCGAGGGAGTTACGACCTTCGTTACCGAAATGGCGAGTGCCCGGCACACAGGAAGTCCTGGCCGAGCCGTTGAAGCCGGACGCGACCGGAGTGCAGGGGATGGCAAAGGACGTAAGCAAGAGGAACTGCGTGGGGTCGCTGTAATTGTATTTGATTGGAGCAATGACGTCCGGCTTGGAGAAACCCGTTCCCGAGCCATCATAATCGTCCTGCTCGAGAATCATGTGGAAGGGCTGGCCGGATTGGACGGTCAAGATACCGTTGAGGCCCCAACCGTTGGTGAAGCGCTGGTAGCGCCCTTTGCGGTTTGGAAATTGATAGATGAAATTCCAGGTGAGGCGCTTGCGGACGTCGAAGTTGGAATTGCCGCGATTGAGATAAGCCCGGGTGCTGTCGGAAGGCTGAGCGGCGTTGGGGACGTAATCTTCACCGTCACTGGCGGTGTCGATGGAATGGGACCAAACGTAATTGAGGGAGGTGGTGACACCATGCCAATCGTCGATGCGATAGGAAGTCTGCAACGAATTGTAATTGGATTTGGCGGCGCTTTCCTGCCAATAGATGTAACTGAAATTGTTGCCGGTAAGGCGTCGCGGAACGCTGAAATCGTTGATACAACCGCAGGCCAGGTCGGCGGCGGTGATTTGCGCTTGGGAAGGCTGGTTGATATCGCGGAAGTCCCATAGCTTGTTGCCTTGCGAGCCGACGTAACCAACCTGGAGAACCATTCTACGGGTGAGTTGTTGCTGGATATTGAGGTTGTAGTTCTGGAGATAGGGAGTGCGAATGTGGGGATCGATGCCAAAGGCGTCGCCCATGGGGGAGTAGTTGGACGCGGGCCCAAACACCGGAACGCAGGCCGAGGGATTGCTGGGATCACAGGGGACGAAGGGAGTTTGCAGAGGCTCGGCAAAGGAGATCTGGCCAATGCCGGGCAGGCCGGAATAGGCGACACCGGGATCAAAACTGCTGCTGAAAGGCAGATGACCAACGAACATGTCCTGCGAAGGGGCGTCGTAGAAGATGCCGTAGCCAGCGCGAACGACAGTGCGCTGATGGCCAGTGAGGTCCCAAGCGAGGCTGACGCGAGGGGCCCAGTTGCGCCAATCCGGCTGATAGAGGCGGGCCGGTCCAACGGGGAAGGAAACGCCGGTGGTGGGATCGACATTGTTGAACATGTCGTGTTTTTCCTGGACGATGCCGAAATAGTCGTAGCGCAGACCGAGATTAAGAGTGAAATTACGAGTCATGCGATAGCTGTCCTGGAAGTAGCCGGCGTGAGAATCCTCGAAGGTATTGCGATTGGTATCGCCAATGCCCTGAGTTCCGCCGTTATCGGGAATACCGGCAAGGAAACTGGACAAGCCGCTGAATTCCAATCTGCCGCGGAAGGTGCGATTAAAGATTTGAGAAACCGTGGTGCGGCGTAACTCGTAGCCAAATTTGATTTCGTGTTTGCCGGTTTTCCAGGACACGTTGTCGATGAAATGCCAGTTGCTGTCAACGCGCTGGCGGGGGTCGGCCTTATCGGAACCGATTTGCGGAAGACCGCTGACGTTGATGACGGGCATGCCGAAGTTGTAAGGATCGTTGTTGTTTGGAGTACCGGGTCCGACGGTATCCAGGCCAATCGAGAGGGGATTGAAATTACGATCTTCTGGATAAAAACCTTCGGCGAAACGGTTCCAGCCGAGGCGAGCTTCGTTAACGGTGTCGGGGTTAATGATGGAGACGTAGGAGATGGAGATGAGTTGGACGCGAGTAGGGACCATGGTGTTGTAGTTGGGAAGCAGACCGCCGCCGGTAAGAGCGAGAGGGAAGAGTTGGGTGCTGTCGCCGATGTAGTAGCGACCGGTGAGGAGGTTGTCCCTGTTGAAGTTGTGGTCGATTTTGACGATGGCGTTATCGACGCGATTGGAGAACGGGGTGTTGAGGGTGATGTTCGAACCGCCGTTGGCATAGCAATCGGTGGAACTGGTGGGAGCCGGCCAGGGGTTCAGGGCCAGAAGCTTCTGGATAACGGGATTGATGCTGGAAAGATCGCGCGGGGTGGGTGCGTTGGCGGAAAAGTCGGCGGGGGTGGGAACACAACCGGGACTGCTTTCCTTGCCAGTCTCGCGAACCCCTTCGTAATCGATGAAGAAGAAAGTTTTGTCGTGAATGATGGGACCGCCAATAGTGCCGCCGAATTGGTTTAAGTGGAAGGGCTGTTGGGGTCCGCCGTTGGGTTCGTTGGCAGCAGGATTGAAGTAGTTGCGAGCATTGAGAACGGTATTGCGGAAGAAGTCGAAGGCATTGCCGTGGAAGTCGTTGGTGCCACTTTTGGTGACGATGTTGATGGCGGAACCGGCGCTGCGGCCGTATTCGGCTTCGAAGTTAGAGGCGGTGTGCAGCTCAGCGATGGCTTCGACAGGAAGAATAGTGGCGGGAGTACTGAAGACGCCGCCTTCGTTGATGGCGGGATCGTTGCGGTAGCCGTCGTTCATATCGGTGCCGTCGAGGAGATAGTTGTTGGAACGGCCACGAGCACCGTTGACGGACACGGTGCCGTAGGAACCAGCAGAGTCGGTGATGGCGTCAGGTCCAGAGGCAGCGCCAGGGGCGAGAAGGATGAGTTTCTGATAATCGCGGCCGTTGACTGGGAGATTGGTGACGACGGTGGATTCGACGATGCCACCGAGGGTGTTGGAAGTGGACTCGACCATGGGTACGGCTTCGCCGGTCACTTCGATTGATTGAGTCAGCTGACCGGGTTGCAGGGTGATATCGACACGACGCTCGGTAGAAACTTCTACCTTTACGCCGGTGACCACGGCCTCCTTAAAACCGGATTGCTGAACGGTAACGCTGTAACTGCCGATAGGGAGTTCGGGAGCGGCGTAGCTGCCGTCATTGGAAGTGGTGACAGTTCGGGTCAAACCGGTTTCTAGGTTCTTGATGGTGACGGTGGCGCCGGCAACGGCCGCGCCGGAAGAATCGGTGATGGTACCGAGGATGGTGCCGCGAAACGTCTGGGCGTCGGCTGGGCCGGAATGGCACAGCAGGAAGCCGAGACAAATAAAAAGGGATGCGCCCAGGTTGCGAAAAGACCTGTTCATCGTACTCTCCTCAAGCACCTGAAAATGGCATCTCAAAGGATCGAAATGGATCAGATGCTTTTTCCGAGAAGCATCCAGGGGGACCTGGTGTAGTTATTGAGCAGCACGATACTCAGATGTATGGCAAGAATCAAGTTATTCCAGAATTGATAATTTGGATCGGACGATGCGGCCAGAGCGATGCAGCGGGGCGACGGCCTCGCCACCTGAGGAGGGATGAGGTAGATTCGAAGATTCGGAATTTCCAGGAGTTGTGCGCGGGGCGAGCTAGTCAGAATATGCCAGAGAAACTGCCATCACTGGTGATCGTGGGACGGCCGAATGTGGGGAAGTCCACGCTATTTAACCGGCTGACCGGCACGCGGCGCGCGATTGTTACAGATGAGCCGGGAATAACGAGGGACCGGATATACGGAAAATGTGAATGGCGAGGGCGAGCGTTGGAGATTGTGGATACGGGTGGAATCATTCCGGACGACAAGGCGCTGATTGCGACGGAAATTTTGAGGCAGGCGCGCGTGGCGATCGAAGGAGCGGCATTACTGGTGCTGGTGGTGGACAGCACGGCGGGATTGACACCGCTGGATGAGGAATTGGCGCGGCTGCTGCGGAGCACCGGCAAGCCATTTGTAGTGGCAGTGAATAAAGTGGATTCGAAGCTGCAGGAGGCGAATGCGGGACCGTTTTACGCCTTGGGCGCGCCAGTTTTTCCGGTTGCGGCGGAGCACGGAACGGGCGTGGACGATTTGCTGGACGCGGCGTTGGAGCAGATCAAGGGACATGGCGTGGAGGAAAGGACCGGGGAGGGCAAGCCGGTCGAGATTGCCATTATTGGCCGACCCAACGTGGGGAAATCGACGTTGCTGAACCGAATGGCTGGGGAGGAGCGGTCGATTGTATCGCCGATCCCTGGAACGACCATGGACAGCGTGGATACGGAGGTGGCGAGGAATGGCCGTGTGTACCGGTTTGTAGACACGGCGGGCATCCGCCGGAAAGGGAAAACGACGTTGGTGGCGGAGAAGCTGAGTGTGGTGATGGCCAAGCGCGGACTGGAACGCGCGGACATAGCGATTCTGGTGATTGATGGAGAGCAGGGCGTCACCCAGGGAGATGCGACGATTGCGAGCTATGCCGAGCAGTCTGGCCGGTCGGTAATCATCGCGGTGAATAAGTGGGATCTGGCGGTAGAGGCCGCCGAACGGAGTGCTGCGGAGTCCGGCAGAAATGCGAAGGCCGGGAAGAAGCTGAAAGGCGATGACGGTGCGGGCCGGGCGGAGATTGATAGAGGAAAGCTGTTGTTGGCGTACGAAAAACTGGTGCGAGAGAAGTTCAAGTTTTTGAGCTATGCGCCCATTTTGTTCGTTTCGGCCAAGACCGGAGAACGAGCACAGAAACTGTATCCGCTGATCGATAAAGTGGCCGCGGAACGGGGAAGAAAGATTGCCACGCCGGAGTTGAATCGCTGGCTAAAAGAAGAAGTGGACTTGGGACGAGCGACAAATCCCAAGGCCCGGCCGGTGCGGATTTACTACATCACCCAGGCAAAAGTGGCGCCGCCGGTATTTTTGTTGTTCACAAACCAGAAAAAGCCATTGCATTTCAGTTTCGAACGGTTTTTGGAGAATCAGCTGCGGGCAAAATGGCCGTTCACGGGAACGCCGGTACGATTCATACAAAGGCTGAAGAAGCGAGGCGAGCGCGGCACAGCGGAAGGCGAAAATAGAAAATAGGAAACGGAATAAAGAGAGATTCCTCGCTGCGCAGACTCCGCTCGGAATGACGTGTTTGTTTTGGGTTGGAGGCAAGACGCAATGGTTGAGATCCTTCGCTTCGCTCAGGATGACACGCGTTCGTTTTCATTCCGTCGAAATGGGCCCAGGAATAACTTGGACGTTTGGAGATATGAAGGCGCTGGCTGAAGCAGGTGCTAGGGTGAAGGCGAGGAGTTGACTTGATGGCGTTTTGGCCTAGGATGGGAACAGCCTGGCCGATCATCAACAGAGACGGAACTATGAGCAGCGCCGCCACGCCATCAATCACGGATGAGACTCGCTACTACCGGATCGGCGAAGTGAGCCGCTTGACGGAGTTGAAGCCGTTTGTATTGCGGTATTGGGAGACGGAATTTCCGATGCTGGAACCGGTGAAGAGCGCAAGCGGGCATCGCTTGTACCGGCAAGAAGATGTGGATCTGGTGCTGAAGATCAAGCGGCTGTTGTACGACGAAGGATTTACGATTGCGGGAGCACGGCGGCACTTAAAAGAGGCGAGTGGCGGAGAGGCGGCCGACGGGACGGGCACGGGCGACGCAACCACGCAGTTAAGCCGGAAGATGCTGCTGGATCTGCGGGATGGGCTGCGCAGTTTCTTGACGCTGCTGGAAAGCAAGTGATAGGTTAAGTTGAGCAGCCGGACAACGCGGCTGATGAGGTCGGGACGTAGCGCAGCCTGGTAGCGCGCACGCTTGGGGTGCGTGAGGTCGCGAGTTCAAATCTCGCCGTCCCGACCAGAGTTTCCCCCGCGTGTTTTTCTTCAGGGACTTGCGAGCGAAGCGATTCTTCACGTCTGGATGGCCCTTCCAGCCCATTGTTTAGCACAGGCTAGGAACGCGATGGGCGCAGGTACCGGGGAGCCACTTTGAATCATCCATTAATGGTGTGACTGGCCTTTCGGCGGAAGGCCCAGAATTTGCAAGCTGGGCGAGAAAAGGAGCGCACCATGCCTGTCCCTCTGATATGGGGTATCAGTGTCGCCTTCGGCTTTCTGGCCTGGGGTGTCTTTGCGGCGCAATATATTTGGCCAGCGATAAGCAAACGGGAACGAGCCGAGGCCCTGAGACCAACCCTGGTGTTGCACAGCTTCAGGTACATTGGTCTGGTGGTGTTGATCCCGGGTGTGGTGTCTCCGGCTTTGCCGGCGACGCTGTTCGCTCGCGACCTGGCCTATGGTGATTTGGCGACGGCGATATTGGCGCTGATAGCGCTCGCCGGCCTGAGGACGGGATTGTCTGGGCCGCTGGTGTGGATCTTCAATATAGTGGGCACCGCGGATTTGTTGAATGCGTTTTACCAGGGTGCGCGCTTTTCGCTGGCGATCAAACCGGGGTTGCTGGGGGCAGGTTATTTCCTCCCGATCCTTGGAGTCCCGCTTCTGCTAGTCACGCATGTGCTGGCGTTCAGGGTGCTGATCCGAAGAGAGACTGGCGTGCCCGCAGGTGTTGCAGCTGCTGCAGCCTGAGTCAGGTATCGAGTCCACCCAAAAGCTTGGTGGTGATAGCGGTATTTCAACGCAGAGTTATTTCCATCTGATATACAATCGCGGGTACGACGGAGTAAATCCAGACAAGGAGTTAGTGCCATGAGAATGCGCGCGGGAGCGGTATGGTTTTGCGCCTTGGTGCTGATGGTTTTGAATGGTTCGGCGGTTCGTGGTCAAACCGGGGGCAGTTCCGGTTCGGGAAAGGAAGCGGTATTGAAGGCCGCGGAAACGGGCAAGCTTTTCCCCGAGAAAGTTTTTTTTCGGGGCCAGTCGGCTACGGTGCAAGCGCGAAACAGCAGCGGGGTGCGGTACGACGATGGGTTTGTGGTAATGGCGGCGCTGGTGGACAGTTCGGGATACTCCAGCGGACTGAAGGAAAAATACCAAGGATATTTGATCAACGAAGTGCCAGTGGAGATCGGCGGACAAACACTTAAACCAGGGCAGTACGGATTCGGATTCGTGGAAGGAAACAAGTTTGTGGTGATGGATGTGGGAGCCAACGAGGTTTTGCAGGCAAACTCGACCAAAGATACGGAGATGAAACGGCCGGTGCCGCTGCAGATTGTGAGCACGGCGCCGGGCAAGTACAAATTGTATAAGGGACGGGATTACGTCGAGTTTGCGAGAGCGAAGTAATCAGTTTTAAGTTTTAAGTTTTAAGTTGTTCAGTTTTCAGTTGTTCAGTTTTCAATATTAGGCGTTTTTGATCTGGCCTGAGGATTGGTCGCAGGTGACAGCGGATTTACGGAAGTAAGATTCATTGGCCATGTGACAAGCGAGCGCGGCATGATGGCCAAACACGGTGTCCTCGGGTAGAGGCGTGCGACTGCGGACCGCCTGGAAATAGGCCCACATGTGAGGACGCTGATCATCCCAATCGTCGCCCTTGTAGGTATAGCTTTCGCTGAGGGGCTCTTTGCCAATGGCGGGATCGTGTTCTTCGTGCCATTGCTTGTAATAGGCTTCGCGCAAATCTTTGGGGAAGCTGGTGGCGTAATAGCTGGGGGCGGAGTCTTCCCCAGATTGCGGATAATGAGCGATGCCGAACTCGGTGACTTCGAGGATGCCTTTGGAGCCCTGGAAGCGGTAGGTTTCCGGAGTTTCACAGCCGAGATTGAGGCGGAGATAAACGGGAATTTTGCCGTACTGGAAAAGAGTGGCCTGAACGTCAGGCATGTTGCGGCCGTCAGGAAAGCGCAAGATGCCGCCGAAGGACATGGCGCGATCAGGCGCCTGGTTCCACCCCATCATGAAGTTCATGCCGCTAACAAGATGGACCAGAAGGTCGCCAGCGACGCCAGTGCCGTATTCTTTCCAGCAGCGCCAGCGGGCGAAGATTTTGCCGTCAAAGGGGCGCTTAGGAACGGTGCCTTGCCAAGTGTCCCAATCGAGTGTGGTGGTGGAGAGGTCGGGAGGAACTGGATAGACCCAGGCACCGGTGGGATCGTTGCGGCCGAGTGAGCCTTCGATCAAGTTGAGATCGCCGATGGCGCCTTGGGCCAGCATTTCTTTGGCTTTCTTGCAAATCACGGAACTGACGCGTTGCGAGCCGATCTGCACGATGCGGCCGCTGTTCTTCACGGTATTGACCATCTCGACGCCTTCCGCGGCGGTGTGGGACATAGGCTTTTCGAGATAGATGTCTTTGCCAGCGCTGATGGTGTCAACGAAGACCTGCTTGTGCCAGTGATCGGGAACGGCGGCAATGATGCAATCAATATCCTTGCTGTCGAGGAGCTCCTTGTAATGCCGGGTGGTGGAAATTTTAGGACCGGCAATCTCGGTGGCTAGCGTGTGGCGACCGTCGTAAAGATCGGCAGCGGCAATGCACTCGGCTCCCGGAAGACCAATGGCGGTGGATAAGAGACCGTTGCCTTGCATGCCGACGCCAATGATGCCGAAGCGAATGCGGTCGCTGGGAGCAATCATCTCGAGCTTCGAGGGGATATTCGCGGGCTGGAGGACGATACGTTTTGCCGCGAACAGAGCCCCGGTGGTACCGGCGGTGGTCTGTAGAAAAGAACGACGAGAGATTTGATTTTGGGTCATGATTTTCTCCGTAACGAGGTGAATTCGTTATCTCGACTGCTTAGTGCAAGGACTGCACGCTTACTTCTTTAAAGAAAACAATGTCGTTGTCACTGTGGTTCTGCAGGCCGATGTAGCCTTCGTCGGGACGGCGGCCGCGCTGAGGCTCGAAATCGAACTTGCGCGGGGGAACGGGCTGGCCCTCGGTGTAATCGGTGATCTTCTGGCCGTTGAGCTCGACGATGGTGTGAGGACCATCAAGGGTGATGAGCATGGTGTTCCACTCCGGACCGGGCTTGCCTGGTTTGGAGAGGGGCTTGGTGAGTGAGTACAGCGTACCGGTGACGTGATATTCGTCCTCACCGGAAGTTTCGGGGTGATTGTCGATCTGGACTTCATAGCCATAGTGCACGGGCATCCATGGTTCGCGAGGTTCAAGGGGAATGCGAATGAAAACGCCGGAATTGTCGTTGAAGTCGCGCATTTTGTAGACCACGCGAATACGGCAATTGCCGAGCTTGCCGCCGGTCCAATACAGCAGTCCCATACCGCCATGGGTCTGAATCAAGCTATTGTCGACAGTCATATCACCCGGACCGACGTGTTTCCAACCGGTGAGATCTTTGCCATTGAACAGGGGTTTCCATTCGCCTTCGGGGATTCGCGCGGCGATGAGGAACAGGCCGACAAGTACCAGAAGAAACGCACTGAACTTACGCATTACTACCTCCCAATTGAGGTCTTTCGCATGGCGCTAAGAAGCAAAAACGTTACGAACTAAAAACCATACATTAGCTGGGCGCTCGGCGAGGCGGCGCACAAACCAGGGATACCAATAAGTGCCATAAGCGACCAGAACAACCGAACGGTAACCTTGTTGCGCCAAGCGTTCCTGAGCGGCGCGTTGGATACCGTAGAGCATCTCGATTTCGAGCTGATTTTTAGCGATTCCCTGCTGGGTGACGAAATCGCAGATGCGGTCGATCAGGGGAATGTCGTGAGTTCCGAAAGCCGCACGCCGGCAAGCACCGCTGGATTGAGCCTGGAGCATCTGCTGCGCTAACGCAAAATAATTTTCGTCAACGTCGGACTTTTTGGGAAAGGCGATGGAGGGAGGCTCCTTGTACGCCCCCTTGACCAAACGAATGGAAGGTCGCAAGGGAAGCAAATCAGAAAGATCTTTTTTGGTGCGGTAGAGATAGGCCTGTAGACAGATGCCAACATTGGGGTAAGTTTTCAGGGCGCGTTTATAGATGTCCAGCGTCGCATCGACATAATTGCCGGCTTCCATGTCCACCCACACAGTCTTGCCGGGATTTTCATGCTGAATGATGCGCCGAAGGTTGTCAAAGCAGAAATCGAGGGAAAGGTCGAGACCTAGTTGGGTGAGCTTGACGGAAACTTCAGTAGGAAGATTGGCGCGCTGGATGCGGTCAAGAACTTCGATGTAGTGACCGGAGACGCTTTGGGCTTCAGCACGGTCGGAAACGTTTTCGCCAAGATGAGTGAAGATCGTGCCGATTTGCTTTTGAAGCAGGAGTTGAGCAGAAGCCAATGCGGCGTCGAGAGTCTCTCCGGGCATGAAGCGGGAAACGCTGCGACGGACAAAAGGAAACTTCACGGCGTGATCGCGCAACCAGGTATTCTGCGAGGCGGCGAGCAGCATCGAGCGCATCAGCGCCATGGGCCTTGTGTGCCTCCAAGAGGGAGCAAGTGCGAGGGAAGAGCTGTCGAACGAAGTTATTCTAGCCGGGAACGCGGACGAAAAATAGTGTTGGATGGATGTTGCCTGAGAGAACGGGGGGAAGAGGCTGCGGCGGCAACAGTCCAAGGGGGGGCTAGTTTGAGGACTCGGAGAACGCGGGAGCTGACAGCGAAAGAGCCTCCGAGAGCAGCTTGGAGAGCCGCGCCGGGAGAGCCTTTGCAGCTGGCCCAAGGCGGGCCTCGCTGGCAGTGACCGCCGCGGCCATGGCATCCAGTTCCCGGCCGGGAGTGGTGCTCATCAGATCCTGGGCGCGATAGAAGCAGGCGAAAACAAGGCGTTCGGGCTGATGGTGATGGCGGAGAAATTGGCCGTAGGTGTACCAATCAACAGCGGCGGTGGAAGGATCGCCTTGGGTTTCATCAATGAGCAAGGCCTCCTGGAACCGTTGGGCAGCGTCAGCGATGGCGCCGGCCCGTTCGTGGGCATCGGCGGCGTGCACCAGGGCGAGAGTCTGCAAACCCGGGTTTTTGATTTTTTCGGCGAACTGGGCGGCGGCGCGATAACCGATCAGCGCCTGGGGGATTTTCTGGGCAGCGGAATCGGCATCAGCAACTTTGATCAACGCGGAGATGACGGCAGGGCCTTCCGAACTGTGCTCGGCGGGATGTTTGGCCACGACTTGAAGGTAAGCTTGGTAATGACGCGCAGCCGCTTGTATCTCGCCGCGCTGTTCGAGAGCTTGGGCGAGATAAAGTTGAGCGGCCGTTTGCATGGGATCAGCAGCGACGGCGCGCTGCCAGGCGTCGACGGCCTCCTCGGGATGCCCCAGACGCTGGGCCAGCAGACCATAGTTCACAAGAGCATTGGAGTTTTCAGGGGAGTGAAGGAGGAGGTTGCGGTAGAGCAGGAAAGCATCATTGTCGCGACCGGCAAGGATTAACCCTCGGGCATACGTTTGTTGCAGGTTGAGGTCGGCTGGATTGAGGTCGGCGGCGCGTTGTAGTGCGGCTAATGCCAGATCGTGATTGCCGACATTGTCAGCGGCTCGCGCTAAGTGCAGTTGGACGGCACTGTCGTTGGGATTCCAGCGCGCAGCATGCTGTATGGAAGTCAGGCTGGCGGAGACGTTAGCCCAATAATAATGGATTTGGTCCATGCCCGCCCAGATCAAGAGAAGAACGATCAGTCCAACCCGTAGCAAGCGAGCGGGCACGGTGACACCGGAAAACCAGTGAAATAGGGCAGCGAACCGGCTGGGTTCGGCCTGCGCAACGGCATCCTGCGGGCGCTGGTTCAGGAGAAGAGTGGCGATGCGGGAATCGCGGAGCTTCCATAGCGCGCCGTCCAGGATGAAATGGTGGATGTTCACGAGCGCGGTGAAAGTCAAAAAGCTGGAAGCAAAATCGGCGTGAAACAGACGACTGGCGAGCCATGGACCGGGGATGAACAAAGCAATCCCGCCAGCGATGAGCGTCAGAAGGTACCGGGGCAGACTCCAAGAGGGGCGGTCCGCAGCGCGCGCTTCCTTGCGTTGATAATAGCTGGTAATCCACAAATACTGCGCGGAATGGAGAATCGCCAGAATGCCACTGGAGTAGCGTGTCTGAGGCAGCTCTTTCCCGCTGAGCAGTTCAATCGCGACCGGAAGGAGAAACCAAAGCAGTTGCGTGAAGGCCAGGGTGATGCTGGGGAGCAAGGCCTTCCAGGAGCTTCGACGGGCCAGGGAGGACAGAGCCCAGCCGCTGGCGAGAATGAAGAAGAGCCCGAGGGTTGCACGAACGGGCAAGGTGAATTTCGCGGGAAGTCCCAAGGAAAGGATCATCGGGTCGGGAGACGGTCCGGTATGAAAGCTGAACAGCAACATTAAGTAAGAGGCGATGAAGGCAAGGTGCAGCGCTTGGCGTTGCGCTTCCGAAGGGGTAACACCGGCGCGGCGAGCAAACATCATCAGCAGGCCGTAATTCTGGCCGGTGTAGTGCCACGGACTCCAACAAATGTAGAGAGTGAAAATCCAGGGCAGCATCGGATGCCAGAGATGCGCGACCAGCCCAGTGAAGGCCAGGAGGAGGGTCAGGTGAAGGGTGAAAATGCGATACCTGGCGAACTCGCCGTAGGAATGATAGGCGCGATAGACCGTGGCCATAAAATGCGGATAGTTGAAAAGGAGCGCCAGGGAGTAGAAGGCAAAAGACCACCGTTTTGTAGACGAGGTGGAGATGTAGTTCGAAAGAAAGAGGAGGGGAGCACTCCAAGCACCACAGCCGACGATCAGATCGAACCACGGGCGGTAAACCCAAGTGGATTGCTGGTCAGTACTATGACCAAGCGATGGCGCGTCCGGGTGCATGGAAAGCGTGGAAGACATGCTCCCTTGAGCCTAGCGTACTGTTGGCGGGGGCAGATGGCGGGGGTCGGGTGGAATGCAGAATGAGTTACGACTTGCGTAGCGGAATCGGGTTAATGGTACTGAGCAAGAGTTGAGCGCGAATCAAGCTGCCCGCTGACATTCGAGGCCGAGCGTGATATATCTCTCCCGGGTAATTTACGACACTGAGTGTGCGGGCCACGGAAGAGGAGAATACGTATGCGAAAGAGAATGGTTTTCACGGGAATGGGTGTGTTGCTAACTGGAGTTTTGCTGCTGGCGACAGCAGCAACGAGCAAAGCGCAGACGAGCCCTGCTGAAACAGGCTCGGCGACGTTCACAGTGACGGCGGTGGGGAAAAAGGACACGGCGCCGCCAATCGCCAAAGACGATGTGCAATTGTCCGTAGGCAAGGAACGCAAACAAATTGGGAACTGACAAAAGGGGAACAACTGTATCTGGCTATTCTGATCGACGATTCGATCGATACGGTGGCGGGAAACCAGTGGGATTACTTGAAGGAGTTCATTAACGCGCAGCCAGAGACGACGTATATGGCAGTGGGCTATATGTCTAACAATGTGGTCAGAGTGGCGCAAGACTTTACGCAAGATCACGCGCTGGTGAACAAGGCCATCCGCTTGCCCCTGGGCATGAACGCCCTGGGCAGCAGTCCGTACCTGGCGATCATGGATATGCTGAAGCGCTGGCCCAATACCGGGCCGCGGCGATCGATTGTGTTGGTATCGTCGGGGATTGACTGGTTCCGTGGACCGTTCTTTGGGGCCTGGTATCCGGATTTGGATTCGGTGATCCAGCGAGCGGAAAAACAAAACACGAACATTTGGTCGATTTATTTTCCGAGTGCCGGGCACCGCGGACATTCGTTTTGGTTAGTGAACTATGCACAAAACAACCTGGACAAAATGTCGATGGAAACGGGCGCGGAGTCCTATTTCCTGATCGGCGCTCCGGTTTCGATCAAGCCGTATCTGGATGAGATTGCCACGCACTTGAACAATCAATATCTTCTGACCTTCGCCGGAGACGGTGGCAAGAAAGGGCGATTCCAGACCGTGAAAGTGAAGACGGAATTGCCAGATGTGGAGTTTATGACCCCAGTGTCGGTGTTTTTGCCGCCGGGGACGTGAGAAACGAAGCTGGCAAGAGCGCGAAAGGCGCTGTAAGGACATGAGCGCGTTTTGATGTAATCCGGTTTTGTCTGAAACAAACAGCGTCGTGGACTCGCACGTAAGAGCGACGGGGCGGCAAACCCCGCAGCCCAAATCAATTGGCGCGAGTAGAATCGCGAATAACCAACTCGGGGTGGAGCTTTTGCGAAACGGCCGCCCAGTCGCGATTTTCGTGACCGGCTTTGATGGCGTCCATAACGATGCTCACAGCGGTGGCACCCATAGTTTCCAGTGGCTGCCGGACGGTGGTGAGAGAAGGAACGGCCAGCGAGGAAATCGCCACGTCATCAAAACCGGTGACAGAGCACTGTTCGGGGACACTGATACCGGCTTTGGCCAAAGCGCGCATGGCGCCCAGAGCCGTTAAATCATCAAAAGCAAGAATGGCGGTGAATTTTTTCTTCTGTTGAATCAATTCTTCAGTCAGACGATAACCGTGCTCGAAGCTGGCATTGGCGTCGAAGACGTCGGGAAGCTGGAGAACCAGACCGGAGTCGAGTTCCATCTTGGTGGATTGCGCGAATTTCTGAATACCGCGCCAACGA
>Ga0187782_10002166_pt1 | contig 14428 bp, 7 predicted proteins | sample 0715_SJ02_MP15_2_FD_132454 | JGI IMG/M metagenome (GOLD analysis project Ga0187782, IMG submission 132454) | Tropical peat soil microbial communities from peatlands in Department of Meta, Colombia - 0715_SJ02_MP15_20_MG | ecosystem: Environmental > Terrestrial > Soil > Wetlands > Peat | place...
CCACGTAGTACGAGCCCGCCGAATACCCTGGGCCCGATGGTGGAAGCGTGAATATTCCGCTGAAGTTTCCCACATCAGGGGTCTGTTCTTCCAACGTCGCAGTCCCCACCTCCTGGTAGGTGCCAGTCATGACCGGGCCCTGGACCCAGTAGACGGTGACGGGCCCCGCGTAGTAGTAGTCCGTACCATTGACCCAGTAGGATCCGCCGGCGGGTCCGGTGTCAACGGGAAGTGTGACCGTTGAACGGAAAACGCACGTATTGGGAGGTCCGCCCGCGAGGTTCCAAGGGCTTCCCGTTTCGGAGCCCGAAGTGCGAGAGCCGAAGAGGGACGGCGAGACTACCAAGACGACGCTCGAGATCAGGAGGCCCGCCAGACCTACCACGAGGATGACCCTCGGTGAACGAGGGCGGCGGGACGAGAACCCCCCGAGATGGGATCGTTCGCTCTCGTGCGTTGCAGGGACAGAATCCGAAGTGCGTTCCACGAACTCCATGGTCTCCAGCCGTTTCTTTCGGAGCCTCGAACGACCCCTTCGCGACGGGTATCAGGGTCGGGGGATAAACCTCTTCATCGGCGCATTTTGGGTTTTATCGCCGAAAGCGACCCTCGAGCGCCGAGGGTGCGTGCAACGCGGCTTGCACCCATTGACTGTTACGAAATCGAGACGGTGGTGCGTCTAACCGAGTGCCTCGTACTGCGACGCGAACGGCAGCAACGTGGTGTACGCCGAGTCCGGGAAGTCCTGAAGGACCACGTCCTTGGCCCACGAGAGCAGTGCCGCGTACGAACCCGCATTCACGTACGCGAGCGGGAACGCCGCCTGGAGGTCGGACCGTCCGTCGTACGTGACCATCAACGCGTAATAGTAGCCGAACGGCGCGAGGGTTGACTCGGCGATGTCCGGGAACGAGTCGTTGACGACGTTGCCGGCCCAGTTGACGAGTAGGGAGAAATTCGTCCAGTTGCCGTACGCGTCCGGGAACGCTGTTCGGAGGTCGGAACGCCCGTCGTACACCCACATCAGGGCGTAGTAGTACCCAAAAGAAGTGAGGTTGGAACGGTCGCTGTCCGTGAACGAACCCGTCACCACGCCGCCCGCCCAGTTCACCAACGTGAGATAGGCACCGAGGTTCGCGGACGCACCGGGGAACCCAGCCTTCAAGTCGGTGCGGCCGTTGTAGACCCAGAAAAGGTCGTACGCGTAACCCCACGGCTTCAATGTTGAGTTTGAGCTGTCGGTGAACTGCCCCGTCACGACCTCTCCGGCCCAGGAAAGAAGACCCGAATACGATCTCTCGTCCGTGTAAGCGTCGGGGTACGCCGATTGGAGGTCGGGACGGTTGTTGTACACCCCCATGAGCTCGTAGTAGTACCCGATGTCCGAGGCAGCCAATTGATCGAAGGCGCTGTCGGCGAACGATCCGTCGACTACGTTGGCCGCCCAGTCGACCAGCTGGGTAAGGGACGTGAGGTTGCCCTCACTCGCGCCTGGAAATGCCAAATCAAGGTCGGGTCGGTCGGCGTAGACGTTCAGTAGGACCGCCAGCCCCGGAGAGATCACCGGAAGGGTGGTCGCGCGAACGCACTCGGACGGTGGGCCCTGGCCCGCGACACCCCAGCTGGTCACGTAGACCGAGTAGGTGGTGTTGTTCGAAAGCCCTCCGACCACGATGGGAGTTGTGGACCCGTCGCTGGAGGCCACGAATTCGGCGATTGCGCCACCGGACCCGACCGTGCCCGTGCAGTACGACCCCGGAAGGACGTACACCGTGTTGTTCTCGACCAAGGAGCCCGGGCTTTCGGTCCAATTCACGGTCAGGGAATAGAAACCCGTGGAGCGGACCGCGACGCCGGTCGGTGCCGGGGGAACCGGGGGGAAGGGAACGGAGCCCGAGCTCGGGAACGGCTGCGTCGCATTGTGGTAGGCATAGACGACCCGATAGAGCGGGCTCCCCAGCGCGAGCGACGCGTTGAGGTCGATCAGATAATCCACGGAAGGCGCGAAAGTACTCTCGAAGCAGGAGTTGGGACAGGGAGCGTTCACGAACGAACGGTTGGTGAGGAGCGTCGAGTTGTTCCAGGCATCGTAGAGATACTGTTGGGAATCGAGGTCGGCTCCGAGGGTGTAATTGGACGTGTAGACGTACTGCTGGCCGAGCACCAGGGTCGGATACGTCTCGGTCTTTCCCTGGTATACGGGATGCTTCTGCTCTCCCACGGTCGTGAGCAGTCCGTCGCTCGCGAACGGGAGGACGTAGGTGAAGACCGCCGATTTCGAGAAGATCCCGGCCGAGAAGGCGATCTCGTCCGACGAGGCGTTGTAGTCGATCCCATTCACGAAGTTGAACGTCACGGAGCTGTCCACCGTAACAGTGGCCACGCCGGTGAAGTGCACCTCGCCGTCGAGATCGTACGACGCGCTCAGCTGCTCCACCCGGTCGTTGGCCGAACCGTCCGCCTGCACATCAATCAACTGCTGCCGCTGAGGGATCCAGTAGAGGTTGTTCGCCTCGAAGAATTCGAGGGATCCGGCCGTCCATTCCGTTCGTGCGTACAGGTTGTATGCGATCAGTGAGTAATTGGAGGAGGCGACGACCACCGTATCGTTTCCCACGTAGATCGGCTGCTGGTTCACGCTCGAGACGGCCGCGCTGGTGTTCCAGATCTCCTTCACACCGGTCGTCAGGTTCACGAGCTCGATCGAGTACGTTGTCCGGCCGAGGGCCGTCGTTCCGAAGAAGAGAGCCACGTCGTATCCGTACGGGATCGAGAACTCATCGTCGAGCATCGCGTTGTATCCCCACTCCTGGTACAACAGCACGACGGGCGCGACCGTGCGGACCAGCCCCGAGGTCAGATTGAGCTCGTCAAAGTCCGAGGAGTTGTCGACATAGTAGATCCCCACCGGTTGTCCGAAGTCGCTCGAGAGCGTGGGGATTTGTTCGTTGAGACCGTTGAGATTGCGGAGGTCTCCTGAAAGCGGGTCGAAGCCGGGGAGTCCGATCGTCTCCTCATCGTATCCGTACTCGGCCGAGGTCGCCGGGGTGACCGTGGGAGGAAGCGGAGAGGACGATTTCGAACCGGCAGGGACCGCGGGACCTCCCGCGTCCGGCCCCTCTCTCGGATCACGTGCCGAGGCGGTCGAATATCGCGAGGGAGCGGTTAGGTCGGTACGGCGTTGTGGCGTATCGTGGGGGCTATCGTTCCTCGGCGCACCCGGGTGAGAGGTCCCACTCTGGGTCGATGCCGCTCCCGGAATAGCGAAAGGATCGATCTGGGCGTGCATCGACGGCAGAGAGGCTAGGAGCGCCCCACCGGGCATCATCAGCAATCCCGCGAGCGAACAGACGACGAGCAGCATCCGTCGCGGGTGTGGGTGGCCGGTCACGGCGGGCACCCGACGCGTTTCGGGATGAAAGTCTTTGAGAGCGCGAAAACCCCCCAGGATTGGGCGATGCCGGCGCCATCCGCTTTGACCACCGACGAAGGGCGAAACAGGCGGTGCGCCTACGAGATGTCGGACTCCCGTAAGGGGGTTTTTGAGGCCGGATCGACGCTGGAGAAATCTCGAGAGCTGACACGATGACGCAAAAACCTCTATAACGGAGCGGACGCGCTATCATCGGCACCGATCGATGTTCACGGTGCACGAGAGGGCTCGGTTACGCCGTCGAGGGTCTGCTGCGTTGGGGCCTACGATTCTACTGCTCCTGGCTGCGGCCGCGCTCTCCGTCGTTCTCGGGTCTCCGCCGGCATCGTCCCCCGTCGCCCACCCCGACCCCGTTCAACCCACCCTCTCTCAGCAGCTACACGACCATCCCGTCCCGTTCCTTCCGGTCCACGTTCGGCCCATTGGGGTCACGGTCCCGGCCGTGGTGAACCCCCTCGACGGCTACAACGCCGAGCCCGCTCCCATGGGTATCGGAGATTTCGGGGTCGGAGAGGGAGGAAAACCCTACACGTACAACACGACCGAGTTCCTGGGGAATTTCTCCTGGCAACACCTTGCCATGGACAACGACGGCGTCACCGACTTTAGCGACCAGTTGAACGTCGTCCTCCAGTTCGTCCAGCACGGGACGACCTATGCCTACTGGATCCAGGATGTCGCGTTCATGGACAGCAGCACCGGCGAGCTCACGTTCGAGAACAACATCTGGAACCTGACCACCAGTAGCTACTGCCTTTCGAACTCTGCGTTGAGCGGGAACGGAACGGTCACCGAGATCTCGGGATGCGAGGGGTACTATGCGGTGGGGGCGTCCTCGCAGCCCGGTGCGGACGAGTTCATGCCCTCGCCGGGGGATTTCTCGATGCTCGTCCGCTCCTACCTCTCGGGGACCGGCCTTCCCGAGGTCGCTTTCGAGTACTGGGACGGGGTCACCTCGTACGAGGTCACCTACGACAACGTCGTGTGGCCCTGGGCGACCGACGTCTCGACGGACAACGGATTTGTCGTCGACGGCAACGCTACGGCACCGAGCGGAAACTTCTACGACGCAGAACTTTCCATCGGTGGTCCGGGAGACGGCTCCCAGACCGTAGCACAGTCGGTCACCGACATCGGCTCACGGCTCTTCTACTGGAACGGCCACAATCTCGAGGCGCCCCGCTCCGTCTGGAATTTCGGGGCCGACACCGCTGAGAAGGTCTCCAACGTCCAGTCGTTCTTCACCCACGACCCGGACGGCATTCCGCACACGACCCAGCTCAACGGGACGGCCCGGAACGCGACCCCGGCCCGGGCGTATGACCAGGGTCGGGTGGGGGTTCTCTCGATCTCGGTTCCCAGCATCTCGAGCGGCACCGTCTCGGTGAACGGGACCCCGTGGAACTTCAGTGAGGGAGCTGCAGTGCTCACCCTCGCTCCCGGGGCCTACCCTGTGTGGGTGAATTCGAGCTCCCAGCACAACGACCTCGGCTCGTGCGGGGTGTTCGCCGGGCAAACCACGGTCGTCTCGGTCCCCGGCGACTGCGGGCCCGCGGTCAGCACCCCCACCGCGGACCCGTCCGGAGTCGACGTCGGTCAATCGGTGGTATTCGAGACGACCGTGCTCGACGAGGGGTCCGGGGGAGACTCGCTTAATTGGGGCGCGCTCGCGAGCGGGCTCAATTGCACGAGCTCGACGAGCAGCTCCATCGACTGCCAACCCACGGCGGCCGGGACCTATTCGGTGTCCGTGACGATTACCGATTCAGACCTTCACTCGTCCACCAGTGGCACCCTGATGTTCACCGTGGATTCGGACCCGACGGTCGGGACCCCGAGCGCAGACCCTTCGACGGCGGAGACCGGGGCCGCGGTCACGTTCCGGGTGTCGGCATCGGGTGGCTCGGGAGTCTACTCGTTCAGTTGGGCAAACCTTCCGTCCCCGTGCACATCGACCGCTTCGGCGTCGCCCTCCTGTCACCCCGCTACCGTGGGCGACTACTCGGTCTCCGTCAGCGTCACCGATTCCCACTCCTACCGGGTGACGAGCGGTGTGGTCGATTTCTCGGTCACCGCCGGCCCCTCGCTGAGCGCCCTGGTCGCGACGCCCTCCGGCCCGATCGACCCGGGGCAATGGACGAACTTTTCCACCACCGCGAGCGGAGGAATCCCGCCCTACAGCTACACCTGGCAAGATCTCCCGGACGGCTGCTCCTCCGCCGACGTCGCCACCCTGAGCTGCGAACCGAACGGTTCGGGCTCTTCGCTCGTCAGGGTCACCGTCACCGACAGTGCTGGTGGGGCGGCGGGCAGCGGACCTCTGAACTTTACGGTGAATTCGGCGGTCGAGATCGGGTCGGTGACGTCCTCTTCCGCGGCGATCGATCTAGGTCAGAAGGTGACCCTGACGGCTCTCGGCACCTCTGGCGGGTCCGGGGTCTACACCTACTCCTGGTCGAGCCTTCCGCCCGGGTGCGAGTCGGCCAACGTGTCGGCCCTTACCTGCAAGCCGAGCGAGGCCGGCACGTTCTCACCGAACGTGAGCGTTCAGGACTCTCTGGGCGGAAAGGCCCGCGCGGGAACGCATTTCAGCGTGGCTCCCGACCCGTCGATCGAGAGCCTCTCCGCCTCGCGGCCGAGTGCCGACCTCGGCGAGACCGTGGACTTCTCGGCCGACGGGGTCTCGGGGGGCGTCGGCCCCTTGCAGTACAAATGGACCGACCTCCCCGCGGGGTGCGTCTCGGAGAGCTCTCTCACCCTCACGTGTCGCCCGAACGAGAGCGGCGCGTTCGACCTGAGGTTCACCGTGACCGACTCGATGCATGTTTCGGCCAACCTCACTCTCGAGTACACCGTCTATGCCAGTCCGACCGCGGCCACCCCGTACATCGTCTCCGGCTCACCGGAAGTGGGGGAGACTCTCCATCTGGGAAGCAACACGAGCGGCGGGTCGGGAAACACCAGTTACCTTTGGACGGGACTACCTGCCGGGTGCACTTCGGCGAACAGCTCCACGCTCGCCTGCGCGCCCACGAGCGACGGAACCTACAACATCACGGTCACGATCCGGGACTCGAACGGGGAGTCCGCGACGAGCGCTGCGCTCTCGATCACTGTCGCGCCCCGGCCCTCCTCGCCAGCGTCCGCGACACCCCCCTGGCCCCTCTACCTTGGGATCGTAGGGGTGGTCGTGTTGGCGGCGGTAATCGTGGCGGTGGTCGTCGTGGCCCGCCGCCGGAAACGCGCCGCACCGCTCCGCCCTCGCTAGAGAACTCCGCCCCGGTCGCGAGGGGCCCGGGGAGTGGGATCCGCGATTCGTGACGACCGGCTCGGCGATTTCGGGGAAAAACCTGGTTTCGCCCAGTTCCGGGTCGAGAACGACCTTATTATACCGGTTCCGCGCAAGTTTTCGCCCATGTCGCGCCCAACGCTCGCCGCAGTCCTTGCCGCGCTGCTGGTCGCCTCTGCCGTTCTTGCTTTCGCCCCCGCTCAGGCCCATGCGGGCCCGGCCGCAGCCACGACGGCCTCGGAACGGACCGAGGCGGTCCATCCTGCGGCCAGTATCACCTACACGATCCTGAACGGCTACGACTTCGCAACCACGAGCTTCTACCCGGGCGAGCCGGGTTGGGGCGCGCTGTATTTCTCGGTCACGGACCCGCTCGACTCCGCCGTAAACGTCACCATCAAGGACCCCAACGCCACCCGCGACGGCGTCCCGGTCCCCGCCTTCCATTACGAGGCGACCCTGAATTCGACCACGCACACGTTCAACTCCTACCAAGCGGGCATCGGCTACTCGTTCCCCGCCGCCCTCCCTTACGGCGGAGGGTGGACGGTCAACTTCTCGGCTCCGAACGGCGGCACCGTCGTGCAGAACGTTACGACGTACGTCTACTTCACCGAACTCTCGACCTCGGTCGGCGACGGGTCCACCCTCCCCGGGCTCCCCCTGACCGTGTTCTGGTCGCTCGTCTCCGAGGCCAACGGTCGGACGGTCTACACCCACGCGACGAACGTCTGGATCACGGGAACGTACCGAGGGAACGGAACGATCCAGAACATCTTCTCCGAGGGCCGAGTGGCTCTGACCCCCGCGAGCGCCGGTCAGGGCGAATGGACCGGGACGGTCCCGTCGAACGCCACACCCGACTCGGTACTCCACTTCGAGGTCTACGCGATCACGAACGTGAGCGGGGTGGTCGCCGAAAACGAGTCCTCCACGATCGATGTCTACGTCGGTAGCCTCGTCATCCACGGCACCGGATTGACCCAGGCGCCCCCCACCTGTACCCTCGTCAACGACTACTACTTCACCATCGGCACGCAGATCGCCTCCTGCATCGAGGCGGGCGCCTCGTACGGCGGGACGTTCACCCCCATCGCGGGACTGCCCGTCAAGGTGGGCTACTGGAACGGGACCGCCCACGTGAGCCCTTCCGGGGCGCCGACCTCCCTCTCCACGAACGCCCTCGGAGAGGCGGCGTTCACCTTCAACGCGACCTCTCCCCCGTTCATCCAGGAGTCCACGTACCCGGGCACGGACGCGGTCAACTTCTCGGTGACCCTTGCGGGGGCGAGCGCCCTCTACAAGTGGACTCTCTGGGACAACGTCAGCTGGACCCTCTACGGATACTCTCCGGCGTCGGGGCTCGTCCAGGTCCTTCTCGACCACACCCAGTACTATTCGGGGGAAACGGCCAACGTCACGTGGTCGATCAGCACGACCAACGAGTCCAAGACCGGGCCCGTGACGGCCCAGAGCTGGGAGGTCGTGGGCCCCAACGCGGTCGTGTACCAGAAGGGCCTCCTGACCGGCGCGGGAACGACCGGAACGTTCACCTTCCCGATCACGGCGGCGATGGTGCCGAACACCATCTACGTCTACGTCTACGCGACGAACGCGACCGAGGGCTTCGAGGGGTACGCCTCCGCGGTCGTGGACAGCCCCACGTTGCTCCTGACCCCGAGCGCGCTCTACTATAGCGCGGGGACGACCACCGACGTCACCGCCGTCTTACGGAGGCGGTTCCGGCGCCCAGATCCAGTACCAACTCCTCGGATACTGGAACGGAGCCGAGAGCTCGGTCGGGAGCGGCACGGTGGCGAACGGCGGGTCGATCCCGGTCGTCATCGCCTCGCAGACCCCGCCCAACGCGGTCGAGGTCTACGCTTGGGCGACCGTCGCCGGCCAGGTCATCGCGACCAACTCCGTGGCGATCATCCTCCTGCAGGGGTACTCCATCCTGCTAGGGGTCCAGACCGCGTCGAGCTACTCCGACGGAAGCTACCAGCCGGGCCAGACGATCACGCTCTCCTATCAGGTCGTCTCGGTCGGAGGCGCACCCCTGCCCGCGACCGTCTCCTTCGACCTCATCGCGATCGGGTATCCGGCCTCTCGCTCCATCGACAACGTCGGCCCGAGCGGAACGATCTCGTACACCATCCCCTCGAACGCGGTGCAGGGGACGCTCCTCCTCGAGCTCGAGGCCGAAGGAGCGCTGACCGCCGGCACCTGCTTCGGCGGATGCGTCGGCGTCGCGGCGCTCACCATCAACCCGAATCCCTCCGTGCTCAGCATGGAGATCGGAGCCGGGAGCGGCGTCACGGTGGGCTTCCTCATCCTGCTCATCCTGGTGATCGTGGTGGCGATCGTGGTCGTGCTGATGCTTCTGCGCCGCCGGGGAGGGCGCGGCCCGTCCCCCGCCTCGAGCCGGACGACCTCGGCCGCCCCGGGAGAGCCGGTCTCCGAGTGGACGCCTCCCCCTACGTCGTCGCCGCCGCCGTCCCCCCCGCCGGAGCCGGAACCCGCCACGGACAATTCCCCGCCGGGACTGCCCGAGCCGCCCCCGCCTCCGTCCTAGACGGGACACGACGGGGAACCCCAACCCCTTCCTACGACCCGTAAGCCTGGTGGGCCGCTTGGCCCGCGATGGCGAGGCGAAAGGTGCCCGCCGGCCCGGAGTTCGTCGAACGGCAACGAAGAAGAGCCGGTCGTCCGTGACCGTGAGGAAGGCGTCGGATGAACGGGCTGTTCCTGACGATTGGCCTCTTCCTTCTCGCGGCCGGCGTTTTCGCTCTGGTCTGGGTCCGCTGGTATCCCGAACCCGCGCGAAGGGAGGGGAGGCGGGCTCGCGGCCTCGCCCAACGCAGCCGGGACGCGGGACTACGGGGTCACTACCGAGCCGGGAAGTACGAAGCCGCGGACAGCGAGGACCAGGCCCTCTACCTGGACATCGGTTCGAAGATCGAGGGGGAGGCCGAGTTCTGGTCCGGGGCGATGCTCTGGACCGACCGACGGTTCGTCTGGGTCGCGGTCCCGGCGATCCTCATCGGGTTCGCTCTCTCGGCCGTTGCCCTCGTTTCGTAGGTCCATACCACTGGCTCTTTGAACCAGTGTCGGTGTCCGAGACCCACGGGTATCGATGAATCCATCTCCAGGCCCGTCGGAGGGTCTCAATACCCAGCCGGACCAGATCGATCCGAGGGCGCTCCATGAGGTTCGGGCGGTCCTCCTGTTCGGCGAGCGGATCGCTCGTTGCTGGCACACCGGACTCGGTTTTCTCGTGATGACGAACCTGCGTTGCGTCCACCTGTGGCATAAGCCCGAGGTGTTCGCTCCGACGGAGTGGCACACGGGGCCGAGCTTCTTCTTCTACAACCTGGCGACCCCCCGGGTCGTCGGCGGGCGGTTCCTGGAGCTCTCCGAAGAGCTCGGGAGCGCGTCCGAGTCCGCTCGATTCCTCCTCCACGACCCCGCCTCGGCCCGAGCGGAGATCGACCAGGCGAGAGCCGCCGGCCGCGCGGAGTGGGCGGCGCGCCGAACGAGCGCCCAACAGCTGCTCGGGCGACTTCGCTTCCCCGCGTCTCCCCCGCCCGGAACCACGCTCATCGTCCGAGAGGTCGTGAAGGTGCGATGCAGTTTCTGCGGGAACCTCGTGGATGTGGCGGACGCCTTGTGCCCGTACTGTGGAGCTCCGTTACGATAGGGTCCCATGAGGAAACGTTCACCTACACGTCGTCCGCGTCCCGTCAAACCGGAAGGTCGGCGCCACGCTCGGTGGCCGGGCGGCATTCCGGGGGCTGCTGCTAGATTCTACTTCCGTCGTTTCGCGGCTGCGCCCTAGCGAGCAACCGAGCGAGACCTTGGCCAAGCTCGTTCCGACCGTGCCGTGCTGCGGGTTGCAGACGCTGCTCTCTCGCCCTTAATCCGCTCTCCCGAAGTTGTTCGGCGATGGCCCCAGCGATAAGGGTTCGGAGTCACCGCGACGGGATACGACCGCGACTCGCGCCGATGGAGCCATCCCGATGTCGAGAGAGCCCCGCGCCTTCCCCCTACCCCGGAGATTCATAGGGTGGGCGACTGTCCCGGAATTCGCTCTGATGGACCCGTCTGCTTCGGTACGCGTCCGTTCCGTCGGGAGGCGCTTGGAGGGCCTCTTCGGCCGAACCACCGCTTCCGTCCGCAACCACCTCCTGGAAACATCGTTCGTTGTCTTCGCCGTGGTCTTCTCCGCGCTCCTCCGTTTCGAGGATTCCAACAATCTGGAGGTCTTTCTCCGCGCCTCGAGTTTCCTGGTCGTAGGCCGGGATCCCTACGCCCTCCTGCCTCTCCCCGCACCACCCGGGCTCTTCTTCCCCATCCTGCCCGGATTTGCGACCTATGTAGGCAGCGGCTACAGCCTGGCCGCCGCGAACTTCACCCTCAAGATCGAGAACCTCATCGCCATTTTGGTCCTGTCCACGGCGACCGCGAGAATCGCAGCCTGGCGGAATCTTCTTCCGCAGTCGATCTCGACGGTGCGAATCGCGCTGCTCCTGAGTCCGTTGGCTTTCTTCGTTTCCTTTGTTTGGGTAGAGCAGGATGTCGTGGCGATTGCGATCGCCCTGCTCGGTCTTCTTGCAATTCTTCGAGCCGATCGCTCCGGCGCCGCCCGCTGGGAGGAGCCCGTCGGATTCGGCCTCGTCGCTTTCGCCGCATTCATGTACTACTTCCCGGTCGCGCTCCTCCCAACGCTGGTGCTGTTCTCACGGTCGGCCTCCCAGGCGGCACGCCGGCTCCTCGCGATAGTCCTGACCTTGGGCGGATTTGCCATCTGGTTTCTCTTCTTTCCCGGCTGGAACTTTGCGACCAATGCCGTGGGGGTCACTGGGGCCAACGGGAGCATCTCGGTCTATTCGATCCTGACCTTGATCGGCAACGGACTCTTCGCACCAGCCACTAGCCTCCAGACTCAGGTCGTCGCCGGGTTGGTCGTGGTCCTTATCGGCGCAGAGCTCGCTCTGCCCATCTTGTTCCGGTGGAAGAGGGTCTCTCTCGAGGTCTCCCTCGCCGTAGCCATCGCGCTACCCTTCCTCCTGCTCAACATTGAGAACGCGGATGAATTCCTCTGGCCGTTGCCGTTCCTATTGCTCGCGTCGCTCGCGGCCCGACCAAACGGTGTACGAGCGATATGGGTGTGGCTGGTCCAGGCATACGCGATCCCCGTGATTTTCGTTGCGAATCTTTGGGACGCGCCGGGCCCCGGCGCTGGGAGCGGGATTTTCTACTGGGGGTTCGCGCAATTCGGGAACGCCGTGACGGTATCCGCGTACATCCCCCATGCAGTGCTTGCGACCCAAGTCGCCGACCTACTCACCTGGCTTGCGCTGCTGAGCCTCCTCATAGGTCTCATCCGGCTCAACCGCGTCTCGTCACGGAAATCGTCAAGCGAGCGGCCCGGTGTGGCCGAGTGGCGGCGATGGAAACCGGACCCCACGATTTCCTACGAAGACGAGAGGGGGGCCGACGGGCGTTGGCGCGGGCCGGGCCGACGAGGTCGGAATCGCTCGCGCTGGGTGGCGGTCGCCCTGTTCGTCGTCGTCGGAGTCACGCTCGCGTCGCTGCAATTTCCGAGCCCGACTCTGAGGGCAGGCAACTCGGATCAATTCCCAGTTGGGTTCTTCACGGCGTATTCGGTCGCCAACGCCAGCGTAACCTACTCGATAGTTCCGGGCCAGAACGCGGTCTCCATTGCCCCGAACTACGGAGATTCGTCCAGCCTGGCAACGCCTTGGCAGACAGTCGGCTTCTCCAGAAATATCGACGGGGAGACTGTCGCGATGGACCTCGCCGTGACTGTCGATACACCGCCGGCGCGTCCGTATAACACCACGATTTTCTCGTACGGGAGTACGGGGCTGAACGTGGTACTTCCGTTCGATCCGCCGGTTCCCTCCAGTTTGATGACTCCTCGGATGGTCGCCAACGTCACACGTGCACCGGCCCTCACGTCAGTGCAGTTCGTCGGCCAACTCACGGGAGGGCTCGTCTTCAACGGGAGCTCGTTCGGGGTGTTCGATCCGACTCCTATCTCTCTCCCGGACGGGCAGCTTACGTTCCTTTTTCGTTGGTCCGGAGTCGCGTTGCCCGAGAACGTTGTGATGACGCTCTACCGAGGGAATGTGACGTACCAGGTGTACGGCCAGAACGACACGATCATCGCGGGCGTCAAACCTTCACCGGACGAGCCCTGGAGCTGGTCGACTCCACGATTGGTGAACCCCCTCTCGTGGCACGAGCTCACCGCCACCAACTCGACGAACGGAACCGACCTTACCCTGGATGGGATTCCGTTCACCCTACCGACCGTTCCCGTCTCTCGCGAAGGACAAGGGGCCAATCTGGTGGTGGGCGCTGCTGACGAGTCCCCCGCGCACTTTCAGAAATTCGATTTCTGGGGGACGATTGCTGGCCCGTTCAATACGACGGGATACGCGGAGGAGCTTGGCCCACCCCAATGGTGTCAGGTCGGCGTCGCCGGGAGCCTTACCGTTCCGCCTCTCTGTTCGCCGGGGCTTTCCGGCGACGTTCAGGTCCGCTCGACTCCGGAGGGGACCGTTTCGTTACGGACGCCCGGGGGCCTTTACCAATGGAACCGGTCCTCGCCCGATCTCGAATTCGGCAGACTCAGCCTAGTGGGCCCATCGCTGGTATTTCGCCTTCAGTCGATTTCCATCAGTGGTTCCGACCATCTGTTCCCTCTCGCCTGGGCAGTAGACGGCGTGCTGGTCGCTCCACTCGCGCTCTTGCTGCTCATGCGTCGACGACCCCTCAGTGGTCCGGGGGGCGAAAGGTGACCCGGTCGTCCAGATGACGCGTCCCCCTCCCCTCGACTTCGAAGCATCGCAGAGCCCCGTCGAGGTCGTATCGAACAGGAGATCGTGCCGACCCTTCTCCTTCCGAGCTCTTCTGGGAGGATGGCGGGACCAGGTATCGTACATCTTCCGCCTCCGAAAAGCGGGGTTTACGTTCGAAGTACTTGCCCCGGGGAAGATACTCGCTCGGCGAAACGATGTCCGATTAATCGTCCGGGTGGGTCGAGGGGACGACCTAGGTCACCTCGAGGAACTGTATTGCCGTGGGCAGTACGGCCGGGACTTCGCGGACCAAACCGTGATCGACGTCGGGATGTCCACCGCGGAATCCTCCGTCTTCTTTGCGTTGGCCGGGGCGTGCCGGGTGATCGGAGTGGAGCCAGATCCCGAAGCATTTCACCTTGCCATTGAGAATATCAAACTGAATCGCGTGGAGGGAATCGTTCGCCCGTTGAATCTCGCCGTCGCGGGCACGACGGGCGAAGCGACCCTCCGGATCTCGTCGCGGCATCCTAACGCCAACTCGCTTACCCCCTCGGCCTCCGTCCAGACCTATTTCCGGTTCGACCGCACACTCGAGGTTCGGACGATCTCCCTCCCCGAGCTGATTCGCTCGGAGTCGTTGGAGAGGGTTGACCTTCTGAAACTCGATTGCGAGGGGGCCGAGTACGATATCGTACGTTCGCTCGACGCGACGAGCGCCGAACGGATTCATCATGCGGTCGTCGAGTTTCACGATGGAGTTCAGGACCTTGCGAGAGACTTGACAGCCCGTGGGTTCGAGGTCGGAGTACGAAACGACACCACGCACATCGGGGTCTTGACGGCGTCACGGGCAGACCATGTACGATAACCAGG
>Ga0187782_10002168_pt1 | contig 14416 bp, 13 predicted proteins | sample 0715_SJ02_MP15_2_FD_132454 | JGI IMG/M metagenome (GOLD analysis project Ga0187782, IMG submission 132454) | Tropical peat soil microbial communities from peatlands in Department of Meta, Colombia - 0715_SJ02_MP15_20_MG | ecosystem: Environmental > Terrestrial > Soil > Wetlands > Peat | place...
CAATCGTCATATCGGCACTTTTCAGCGAAGACTTTAGGCCAATTTCCTACCCTACCATGCCCCTCCCCCTCGAAACCGCAGTTCTGGTCCTACCTTCCGTATGCTCAACATTAATCCTGGATTAAGGACTCCTTATCCCGGCCCATGTAGGCGCGCATATCCACTATTGATACAAGCAATCCCGGTGCCGAGTCAGTCTTGCATGGCCTAGCACTGGCCCCCAGAGAGTCGCAGAAAAAGGGACCCAGCTCCCTCTGTCTCCCCTCCCCCGCTAGGCAGGGGAGGGGGAGGAGGGCGCATGCAGGGCCCACTGCTGTCGCCCTGAGCCAGATCATGTCGCCCGCCGGGGCGGGCTGACTTATGCGATGAACTTCGGTTGCGGGACACTGGGATCCAGCGAGCAAACTCGAGCTTCCAGTTTCGAACTGCCAATAGGTCTTCTTCTTATTCGAAAATCCAGATAAGATAGAGAGGAGGGCGCGCAAGCACCAGTGATTCCCGCGCTTCCGCTTATTACCGCAGCGAGTTGTTACTCGGCCGTGAGAGGGGAAGTGTGGGGTACAGTTGGAGGGTTTACATGGAACCGTCGCATGCAGGATCGGACACTGCGAATTTGACCGAGCTTTTCTGTGGACCGGATCACCCGGCAGCGCAGACGCTGGAAGAGCGCGCGCAACGTGAAGACCCAGCGCTATTAAAGACCCTGCTCGAGCAAATGCTCCTGGTTCGCCGCTTCGAAGAGAAGGCAGCGGAACTCTACACCTTGGGAAAGATCGGGGGCTTCTGCCACTTGTACATCGGCCAGGAAGCGGTGGCGGTGGGAGCGATTTCGACCCTCGAGCCTGACGACTACATCCTGACCTCCTACCGCGAGCACGGGCACGCGCTGGTAAGGGGAATGGACCCGGGCGAAGTGATGGCGGAGTTATACGGCAAGCAGAGTGGCGTCTCGAAAGGCAAAGGCGGATCCATGCACTTGTTTGACAAACGCCATAACTTCCTTGGGGGCCATGCCATTGTGGGAGGCCAGATCCCGCTGGCCGTGGGGGCAGCTTTTGCCTCCAAGTACCTAAAACAGTCACGTGTTACGTTGAGCTTTTTCGGCGAGGCGGCGGTCAATATCGGATCCTTCCACGAATCACTGAACTTGGCGGCCCTGTGGAAGTTACCGGTGGTGTTCATCTGTGAGAACAACCGTTTTGGGATGGGCACCCCGATCGAGCGTGCTTCAACTCTCTACGACCTTTCGCAGAAGGCTTGTGCATACGACATGGCACGCACTTGGGTGGACGGGATGGACGTCCTAGCGGTTCGTGAAGCGCTCAAAGAGGCCGTCGAGCGAGCCCGCAAGGAGAGCGCCCCCACCCTCATCGAAGCCCGCACTTATCGTTTCATGGGCCATTCGATGTCCGATCCTGCGCATGGCCACTACCGCACCAAGTCGGAAGTCGAAGCGCAGCGTCGCCACGATCCGATCAAGAATCTGACCGCCGCGCTTGAAGCGATCGGCGTCGTCGACTCAGGATTTCTGGAAGAGCTGGACCAAAAGGTCCGCGATATCGTGGAGGAGGCAGTAGCCTTCGCTGAACGCAGTCCGGAGCCGGAGCCGCGGGAGCTGTACACCGATGTTTACTCAGGTTGAAGACGTGAGTTACTGGCTGTCAGCACTCAGCTATCAGCGAACGACTTTCCGCTGCAGGCTCGCTGAGAGCGGACGGCTGATAGCTGGAGCTTCTGACGCCTTCAAGGAGATTCGATGTCTATTTTGACATACCGCGAAGCGCTGAATCAGGCCATGCGGGAAGAGATGCGGCGTGATGAGACGATCGTGCTGATGGGAGAAGAGGTGGGCTTTTACCAGGGAGCCTACAAGGTCAGCAAGGGGATGCTGGAAGAATTCGGGCCCATGCGCGTACTGGACACGCCCATCACCGAGCTGGGTTTTACGGGCTTGGGAGTTGGGGCGGCCATGGTGGGCCTGCGGCCGATCGTAGAAATGATGACCTTCAACTTTGCGATCCTGGCGCTCGACCAAATCGTCAATAGCGCCGCCAAGATGTTCTACATGTCGGGGGGGCAATTCCCTGTGCCCATGGTGATTCGTGGTCCCGGCGGGGCTGCGCACCAACTTGCAGCACAACATTCGCAGGCGCTGGAAGCGTGGTTTTGCAACGTGCCGGGGTTAAAGGTGGCCATGCCTTCGACACCTGCAGACGCCAAAGGACTGCTGAAGACGTCCATTCGGGACGACAATCCCGTGGTCTTTATTGAGTCCGAAGTGCTTTACGGGACGCGCGGCGAGGTCCCCGAAGGCGAGTATTTAATTCCGCTGGGAGTCGCCGACATCAAACGGCGGGGCAAAGACGTGACTCTGATCGCTCATTCCAAAATGGTCTTCGTGGCGCTCGAGGCCGCTGCCGGGCTGGAGAAAGAAGGCATTGAGGCGGAAGTGATTGACCCGAGAACGCTCCGCCCGCTCGACACCGAGACCCTTGTGCAGTCGGTGATGAAGACGAACCGAGCGGTAATCGTGGAAGAGGGTTGGCCGTTCTGCGGGGTGGGCGCGCAGATCGTGGATACTCTTCAGTCTCGTGCCTTCGATTACCTTGATGCGCCGATCTTGAGGGTGACGGGCGCCGATGTGCCCACGCCTTACGCGAAGAACTTGGAGCACCTGGCCTTTCCAGACAAGCAGCGGGTCATCGAAGCGGTGAATAAGGTGCTTTACCGCCAACCCGCAGGTGGGGATTAACGATGGTCAAGGTCCTGATGCCGAAAGGCAGCGATACGATGACAGAGGGCAAGGTCCTGAAATGGGTCAAGAAGGAAGGGGACCCGGTCTCGACGGGGGAAACGGTAGTCGAGATTGAGACCGACAAGGTAGACATGGAAGTCGAAGCGATGGGCGGCGGGATGCTGCGCAAGATTTTTGTTCAGTCTGGAAAGGTCGTCCCCGTCGGCGAATTGCTGGCGCTCATCGCCAAGCCGGATGAGGATATTTCCTCGCTGCTCAAAGGTGAAGGCGCGGGGGCGAAGCCCGAGCCTGCCGGGAGTGCGGCCCCAGCCCCCACCGCTGCGCCCGCGCCAACTGCGCCTTCGCACCCTGTGGCCGTTGGCTCGCCGGCGCCACCCTTAGCGCCGCTCCCGCCAAGCGAGGTGCCGGCACTCACCGTCCCTTCTCCTGCGACTGCGGCATCAGGCCCGGTTCTAAAGGGCAGCGCTACACCTTCCGCTCGCGAGCCAGAGAACGGCGGACGTGTTTTGGCTTCGCCGCTGGCACGCAGAATGGCCCAGGAGATGGGCCTTGATCTGAATCGCATTGTAGGCTCGGGCCCCGCAGGGAGGATTGTGCGCCAGGATGTTGAACGCGCTGCGCTGCTACATAGCGCGGCGCGGGCGTCTGGCCCCCCATGGCGCCAGGGTCTCGCTCCTGCGCGTGGGCAGGATGCCCGCGCCACAGCGGGCGAGACGCCCGCGCTCCATGAACTGCCCACCTTGCCAAGGCGGCCGGCGCCTGTCCCCACCGGTCCGGAGTTCTACGACGAACCCCTGAGCTCGATGCGCAAGGTTATCGCCACGCGTCTCGTGCAGAGCAAAGCTCCTGTGCCGCACTTCTACCTGACGATCGAAGTGGACATGGGCCGAGCAAGAGAGCTGCGTGAATCGGCGAAAGCATTGAACCCTGATTTGGGCCTTTCCTACAACGATATCATCCTCAAAGCCTGCGCCGCAGCGCTCCAGTTGCATCCTCACGTGAACGCGTCTTTTCAGGGCGAGGCGATCCGCTATTACCGGCGCATTCATCTCGGCGTCGCCGTATCGCTGGAAGACGGGGGACTGATTACGCCGGTCATTCGTAATTGCGAGGGCAAGAGCCTCCAGGAGATCTCACGGGAAGCGAAAGAGTTGGCGGCTCGGGCGCGCAACCGCAAACTGAACCCGGACGAGTACACCGGCGCCACGTTCACGGTTTCCAACCTCGGCATGATGGGGATTGAAGAGTTTTCCGCGGTGATCAATCCGCCGGAAGGTGCCATATTAGCCGTGGGCGTGGTGGCCGAGAAACCTGTTGTGGTGAAGGGTCAGGTCGAAGTAGGCCTCCGCTGCCGCATGACGCTCTCTTGCGATCATCGCGTGGTGGACGGAGCCACAGGCGCGAAGTTCCTCCAGACACTCAAACAGATTCTCGAGAATCCGGTTTATCTGGCTTTTTAGAACAGTCAACAGTTAACAGTCGACAGTCCACAGTGAAAAAATCGCCTTGTAGGGGCAGCCCTCGTCGCCGCCCTCGGGCAACCATATGGGTTGCCCCTTGAACGCTCCGCACGAGGGTAGGGCCAACCCCGCCGGTAAGCGCTGCAGCCTACATATAAAGGCCCAAACAGGCAGCTTATGGTATAGCCCCGGAATCGCGTCGTGTGGCCGCCACGCCTTTGGTGGCCTCAACCCGCCCACCCGCGGCGTAAGGTATCCAAACCTCCATGGCGCCCTGGACCCGATTGGCCCAAGCATAATAGGGGATGAAAGTCAGATTGACCTCTTTCCCTTCACTCGGCGGCGTTTTTTCCAAGCTGTGGTACAGCGGCTCTTCGGATAGCGGTTTGGCAGCGGCCCTGCCTTTGTGCTCCAGCATTACGATTCCACCGAGTATGTCGGGGCGAAACTCCGACGTAAACCCCCAGTTCGGAGCGGAGCTCGCCGTCAACGCCACATCGAAAATAGACGCTCGGTCCTCCTGGTCCACCTGCTCCAAGCAATATATAAGGGGTCCGCGCTGGACAGCGACCTTTCCGTAATCTTCGCGGACGAGGGGATTGGCTGCCACGAAGCGCGGGGTCATATCCAACTGTAAGCGAACAGTGCTTTCGCCATTCCACTCCCGATGAATGGCGAAATACTCACCCGGTTTTGGCTTACCCGGCGCAGCTTTGCCTTCGAGCGTAACCACAGCCTTGCTCGACCAGCTCGGAATCCGCAGATATAGCGTAAAGGTTGCGGGCTTGGCCGGACTGACCATTAAGGTGATATCGCCGTCCCAAGGGTACTTGGTACGCTGCACGAGCTTGAGCCCTGTGCCGTCCTCCAAGCGCCAATCCAGCGTGGAAGCGTGGTAGAAATTGACATAGACCCCGGCAGGGCTTGTCGAGTAGAGATAGCCAGGAAGTGAGGCAAATGTCCTCTCCAGATTCGGGGGGCAGCAGGTGGTATCGTACCAGGGCTGGCGAATGTCTTCGTCGCCTCGGGACTCGAGCGGATTGCGATAGCAATAGAGTGTCCCGGAAAGCGACATACCGGAGTTGATTCCGTTGTAAAGCGCCTGTTCCATGAGGTCGGCGTAAGGGGCGTCCGCTTTGACCGCCAGCATCCGCCAATTCCACATGAAGTTGGCTATGGCCGCACAACTTTCTGCATAGGCACGCTCGTTGGGGAGGTCATAGGCAATGCCCACCGATTCACCCTCGGCGTACGAGCCGACTCCGCCCGTGATGTACATTTTCCGCTCCACCAGGTCCTTCCATAGCCGGTCGAGGGTTTCGCCATAATCTCCGTCGCCTGTCTCGAGGTAGTAGTCCGTCGCGCCGCTACACCCGTAAAGAGCGCGCACCGCATGGCCTTCCAGCTCGGTTCGTGAAATGAAAGGTATGCCACTGAAAAGATACTTCACCTGGTCGTCGGTGAGCTGCAAGCGCAGCTTCTCGCCGGTAAACAGGTAATTGGCGAAATCCAAGTAGCGTTTGTCGCCGGTGGTGCGGTAAAGCTCCACCAGCGCCATTTCAAATTCGGGGTGTCCTGTCAACGCGGGTTTCTTTTCAGGTCCAAGGGTGTGCAACACGTAGTCGGCATACTTGATCCCGCCATCCAGGAGGTTTCGGTTCCCCGTGGCGCGGTAGTAGGCGATACCAGCCTGCAACAGATGTCCCAAGCAGTACAATTCGTGGCTGCGGTACATCTCCGAAAATCGCAGCTTGGCGCGCTCCCCGACGTAATAGGTGTTCAGATATCCCGAAGATTCCTGGGCCGCCAGCACATCGTCAATGAGCTTATCCAAGGTTTCGCGAAGCTGGGGCCGGTCACCCGATTGCAGCACGAAGGCGACCGCTTCCATCCACTTGTAGAGATCGGAGTCAGTATAGAGCGGCCCCCTGCGGCCTTGGTTCTTGCGGCCCGAGAGGCGCCGGAAGTTGTCCACGACACCGTGTTCCTCCAGAAGCGCCAGCAAGGTGGGGATGCTTTCTTCCACATTCGTCCGCATCCGCGCCGCCCAGAACCCGTCGCCCATGGTCACGGCGCGAATGGGCACCGAATGTAACTTTGCCTTGGGACTCGCGGAGGTATTGATGATCCCCTGCGCTTTCCAGGCTTCGTTTTCCGTCTGGGCAAACGCTGCGATGGCGAAAGCCAAGTAGGCAGCCACCAGGGATGAAATACGGATGACTTTAGAGCTCACCGGAAAACCCTCCTAGTCGAGAGTAGAACCTCGAAGGTCGAAGGCCAAAACTACGGCCGTCATTCCGAGCAAAACCAGGAATCTCCGATTGCCTCTGAACCAGAGCGAGATTCCTCGCTTCGCTCGGAATGACAGGGCAATTTCAAAGCAGTCGCTCATGCCCGTCGGCCGACGGGCACCCAGAAACCATGAAAATGCGCGAAGCGCCTTGGAGTGCGGCGGCTTGACGCCGCCTTCGCACCACGCGACGGGGCGCAGTCCCGAGCCGCGCCGTCGCGGCCCCAAACTCCCAGGGCGGCGTCAAGCCGCCGCACTCCAAGGTGCCTTCGGCACAACGATTCTCAAAGCAGCGAGAAGTTCTGCTTCGGGACCCAGGAAACTAAGATAACCCCCTTGCGCGTCGTTATCCAACAGTGTGCTGAAAGCAAGGTCCTTCACCCCTGGACTTTCGACCCTCGACTTCTCGACTCCCCCGCTATCGCAGCAGGGGCTTGGCCGCTCCCTCAAACTCCTCAAACGTCGTTGCACCCTCCCAGCTTTTCACCAGCCGTCCCTCCGGGTCGTAAAGAAAGGTGGCGGGAATACCGCCGCCCCAGTGTGGATTGATGGAATTCACGAGCGCCTCAAAGTCCTTGAAATGCTGCCGATAGCTTCCGAAGTTCGCTCCCTGCAATTTCAAGAATTGTTCGATGGCGAGTTGAGATTCCGGCTCATCCATGGAGATCGCTACCACGGATAGACCGCGGTCGCGGTAGGTATTGTGAAGGCGGACCAAGCCAGGAAATTCCTCCCGGCAGGGGTCGCACCACGTAGCCCAGAAATTGACCAACAGAACCCGGCCGCGCTGCTGAGCCCGCACCTTCGCCCATCCGGTTTCATCCATATCAACAACTCCCTTGGGCGGCGGTGGTTCGGATGGAATCGGGGAGCGCGAACAGCACACGCAGAGAAACAGTGCGGCCGAGCCGAAGGCGAACGTCACTAATCGGGTTCCCCTCCTTGATAAGGAGGGCGTAGGGGGCGGTTGGCGACGTGGCTGATTCTGCGGCCACCACCCCCTGTCCACTCCTCCGCCGAGGAGGGGAGTAATTTTCAGCATCCCGTTAGCCCGCTTTGACACGTTTGATGGTGCAGCCGAACGCCTTTGTCTCCGTCACTTCGGCAGGTTTTCCATTGAGGACGTCGTCGAGTGCCGGGCGGAATTCATCGGCATTGGTCTTATCAGGATTGGTCGTGGGCTGGTGGCTGTTCCCAAGCGCCCCGTGGTAACGCAGCGTCCATGTACTGTCCAACAGGAATACTTCAGGTGTTACGGAGGCGCCCAGCCGGTCGGCGATTTGATTCCCCTCATCTTTGAGGATCAGGAAGTCGAGGCCATGAGCGCGAGCGTGCTCTGCCACCTCTGTAACGGGTTCGGTTTTATTGGCATTGATCCCGATGAAGGCAACGCTACGACTCTCGTACTCGTGCGCCAAACTGGCCATCACGTGATTGAAGGCATTTGAGTAAGGGCAGCGGGTGGCGATGAATATGACCGCTACAGCCTTCTTTCCCTCAAAATCATATAACTGATGCGGTTTCCCGTCGATATCCGGGAGCGTGAAATCTGCCATCTTATCTCCCACCTTGATCTTGGCGGCAGGCAGTTCACCCGCGCTGCAAGCGCCCCAGAGAAGGAACAGCCCCAGTCCAAACACGAAAACAGTCTTGGTCCCGCTCATTGCCACCTCCCATTGCTGAAAGTCCTCAATCCCTGAACCACCCCATTATAGCAGGCTGTAGCGGCGATTTTATATTGCCATCGCTGAGAGATCTCTGGCGCTCTCCCCCTTGAAGGAAGGTGTGACCCGCGCTGGTACTTTCATCAGCCGGCGCGGGACGGGTGAGGGGATTAGCGGCCTACACCTCGCAGCCACGGTTTGGAATCCAAACTCAGGGGTAGCACAGGCACTCTTGCCTGTGGTAGAGGGTTGCTCAATGCGCCACGAGCACAGGCAAGAGTGCCTGTGCTACTACGCGTTTCCTTACACCTGTGCTAGGATGGCGAGTGGCGCAGATGCGAGGAATGGGAATGCGCGCCGCGGGCAATCTTCATTTGGGAACAAAAAGGCAAATCCATTGAGCGTAGGAACTAACGGGCGTCTTCGGATATTGAGCGGCATGCGTCCCACGGGTAAACTGCACTTGGGCAACCTGGTGGGGGCGCTTCAGAATTGGGTGAAGCTGCAAGATGAGTATGAGAGCTACCACTTTGTGGCAGACTGGCACATGCTGACCACCGGCTACGAGGATACGCTCGCCTTGCGCCAGGACACTTGGGAGATGGTTGCCGACTGGCTTGCCTGTGGGCTGGATCCCAACAAGGCCACGTTTTTCATTCAGTCGCGTCTGCCTGAACATGCGGAACTGCACTTGCTGTTTTCGATGGTGACGCCCCTGGCCTGGCTGGAGCGCGTGCCCACGTACAAAGAGCAACTTGAGAACATCCGTGACCACGACATCAACACCTATGGCTTTTTGGGCTATCCGCTGCTCCAGGCTGCCGACATCCTAATGTATAAGGCGAACTACGTGCCGGTGGGGGAAGATCAGGTGCCGCACGTGGAGTTTACTCGAGAAGTTGCTCGAAGGTTCAACTTGGCGTTCGGCGAGCTTGAACTGCGCGACGGTGAGAATGGCGATTGGGCCACCCACGCGGTCGGGTGGGTGATGGAGGTGATGGACATCAAACCCGACAAGGACGTTGGAATCGACCCCTGGACCTGCCTTCCTAGCGTCTTTCGCGAAACCACCTTGGAGCAGAGAGCGGAGTGCTTGAACCGGCGGCTGGGAGAGTTGCGAGGAATCTTTCCTGAGCCTGAGGCCCTGCTCACATCCGCCCCTCGGCTGCCCGGGACGGACGGTCGCAAGATGTCGAAAAGCTACAACAACGCGATTTTCTTGACCGATGCGGCAGAGGTGGTTTCGAAGAAGCTCGCCACCATGATGACCGATCCGGCTCGCAAGCGCCGCAGCGACCCTGGTAATCCGGACGTCTGCCCGGTGTTCGACCTGCACAAGGTATTCTCCGTTCAAGAGACGATTGAGCGTGTAAATCGCGAGTGCCGCACGGCGGAGATCGGTTGTGTGGATTGCAAGAAGCTTGCCGCCGGACATCTCAACGCGTATCTCGAGCCGATTCAGGAACGCCGGAAGCCTTACGAGCAGAACCCGCAAGAGGTGTGGGATATCCTTGAAGACGGAACCCGCAAAGCCCGCGCGGTGGCCCAGGCTACGATGCGGGAAGTGCGAGCGGCCGTGAAGTTGACTTAGTGTAGGCGCGACCCTTGTGGTCGCCCGTGGCGAACGAGCCCCCTCACCCGGCCCGCCCCGGCTGGTGAAAGCGCCGGTTGCGGCCCACCCTCTCCCCCAAGGGGGCGAGGGACGGAATCTCAATGTAGCGGCGGCCACAAGGGCTGCCCCTACAGGTATTCGATGAGTGACCGCGACCCGAAAATCCCCCCCGACGAACCGGTGATGAACCCGGCAGAGGTCGAGCACAGCGCCGAAATTGTTTTGCCGGCTGCGGGTGAGGGGCTAGGCGAAGCGGAGGGCGGAGGGCCAGAGCAGCTTACGCGCAAGCGCCTGACGCACGGGGGCGAGGCGGTGCCGCCCGTCAAGCTGGCCATATACGAAGGGCCGCTGGACCTACTTCTCGACCTCATACGCAAGCAACAGATCGACATCTACGACATCCCTATTGCTCGCATTACTCAACAATACCTCGACTACCTCCATATGCTCGAGGAGTTGAACATAGATGTGGCGGGCGAGTTCATTTTCATGGCTGCGACCTTGATCCACATCAAGTCCAGAATGCTTTTGCCTCCCGACCCGAATGCCCCCCCCGAAGAGGAGGAGGACCCGAGGCAAGAGCTTGTGCACCGACTGCTCGAGCACGAGCAGTTCAAGAATGCAGCGCAGATGCTCCAGTCCAAGCGGATGGTCGAGGAAGCGATGTGGTCGCAGCCAGGCATCGGCGAGTTCGTCGAGGCCGAGGATGAGCCCGGCCTCGCCGTTTCCGTGTTCGATCTGATTTCGACCTTCCGCGAGATACTCGAGCGGGCCAAAAAGCGCCCCCAGATTGAGATTCGACGGGAAGAAATAACGGTGGAGCAGATGATCGAGCACATCAAGCAGATGCTCCACGCCAAGTCCGGGCCCGTTTCGCTGGAGGAACTCATCGCGGGCTATCTGTGGAGAGAAGCCCTCATCGCGCTCTTCCTAGCTCTGCTCGAATTGGTAAGAATCCGGGCCATTCTGCTGCGCCAAAAGGAGCTGTTTGGTCCTATCACGGTTTCCAAAAGCAAGCGGTTTGAAGAGATTCTCTCGGCGACGAACGCCGCGGCGCTGCAGATTGGTTTAGAGGAGAATTCTGGTTAGTCCTCCGTAATCCATTGTCCGTGGTCAGTCGTCCGTTGTCCGTGTTGCCTTGTCAGTGGTTAGTGGGGGGCTACGGACGACGGACCACTGACCACGGATACTAGGCGAAAGCATGTTGAATGACGAAACGCTAAAAGCTTTGATCGAGGCCATCATCTACGTGGCGCCTGAGCCTGTCTCGCTCGACGCGATCTTGAAGACCCTGGAGGGAGAAGAGCGGGGGCGAGTGAAGGCGAAGCTCGAGGAGTTGATAGCGGACTTCCAGCAGGCGCAGCATGGAATTCAAGTCCGCGAAATTGCGGCTGGTTACAAATTCTTCTCCAAGCCTGAGCATCACGAGGTGCTGCGGAAGTTTGTGAAGAGCCTGAAGCCGCACGTCCGGCTCTCCAAGCCTGCGCTGGAGACGCTGGCGGTGATTGCCTACCGGCAGCCCGTAACCTTACCGGAGATCGACGAAATCCGCGGGGTGGACTGTGGGGGCGTCATTCACACTCTGCTGGAAAAGAAACTCGTCGTCACGGCGGGGCGAAAGAATGTGGTGGGGCGGCCAATCCTCTATCGAACCTCGCGCGATTTTCTGGTGCATTTTGGGTTGAAGGACGTGGGCGAACTCCCCAGCCTGAAGGAATTCGAAGAACTGGCAAAACAAGCCTTAGGCTCGGAGTGGGCGGTTGCCGAGGCCGGGCCTCCCCCGGCGCTGCCCGTAGCAAAAGAGGGGGAATAGCCAAGTAGCGCGGGCGTCTCGCCCGCTGTGGCCGGAGCGTCCCGCTCCCGCAGCGCGGGCAGGATCTCCGCGCCACAGCGGGCGAGACGCCCGCGCTACTTATGCAGCAACGACTCCAAAAGGTCATCGCCGAGGCCGGCATAACCTCCCGGCGCAAGGCCGAGGAGCTTATCGTGCAGGGCCGCGTTTCGGTGAACGGGCAAGTGGTGGCCGAATTAGGCTCTAAAGCTGACCCTGTGCGTGACCGAATCCTGGTGGACGGCAGGCCACTGAGGCGCAAGACGCGGCGGCTCTACCTCCTGCTTAACAAACCCCCGGGCTATGTTTCCACGGTAAGCGATCCGCAGCGCCGCCCTACAGTGATTTCCCTCGTGCGGGATATCAAGGAGAGAGTTTATCCGGTGGGGCGGCTCGACTATCATTCCTCCGGGCTGATGCTGCTAACCAACGACGGGGGCTTGGCGAATTTCCTGATGAGTCCGAGGTCCGGAGTAGCGCGGACGTATCACGTCAAGTTAGAGGGTCCGGTGGAAGCGTCGGCTCTTGCCAAATTAGAAGCAGGGATTGTTCTGGATGGCCGCCGGACGGCCCCTTGCCAAATCCGCCCTCTTGCCTCGGGGGAGAAACCCTGGTATGAAATCACTCTTGTCGAAGGACGATACCACCAAGTGCGGCGTATGTTTGAGCGCATCGGGCAAGGGGTGTTAAAGTTGAAGCGCGTCCGCATTGCCTTCCTGACGGACCAAGGCTTGGCGCCGGGCCGGTATCGGGAGTTGAGGGCAGCGGAAGTGAAAAGGCTGAGGGAGTGGAAGAGCAGTGGCTAGTGCTTAGTGGCTAGTGAGAACCACTGACACAAGCTACTATGCACTAGCCACTAGGCACTGACTACAATGCCTCGATCCATAATTTACGAAATACTCCCACCCTGGTCGAGCCGCATCCGGCCTTATCCGCCGGGCAAGCCGGTGGAAGAGGTCGAGCGCGAACTAGGGCGAACCGCCATCAAGCTCGCCTCCAACGAAAACCCGCTCGGGCCTTCTCCCAAGGCCCAAAGGGCTATCCAAAATCATCTGAGCCAAATGCATTATTACCCCGACGGAGGCGGCTATTATCTGCGCCAGAAGCTGGCGGGAATTCACAGGCTAGGCATGGACGAGATCATCCTGGGCGCCGGCTCCACGGACCTGATTGAGTTGATAGGCAAGACCTTTCTGGGTGGCGGCGACGAGGCAATCACTTCCGAGTCGGCTTTTTACATGTACCGGCTGGCAATTGAGGACATGGGCGCGGGACTGGTTCTGACGCCCATGCGCGACATGACCTTCGATCTCCCCGCCATGGCGCAGGCCGTCACCCAAAGGACCAAGGTGGTTTACCTTGGGAATCCCAACAATCCCACCGGGACGATGTTCACGGCCGAAGAGTTGGACCGCTTCCTAGATGCTATCCCGTCAAGGATTCTGGTGGTGCTCGATGAGGCCTATTACGAGTACGTGCAGCGTCCGGATTATTCACATTCTGTGGACTATGTGCGCGCGGGCCGAAATATCCTGGTGCTTCGCACCTTCTCCAAGGTGCACGGCCTGGCGGGCCTACGCTTGGGCTACGGTATGGGTCACCGCGAGTTGATTGAATGCCTGAACCGCATCCGTTCGCCCTTTAATGCCTCGAGCTTGGCGCAGGTGGCAGGACTGGCGGCGCTCGAAGATCATGAGCACGTGGCGCGCTCGGTGGAAATGAACTGCCGGGAAATGAAATTCTTGACCCAGGAATTGACCCTGATGGGTGTGCACTACACGCCTTCCGTGGGAAACTTCCTGCTGATCGACACCGGCCGCGACTGCGAAGAGGACTTCATCCGGCTACTTCACGAGGGAGTGATCGTGCGCCCGATGAAGCTTTACAGCTTTCCCACCTCCCTGCGCGTCACCGTGGGAGCGCATGAGGAGAATCAACAATTCCTCGAAGCCTTGCGACGCGTGGCGGCATCTTCCGTCAAGACTGTAGGGTAGCCGGAGCGCGAAAGTTGTAGGGGCGGCCCTTGTGGCCGCCCGCGGGCCATGACGCCGCACGAAGCTGTCATTCCGAGCGAAGCGAAGAATCTCTGCAGTTGCTTTTTGTGTTCCGTACGGCGCGGAATCGCGGAGATTCTTCGCTTCGCTCAGAATGACAGTGACTGTTTTGAGCCTTCATGCTGGCGCGGCGCCCACGCTACCTCGGCCTGAGGTTTGGCATGTCTGATTCCATCCGCGAGATTCTCGAAAAATGTAAGACCCTCGCCGTGGTCGGTCTCTCTTCCAAGCCCGCGCGGCCCAGCTACGGCGTGGCCGCCTACATGAAGGCCCACGGCTACCGCATTATCCCCGTCAATCCCAACGAGCAATCAGTCTCCGGCGAGAAGGCCTACGCGGCCCTCGACGACGTCCCCGAGGCATTCGAAGTGGTGGTGATTTTCCGCCGGTCAGAATTCGTTCCCGAAGTCGTCCAAGCCGCCATCCGCAAACGCGCCAAAGTAGTGTGGATGCAGGAAGGGGTCATCCACGAGGAGGCTGCCGCCTGTGCCCGCGCCGCCGGGCTGCTTGTGGTTCAAGACCGCTGCATCTTGAAAGAACACGCCAAGCGGTTTGTTACGGAGGGGATTTAACAGAATGAAATATGAGCGGTTCGAACAACTACCCGCTTGGAAATCTGCGATCAGCCTAGCGATTCAAATCCATGGCATGACGGCCAAGGTTCCGTTCCGAGGGCGCTTCAGTTTGCGTGATCAGATTGAGCGCGCCGCCGTTTCCGTTTCTAATAACATTGCGGAGGGATTCGAGCGA
>Ga0187782_10002169_pt1 | contig 14415 bp, 10 predicted proteins | sample 0715_SJ02_MP15_2_FD_132454 | JGI IMG/M metagenome (GOLD analysis project Ga0187782, IMG submission 132454) | Tropical peat soil microbial communities from peatlands in Department of Meta, Colombia - 0715_SJ02_MP15_20_MG | ecosystem: Environmental > Terrestrial > Soil > Wetlands > Peat | place...
CTGAGTTCAATTGCGCTGTTGTCAGCTCGGGGTTGGGATTGGCCAAGGTTGCGCTCCCCACCACCGCCGGGTAGGCGGAGCATGGCGTCCCCAGCGGTAAGTTTTCCATACAGGCCGCCAAAATGCTTTGAACCGGCTGCTTGTTGAGCAACTGCAAGGCCATGTTGATATTTTTTCCGCCGGTGCCCAGGTTGTTGAGATAGAACGGAACCAGATACAGCTGGGGCGCCACGAACAAGCCCGCGCCCGCCCGGATCACCGTTTTCCCGTTGCCGAGCGGGTCAAACGCCAATCCCAGCCGGGGCGAGGCGTAGAAACTGGTCGGAACCGGACTCGCTTCGTGATCGTAATCGAACCGCACGCCGTAGTTCGCCGTCAGCTTGGGAGAGAGCCTCCAAGAGTCCTGGGCATAGAAGCCTAGATAGTGAGCCCAACTCTCCCACCGCCCATTGCCGTTCCCCTGCAGGATATCGGCCGGAAGCCCGGCGACGTACGACTCCGCCGCCGTCAGGTTGGTCGACGCAGGCCCGGCCGCGGGGTATCCCAAGGCTTGGTTGTACAGGGCCAAGTCCGCCTGGAAGGCGGCCGGCACTATGTCGAGGAGGGAGACGGCTCCATCGTAATAAGTGTATTCTCCCCCAAACCAGAGTTGCTCGAAGATGTTGTACTCGACCGGCCGGTAGGAAGCGCCGATTTTGATACTGTGCCCGCCCCTGGTCAGAAGCAAATTCTCGTCAAATTGATAGCGATTCTCGTGTCCGAAGTAGGGATACGCGAAATTCGTGCCCACCGGGCCGCTTGCGGTTTCCGCGCTCGCCAGGCTCCCCAGGTCGGTCTCCGCCCGGTTAGGGAAGGGAGTTACGTTGTCCGACGTGTCGTGGGGAACGACTTGCACGAGCACCTGGTTCACCATGTCGTTCCTGAGTGTCCGGGTCCAGGACAGGGTCGCGGTGTAGTCGCGCACCGCATTGGTGTCGGAGGTATAGCGCTGGGCGCCTCCGGCGCCGGTCACTTGGCTTAGCTCCCGCATCAGCGAGAAGCGAAGGCTGAGGTTGTCTTTCCGGCTGGGAATGTAGTCCAGTTTCGTGACCCAGTTGTTGTAGCGGCCGTTCGCGCCGGGCGGCGCTTGGACTACGCCTCCAGCATTTCCATCGAAAACGCCATTGTCGGGGGTGAGCAGCGCCGCAAAGATCGGGTCGGAGAGCGGAGAAAAAACCGGCGACGCCAGTAACGCCTGGCCGAGCGGCTGGAGCCCAGTTGGGAGCAACGACAACTGCGTCAGGTAACAAAGCTGGCTCACTTCCTGTGGCTGTCCCGCAGGGACAATCTGGCCAGGACACAGGCCTTGAGCGTTGAGACCATTGCTTTGTGCGCTCAAACCCCGCGCTTGTACCGTGCCCAGCAGGTTGACAATCGTCGGTGAATCCAGTTTCTGGCGCTCATACGACGTGAAGAAGAACAACTTACCTTTCACGATAGGGCCGCCGAATGTGGCTCCCGCAACCATGCCCTGCTCGAACGGCTTGCTGTTGGGAGTCGGGCCGAAACTGTTGAAGTAGTTGGCTGCGTCTGTACTTTCGTTGTGGAAAAAACCATAGACACTGCCGTGGGGCTTGTCGGTCCCGCTCCTGGTGATGACGTTGATCGCCGTTCCTACCGTGAACCCGAATTCCGCCGCAAAAGAATTCCGGTTTACTTGATACTCCTGGATCGAGTCGAGGGGAACGTGATTGACCCGCAGGGCTCCGGAACCGAAATCATTCTCCCCGCCATCGATCGTGAACAGGTTGTTGCGGCCATTGCTGCCTCCGACCGAGAACCCAGACGATGAGAATCCGGTCCCTACGTTTGAGTCTTGAACCGTAGGCGCGACCGAGCTCACCACCCCGGGCAAGGTGTAGATGGCCTGCGTGAAGTTCATGCTGATATTGGGCAGATTGTCGACCTGCCGCGTATCGACAGTGTTGGCTTGTTGCGATTGCTCGGTTTCGATCAGTGGCGGCCGGTCCGTGACTTCGATCACCTCGTGAACTCCACCCACCGTCAGATGGACGTCGTAGACCACCGTCGCGCCCACTGTCAGGACCAGGTTCTCAGCCACCGCTTTGCTGAACCCAGGCGACTGCACCGTCATTTGATAGGTCCCCGGCGGCAGAGCGGGTATTTGGTAACTGCCATCGGTTGCGGCCACCTGCTCTTTGCTCAGGTCCGTTGCCAGATTCTTTACCGTCACAGTAGCCGACGGGACTGCTGCACCTTTCTGATCGTAAATCGTTCCTTTCAGCGTGGCCGTGTTATAGCCCGCTTGCGCCAGCAGTGACGGCATTCCCGCCAGCACGCCCGCCAGCATAACCAAGGCAAGACGCTTCCAGGAACTGGCCCAGTAGCGTGAAGCCGTACAACCATCCGGACTGCTCTGTTCAAAACCCATACTCCCCCCTACTTACGGAGAATTTGTCTGAATCGCACGAGGTCACGTCGCCTGCCAGCATCCGACCGCTTCTTCCAACCTGTGGACGCTTGCCAGGCTGGAATTGTTTTTTGAGCGAGCTGCCTAGTTTTTAGATCTACTTGATTGCGGGCCAACAATTTCCTGACGCTCGTATGGTTGCAGAGCGCAACGTCTTGGCAATCGGCGCGAGCGTATCCGGGTTTGCGTGATCCATCAAATGAATTATTTTGATTATGAAGTATGCTTGCTGAGAATGTTGCTTTGGAGTACTTTCAGCCATGGAACGAACGGCTCATGACCTGCCTGCTTTCCGGCCTGGCTCTCCGCCCGCATGCGACAAAAGAAAGTTGAGTATTTCTTTGTGCGCCGCTTGGGGTTGGTCGGTGACAAACAAGTGACTCGCGTGCTCGAGCAGGACGAGTTTTGCGCCGGGAATCCGCGCTGCGATCAACTCCCCATTACCAGCGGGCACCAGCGTATCCGACTTTCCATGGATGACCAGCGTCGGCGCCGTGATCTGCGCAATTCGGCTGTAGCCCTCCCACGCGACGATCGCGAGTAGTTGTGCCATGTAGCCTGCCGGGGTGGGAAGCCAGCGCTGGCGCACCTTGGTGTCTTCGTCGATCTTCTCCCGCGGCGTGGCCGCATCATAGATGTAGGGAAGAATGGCTTCGCGCGCTTGCTCCAGGGTCATGCCGCGCGCCATCAGCACGTCGGCCACCTTGCTCTCCGCCAGCACCGCCGAAGGTCCGCCGGGTGAGGTGCAGCCCAGAATCAACGAGCGCGTCCTCGCCGGATATTGCAGCGCGAATTCTTGCGCAATCATGCCCCCCATGGAAACGCCGAAAACGTGGGCGCGGGCCACGCCGGCGGCATCCAGAACCGCGGCCGCGTCTGCTGCCATGGTCGCAATCGAACAAAGCCCGGGCACGTCGCTCAGGCCCACGCCTCGATTGTCGAACGCAATCGTACGATACTGTTGCGCCAGCACCGGTCGTGTGCGATACCACATGGCTGACGTATAGCCGAGGCCCATGATCAGAAGGACCGGTGCTCCTTGTCCCTGTTCGTCCCAATAAATCTTTGTCCCTTGATTCTCGGCAAATGCCATCAAAGTCCTTCCCTCCGCGATGGAACGTACTCACGCGGTAAAGACGCGGCTTGCCGCGTCTCTGCTAAGCCCTAGCCCACTTTCAGCATGAGCTTCCCCGAGTTCTCACTCTTGAAAAGCTTGAGCAGAGTCTCGGGAAAGGTTGCGAGTCCTTCCACGATATCCTCGCGCGACTTGAGCTTGCCCGCCGCCATCCAGGCGGCCATTTCCGCTCCGGCTTGCGCGTAGCGGCCGACATAGTCAAGCACCAGCGTGCCTTTCATCGTGGCCCGATTCGTCAGCAGAGACAGGTAGTTGCTGGGCCCCGCGATCGGACCGGTATTGTTGTATTGCGAGATCGCGCCGCAGATCACAATCCGGGCGCCCAGCCTGAGTTGCGCCAGCGCCGCGTCCAGAATCGCGCCGCCCACGTTGTCAAAGTAGACGTCGATGCCCTCCGGGCAATGCTTCCGAAGGGACTGCTTTACGTCTTCGGACTTGTAGTCGATGGCCGCATCGAAGCCCAACTCCTGCACGATGTAGCGGCACTTCTCCGCTCCTCCAGCGATGCCCACCACATGGCAGTTCTTGATCTTGGCGATCTGTCCCACTACCGCGCCCACGGCTCCCGCTGCCGCCGAGACCACCACCATCTCCCCCGGCTTCGGCTGCCCCGTGTCGAGAAGCCCGAAATATGCGGTCATGCCCGGCATGCCGAATACGCTGAGATACTTTGGCAGCGGAGCGATTTTCGCGTCGACCTTCGTCACGCTCCGGCCGTCGGTCAGCGCATACTCCTGCACTCCGAACGATCCGGAAACGTGATCACCCACCGCGAAGCGCGGGTTACGCGACGCCCTCACGATCCCCACCCCCAGCGCCCGCATCACCTCTCCGATGCCCACCGGCGGCACATACGAACGCACGTCATTCATCCACATGCGCATCGCCGGGTCCAGCGAGATGTACAACACCTGCACCAGCAGTCCGTCTTCCTTTGGCTCCCCGACTGGTTCTTCCGCGTAGGTCCAGTCGCTGCGCTTCGGCATCCCTACCGGGCGCGACGCCAGCAAGAACTTGTGATTGGTGAGTGCCATGCTGCCTCCTTCGTTGCTGATCGCATCCCTTCAGACCGTATAGCGTTCGTTCGCCAGCAGCCGCCCTGCAATCTGGCGCCGCAGTGCGATTGCATTCACCGGATCGTGACTCGCATACTCGCGCACGCGGGAGAGATACCGCCGCAAGTCGTCGCCCTCGACGCAGGCGCTCAGGACCGTCCGCGACGAGAGTTCGACCCGCCCGATGGCATCGCGCAAATACACGGCGGAGGCATCCGCAGCATTGACTCCGCCACCGGCCGCCGCCAGTTTCCGGCTGCGCAGCAGGCTCGACTCCATCGCAAACACTTCCATGATGATGTCGGACAGGTTCATGATGATCTCCTGCTGTTGCTCGAGCTGCGCGCCGTGTTTCTGGTGGGCAATTCCCAGCGTTAACAGGGCGATCTTCTTCGCGTTCTGGACCAGGCTCAACTCCGCGTCACCGCCTGCCTTCGCGGGTTGCGGCTCGGCTCCCTGCAGGACGGCGCGAGCCGTTTCGAACAGAGGTAGAATGCCCCGCCCGGCGCGCTTCAAAGGCTGGCCTGTGATCACCAGCCGATTGATTTCGCTCGTCCCCTCAAACAGACGGTTAATCCGCGCATCGCGATAGTAGCGCTCCACCGCGTAGTCCTGATGGAATCCGTAGCCGCCGTGGATCTGGACGCCTTCATCCACTACGTAGTCCAGCATCTCGGCGGCGTAAACCTTGACCATCGAGCACTCCGCCGCAAACTCTTCGATCGCCTTCCGTTCTCGAGTGGAACCGTCCTCGGACTCCGTCGCCGCGGCGCTCATCTGATTTTCAATCAATCCCACCACCCGCCAAGCCATCGACTCTGACGCGAAGATGCGGATCGCCATTTCTGCCAGCTTGTGTTGAATCGCGCCGAATTCTGAAATTGTCGAGCCGAATGCCTTGCGCTGCTTGGCATACTTCAGGCAAATCGCGAGCACGTTTTTCGCCGCTCCGCTCACGCCCGGACCCAATTTCAGCCGTCCGATGTTCAGGATGTTGAAGGCGATCACGTGCCCGCGCCCAATTTCGCCGAGTACGTTTTCCACCGGCACCGGCACGTTGTCCAAATACACGGCAGTGGTGGAACTGCCGGTGATGCCCATCTTGTGTTCTTCCGCCCCGCTGCTCACGCCGGGAAAGCTCCGCTCGACCAGAAACGCCGTGAACTTTTCTCCCCCAACCTTGGCAAACACCGTGAACAGATCGGCCGCGCCGCCGTTGGTGATCCACATCTTCTGGCCGTTCAACATATAGTGTTTTCCATCCGCCGAGAGATCGGCCCGCGTTCGTGCCGCCAGCGCATCCGACCCCGCCAGCGGCTCGGTGAGCGCATACGCGGCCAGCATTTCGACTTTAGCCAGCTTCGGCAGATACTTCCGCTTCTGCTGCTCATTTCCAAAGTAGACGATGGGCAGCGTGCCGATGCCGGTGTGCGCCGAGTGCCAACCCCCGTAAGAGCCGTCAAGTCCCATGTGTTCGGACGCCACCATCAGCGACGGCAGATCCATGGCCATGCCCCCGTACTCCTCCGGGATCGCCATCCCGGTTAGACCCAGTTCCGACGACTTCCGCAGCACACCCAACGCGATGCCCGGCTTCTTTTCGCGGATCGCGGGCAGATTCGGCTCCACTTCGTTGGCCCAGAACTCGTCTACCATGCGACCGATGGCGAGATGTTCTTCGCTCAGATCCTCGGGCGTGAAAATGTCTTGCGGCGTCGACTCTTCGATGAGAAACGCCGTTCCCTTTGTCGTCTTGCGCGGAATGTCTGTTAATGTCGTCATAAAATACTCCAATGCCGCCTTTTGAAATTGAAGATCTAAATTCTTTGAAACAGTGCGAAGGACGCGAATTCCCCGCGACCGATTGGTTCGCCGTCACCCAGGATCGTATCCAGAAATTTGCTGAAGCCACCGAGGACCGCCAGTGGATTCACCTTGACCCGGAACGCGCTCAGCGCGAATCGCCTTTCGGTGGCAGCGTTGCCCACGGTTTTTTCACCCTTTCGCTGCTGAGTTACTTCCTGAAACAGGCCATCCGGTTCCGATCGGGCCCCGCGATGAGCGTCAACTACGGACTGAATAAGGTTCGTTTTCCTTCGGCTGTCCGCGCCGGTTCGCAGATTCGCGCTCGCATCACTCTGCTTTCGGCGAAGCAGTCGCCCCAGTTTGTGGACGCCGCCTTCCTCATCCATGTCGAGAGTCAGGCCGTTGAGAATCAGCCTTCCGGCAAGCCCTGCTGTGTCGCCGAGTGGCTGGTGCGCTATTACTCGCAGTGATCTCTGCAGTAAATGCCCACTCATATCGTCCCGCTTTCTGCGCAATGCCACGAGGCGCGCACCAAAATCCGAATTCTCTCCGGCATGACCGCGAAGCGCTCGTCCTGCGTCAATCCCTGGGCGTACCGGTAGTAGATCTGCTGAATGATGACGGCAACTTTGAAGCGGGCAAACGTCAGATAGAAAATCATGTCGCCGGGATCGCGGCCGGTCGCGACCGCGTAGCGCTCGACTAACTGCGCCCGCGTCAGTGTGCCTGGTAACGTGGTCGGCGCGCTGCGAATTTCCTGAATCTCTTCCGAATCTTGCGGATCGGTCCAATATGCAAGCGCCGTCCCCAGATCCGTCAGCGGGTCTCCCAGCGTGCACATCTCCCAATCCAGGACGCCCACGATCTTGGTCGCGTCGCTGGGATCAAGCACGACATTGTCATACTTGTAGTCGTTGTGGATCAGCGCCGTCTCATGGCTGACCGGCATTCGTGCGGTGAGCCAGGCGGAAATGCGTTCGACTTCCGGCAGGTCGTGCGTTTTCGAATTATGGTAGCGCTCGATCCAGCCCTTGACCTGGCGTTCGAGATAGCCTTGCGGTTTGCCCAAATCAGCCAGGCCAATGGCGGCGTAGTCCAAGCGGTGCAGACGCGCCAAGTTATCGAGGAACGCTTCGCTCAATCGCCGCGCCGTTTCCGGCGGAAAGGGCACACCCGGAGGGGGCTCGCGGCGCATAATCATTCCCCGAATCGGCTCCATCAGGTAGAAGGGCGCATTGAGAATCGACAGATCGTCGCAATAGAAGAGCGCCTTCGGCGCGACTGGATATGCGGTGTGTAGTTTCAACAGCACACGATACTCGCGCGCCATGTCATGCGCGGACCGGACCTTGCTGCCAAACGGCGGACGTCGCAAGACGACTTCCCGGTCACCCAGTCGCCCGTTCGCCAGCCGCACCAGGTACGTCAGATTGGAGTGCCCACTGGGAAATTGTTCGACGGAGACCGCTCCGCTATGGTCGAAGTGCTGCAGTAGAAATGGCCGCAGCCGGGCGAGATTGAGTTCTTCGCCTGCCCTGACCTTTCCTGCTTGATCGCAAACGGCCACCATACTCGCAATTCCTCTAACCCCTACCGGTACGTCAGCAAGCCGTCCCCGTCGAGATGGGGGTGCGCGTTGAACGTGCTCAGCGTGAAACGCCCGCCCGAAGCCAGAAAGCCGCTGAACGAAGCGTTACGCGACATCCAGGTCAGCTGCAGCGCGTCCTCGGCAGACAAATGCAGGGCCCGGCGCATCGTCGCGCCAATCGCTCCCGCCGAAGTGAAGACCACCGCGCTCGCTGCCGGAGGCGTGTCGCGCACTACTTGCACCAGCCCTCGTTCCACCCGCAAACAGAACTCGTGCCAGGATTCAATGCCGGGCGCTATGATTTCTCCCGCCACCCACCTGCTAATCACCGCCTCAAACAGTCTCTGAAAAGTCTTGCGGCGGTCGCCGGAGTCGGTGGAGTCGTTGGAATTTTCGTACGCACGGTGCAATTCTTTGATCTCGGCATTCACCCGCAGCAGTTGCGGCAGACATTCCCGCAGCACCGCCTCCGCTTGATATTCGTCGAATTCGCTCATGACCACGGTATCGGGAAAAACAAGACCGGAGCTGCGATATGCCTCGGCCACGATCCGGGCCGTCTCCCGTTGTCTGACACACGGGCCCGAATAGACGCCGCCAAACACCACGCCCCGCCGCGACCAGTACTCCCCCAGCAATCCAGCCTGCGCCTCGCCGTTGGCACAGAGCTTGTCATAGTCCGGCCCCAGAAAAGACGCTTGCCCGTGGCGCACCAGGATGATGTGGCTCATGCGCGCCAAGCGATCCCAGCGCTAGCCAGGGACCTGAGATTTCTGATCCAACCGCAACCGTTGGGGCTCATGTTGTTCCGTTCTTCTCAGTTCGCCCGCTCGAACAACCCGGCAGCACCCTGCCCGCCGCCTACGCACATGGTGACGACTCCGTAGCGTGCCTTGTTCTTGCGCCGTGCCATTTCGTTGGCCAGCGTTCCCACCAGCCGCGACCCGGTCATGCCGAAGGGGTGCCCAATCGAGATTGAACCACCGTTCACGTTCAATTTCTCCGGATCGATTTCCAGGCGATCGCGGCAGTAGACCACCTGCACCGCAAATGCTTCATTGAGTTCCCAGAGGTCGATGTCGTTGAATTTCACTCCCGTGCGCTGCAATAATTTCGGTACAGCGAACACTGGTCCGATGCCCATTTCGTCGGAGTCGCAACCGCTTACCTGAAAACCTCGAAACACAAGCTTATAGGGAATGCCGAGCTGGTCTGCGCGCTGTTCGACATTACCAGCGTGGCCGAAGCGCCGTCGGAAAGCTGCGAAGAATTTCCAGCCGTGACCGTGCCCTGGCCGCTCGTCTGGTCGAAGTGCGGCTTCAACGCCAGCAGACCCTCCAGCGTCGTGTCCGGACGATTGCATTCATCCTTGTCCGCGCACACCTCTTCCTTCCCGATCACTTCGCCCGTCTTCTTATCCAGGGTCGCGCGCACCGCGCGCATGGGAGCGATTTCCCCCTGGAAAAAACCTTCCCGCTGGGCGCGAGCCGTGCGCTGCTGGCTCAGGAGCGAGTACTCGTCTTGCACTTGCCGGCTGATCTTGTAGCGCTTGGCCACGACCTCGGCAGTATCCCCCATCACCATGTACACGCCCGGCATCTGCTCGAGTAGCCGGGGATTCGGATCGTAGCTGCGTGGAATCAGACTGATGCTTTCCACGCCGCCACCGATCAAGGCGTCGCTGCCTCCGCTCACTATCTGGTATGCGGCCAGCGCGATCGACTGCAGACCGGAGGAGCAAAAGCGGTTGACGGTGACGCCGCCGGTCGAAGTAGGCAGCCCCGCCAGCATGGCGGCAACTCTGGCGATGTTGTGTCCCTGCGGGCCATGGGGCTGTCCGCAGCCCAGGATGACATCTTCGATTTCGCGCGGATCGAGCTCGGGTGTCTTGCGCAGCACATCTTGAATGCAGTGCGCCGCCAATTCATCCGGACGCGTCAGGTTGAACGATCCGCGAAATGACTTGGCCAGAGCCGTGCGCGAACTGGCTACGATGACTGCTTCTCTCATGAGGTTCTCCCAATGTCTTTGTCAAACGCGCAGCGATGGCTGTTCGTAACCCTACGCAGCCGCAACCTGCTCTTTGTCGAACTCGGCAAACGTCTTGCCCTCTTCCGCCAGGCGCCGCAGAAGAGGAGCTGGCGCCCACAGTTCTCCGTGCTGTTTGTGGAATTCGCAGACTCGCTGGTAGACCTTTGGCAATCCCACCGTGTCGGCATGCCACATCGGCCCGCCCCGATAGGCGGGAAACCCATACCCGTTGAGATAGATGATGTCGATGTCGACTGCCCGCAGCGCGTATCCCTCTTCCAGAATCCGCGCTCCCTCATTCACCAGCCCATAGATACAACGATCGACAATCTCCGCGGCGGAAATCTGCCGCTGCGGGATGCCCGCGTCCGCGTTCCACTTCCGCACCAGGGTGGCCAGTTCGGGATCCGCGCTGGCGCGCCGGTTTTCGTCGTACCGGTACCATCCCTTCAGCGTCTTCTGGCCGTACCGGCCCATTTCACAAAGACGATCCTCGGCGAACGGCTGGCGGATTCCCGGTTTTTCCAGATGGCGGTACTCTTTGCGAATGCGCCAGCCCACGTCGAGACCGGCCAAGTCGCCCGTGGCCAGCGGTCCCATAGCCATGCCGAAGTCGACGAGCGCCTTGTCTACCGCCTCCACCTCCGCTCCTTCTTCGATCAGGAACTGCGCTTCCCGCCGATATGGGCCGAACATGCGGTTGCCGACGAAGCCGCGGCAGTTTCCGACCAGCACCCCGATTTTGCCCAGCTTCTTGGAGAGTTGCATGCAGGTGGCAATCACTTCTTTGCTCGACTTCTTTCCGCGCACAATCTCGAGCAACCGCATTACGTTGGCCGGACTGAAAAAGTGTGTTCCGATCACCGCTTCTGGCCGCGACGTGCTCTCGCCGATTTCATCGATATTGAGCGTCGAAGTGTTGCTCGCCAGAATCGCTCCCGGCCGGCAGGCGCGGTCCAATTCCGCGAACACCGTCTTCTTCAGCGCCATGCCTTCGAAAACCGCCTCGATCACCATGTCCACACCGGAGAACGCATCGTAGTTGAACACCGGTGTGATCAACTGCAAGCGTTCCTCCATGAACGCTTTCGTAAAACGCCCGCGCTGCACCGAACTGGCGTAGTTCTTCCGGATTTTTTCCATCCCCAGATTGAGCGCCGCCTCATCGACGTCCTTCAGCAACACAGGAACGCCCGCGTTGGCAAACACCATCGCAATGCCTCCACCCATGGTTCCGGAGCCGACGATCGCCACCCGGTTCACCGGGATTAGCGTAGTTTCTTTGGGAATGTCGGGAATCTTCGCCACCTCGCGCTCGCCAAAGAAAACATGAATGAGCGCTTTCGACTGATCGGAGAAAAGGCATTCGGTGAAAAGCTTCGCCTCCACCTGGCAGCCTTCCTCGAATGACATTTTGGTCGCAGCCTCCACCGCATCGATCGCGGCCAGGGGAGCTTTCAACCCGCGCTGTTTTTTGCCGGCGGCGTCGCGCGCCGCCGCAAAAATCGCCGCGTTCTCCGCAGCCGTTCCCAACTTCTCCGCTCGCGCCCGAGTTTTCGGCGCGGGCTTGCCGGCAACTTCGCGTGCGAAAGCCGCCGCCCCGGCGAGCAGGTCCCCGTCGATCAAACGGTCGATCAGTCCAAGAGCGGCCGCCTCGCGCGCCGAAACCGGCTTGCCCCCGGCACACATTTCGACAGCCTTGGCGATACCTACCAGGCGGGGCAGACGCTGCGTTCCGGCGGCGCCGGGAATGATCCCCAGATTTACTTCCGGCTGACCCACCTGCGCCGTCGGCGACGCGACCCGGTAGTGGCCAGCCATGGCCAGTTCCAGTCCGCCCCCAAACGCGGTCCCGTGAATCGCCATCACCACCGGCTTGCTGCTGTCCTCAATGCGAAGCAGGAGGGGAAGCAGGCTTCTACGCGGTCCTCCCGAGGTCATCTTGCCGAATTCTTTAATGTCCGCGCCGGCGACAAAAGTGCGGCCGCCGCCGATTACGACCGCTGCCTTAACGGTAGGGTCTCCGTTCATCTCATCGATTGCCGCCAAGACTCCCTCGGGCACGCCCGGACTGAGAGCGTTCACCGGTGGGTTGTCGATCGTAATGATTGCGACATCATTATCTTTGCTGACTCTCACGAGGTTATTCATAGGGCACTCCTGTAAGACTCACTCCCTGAGGCCGGGCCCCGGGTGCATCAATGACCAGGCGCGCAATCCGTTCTCGATGAAAGGTTGCGTCGCCCAGCGTGGTTTCCGACGCTTTCGCCCGCCGGTAATAAAGATGAAGATCGTTCTCCCAGGTAAAACCCATCCCGCCGTGGATCTGGACGCCACGATTGCCGACAGTGCGGGAAGCATCGCTCGCGTACATCTTGGCGATCGAGACCGCGGTCGCAGCTTGCGCCGGATCATGATCGAGCGCCCACGCCGCATAGTAGGCCGCCGAGCGCGAACTCTCTGTCTCCAGGTACATGTCGGCACACTGGTGCTGCACCGCCTGAAACGCTCCAATCGCCTTGCCGTACTGCTTGCGTGTCTTCGCGTACTCCACGCTCATGTCGAGGATGCGTTGCATCCCTCCCACCATCTCCGCCACCAGCGCGGCCGTTGCCACATTAGTGGCGCGCTCCATCTTGCTCGCTTCCCCCAGTTTCTCCGCCGGAGTGCTGTCGAACCGCACCGCATACACACTTCGCGTCAAATCCATGGCGGGCATCGGCGTGACCGACATGCCTGGGGCGTTGCGTTGCACCACGAACACCCCGCCGCCTGCCGTCACCACCAGGAAGTCCGCGACGCCGGCATCGGGCACAAACAGCTTTTCTCCCGTCAGCTTGCCGTTAGCCACGGCAGTCTTTTCGCCGACCCGACTGCCCCAACCGGCTCCCGCTTCCATCTCCGCTAGCGTCGACCGTGCGTCGCCCGAGCAAATCGGAGCCAGATACTTTTTCTTTTGAGCATCCGTGGCAACTGTGTCAATCACCGTGGCCGCCAGCGCTACCGTTGCGAAGAAGGGTCCGGGGACTAGGGCCCGCCCCGCCTCTTCCATCAGCAGAATCAGATCGACCACGCTCATCCCCATTCCGCCGTATTCTTCGGGAAAAATGATTCCCGTGAAACCCTGGGCGGCCATCTTCGACCAGAGGCCGGCGTCGTACGCGCTGCCAGTTTCCGCCAGCTTCCGCACCTGATTCATGGGGCACTCCCCGGCAAAGAACTTGCGCGCGTTGTCTTTCAGAATCTCCTGGCTCTCACTCAATCCAAATTGCATGTAGCGGTCCTCAGTAGCTCCTCGGCAAACCCAGCACGAAGTGCCCGATGATATTGCGCTGGATCTCCGACGTCCCAGCCTCGATTGTGTTGCCGCGGGAGCGCAGGTATGCATACGCCCACAATCCCTTGTCGACTGCGTACGGAGAAGAACTGGCAAGCTGGGCGTATGGCCCAAGCAATTCCTGCGCCACCTGCTGCAACCGCTGGTTGAGTTCGCTCCAAAAGATCTTCTGGATCGATCCTTCTGGACCGGGCACGCCCGTGGCGCTGATGCGGCTGAAGGCGCGCATCTGATTCAAGCGCATGATTTCAATTTCCGCGTAGCATTGCGCCAGCTTCTGCCGCACCAGCACATCTTGCGCCGCTGGCCGTCCGTCACGTTCCAGTTCATGCGACAGTTCGATCAGCCGCTCCATGTTGCGCCGGTAGAGAATCTGCAGTCCCGCCCCGAAGGTGCCGCGCTCATGCATGAGCGTCCCAATCGCCACGTCCCAGCCCTGATTGACCTCGCCCACGACGTTTTCCACGGGAACCCGCACATCCTGGAAAAACACCTCGCTGAATTCACTCTCGCCGGTCATCTGGCGCAGCGGACGAACCGAGATGCCGGGGGTCTTCATATCCAGCAGCATTACCGTGAGTCCCTTGTGCTTGACAACGTTCGGGTCCGTGCGCACCACCGCTTCGCACCAATCCGCGATCCAGCCATAGCTGGTCCACGTCTTCTGGCCGTTGATCACGTAGAAGTCGCCTTCGCGGCGCGCCGATGTCTGCAGCGAAGCCAGGTCCGATCCAGCATTGGGTTCGGAGAATCCCTGGCACCAGATTTCCTCGGCGCTCAGAATCTTCGACAGATAGCGTTGCTTTTGCGCGTGCGTTCCAAAGCTAATAATGGTGGGACCAATCAGTCCCAGGCCCAGGGCGTTGGCCATGGGCGGAGCGCCGGCCAACGCCATCTCCTGCCAGAAAATGACCTGCTGCATCAGGCTGGCTCCGCGGCCGCCGTATTCCTTGGGCCACGAAATTCCAGCCCAGCCTCCGTCAAACAACTTGC
>Ga0187782_10002171_pt1 | contig 14412 bp, 7 predicted proteins | sample 0715_SJ02_MP15_2_FD_132454 | JGI IMG/M metagenome (GOLD analysis project Ga0187782, IMG submission 132454) | Tropical peat soil microbial communities from peatlands in Department of Meta, Colombia - 0715_SJ02_MP15_20_MG | ecosystem: Environmental > Terrestrial > Soil > Wetlands > Peat | place...
AAAACAAAAAATGCGGCGTAGCGAGTGCACCCTCGCCACGCCGCATGTTAGGAGTTTGTAGCAGCGGCTTTATGCCGCTGCAGCGGCGGGGTAAACCCGCCGCTACCTGGGCTAGAAGTAGGCCTTCAACGCCAGCTGGATGATGCGCGGATCATACGCAGCAGTAGCCGCGCCGAAGTTGCCGGCCGCCAAATTAGTGACGATGCCGCCGTTCTGTCCGTCACCGATGAGCTGCTTATGGTTCCAAATGTTGAAGACCTCCGCGCGGAACTGCAGTTTGCTTCCCCGCGCTTCGCTGAAGACGAAGTTCTTGAACAGCGAGATGTTCCAGTTGTCGCGGCCTGGTCCGCGGACAGCCCCGACCGGTGAGGTGCCCCATGTTCCGGGCGCTGGAGCCGAGAACGCTGAGGTGTTGAACCACTCCGCAACGGTGTGGGGATAGCTCACGGTGCCGGTGAGGTCCGCGCGGGTCGACGCATTTGGAACGATGCTCGCGACGCTTTGCCCGCCGTAAGTAATGTTGAGGGGAGCGCCGGACTGGGCGCTGACGATTCCCGAAATTTCCCATCCGCCGACAACCGTCTTGGCCAGGTGGTTGTCGCTGTGCCTCAGGAAGGGGATGTCATACACAAAGTTGGTAAAGAAGATCTGCCGGTGGTCGTACAGGGACGGTCCGAAGTCATACTTCCAACCCGCGTAGGGATCGGAAACAGCCGAGAGATCTCCGCCGCTGCCGCCGCTGTTGATGGTGTCATTGGCGTGAGCGAAGGTGTACCCGGCCTGGTACGTCAGATCCTTCACCGTGCCACGAATGGCCATCTGCAGAGAATTGTAGTCGCTGTTCCCCTCGTTTTGCGACATTTTAATGCTGTGGTATCCGAGGTACTGAACAACGGAGTTGTAAGGTGCCGTTGGGAGCGCGATGCCAGTGCACGCGGGCGCCGTGGGTTCCCCTGCACAGACATAGCCGGGCAATGAGTTGTATGGAGCGAGGTCGGTCTCCGTGTAATAGTTCTGATGGCGGTTCTGGCTTCCCACATAGGAAACAGAAAACACGGACTTGGCGCCAATGGAATGCTGCACGCCAAGGCTGAACTGCGTGCTTCTCGGCGCCGCATAGTCGCTTTTGTTAAGCCCGGTAACGTTATTGATCGGAATGGAGGTCCCGGGCGTTGCACCCGTCGCGACGCTCTCCGTGGGATTCGAGAGCAGCACGTTCTTGAAGTCGATACTCGCTGATAGCGGAACGGTGCCAGCATTGTTGTAGACGTCGTTGCCCTGCACGCGTTCATTCATAATCGCGTATCCGCCGCGGATGACGGTCCTGCCGTTGCCGGAGATATCGTAGGCAAATCCCAGGCGTGGCTGGATGTTCCCCCACGAGTCGTTCACGCAACCCCGGGGCTCGCCGTTTTCCCCGCAGATGCTGATGCCGTTCACGTAGAATTGCTCACCCGCCAAAATGGGGTTCGGGCTGGGCCCAAGGCCTGGGCTGGTCGCGCTGACGGTATTGCCGCCCGCGCTGAGCACGGCCGCGTCCGCCGTATTGTAGAGGCTCGGATAGAAGTTGGCCATGTTCTTGTAGGCTTCATAGGTGTGCGGAATGCCGTCCCAGCGGATTCCCAGATTCAACGTGAGCCGGTTGTTCACGCGGTAGTTGTCCTGGAAGTAGAGTGCGAAGGAATTGCTGTTCCACTGCCCGGACTGCTTGATGGCGTTCTCGTTGTAGTCCTGGCCCAGGCCAAGCAGGAAATCGGCGAAGTCCACCCCGGTGAATGAACCGTTGAAGGAGAAGTTCCCCTCGGTGTTCGCGAACCAGTCCTGGGTTTTCCTATACAGGATAGCACCGCCGCCAATCCTGAGCTGGTGACGTCCTCTCGTCCAGGAGACGTCATCACGGACCTGGTAGCTGTTTGCCAGGTTATTCCATGGCATCCAGTTCACGGTGTAGTCCAAGCCCATTTGCGTCAAGTCGATAGATGGGATGCGGTTGTCCACATTGGGGCCGGTGAAGAACCTGTTAAAGGTAAAGTTCGAAGGCGCGCTGTACAAGCCCTCCGGAAGGATGTGGATGCGGTTGCCGTTATAGTTGAATGCTATCTCGTTTACCAGGCTTGGGTTGATGGTATACGCAGCATGAACCACCGCGGCGTACGAGGGGTTGCCGAAAGTGTTGTAAATGGCGGGGGTGTTGTCACCGCTCCACATGGTGGTGCCGTAGTTTTGCGCAATCTGTTCGGCGACGAAATGCCCGTAGATGGTGAACTTGTCCGTGAAGTTGTGGTCCACACGTACGATTTCTTCCTTCACGTTTGTCGGCACACTATTGGAGCCGACGAAGTTGCTTCCGACCGTGGGCGCCGGGAAGATGCCGCCATATTTTGCCCCCGAGACAACCAGCAACGCACTTGCATTGGAATTTATCATGCACGTGGGTATGGTGTTGTTCGGGAATTGTTCGCCCTGCACGATGCCTGTGGGAGCCTCGCCATCGGGGCAGTTCTCGAAAAGCACTGCTGGCGATACCGCCGTCGCGCTGGGAACCATAATCGGCGTCTTGGTCTCGGTGCTCATATTCCCGCCGTACCAGGCTGGGTTGGGCACCAGCACGTTCAGCGTGCTGCCCTGAATCATTCTCCGCCATTCCATGTTGTAGAAGAAGAAAGTCTTCTTCTTGTCCGGATTGTACAAGTGGCCGAACGTAACCGGCCCGCCGACATTGAACCCAAAGATGTTGTACCGGAGCTCGGCCACGGGCGTTCCGACGACGTTGAAGAAATTGCGAGCATCCAAATCGTCGTTGCGGAAAAACTCCCATGCCTCGGCATGGATTGTGCTGGTACCGGACTTCACCACCGAAGAAATGGTTCCACCGGAAGAAAGTCCGTACTCTGCGCTATAGTTCGATGCCAGGGTCTCGGTCTCTGCCAGGGCATCGACCGAAGGCATCACGCTCGATTGCGCGGAGCCGCCGCGGTCATCATTTTCACCGCCGTCTAACAGGTACAGGTTTTGGCTCTCGCGGTTGCCATTAAAGCTGATGTGCGCGCTCCCGCCAACCGGCGTGGGCGACTGAAAGTCCGGGTTGAGGTTGGAGGCCCCGGTCGTGAGGCTCACGTAGGTATAAATACTCCGGCCGTCTGTAGCGAGTTCGGTGATCTGCGTGCCGCTGACCAGTGAACTCATTTCGCTGCTGTCGGTCTCCACTTTCACCGCGTTTGCTTCTACGGAAATGGTCTCAACCGCCGTGCCGACCTTCATCTGAAAGTCCACGCGGATGCGATCGTTTACGTCCAGGACCACGCCCTTGGACTCCTCGGTTTTGAAGCCCGAGGCTTGGGCCTTCACATCATACTTGCCCACGGGCAAGTTCGGAGCCACGTACTGTCCCACGTCATTTGTAGCAAACGTATGTACGGTACCGGTTCCTACGCCCGTGATGGTGACTTTGACGTTCGGCACAACGCCGCCGCTCGTGTCTGTCACCGTTCCAACAATCGTTGCCTCCTGGCCCGCGGCGAGGAACGGCAACGCTAATAGGATCAGCAGCACAATTACGGCGCGGCTGAGCCTATCCCCTGCAAGAACCTTCTTAAGGATTACTGAACACTGCATAGACACCCCCGTCGGCTTAGTTTCCTCGACCCCTTGGGAAATTCGACTGCGTGAGAAACAACTGTGCACCGTTAACGTTAACGGTTACCCTCTCTTTTATTCGTTCCTTCGATGCTTGTCAAGCGATTTTTTGCGCTGACCTATCACATTCTTCGCTAGAAGAACGTTATGGCTGCTCTGCCCCTAGCTCGCCAGGGGCTCCAGTTTGGGCTCGGAATGCCGCATCTCGCGGAAAAGATGGAAATTGGAGGCCATCACCACCCCGGGGCTCAAATGCACGCTGGGCGGAAGCTTCACCCGGTTTGCCAGGTAATCTGCCAAGGCCCGCACGGCGATCTGCCCTTGGCGATAGGGGTGCTGATAGATGGAGGCAGTGATCGTTCCGCGTTGTAGATGTGCGGACATTTCCGGGAATAAATCGGTGGCAATCAGCTTCAGTTTCCCGGCGACGCGACGTTCCTGCAGCGCCCGGCAGACCGGCAGACAGTTCACCGTATTCACGTAAAGACCTGCCAGGTCTGGAAACTTCCCCAGCAGCGCCAACGTCTTCTGGAAGCTTTCGGTTTCGTCTTCGTGCCCCTCGATGACTGCGGCAATCTCTCCACGTATGGAATACTTAGGAAATCCCTCCGAAAAGCCGTCCGTTTTCTTGCGGTGATCTTCCGCGGAAAGCATGCCTGCCACCACGGCAACCTTGGACCCACTCGGAACGCTCTTGGCCATCAACTCCCCCGCGAGGCATCCATTCAGCCAAGGTTCTACATAGACGATGCACGAGCGATGGCTGTGCGGTGCGTCCGTAGACACACACACCACACGGATCCCTTTTTCCTCTGCCTCATTGATTAGCGGCGTAAGCGCCTTGGGGTTTCCGGCCGTCACGATGATGCCGTCGACGCGCTGTTTCACGAGTTCTTCAAAGGCCTCATCGTCGCGCTCGCCGAGTGCGGGAACCGGGCTGTTCACGAATTGAATCCCCAGATGAGACACCCGCCGTTCCTCATCGAGGATACCGCTCCACATCTGATCGTAGAAGAAACGGATTTCGCGGGGTATGCAAACGCCGATTCGCGCATTTGCCCGCGCAATCGACAAGGCGCGCGCCGCGAGGTTTGGCGTGTAACCGATTTGCGACGCAATCTCCAGAATTTTTTGGCGAGTGGATTCGTTGATCCCCGGCCGCCGGTGCAACGCGCGGTCCACCGTTCCGATCGAAACGCCGGCCAAATGCGCGATCTGGTGAATTCCCTTTCGTTCTTTTCGTTTCCTCGACATACCAGTGTTTAGACTCTAATCGTGTATGACATCAACTTCAACTCCCGGCATCTCCTGGAGATTCCTTCACCTTGAGAATACGATCGCCTGGGACATCCCGAAGCGTCTGTACGATTCCCGACGGCCAATGGATTTCGATCAGCGCGGCTTTGCTATCTGCACCCAAGCCGAAGTGCACCGGGCCATAGCTCGAAGAGGCGTAACCCACGCTCGTGGTCATGTGGTTGTATTGCGCGCCTGCCGAGGTCACTACTTTGATTCGCGCGCCGATTCCGTCGCGGTTGCTCTTGGTGCCTTCGAGTGCAATGTCCAGCCAGTGGCCGGAGTTTTCCGAGCGGTTCATCCAGATTTCCGCGTTCTTGCCCAATGCACTCACAACCACGTCCACACGTCCGTCCCCGTCGAAATCCGCGAAGGCGCAGCCGCGATGCCGCGCCGGAGGGGTTCCCTCAAAGCCGGCTTCCGCGGTCAGCGCTTGCCATTGCCCGGTCGCGCCGGGATTCCGGAAAACTGTGTTGTACTGCTCGACGCTGTACGTCGGCGTGCTCATCGACTCCACATGGCCCCGCGACACGAACAGATCCTTCCAACCATCGTTATCGAAATCGAAGAGTCCCGGTCCGTACCCGGACATGGAGCGGGATAGCTTCCGCATTCCTGTCGCATAGGTCACTTCTTCGAAGCCCTTCCCGCCTTTGTTCAAAAACAGCGGAAACGTCTGGTCGTTGAGCGCCACAAACACAATATCCGGGTAACCGTCGTTGTTGAAGTCGCGAAAGTCCAGGCCCATTCCGGAAACAAACCCGCCATCTTCCACCAGCGCCACGCCCTGCTGAAACGCCACCTCCTCAAACTTTTTTCCGGTGTTGTGGAACAAAAAGTTGTAGGAAGTGTCGTTGGTGACGAACAGGTCTGGGCGGCCGTCGAGATCGTAGTCTGCCATGCCCACTCCCATGCCCTTCCCCACGTGCGCGCGTAGCCCCCACTGTTCGGACACATCTTCAAAGGTTCCATCCCCGCGGTTCAGGAAAAGTTGATTGGGCTGGCCCTGGTAGAGTTTCGGGCTGCAGTAATCGTAGGCCCCGGCAAACGGACAAAGAGGTTCTGTCTTGATGTCCCAGCGCAGGTAATTAATGACCACAAGATCCAGAAGACCGTCATTATTCACGTCGACCCAAGCGGCGGCGGCCGTCCACAAGGGACCGTACTGCGGGTCCACGGAATGGTTCAGCCCGGCTTTCTCCGTAACATCCGTGAACGTCCCGTCCCCATTGTTGTGGTACAGCTTGTTGCCGTGCACGCCCCCGACAAACAGATCCGGGTAACCGTCGTTGTCGTAGTCCCCAACAGCAACGCAGATGTCATAGCCCGTGCCGGTCAACCCCGCTTCTTGCGTCACATCGGTGAATACCCCGTTCCCTTCGTTGCGATAAAGGTGGTTCCAGAACTTCTCCGAGTCTTTCTTCAGAGTTTGGATGTTGGCGCCGTTCGTGAAAAAAATGTCGGGACGCCCGTCCTTGTTGTAATCAAAGACGGCGACACCCCCGGCCATCGTCGCGGGAGCGTGAGGAGTTTTTAGAGTCTCATCGTTCTCCACACGAAACGCGAGGCTCTGCAACGAAAATTTGATTTTGCTCGGAGACGGGGAAGCTGCTTGTCTATCTTTCGAGTTGATCAACGCAAGCGGAGCGACAAGGGCAGCGAGCAACAGGCATACACGACCGAATCCTGGATTACGCACCATCACCGAAGAACCCTCGGAGTCCCTGTCCGCTCGCTTATCCGGTTTACTACTCGTGTCGCCGAAAGCCGTCCCCGACAGCTTTGATTGTAAACGATTCTGACTGGCGACGCCTTATTTTCCGCTTCCGGTAACGTTAACGGCAAATCTGTTGTATCTTTGTTTTCTCACGGAGAAAACGTATGTCTATCCCGCGCTTGGCTCCCTGGTCCACCTGCATCTTTTTCGTCGCCCTCTCAGCCGCTCCTTTGATCGATACCCCCACTCCCCCCGTGCATCTGACGGCCGAGCAGGATCATCAGCGACTGCTGGATCTTCTGCACATCACTTCCCTTCGGCGCGGCCCTGACGGCGACCCCAAATCGCCCAATGCCGCTAATTTTGACGAATCCAAGGTGAACCCTGTTTCGCCCTTGCCTGATCCTCTGCGCTTGAACAACGGTGAGAAGGTCACAACCCCTGAGATGTGGTGGAAGCGGCGCCGTCCCGAAATCCTCGAAGAATTCGACCGCGAAATCTATGGTCGAGTCCCGAAACACACTCCAAAAGTGAACTGGGAGGTCGTGACCACGACTGCGGAAGAGAGCGCCGGCGTGCCGGTCATTACGAAAAAACTCGTCGGACACGTGGACAATTCTTCCTATCCGCTGGTCAGCGTAAACATTCAATTGACTCTAACAACTCCCGCGAAGGCCAACGGCCCCGTCCCCGTGATGATGGAGTTCGGGCTGGATCCCCAAGTTCTGGAAGCCATGAAGAAACGCCTTTCGGAGGCACAACTCGCCGCGCTGCTTGGGACCGGAACGCCGTGGCAACAACAGGTCCTGGCGATGGGCTGGGGCTACGCAATTCTGCTTCCCACCACCGTCCAGGCTGATAACGGCGCCGGCCTCACCGAGGGAATCATCGGCTTGGTTAACCACGGCCAGCCTCGCAAGCTGGATGACTGGGGAGCGTTGCGCGCCTGGGCTTGGGGCGCCAGTCGTGCGCTGGATTATTTCGAGACTGATAAGGCCGTGGATGCGAAGCAGGTTGGCATCGAGGGCCTTTCGCGCTACGGAAAAGCGGCGCTCGTCGCTATGGCTTATGACTCGCGCTTCGCCATCGGATTCATTGCTTCCTCGGGGGAAGGCGGTGCCAAGATTCTGCGGCGCAATTTTGGCGAGCAGGTAGAAAACGTCGCCTCCTCCGCTGAATATCACTGGATGGCGGGTAACTTCCTAAAGTATGCCGGCCCGTTGACTCCCAACGATCTGCCGGTCGACGCTCACGAACTCATCGCCTTGTGTGCTCCGCGCCCTGTGTTTATCAGCAGCGGCTCTCAACAGGTGGAAGGCGGCTGGATCGACGCGAAAGGCATGTTCTTGGGAGCGGTCGGTGCCGGGCCGGTGTACAAGCTCCTCGGCAGGAAGGATCTAGGCACTCCCGAATTTCCTCCAATGCAGACCGCCCTTATCGATGGCGATTTGGCTTTCCGCCAGCACACCGGCGGGCACACCGCTGGCCCGAATTGGCCGACCTTCCTCACCTTTGCGAGCCGCTACATTACCGGGCCTGGCGTGACAACGCCCGCGAGCGGCACCCACGACGTCGCTTTGACCTTCGACGATTTGCCCGTGCACGGCCCGCTTCCCGCAGGCATGAGTCGCGTGGACATCGCCAACAGCATCATTCGTGCTCTGCAAGCGGCACATGCTCCGGCAACCTACGGCTTCGTCAACGCAAAAGGTATCGAGCAGGAGCCTTCCAGCGCGCCGGTACTCCAACTCTGGCGGGCCGCCGGATTCCCTTTGGCAAATCACACGTTTTCACACATGGACCTGGACGCAAATCCCGTCGAAGCTTTCGAACAAGACATTCTTGGCAACGAACCGGCTCTGAAAGAAAACATGGGCAACGATGATTGGCACTGGCTGCGTTTCCCCTTCCTGCATGAAGGAAACGATCCGGCAAAGCACCGTGCGATCCGAGCGTTTCTCGACCAGCATGGATATCGCGTCGCAGAAGTCACCTTGAGTTTTGGCGACTACGCGTATAACGCCCCGTATGCTCGATGCCTCGCGAAAAATGACCAGCAAGGTGTCGAACAGCTCAAGCGCAGCTACATGGACGGTGCAGCGGAGTCCCTCGAGCAAGGCATCGCGTCTTCGAATCGCATTTTTGGACGCGACATTAAGCACGTGATGCTGCTGCACATCGGCAGCTTTGAAACAATAATGCTTCCCAATCTGCTCGACTTGCTCAAACAGCGTGGCTTCAACCTCATTACCTTGCCTGAGGCGGAAAGCGATCCTGCCTACTCGATGCATCCAGACTTGCCCGCTTCTTGGGACGGCATGTTTTTCGAGCAGTTGATGCGCGAAAGACATCTCGCTCTGCCAAAGGATCCCGATGCCCGCTTGGCAAAACTCGATGCGTTGTGCCGTTAGCAGTGTTTGGCTCCGTCTGTATCGCGACTCCGCCGGTGCGTCACGCGCCACAAAGCGGGCGGCAGGATCGTCCTTCATAAAGCTTTCGGCTGTCGCCGCACTTTTGTTCCTCGCGTTCGTGTCAGTCTCCGCGCAGAACACGTGGGTTGCCTCCGCCAACGAAAAGAATCCCAGCCATTGGGTCGGCACTTGGGCCTCGTCACCTCAACTTGCGGACCAGCCTCCTCCGCCGCCACTTGCGGACACTACCCTGCGCCAGATTGTTCACGTTTCCCTGGGAGGAACGAAAATCCGCGTACGCTTCTCCAACGCGTTTGGGAAAACCGCGTTAACCATAGCCTCCGCACACGTGGCAAAAGCAGCCGGCGGCGGCACAATTCAATCCGGAACCGATCAGCCACTCACCTTCGACAAACAATCGTCGGTCGCCATTCCTCCTGGCGCGCTGATGTATTCCGATCCCGTTGACTTCGACTTACCTCCTCTTTCCGACCTCGCCATAACCATTCACCTGAAAGACCCGCCAGATGGTGTGACCACGCACGCCGGTTCAAGAGCAACCTCGTATTTCACCGCTGGCGACTTCGTTTCCGCCGTCGAACTCCCTTCCCCACAAACGGTCGACCATTGGTATTTCCTGAATGGTGTGGATGTGGCGCGCCGCGCTCGATCCGCTACGGTGGTGATCCTCGGGGATTCCATCACCGATGGCAAGAACTCCACCACGAATGGCAATGGCCGTTGGCCCGATGAACTGGCCAGACGCTTGCCCCTCAATAAACACACGAGAAATGTTGGCGTCCTTAATGAAGGGATTGGCGGAAATAGACTCCTCCACGATGGTCTTGGGCCGAACGCTTTGGCGCGCTTGGACCGCGACGTGTTGACGCAAACCGGCGTCCGTTGGCTCGTGGTATTCGAGGGCGTAAACGATATCGGCACCTGCACCAAGGCTTGCGACCCAGACTCTACCGCCAACGAGATCATTGCTGCCTACCAGCAGATCGTCCTCCGTGCCCACTCCCAAAATATTCACGTCTACGGGGCCACAATTACGCCGTTTGGCAACTCCTTCTATGCAACTTCCGACGCGGAACGCGCTCGCCAAAAAGTGAACGCTTGGATTCGCGCCAGCGGCGGCTTCGACGCCATAATTGATTTCGACGCCGTAACTCGCGACCCCAACAACCCTTCGAATCTTTCGCGCGGAATGGATAGTGGCGATCATCTGCACCCCGGCCCCGCCGGCTACAAAGCCATGGGCGACTCGGTCGCTCTGAAGCTATTCGCTAAGTAGAGGAAGTCATTTCCTTGCCAGGAGGACCCTTGAACAAGCTCGCTCTTCGATTCAGCATCGCTGCGCTGCTATTGATCCTTGCGGTCGCCTGGCTGAACGCTGCCGACGAACCGCCCTCCGAACTCCGCCTGACGCCCCAGGATGCCCTCGAGACCCATGGCCTGACCGTATTGCTTTTTCACAATGCCTATCACTCCGTTTTTGGCGACCAAAAAATGAGTGGTCTGGAGATTATCCTCCACGAACAGCGCATCGCCACGAATGGCGACGTGCGTCTCTCGGCAACTCCCGCGCAGTGGGATCCCATTTCCCAATTCAAGGACCGCAAGCCGGGCTCATCGCCCAATGAGTTGGTTGCCTCGCTGTCCTATCCCGATCACGATTTCAATTACCGCATTGATGTCCGTCCGGAACCCACTGGAATTCGTGTTTCTGTCTTGTTGGACAATCCCCTTCCCGCCGCGCTCTCGGGAAAGGCGGGCTTTAATCTCGAGTTTCTCCCCACAGCTTATTTCGGGAAGTCGTACATCCTGGACGACAATTCCGGTGTTTTTCCGCGCCATCCCGGCGGCCCCATGAATAGAGAATCTACCGGCACGTTCGAACCTGTTCCGTTGGCGACGGGCCACAACATCGTCCTTTCGCCCGAAGATCCAATCACTCGCGTAGGCATCGTCTCCGAAAGCGCTCCGCTGATGCTTTTCGACGGCCGCAATCAGGCGCCGAATGGCTGGTTCGTCGTACGCAGCTTGCTCCCTTCAGGAAGAACTGGCGAAGTTCTCACCTGGCACATCCACATCAAAGCTGTTGCAGACTGGCTGCGTCCAACGGTCATCGGCTACAACCAGGTCGGCTACACGCCTGCGCGCTCAAAAATCGCTGTGCTGGAACTTGACCCGCAATATCGCGGGCCCACAACAGCCCGCGTCCTGAGGCTCGGCCCCGACGGTGCTTATAAAGAGGTGTTCCATAACGAAGTGAGGCCCTGGGGAAAGTGGCTTCGCTATCAGTATGCGCAATTCGATTTTTCGCCGGTTCGAGATCCGGGCGTTTACGTCATCGAGTATGCGGGCCGTACCTCCGGACCTTTTCGAATTGCCAAAGACGTCTACGATGGAATTTGGCACACCACTCTCGACACCTATCTCGCTGAACAGATGGACCATGTCAAAGTTCGCGAAGGCTACCGCATCTGGCACGGTCCGTCGCATCTCGATGACGCTCGTCAGGCGCCCGTGAATTACACGCATTTCGACGGCTATGCCCAGGGCCCCACGACGGATTCTCCGTTCGCTCCTGGCCAGCACATTCCGGGCATTAACGTTGGCGGATGGTTCGATGCTGGGGATTTCGACCTGCGCACCGAAACGCACGCGCGCGTCATTACCGATCTGGTCCTGGCACGCGAAAACTTCGGCTTGGATTGGGAAGACACCTCGGTGGATGAAAACGCCCGTTACGTGCAAATCCGCAAGCCTGACGGCATACCCGATGCCATCCAGCAGATTGCCCATGGCGTTCTGTATCTGCTCGCACAATATAAGGTGTTCGGCCACGCCATTCCCGGCGTCATTGATCCAACGCTCGAAGAATATACGCACCTGGGAGATGCTGCGTCCAAAACGGATGGCAAGATTTACTCCGAGAAGATGTCCCTCCTACAGTCGGACGGCATTTTCTCTGGCGTGCCGGATGACCGTTGGGCTTTCACAACGCACGCCACACCGCTGAATTACGCCGCCGCAGCAGCGCTCGCGGCGGCCAGTCGTGTGCTCCATGGCTTTGATGACCGCATGGCCGGCGAATGTCTACAGACCGCCGAGAAGGTCTGGGAGGAAGAGCATAAGGGCACGCCCGCGCTGTTCCATTCGTTTAACACTACAGGCGGCGACCTCAGCACCGAGGAGATCAAAGCCGCGGTCGAACTCCTCATCGCCACTCAGGGCAAAGACACCTATCGCAAGCGTTTGCGTGAACTTCTTCCCACAATTCAGGAGCGCTTCGTGTTTCTTGGCGGCACTGCGGCAAGAGCCATTCCCTTCATGGATGCGGAGTTCAAGAATGCTCTCCGCGCGGCGGCTGTCAGTCACAAAGAAAAGCTCGACGCGTATCTCGCAACGAACCCATACGGCGTTCCGATCACCACGGGCACCTGGGGTGGATCGGGCCTCGTGGCGGGTTTCGGCTCCGAAATGTACTTCCTTCATCAGGCCTTCCCGGATGTCGTCGGCACGGAATACACCCTGCGCGGATTGGACTACCTGCTGGGCACTCATCCCGTCTCGAATGTTTCCTACGTGTCCGGTGTTGGCGCGCAATCCAAACTCATCGCCTACGGGAATAATCGCGCGGATTACACCTTCATTCCGGGCGGGATGATTCCCGGTGTCACCATTCTTCAGCCGGACTTCCCCGAGTTAATGAACGATTGGCCGTTCCTGTGGTACGAAAACGAATATGTCGTAGACACGGCGACTGCGTTCATCCTGGCAGCCAATGCGGCGAAGGCCGTCAGCGAGGAAGCCATGAAAAACGTGCCGTAATTCATCCCTGCGCCAACTTTCCACCCCCCTCCCCATAAATTTCCCTTATCCGCTCGCTTGGTAACTCGTCACAGCCAACCCTCGCCTCCCACCTTAAACTCGTGAACGGGGTCCAGGGGAGTCGTGTACTCGTTGACGCCCCGCACGGTTCACTTCGTCAACGCGCGCATTTCCATGCCCGGGCACTCATTTTTTCTCGAGAGGTAACTCATGAGTCTTAGTCAGCTCGCCCGCTCTCTCAAAGAGTCGGCCACTCTCAAGCTCAACGAAACCGCGGCGCAGCTCCGCGAGAAAGGAGAGCCCATCATCCACCTCGGCGGCGGCGAACCCAAGTCCAAAGCGCCCATCGACGCGGTCATCAACTGCACCTCGCTGCTCAACACCGGCGAAGTCCGCTACACCGCTCCCGACGGCATCCCTCCGCTCAAAAAGGCCATCGTCCGCTACACCGAAGAGCACTACAAAAAGATCGTCCACGCCGAAAACATCATTGTGTCCGGCGGCGCCAAGCAAGCCCTGATGGTTCTCCTCCACGCCATTCTCGATCCCAAGGAAGAAGTGATTTTCCCCGCGCCTTACTGGGTCAGCTATCCCGAAATGGTCAAGCTCGCCGGGGGCGTTCCGGTCATCGTCAAAGCCGAAGACGGCACCTTCTTCCCTAAAGCGCAGGAAATCATCGAAGCCGTCGGCTCCTACACCAAGGCTATCGTCCTCAATTCCCCCAACAATCCCTCCGGCATCATGTACTCCAAGGAATTCATCCAGGAGATGGTCGAATACTGCGAGAAAAAATCCATCTACCTCATCATGGACGACATCTACAATCGCCTGACCTTCGACCATCACACCGCTGCCATCTGCTACGACTACGCGCGCCTTCCCCTCGAGGAATCCAAAATCATCGTCATCAATGGCGTCTCCAAGATGTACGCCATGACCGGCTTCCGCATCGGCTGGGCCATCGCCGCCAAGCCCATCATCGAAGCCATGGCCACCATCCAGTCGCAGCAAACCTCCGGCCCCTCCGCTCCCTCGCAGTGGGCCGCGGTAGGCGCGCTCAACGGCGTGCAATCCTCCGTCGAATCCCTGCGCGTCACTTTGGAAAACAACCGCAACATCATGGTCGACCGGCTCCACGCCTTCGACGGCGTCCAGGTCCACAAGCCCGAGGGCACTTTCTACTGCTTCCCGGATTTCTCCGCCTACATGACGGACTCGCAAAAGCTCTCCGAGTTCCTGCTCGAAAAAGTTCGCGTCGTCACCGTCCCCGGCAAGGAGTTCGGCTTCGAGGGACATCTCCGCCTCAGCTACTGCGGCGCGCAGAAGGACATTACCGAAGGCCTCGACCGCATCAAGTGGGCTCTCGATCCCAATTCTGCCAACGAACTTTATCTCGGCGATCGCAAGCTTGTGAGGGATTGGCTATGAACATCTATCTCGACGTGCAATCTCCCGCAGTGAAGGAAGCCGGCAAGCTAGCCAGCAATTACGGCCTCGCGAATCATGGCCTGG
>Ga0187782_10002172_pt1 | contig 14411 bp, 15 predicted proteins | sample 0715_SJ02_MP15_2_FD_132454 | JGI IMG/M metagenome (GOLD analysis project Ga0187782, IMG submission 132454) | Tropical peat soil microbial communities from peatlands in Department of Meta, Colombia - 0715_SJ02_MP15_20_MG | ecosystem: Environmental > Terrestrial > Soil > Wetlands > Peat | place...
CGGGGCCCGGCAGTTCCTATTATTTCGCCGAGCAGTCTTTTCTCAATCACAGCGGCGTATGGCGATATGCGCGGCTGGCCAAGTTCATCGTCGGCTGGGGCTCGCACCTGTATTACTGGGTCTACCCCGGCGTGATGGTGGCGGTCACGGGCCTGTTCGTGGGCTACGTGGTCGGCTTCCTTTATCCCAACTTTCTGAGCGGCTCCAACCCCGGGCCGGTCTTCACCAGCCTCGTGGCCATTGTCTTTTCCTTCTTCGTCGCCTGGATCGCCACCCGCGGCGCCGGCGCATCCACCGCCGTCAACATCGCAGTGAACATCGTGCAGATCTCTGCGCTGGTGGTTTTCAGCGTCCTGGCGCTCGGCTATCGCTCCAGCCATCCCTCGGGAGCGCCGGCATTCAATTACGATGGCCAAACGCTCGCCACATATACTTACCAGTTCGCTACCAATCCCAAAGACGGCTCGGTGATGCGCGACTCCAGCGGCAACCCGCTGCCGCTGCTTGATAGAACCGGCAAGCCCGTCCCGTTCACCATCGACTATCCGGCGACTGACTCAAGCGGCAACATGCTCGCCCACCCCAACGCCGCTTCGGTCATTGGCGTTCACAGGTGGAGTTGGGTCTTCATTCAGGCAACTGTCGCCATCCTGATCCTGGTCGGTTTCGAATCCGTGACCTCGATGGGAGGCGAGGCCAAGAATCCCACCAAACACATTCCCATCGCCGTCATTGCCTCGCTGCTGATTCAGGGGTTGTTCTGTTACCTATTTGAGTACTTCTGCGCCAATTACTTCCTCAACTCGGGGTACACCATGCAAAGCGCAGCCACCTCGGCCGCGCCCATCGGCGACATGATGATCATCGTTGGCGATTACCTGCTCGGCCACGGGCATGGCAAATATTTTATGCTTGCCGAAGCCATCACAGTTTTCCTGGCGTTGATCGGCACCACGCTAGCCTGCTTGAACACGGGAGCCCGTGTTACCTACGCCATGGGAAAGGACGACGAGGTTCCCGAGCACTTCGGCTTGCTGCACGCCAAGTCGCTCACTTCGCATCGCTCCATCTGGACCCTGGCGGTCATCTCCGCCGTCATCGGCGTCATCGCCCTTTCCATGGCGTTTGGCGACGCCGGCGCTCCGACTGATGCCTCCATCGCCGCTCTGCCCCACAACATCTTCTCCAGCTTCGGTTACTCCACGCACGACAAGATGGCGGCGCTGCCCAACTCGCTGCTCGCCGTCACGCTCACATCCAACTTTGGCACCTTCATCCTCTATGGGCTGAGCTGTGTGCTCTGCATCATCGCTTACTCCGAGCGTCACGATAAGCATGTGCTCATGCACTACCTCATCCCGGGATTCGGCGTGCTCGCCAACCTTACTTGCATGGCGTTCTATTTGGCCGGACCGTTCTTCAACCTCGGCACTAAGATGGAGCCGCTAACCGCTTTGGGGATCGCAGCACTCTGGGGCCTGTACGGAGCCGTATACTTCATCCGCTCTTCAAAGGCCAAGGGCAAAACAGCTTTGCTTGAAGCAAGAGAAACAGTCGTTTCGAAACAATCGGCCGCCTAGCTAGGGTTTCGACCGCTTGATTTTGCACCTCCTGGGGTGCCCCAGGTCCCGATTCTGGGACCTGGGAAACCGAGATCCTAAGGAGCGAGTTCATTCGGTCAGAGACCAGGAAGAAAACAACGCGCCAACTCGCCAACCTGCGATGCCGCGAAGCGGCGCGAACTTGCTAAGAGTCGACAAGGTGTTTCATCCCGCCGCAGCGCGGCAACGGCGGCGGGGGGCTAAAATGCACGAACGTGACGGGATCTCATGGGTGGAACCTCTTTCAGGCCGGGCAGCGAAGGGCTGGGAAGAGGCTCCGCCCAGTCGCCGTTTTCCTCCGCGGAGTCCGATACTCCTAAAGGCAGCACGGCCACGGCGCACTCGCCGTGGTTCCATTTTTCGGCGGCGCGCATGTTGGACGTACAATTCGGCGAGGCAAGCGATTTCGGCAAGGTGCGCACCAATAACGAGGACGCCGTAGGGTCGTATATTCCTGCCTCGCGCCAATTAGCCCGCTCCCATGGATTTCTCGGCGTCGTCGCCGATGGTGTTGGCGGGCTCGACCTCGGCGAGGTGGCTTCATCGACCGCCATCTCGGTCATCGTCGAAGAGTTCGCCAAGGCGCAATCCGGCGCCATGCTGATCGGTCTGCTCCCGCGCCTCGTCCAGCGCGCCAACTCCGCGGTCCACGAGAGCTCGCTGGCGCCCGAGCACAGTGGGCGCAAGATGGCCACCACCGTCGTCGCCTGCGCCCTGCGCTACGATCAGGCCGTCGTATCTCACGTCGGCGACTCGCGCTGCTATCTGATTCGCAATGGCCGCGCCCGGCAAGTCACGCAGGATCACACACTGGTGAACGAGCAGCGCAAAATGGGCCTGATCTCCGCAGACGAAATTGCCTCGTCGGAGGCGAGGCATTTGCTCATTCGCTCGCTCGGCCCGGAGATGTTCGTCTCTCCCGACACCAACGCATTGACGGTACTGCCGGGAGACGTGCTGGTGCTCTCTACCGACGGATTGCACGACGAGATGAAGGAAGCGGAGATCGCCGCCATCGCTTCGCAAAAGAAGGACGCTGGACAGATCGCCCGCGAGCTGGTGGCGCGCGCCGTCGAAATCGACGGCGGCGACAACACGACGGCGCAAGTCCTCCGCGTGCGCTCGGTCGAGCAGGTCGGCATGTACCGTGGCCGCCCCTACCGCCTGCCGGCATGACTGCTCTCTCGATCTACGCGCGGCGATGGACCAGATTCCTCTAGCGTCCGGAAAAGCGCGCCTCACTGATAGGCGCGCCCGGCCCGTCATGTTGTTTTGCCGGGAAGAGCGCAAGCAGCGCGACTCCAATCACGGCAAAGATCACAATGTCCTGCGGACTATCGCTTCTGTGCATCCCGTGCGCCGCGGCCTCCGCCGACTGGATTGTCATGGTGAACGCATGGGCAAGGGCTTGCCACGCCGCATAGGCGATCAGCAGACGATGCCTGGCCGGGTGCTTCACGGCCACCAACAAACAGGGCCCAAGCGCCGTGTTAAGACTCAGGAACATCGGCAACACATCGTTATGATCGCTAAGCCACCCGGAGTGCCACAGAGTCTCGAACAGGAAGTAGCCCCAAAAGCAATAAAACAATCCCAACAGCACCAATACGACCTGTAAAGCGCGCTCACGCTTCATACCGTCCTCCGTTTTGTCCTATGCCAAGTTTTTCCATCTTTTTGCTTCAGACCGTATAGCACAAGCTCAAGTCCCCTCTGCCCGGTCTCGCCAGAGACGTGACCAGTTTCTGAACCGTGACAAGCCGAGCGCTGGGATCGAACGGGCGCTTCTTCCTCGAAATCATACGGCTTGCCGCGCCCGAAAGTTCACTTCCCTGAAGATCGGCCTGACTCCCAGGCCGAACCAACACAATTGAAGCTACCGGCTCACTCCCCTGTTCCCTGTTCCATTGTTTCCTCGTTCCCTTGCTCCCTCGCTCCCTTGCTCCCTCCTTTACACTGAACCTATCTCCCCCGCTGGAGCGCGGCATACGATGGGCTTTTACGACGGTCTGGAGGCGGGAACGCACCTTGATTCCTACCGCATCGATGCACCCGTGGCGCGCAGCGGCATGGCCTCCATCTTTCGCGCCACCGATCTCCGCGACAACCGCACCGTCGCACTCAAAATTCCCCACCCCGACCTGGAAGCCGATCCCATCCTCTTCGACCGCTTCCAGCGCGAGGCCAAAATCGGCGAGCGGCTCAACCACCCAAACGTGATGCGGGTATTCCGAGACAAAGAGCGCTCCCGCGTCTACATGGTGATGGAGTGGTGCGAGGGCCGCCTGCTCCGCCGCATCCTCGACGAAAGTCGCAATATTGACGAAGGCCGCATCCCGCAGGATCGCGCCATCCGCATCGCCAAGGAAGTCCTGAAGGCCCTCGACTACATTCACGCGAACGGCGTGGTGCATCGCGACCTGAAGCCGGAAAACATCATGGTCGACGAGAACGATCACATCAAGTTGATCGACTTCGGCATCGCCGGCGACACGGCCTCGCGCCGCCTCACCTACGCCAACTTCACCGCCACGCTCGGCACGCCCGACTACATTTCTCCTGAGCAGGTCAAAGGCAAGCGCGGCGACGGCCGCACCGACATCTACTCGATGGGCGTCATCCTCTACGAAATGCTGACTGGGAAACTTCCCTTCTCCGGCCCTTCGCCGCTGGCGGCGATGAACGACCGCCTACTGAACCATCCCGTGCCGCCGCGCGTGGCCGACCCGTCCGTTTCGCCGCAATTGCAAGAGATTCTGTACCGCGCGCTGGAGCGCGACCCCAAAAACCGCTACCCGCGCGCTTCGGAATTCCTCCACGACCTCGAGCATCCCGAGGAAGTGGGCGTAGCCGACCGCCCGGAAATCCGCGACTGGCAGAAACGTAAATCCCAGCTTGCCCGCAAGATTCTCTATTACGGTGCTCTGGCGATGATTCCGGTCGTCGTCCTGCTCGTGATGGTCCTACTCGCCCACAAGCGCTGAAGCCGGAATTTGAGACACGCAGGCCGCCCCGCGTTCTTTTGCGGAGCTGGGAAGTGTCTCGATCTCTGGAACTGGTTGCCTAAATAGCTTGGGACGATCAAAAAACATCCCTCCGGGGCTAAAACCCCAATGTTTATGTGGTTCTCACGGCACGGCTAAAGCCGTGCCCTCTCAAAACCGAGTTTACACAACCAGTTCTTGCCTTTTTGAGACGCGCCTCCGCAATGAAGCAAGAAGGTCATTCCTCTTGTGCGATCCCACTTGACACAATATAACCTATAGGTTATAAGAGAAGGATGAGGTGTAAGTTTGTCCTTTCCATGAGGACACGATCCGAAAAGAACTGGACGAATTGCCTCCCAAGGATGCCGCAAAACTCGCGGCGCTGATGGACCACTATGAGCAATGCGGTTTTGGAAACCCATCCCCGGCTCAGGTGGATGACTATGGCGATGGAATTTACCGTCTTCGGCATGTCAAACCTGCCTATCAGGGACGGCTCTTGTTTTTTGCAACTGGCCGTTCTTCGGGTTTTGAGGAATTGGTGATGTTGGCGGTTTACAAAAAGCAGGGGCAAAAGACTCCCCGTCGTATTGTGGAGACCGCGAAGAAACGAAAGAAACGGTGGGAAGAGACAAGGGGGCAAGCATGACCTGGATCAACAAATACGCCGAAAGACGCGCCGCGAAAGACGCAGAATTCAAGGCCGCTTACGAGGAAGAGCAAACCCTACTTGGACTCGTTCGCGCACGCCAACGGGCAAACCTGACACAACAGAACCTCGCCGACACGCTCAAGGTTTCTCAACCGTACATCGCTCAGATCGAACGCGGCAGCAAGCCGATCAGCCTGTCTTTCATGGTGCGTTACGCCAATGCTGTCGGGGCAAGCGTTCAGATCGCCTCCAAAGCAGAGGCGAAACTCCAGCCGCAGTAAGTCCGGATTGCTCCGATCCACGTGGGTTTCATCCCTTCGCGACCAGAAATTATCCAGCTCATCGTGATGAGCCAAATATAGCCACCCATATCCACCATAATGGCTAAGAGGCTGCAGGTTACCGTTCAGGACCCGGAATATCGCGCCATCCAGCGCGCCGCGCGCTTGCGCCGCATGACGATCGCCAAATGGGTGCGGCAGGCGCTCGTCCAGGCCCGCAGGAGCGAACCCAGCCGCGAGGTTGCGTCCAAGCTCGAAGCCATTCGCGCGGCAGCACGCAGGGACTTTCCCACAGCCGATATCGACCGGATGCTCGAAGAGATCGAACAAGGTTAGATTCGACGGTTTCCCCGGAATCACTCGGATGTCCTGAGGCCTCTGCGCTCCCACCGGATTCCTTCGGAGCCTCCTGCCTCTCCCGCCGAATCTTCACGGGTTCCTTATACGCCAGGCTCTACGATTTTCATGCATACACTCAAATTCTCATCGCTTCCCCTAAGGAGATCCATGGCAAAGGTCAAACTCGAGTACATCTGGTTGGACGGCAAGAAACCCATCCCCGAACTGCGCGGCAAAACCAACATCAAGGACTTCGACAAGCCTCCTACGCTGGCCGATCTGCCGCTATGGGGCTTCGACGGCAGCTCCACCATGCAGGCCGCGGGCCACAAATCCGACTGCGTCCTGAAGCCGGTCGCGCTTTACCCAGACGGCGCACGCAAGAGCGCCTACATCGTCCTCAGCGAAGTCTTGCTTTCCGACGGCACGCCCCACCCCACCAATATGCGCGCCACCGCCGTCGACGATCCCGACCTATGGCTCGGATTCGAGCAGGAGTACTTCCTCTACAAAGACGGCCGGCCGCTCGGCTTCCCCGAAGAAGGTTACCCGGCGCCGCAAGGCCCCTACTACTGCGGCGTCGGCTACAAGTACATGGGCTCTGTCGCGCGCCAGATCGTCGAGGAGCACCTCGACCTCTGCCTCCACGCCGGCATCAACCACGAAGGCATCAACGCCGAGGTCGCCAAGGGCCAGTGGGAGTTCCAGATCTTCGGCAAAGGCTCGCACAAGGCCGCCGACGACCTATGGACCGCGCGCTACCTGATGGCCCGCCTCTGCGAAAAGTACGAAGTCGACCTCCAGCTCCACTGCAAGCCCGTCCGCGGCGACTGGAACGGCTCCGGCATGCACACCAACTTTTCCACCAAATACCTGCGCGAGGTGGGCGGCAAGGAGTACTTCGAGGCCCTGATGGTCGCCTTCGAGAACAACATCAGCGCTCACATCGACGTCTACGGGCCGGACAACCATCTGCGCCTGACCGGGCTGCATGAGACGCAGGCCATCGACAAATTCAGCTACGGGCTCTCGGATCGCGGCGCCTCCATCCGCCTGCCCGTCAACTTCATCAAGAACGGCTATCGCGGCTACCTGGAGGATCGCCGGCCCAACTCCGAGGCCGATCCCTACCAGATCGTCTCGCGCATTTTGCAGACCATCAACACGGTTTCGGAACCGGTTTTCGCTTGAAGAAAAATGCCAGGCAGGAAGAAAGACGGAGAGAAGCGGCGCGGGCCTCCCGGGGTGCGCCGCTTCTCTTTTTGCTTTCCGGTTGCGGCCATTCCGGCCCTGGTGTTAGATTTCTGGAGGGTTAATTCCACCCTCTTTCTGCGCTTCCAAAAGTGCTTGCTTCGCGGCGCGGCCGATTGCAATCTGCCGCTCCGAAATGCGGTGCTGGCAGCGCGCAACCTGGCAGCCACAGCCGCATGGATCAACCGGATCGCGGCCCGCAAAGTCCGCGAAGCACCACCTGTACTTACTCGCTGAGGCGAGGCGAACCGAGGCAGCTTGAGTTCTTTCCTGGGCCGCGAAATCCCTCGAAACGCGCTCCCTTGGTTCCAGTTGGACCAGCATCACGAACCGCCGTTTGAACACAAAGAAAGAAAGGAGCAGCACAAATGCCGCGTACCCCCAATGACGTGAAGAAGCTTGCCAAGGACGCCGGCGCAAAGATCGTTGACCTGCGGTTTATCGATCTGCCGGGCATGTGGCAGCACTTTTCCATCCCGGTTGAAGACCTAGAAGACGATCTCTTTAGCGAAGGCATCGGCTTCGATGGGTCGAGCATCCGCGGATTCCAGCAGATCCATGAGAGCGACATGCTTTTGGTCGCCGACGCCGAAACCGCGGTCATGGACCCAGTTCTCTCCGTTCCCACGCTCGACATCATCTGCAATGTGGTCGATCCGGTTACCCGCAAGGCCTACTCGCGCGATCCGCGCTATGTCGCGCAGAAAGCGGAGGCGCACCTGAAGAAATCCGGCATCGCCGACATCAGTTACTGGGGACCGGAAGCCGAGTTCTACATGTTCGATAGTGTCCGCTACGACCAGAATGCGCAGAGCGGCTACTACTACATCGATTCCAGAGAAGGCATCTGGAACACCGGCCGCGACGAGAATCCGAACTTCGGCTACAAGCTGCGCCACAAGGAAGGCTACTTCCCGGTGCCGCCCTCGGATCAAATGCAGGATGTTCGCTCGGAGATCATCCTGGCGCTCAAAGCGATGGGCGTGCCCGTCGAGGTCCACCACCACGAGGTAGGCACCGCCGGCCAGGCCGAGATCGACATGCGCTTCGGCCCCCTGGTGAAGATGGCCGACAACCTGCTCTGGTACAAGTACATCATTCGCATGATCTGCAAGAAACACGGCATGACCGCAACCTTCATGCCCAAGCCGCTCTTCGGCGACAACGGCTCCGGCATGCACGTGCATCAGAGCCTCTGGAAGGGCGACAAGAACATCTTCTACGACGCCAAGGGCTACGCGCTGCTCAGCCAGAATGCCAAATACTACATCGGTGGCCTCCTCAAGCACGCGCCGGCGCTCTTGGCCATCGCCGCGCCCACCACGAACTCCTATCGCCGCCTGGTGCCCGGCTACGAGGCTCCGGTCAATCTCGCCTACTCCAAGCGCAACCGCTCGGCAGCCGTGCGCATTCCCGTCTACTCCACCAGCCCCAAGGCCAAGCGCATCGAGTTCCGCTGCCCCGATCCCTCCACCAACCCCTACCTCTGCTTCGCGGCGCTCCTCATGGCCGGCCTCGACGGCATCAAAAACAAGATCGATCCCGGCGAGCCGCTCGACAAGGACCTCTACGAACTCGAGCCGCACGAAGCCAAGAAGATCAAGAGCACGCCCGGCTCCTTGGGCGAAGTGCTCACCGCTCTCGAAAAGGATCACGACTTCCTGCTCCAGGGCGACGTCTTCACTCCCGACCTGATCGAAACCTGGATCACCTACAAGCGCGAGAAGGAGCTGGCTCCGGTAAATCTGCGACCGGTGCCGTATGAGTTCTTCCTGTACTACGACCTGTGAGGTGGACTCGAGACCAGGCGTTCACTCGAACGGCCAGCATCAAGCGATGCTGGCCGTTCTTCGATTTCGGCGGTCGAGTTCGCGCAATGAAGGCGAGCGGTTCCTTCAAGCCATGATCCATGTCTACATCGACGATAGCGGTGACCAGCGCAAAACTGAATACGTTACGTGCGGAGGCATTCTTGGCGAAGCCTTTGCCGTGACAGTAATGGAGTCCTTTTGGGCAACCGAAACAAAGCACTTAGCGAAGCCCTTCCGGTCCACTGAATGTGAATGCCAGCAAGGGCAATTTAAGACTTGGGAAAAAAGCAAATGCGATCAGCTCATGGCCTCACTCGTCGGTATTCTTCTTGAGCCAAGCATTCGCTCTGGCGTATTCGGAGTCACGATTCCGATCCCACTCTTTGATCGAGTGTTCCCAAATCGTGATAAGGATGATCCGCTGCGTCTCGCCGTTAGACATGTTCTCGTGAATCTCTGCAAGCTCTGCCGGAGGTACAGCGAAAGGGCCAGAGTATGGTTCGAGAGCGGCCCGAACGATGCAGACATGCTGCGCGCCTACAACGACGTGCGGGATTTCAGGTTCCCGAATACTTCAGAACGCGATCGACTAGCCGGTGTTTCCTTCGGGAATAAGACTCTTATCCCTCTTCAGGCTGCCGATCTCGCAGCCAGAGAATGCTATAAGGCCGGAGCAAATGCAGGAATTCGACCAATTCGGAAGCCTCTAAACCGCCTGTGGGGACAAGCCAGCTTTCAGCTTTTCGGCGAGTCGTGCATGTTGAAACTGAAAGAAGGAAATGGTCCGATTTCCATCGAAGCGATAGATGGCATGGGCGATGAATGCCATGAGCATTACGCTAAGCCACGCCGCACTCTGTCAAGCTGATCCCGATCTGATTTCACTCCGCTGTCATGGCAGGTCGATTTTGTAATGTATCTTGCTGCATTTCCAACCCAGCTTCGGAACTTGGCGAGCAGGCCTGCGCTGGATGTCATGCGTCATTTTGTCCTTGTCCCCAGTTTGGGAACATGCTAGGATTCTTCAGTGCGCATTATCGCCCGAAACACACTGGTCCGCTTCATCGCAAGGTTGGCGGGCCACAACGACCAGCGTGCCGTTAAGGGTGCTCTCGATAGCTGGTTTCAAGAAGTGCGCAAGGCGGAGTGGAAGAGCTCCGCGGACGTGAAGGCGAATTACGCGAACGCGAGTATCGTTGGGGCCGATCGCGTGGTTTTCAATATAAAGGGCAATTCCTATCGCTTGGTCGCCGCGGTCGATTATCGCCGGGGCATTGTATTCATCAAATGGATCGGCACGCACGCCGACTACGACCGGATCGATGTGAGGACGGTGAAGTATGAATCTGAAACCGATCAAAGATGACGCCAGCCACGATGCCGCGCTCAGAGAAATCGAGCGCCTGTGGGGCGCTGCGGAAGGCACTCCGCAAGGTGATCGCCTCGAAATTCTCACCACCCTTGTCGAGGCCTACGAAGAGACGCGATTCCCGATGGATCTGCCGGATCCCATCGAAGCCATCCAGTTCCGGCTGGAGCAGCAGGGCGCGGATCGCAAAGCCCTCATTGGAATTCTCGGCAGCCGCACTCGCGTGTATGAAGTGATGCGCCGCGACCGGCCTCTTTCCCTCGCCATGATCCGGCAACTGAACAAGCACCTCCGCATCCCTGCTGAGATTCTCATCCGTCCTATACGGGGCCGAAGAAAAAAGGCCGCCTAGCTGCGTCGCAGATTTCCCTGGTTATGTCAGGGCAGCCACGAAGCCCGCGAAGCGGGCGCAAGACGGTAGCCCCAGGCGCGAGCCTGGGGTAAGCGATTGGATTCAGCAGGTCAAGCCCGCCTGAGCGGGCGAAAGAGGCCAATGTGATTGCTCCGACCATGCAAAAGATATTCTGCAATCTGCCTGGCGCACGCCGCTGACTCCGCTAGCCCCGCTAACTCCGCTGCGTAGCCTCAATCTCCTCGGTCAGGATCCCGGCAGCTTCGATGCAGTCTCCCCGGCTCACATCGCGGTGTGTCACCAGCCGAATCAAGTCCGGCCCCAGCGCGTGCGCCAGCACGCCGTGCGCCTTCAGCCGCGAAACAAGCTCGCCTGCCGGCTGCCCCCGGTCCCTCGCACTTGGGGACCGGGGATCGTTCGCGAGCCGGAAGACGACAATATTCGTCTCGACGGAATCGAGGTCGATCGCGACGCCCTCAACGTGCGCCAGCGCCTCGGCCAGCAGCCGTGCGTTGGCGTGATCCTCGGCCAGGGGCTTCGGGCCGTCTTCCAAAGCGATCAGTCCTGCAGCTGCGAGGACACCCGCCTGCCGCATCCCGCCGCCCAGCGCCTTGCGAAAGATGCGCGCCCGCGCCATCCGCTCCGCCGAGCCCACCAGCATCGATCCCACCGGCGCGCCCAGCCCCTTCGACAGGCAAAACATCACCGTGTCGAATCCGCGCGTCAGCGCCTTTACATCCACGCCCAGCGCCACCGCCGCATTGAAGATGCGCGCGCCATCCAAGTGCAGCGGCAGATTGTATGCCCTGGCCCCGGCCCAGATCTCCTCCAAAGCCTCCAGCGGCGTGCAACGCCCACCCGCGAGGTTCGCTGTGTTCTCGATCTCGATCAGCCCCGTCGCCGCGCGGAATCCGCCTGCCTTGCTGATCGCCGGCTCGATGTGCTTCCAGGTCAGAATCCCGCCCTCGGCCGGCACAGCGCGGATCAGACACCCGGAGAAGACCGCCGTCGTCGCCATCTCGTAGTCCAGGATGTGCGCGCGCGACTCGGCAATCACCTCCTGGCCGGGCTGCGTCAGCAGGCGAATCGCAATCTGATTGCCCATGGTTCCCGTGGGCACAAACAGCGCCGCCTCGCGCCCGAAGACCTCGGCCGCACGCTTCTCCAGCAAGTTGACCGTAGGGTCCTCACCATAAACGTCGTCGCCCACCTCGGCCGCCGCCATGGCAGCGCGCATCTCCATCGTCGGCCGCGTCACCGTGTCCGAACGCAAATCGATCACTCGCGCCAATTGATTGCTCCTTTCCGTGGCAGCTCAGCTCGGGGTCTTGAAAGGGCACGACTTCAGTCGTGCCGCATGTCGCTCAAAACGAACGCGGGCTTTAGCCCCCGAGGCATGCTTTCTTTTAAACTGACTCGCTAGCTCACCTTCCCAATCGTTGCGTCTCTCCGCGTGCGACGCAATCGACTAAGCTTGATTCGTGGTCTTTTCCTTCCCAAGAATTTATCCCATCCTGGATGCCGCCGCCATTCCCGCCGCCGGGCGAGCGGAGTTTTTGCGTCGGCTCGGCAGCGAGCTGGCCGACGCCGGCGTCACCCTCCTCGAGTACCGCAATAAGTCCGGCGCCGTATCGCAGATCCTCGCCGACGCGGCCATCCTTCGCGAGAATCTGCCCGCGCCAAATACAAAGTTGATTCTCGACGATCGCGTCGACTTAGTCCAAAGAGTAAGATTTGACGGCGTGCATGTGGATACGGGTGACCCTCCTCCAGCGCTGGCACGGAAGCTGCTTGGCGCTGCGCGAATCGTCGGCACATTCGGCGGCAGCAATTCCCTATTGCCCGGTATTCTCTTCCAACCGGCCGACTATCTTTCCATCGGCCCCGTTTTTCCCAGCCGCACCAAGCTTTCAGTTCGCGCGCCCATCGGAAGAACGGGGGTGCACAGACTGCGCAAGGAAGCGGGACCCAAGCCGGTCCTGGTCGCCGTCGGAGGCATCACGCTCTTGACAGCTCCGGCCCTCCTCGCCGCCGGAGCTTCCGCCGTCGCCGTCTCCGCCGCCATCTTTCGCGCCTCCGATCCTGCGGCCGAGCTGCAGCGATGGATGGCGGCGCTGGGTTAGAGAACGTTATGCACATTGTCCCAATTCAATACATCGCTGTTCCGGTTCGACTCACAATTTGTGTTGAATCAGGGCATCCGGCGACCGGAATTCGCACAGATTTGCCGCAAATCGAGACGCTACCATGCTTCGGCCCCGTCGCCGCGAATCGCCACCAGAAATCGGGTAGTGGGGCTTTAGTGTGGAGATGACTGATGGTGACTCACGCGCAGCAATGGGTAAAAGTGAACGCGCCAGTTGATTCTGGCATTGCGGGAATCGTATCAGCTCTTGCGGAATTCCCTTCGCTCGAAACGGTCGAGAGTTGTGAAGGCAATGAAAAGCGCGCGGCTTGGGTATGCTTTCGATACGGGGCATATTGGAAACACGCTTGGCATGAATTGTCGGAGTTCATCATTGGGATACTAGCTCCGAGATTAATTGATGAAGTCGGAGACGATGCGAGTGTTAAAATTCAAGTCACTCCGAGCGGACAAGTTTTCGGGGAACTTTCTGTTCGTCCTGGCGCGGCCTCAAGGGTCGAGGCCGCGATCAGGGGGTTAGCCCGAGAGTCTAGCGTCTGCCTACGCCGTAGCTCGGGGTGTTGCGATGGCACGTCTGGCACATGCCTTTGACGTTGCTCATCTCATACGGTCCACCGGCGGTGATGCGATGGAGTTCCCACTCACCGCGCAGCATCGCCGTGCACCGTCCGCTGTGACCACATGAGGACATGGTGCATTCGCACCGGCCTCCTGCTCTCTGATACACGTCATCCCGTAAAGCCACCCTTGTCACCTCCAATCGGGGTTGGATGCCCTTCCATCTTTATACCACAGATTTAGGCACAAGAATCTAAAATGCCTAAAACGTTTTTCTGCTTTTGCCTATTGACAGGTGTCTAAAACAGGAATACTCTTGAAAACGTGGGGGTTCCATATGGAAAAAGCGGACCTTTTACGTGGGATGATAGCCGAGAAACAGAGGCAAATCGATCTCTACCAGCAGATGATCGCTGAGTGGCAAAAAGAACTTGGAGAATCACCCAACGATGCAGCGACAGGTGCGAGTCCGGCAACGACTGCGGAATCCAAGGCGCATCCTGACGATCCCGTGGCAGGTGTGCGGACTTACCAGTTCTTTAACAAGTCCCAGCCCGAGGCAGCGAAGCTTTTGCTTGAGTTTGTGGGGCATCCTCTTCGTACTGAGGAAGTCATTCGCGGAATTGAAAAGGGCGGAGTCGCCGTAGGCGGCAAGACTGCAAAAGACAAGAAGCAGAACTTTTATACGATCTTGCAGCGCGGTGAGGATTTTGTGCGTTTCAAGAGAGACACGTGGGGCCTCGCAAAATGGCCCGGTGCACCTAAGAAGTCCGAACAGAAAGACGACGAAAAGGAAAAGGCTGGCGAGTGACCGCCAGCCTTTCTGTGGGCCTGTAGCTCGACCGGAAGAGCACCCGCCTACTAAGCGGGAAGTTGAGGGTCCGATCCCCTCCAGGCCCATTCAACTTCAACAAACAACCCTAGCAACGGCAGGAACCGCTGCTAACAGCCTGTGGTGAAAGTCCTGGTGCATTGTCGCGCGAATTTTCTGGTGGAGGAAGCGGCGAATCCGTAGGATCGATTCATGGGAATGGGCACGCGGCAGTCGCAGGAGAAGCAGGAAG
>Ga0187782_10002173_pt1 | contig 14409 bp, 17 predicted proteins | sample 0715_SJ02_MP15_2_FD_132454 | JGI IMG/M metagenome (GOLD analysis project Ga0187782, IMG submission 132454) | Tropical peat soil microbial communities from peatlands in Department of Meta, Colombia - 0715_SJ02_MP15_20_MG | ecosystem: Environmental > Terrestrial > Soil > Wetlands > Peat | place...
AGGCGGCGCTCACCAACGGCGCGCTCGATGGAACCTGGCACGCCGGTGAGTGGGGCGTCGCGTTCGAGGTGTGCTTCACCACCGCGGAGGAGTGGGAGGCGTTCCGTAACCTGCCGGTCGTGCGGGCCGCGCTGGACGCCGTGCCGGACCCGGTAAACGGACTGCTGATCTACCGCGGCTGCGGTGGCACCTCGGCGAGCGGCAAGCCGCGACGCCCGCGTCCGGCGCCGAGCGCCGCGGCGGTGGCGCTGCCCGAGCCCGAAGACGATGTGATCCTGGACCTGACCGGCATCACCACGCCGGAACTCGTCGGCGCCGGCCCGGCCGGCTCACCCGCACGCCCTTCTGGGCTATGACGGTTCCGGTGCTGGCCACCGACGGTTTCAGTGCCGCGATCGTGTGTGGGGCGCAATTGCTTGACGGCAGAATCGGCCGCTGGGATCATTTCGTATCACCGATTCTGAGATTCCCAGAATTGTTCGTAAAGGCCGATCAGTGCTGAAGGCGAGAGTCTATGATTTCCGCTGGTTCCAGTGCAGCAGCCACTGCCCACGCGCCGTTGTATCTGGGCGGCATGGCTGTGTTGATCCTGCTCATAGGCATGCTGATCCTCTGGATTCGCTCGACCCTCAATAAAGAAGCGTCTGGACGGTCCTCCGCGAACGCTGACAAGACGATGATCCGCAGCTGGCTCGCCGTTGTACTCGTCGCGGGCCTCTTGTTGTTCGCGACGGGATCCTTCTTCATCGCCAACGCCAGCTTGCAAAATCTGCTGATGGGCGGGGTCATCGCGTCGGCCGGGACGGCAGTGGCCTTCTACTTCTCATCGAAGTCATCGGAGCAGACTCAGCAGAACCTTCTGAACGCCGCACTGGGCAGTCAGATCATCCTGCCGGATCTGACGACCGGCACGGTTGGTGACGCACAGAAAATTGCCACCGCGCTGCAGCTGGCGCTCGTCATCTCGCCCGCAGGCTCCGCAGCCGCCGCCGCAGTATCGTCGACAAGTCCGCCGCCGGGGAGCATGGTCCGGCCGGGCACCACGGTGAATGTCACTGCGCAACCGTGATGGGATCCCGCCCTGGGACCGACGACCACCGGCGTTGAGCGCTGGTCATGACAGGCCGCTGTTAGGCACTCCCCAGGCTCGGTGTCTGCGTGGATACTGTGAAGCGGGTGGTGGTCATGCGCAGATACCTCGTTGTCGCGAACCAGACCTTGCAGGCAGCGGAGCTCCGGGACTTGCTGCGCGATCGGATCGCCGCTGGGCCGTGCTCGTTCTTTGTGGTCGTCCCGGATACCAAGGCCGCCCGATACGATTCGGTGGCAGCCGGCGGGATGCTCCCCCAGCCGGGCATGTGGTGGTGGGCGACGCATTACGCGCGTCCTGCTACCGATGAGGAGGCGACCGCGCAGGCCTGGCAGCGGCTCAGGTCCATGCTGGCCGACCTTGCTGCGCTGGGTGTGCCTGCGGATGGTGATCTCGGCGCCGCGGACCCACTGGAGGCCATCGAGAAGGTCTGCGCTGATCACCAGTTCGACGAAATCATCGTGGCTACGTTGCCTCGGGACGTCTCACGCTGGCTCGGGGCCGGCTTGCCCCGTCAGGTCCGGCGCCGGTTCGCTTTGCCGGTGACGACCATCATCACCAGTTACTGACCGCCGTCGGGCTGGCCGACCAGGCGGCCTGGCAGCGTGCCTGCTCGACATCGTGAGAATCGCCCACAGGATGGTCGGGTCAGCGAACTTCGGTGTAGTCGCTGCGGCTCAGCTGCACGATGTCGGAGTAGTCGCTGCCGTTCGGCTCTGCGGTGTCGTCGGTGTACTGCCTCTGATTCAGCTGCACGATGTTGAAGCTCGCCCTGGAGAGCAGCTTGCGCAGGTGCCGCATCCCGGTCATGCCCGCGAGCGCGACAGCCGTGGCGGCGGCGAGCACCGAGCCGCCGAACAGCGCGAGCCCGCCGACGACGTGTCCCAGTATCATCATGATCACTGCCGCCAGCAGGGCCACCGGCACGGCTGCCAGCAGCAGCAATGCGAGCAGCGTCACGGCGATCACGGCCTTGGCCGACCTGCCCGGCGTCCGCTCCGCATGCCAGCCGGTCATTCCGCTCACCTCGCTAGCCCGGAACAGAAGGGCCGGGCATACCCCACAGCAACACGATATGTCGTGTCCTCAGATTGTCAACGCGCCTCCCGGTCACGATGTTCCGGCCACCGTCCGGCGCGGCAACCGCAGGCGAACACCCACCACGCCCCGGATCACTCAAGACCCTCGGGCACGGCCACGCTGACAACCGGGATGGCGGTCCGCAGGTTGTCGTTCCGACCGTTTTACGCGGCCTGGCTATGCGTTGGCGGATCGCGCTCCGTGCACGAAATTGGTCTGCTCCTGAGCCATGTGGACGATCATCGTGGTTCGGCCGTCGGCGTCGCAGACCGGAACGTTGGCGATAGTCCAGTAGCGCTCTTCGAACTCACCTGGGCGGCCTGGGTCCTCGACGTCGTACTTGGTCGTATTCATGAAGTCGGGCAGGCCGGTGGCGAGCACGGATTCCAGCGAGGTCCGAAGGTCTCGCGGGCCAGTATCGTCGGGGTCGCGTGGATTCTCCGGAAATGCCTCGAGGATGTTCCGGCCAATGATTCTGTCCGGGCCGCATCCCGCTGCGTCAAGATAGCAGTCGCTGACATCGAGGATGACGAGATCGGGACTCAGCAACGCGACGGCGCCTGGCATGCTCTTGAACGCCGCTCTGTAGTCGATTTGCGGTGTCATTGAACTCCCCCGCTTCGCTCTTCTCGCTGACACAGTCGTGACGGCCCACGGCGCTGGACGTCCCTGGCGCGCCGGCCGAAAGGCCTATGTGAGGGCGTTCCCGTGTCTGGACCGCCTATATCCCGTGCGCGCTCGGATGCCGGAGGCAGCCGCGACAGCAACATCACGCTCAATCGCGGGCTGATCCGTCGCCGCCAGGGCGGGCCGCTCGCCGGCAGCGGCAGTAACGCGTCACCCGCGATCATGCTAAAAGCGGCAAATCCACGCGTCCCACGCACTGCGGCACGGGCCCCGAGTCGCCAGACGTGACCGCCATGTGAATAAGGCCAGATTGTTGTCGGTGAACGTGATCCGGCCCAGACTTGTCGGGTGGCCGTCAGCTGGGGTGAGTTCCAGCAGCGTCGGCCTGATCTCGCAGCAGCGGGCCGGGCATTGCTGTATCAGTTCGGAGTGGGGCTGGCGTTCGTGGCGACGGTCCGCCGCGACGGCGGGCCGCGGGTTCACCCGATGTGCCCGCTGATCCACCAAGGAGGCCTGTACGGCTTCATCGTGCCTGGACCTAAGCAGGCGGATTTGCATCGGGACGGCAGGTACTCGATGCACTCGTTTCCATGTGCGGACAATGAGGACGCGTTCTACTGCACCGGCCGCGCCGAAGCAGTTGATGATCCGGCCATTCGGAAGGTACTGGCCGAAGTCTTCGTGACGGAGCGGTCTGGTTTAGGGGTGGCGGAGCCCGGGACCCAGGATCATCTGTTCAGCTTTGGCCTGCAGCAGTGTCTGCTCACCCGAACAACTGGTCACGGAGACTCGGACCCGCGGCACACCATCTGGCACTACGGCAGAATATAAGGCCGCATGATCTGCGGCAGATGAGAATGCGCCTTGCTCGCAGGCTCCGTCAAGGACGCAGCTATTGCTGGCAGCTCGGTCCCGCGAGTCCGCGTCGCGGCACATGAGCGTGACGTGTCCCACGCTGGCGCAGAAATAGTCTCCGAGCGGCGATGAATTCGGCGGGCGCAGTGTGCGGCCTAGGAGCGTTCGCGCTCGTTCGACCACGCGCCCTCGCTGTGTCAACGGCCAGGTTGAGGTCCCGCTGGTGGCCAGTTAGAAGTCCCCGTTCCTCGGGTTGTTCAGCTGGCTTTTCTGGTGGCTCCTCCTCGTTCTCGGGCTTGTTTCATCCGGTAGCTGTCGCCGTCGGTGACCACGACGTGGCAGTGGTGCAGGAGCCGATCGAGCATGCTGACCGCGGTGGTGTGCTCGGGCAGGAACCGGCCCCAGGACTCGAACGGCCAGTGCTAGCGGCGCCATAGACGCCGGTCAAATGGTCAGCGATAAACAACCCGTCCTGCGACGGAGGGCCGTCCGGACCGGTGACGTGTGGGAGACCCGAAATCATCTGGATAATCCCGTCGAAGGCCGGCGTGGACGCGTTCGGACTGTCAACTCCGAAGCCGGTAAACTGGATGTACGTGATCTGTGGATTGCTTGCATGGACCTGCTCGAAGCAGAAGCCAAGCCGGTCTGGCACGTCGGCCGCGAAGTTCGTTACCACCACGTCAGACTCGGATAGTAGCCGGTGAAGGGCGCGATGCCCGCGCGCGGACTTAAGGGTCGATGGTCACGCTGCGCTTGTTACGGTTGAAGGAATGAAAGTAGACCGCTTCGTAGTCGAGTGGATCGCTGCTTCGACGTCCACCGGGCGCTTCGACCTTGATGACATCCGCGCCTTGGTCGGCCAAGGTCTGGGTGCAGAAGGGACCGGCGATGAAGTGCCCGAACTCGAGCACTCGCACGCCCTCGAGCGGACCGGTATCGGCGTCGGCGGCAGTCACGTCGCCCCTCCTTGGAATGGACAACCGGTGTGACGCAATACATTCGCTCCTTGTTTCTCGCGTCCGAGTCAGAAGTGCTCGCCGGTCAGGTGGAACTCGACCAGATAGTCGGCCTGCTCGGACTTATCTGGTTCGGGCACAAGCATGGCAAGGTGGCGCTCAGTAGCTGAACTAATGTTCCAGTTTCGGTGCGGCACGCCAGACGGCAGGTAGACCAGGTCGTAGGGCGTAGCCACGTACGACTTCCGGCCGACCTCCAGTTGCATCTCGCCTTCAAGGATGAAGTAGTACTGATCGAAGTCATGAATGTGCCAGGGCAGCTTGTCTCCGCCGGGATCGATCTCGTTGAGACGAAACGACATGCTGTGGCACGACGTCGCCGCATCTGCCAGCGGCATGCTGCGGAATCCTGCCACTACCTCTGGAATCTCGTCTGACGTGCGAGGCCGGGCGAAACCAGTGCCTGGGCCGCCGGCTGCGTCTGCGCCGACGGGCACGCTCAGCTGGCTGTACCTTGACGTTGCGGGCACGATAACGTCCAGATGCATCTCCGGGCCTGGCCCGGGGTAACGATTACTGTGTGGCGCCCCTTCGGGAACGAACACTACGGAGCCCGCCTCGGCGCGGAACTTTCTTCCGTCGATCTCCCCCTCCATGATGCCTTGGAGTACGAAATAGACCTGATCGGCATCGTGAATGTGACGCTGAAATCCTGAGGCGCCCTCGGGAACCCGGCATCCAGTAACTACTGCACTTTCGGTGTCGGCTAGTACCTGGAAGCCGAACTTGTCCTTGTCGAGGGACTCGGGCTGGAAGCTGCGAACGTACTCCATCTCTCAGTTTCCTCCAAGACATTTCCGGTGCTGGTTAGCAACTGCCATTTGCCGGCCTTAAGTTCGAGCGCGAGTGCTGTAATCAGCTCCGCCAGCTGCAGACCGGGGCCGCTCCGTGAGGATTTGGCCGACTGTCGCGATCGAGGGTCTTCGATCAAGGCGTCGCTGTCTCGGAGTTGCCGATGCCCTGGTCCATCGTCTGCACTGTGGCGCCGTGACCCAGGACGGTGGGTCGCGCCAACTGTAGAAGAACAGACATAGGATAGGCAGACGAACGAGCCAGCATCTCCGCCCGACATTCGGCACAAGGCGCGCGAATTCACGTGCGCCGCGCGAGAATCGATGAGAGCGTTCTTCTCCCGCCCTCTATGGTCGCGTCGATATCGACGGACGTTAACCTGCCGTTGCGTTTCAACAGCCGACCGTCGATCATCACGGTGTCGACATTTTGGGGAGCGCAGGAGTAAACGATCAGTGTCGCTATATCGGCAAGTCCATCTTCTGTGAGGGCCGGCTCAGTGTTAAGGCTCCGGAAATCTAGCAGCAGAAGGTCGGCCCTCTTTCCCGGAGTAATACTCCCTACTTTGTCAAGTATATCGAGGTCCCTCGCGCCCTCAAGGGTAGCCAGGCGCAAGACTTCTCGTGCCTGCAGTTCGGTGTTTTCGTGTTTCCCGTGTTCTACCATAAGGAGTGTCCGCATGGCCGCGAACATGTCTAGGCTGCCGGCGAGCGACGCCGTATCGAGCGACAGGCTGACCTGGATATGATCATCGAGCATTTCACGTATCGACGGCAGGCCAAGTCCGTTGCGAAGGACTGCCAAGGGTGCGCAGCTTAGGCTTGCACCTGCGGATCGCATGAGCGCGCGATCATCGTTCGTCGCGTAGAGGCCGTGAATGAGCTGCAGGTCGACGTCCAGAAGGCCGTCGCGGTCAAGAACCTGAAGTACCTTTATCCGCGCTACTTCTGCACGGTATGATGCATAGTGGATAGTGACGGGCAGACGAAGGTCGCGGGCGGCTTCCCACTCCGCGCGATATACGCGCTCCGGGGTTAGGTACGGTCCGCGTAGTGCCATTCCCAGGTCAACGAGGCTATCGCCGCGGTTTGCAATCCATGCGTTTCGGATTCGGGGAAGGTCGTTCAGGTCCATAAGAGAGGCAGGTCCTGTGTCGGTCGCGGACCCATAGGAGAACCTGCCGCGCAGCCCCAGGTCAGTGTGGGCCCGCATGCTTGCATCGGCGTCGTCGGGTTGCCGAATATTATGGGCCCAGTTGTGAAGTGAAGTGATGCCAGCGGTAAGCGCCTCGGCCGCGCCGCATAGTGTTGCCCAGTACGTGTCGGGCGGGCGGAACAGCGGGCCGAGCTGGGCCTTCAGGGTGTTGTAGTCGCCTGGCGGTCCGTCGCGGATCAGGCTGCGCATGAGCCCGGTCCACACATGAGTGTGCGTGTCGATGAACCCTGGCATCGCCACGAGGCCGCCCGCGTCGATCACTGTGGCCGATGGCGCGTCGACATGCTTCGCTACAGAAATGATCTCTCCATCCCGCACGTGTATGTCTGCGCCAGGAATGTCTCCCAGGTGGTCATCCATCGTCAGTACGTAAGCTCCCCGGATGATCAGCTCCTCGCGGCGCGGCAGGGCGAGCACCGCTGAGCTCTCACGTCTGTCCGTCAATGACTCCTCCTCGGACACCGGCACTATCGTTAAGTAGCCGCGATGAGGGCTGGGGGCCCGGTCGCACCGGTAGATGGCCTCCAGTGATGGCTTCAGCCCACGACCGTGAACTCCCCGCCCACGGGCCCCGGATTCTCGACGTCACCGCCGCGATGGCGAAGTCCCCTCGGCTATGGCGCTCAGACCAGAACTGCCCTCAGCAGAAAACCGTCGCCCACCCCTCGTATTTCCCCGTATGCCTTTCCCGGCTCTGTCGAGAAAGGCATACACATGCACTTCCAGCTGAAGAGACGCATTTCGCGAGTCGTGCGCTTGCGGCTGGCGCCCAAGGATCGTGACCCTCAGACGCCGACCGGCAGCATGCAAATAAAATATCGATGGGCACTCTCCGCTGATTGCCATTAACATTGCAGAGGGCGAATTGAACTGTGCAAGGCGCGTTACCGGCATGAATCGTCACTGGCCCGGCTCTCGGAGTGGCCTCTTGCGCTGGTCCAAACGGTCGACTCTGCTCGCACTCTTCTCCTCCCCGGCCACCGACCGCGGGGGAAACCGGGGGGCAATCGAAGCCGTTTGCGCCTCTGACTCGCTATTTGTCTGCCTGCGGCCATCAGGGCATGCCAACTGAGAAGTCAGCCCGGCGGTGATTTCTCTGGTAATGTTGCCGCAGCAGGTCGCGTCCGTAGTCGTTGCCGTTCGGGGTCCGCACGATAGTATGCACGTGGAAGCGTTGCGGCTCATTATTCGACAAAAAGACTCCGGCGTGGTGGTCGAACTCGACCACGATTACAGGGCTGTGGATCTTGTAATAGAAAGGGTCACGGTCATTAGCCGCGCCGACCCAGGCAAAATAAGTCTCATCCAGGTGGGATTCGATCTCATTCATCCTGACATGTTGCTGGCCCGGCGTGAGGCGACCGACATAAACTGCAATGAGCTCAAGCAGCAGGTGACGCTGGCTGTCCGACATGTCAGCCGCGACCACGCCCTCGTATGGCAGGACCAGATTGTCTGCGCCTGCGCCAGTGCGCATCCGACCTTCGGTCGGATGGTTCAAGTAGGTGGGCAGTTCGCTCGCGTTCATGGTCGGAAACAGGACCGCGCGGTCCCTTTGGGTCCCGTCAAGCGAGGCCATGACCGCAAGCCCCAGCATCTCTTCGTCATCGAACAGCCGCATGCCTGCATACGGACCCCGGTCGGCGACTCTGGCCTCTGCTCCCATGAACGAGGGTGTGAGCACAAGCTGACCGCCGAGGACGAAGCAGTGAACGTCCAGGTGGTGGCCGATGAGCTGCCAGCCCCATGGCTCCGCGGGAGACGGCTCACCGAAGATCGTGAAGCGGTACATCCACTCCGTCAGCGCGTCCTCGTAGTCCCCGATTACTTGTGCCAGAACGGCATTGGCCCGCATGCAGTCACGTGTCTCCCGAGCACCCCGGGCGCTCATCGACTCGCGGACAATCGCCATGGCAGCTTCGCGCTGGGAAGTCGGCATGTCCTCAAGTAGCAGGCCATGCGGCACCCATATTGGGAATGCATTTGTCCACCGTCGCCATTCGCTGGCGTCGACGGGCAGAACCCCTGCCTCGCGCTGCTCAGAGGTCAGGCCTGCCAGATAGCTCAAGGCAGCATCTGCCATGCCCCTGGTCGACAGCCCTGTATCCCGGACGGGGAAGAGGCCGCTGCGTATCGCCCCGGTAGTAATGCCGACAAACGGGACCTTGAACGACTCCTGAACTCCCTCGAATACAGCACGAGGAACGTCTGCTAGTCGATCGGCGTGAAACCTATCGCGCACGATCGGGAACCGGCCCCGAGGACGTGGCGGGTATCCTCCGTAACCCAGGTGTGTCTCAGGCATAGCTCGCTATGCTGTCTGCCGAAGATGCGTCCGCAGAAGGGGGACCGCCTATTGCGGTGGCCCTGCGGCCCATCCGACGGGTAACGTTGCATGCCGAATCAGCACCTGATAGAAGTGCGGGATCGCCAAGTGCGGATGGTCGCCGAGCACCGCCGCGAGAACAAGACCGACTATGCGGCGTTCCGGCTGTTTGCCTGCTAGTCACGCGGCCCGCCAGCTTCAGGGGCGCTGCTTGCGCGCAGGCTGTGGGGCATCCGCTGCAGTCTCGCCACTGAGCGCAACAAGCCAGAGATCTACCATGACGTTGATCAGGAGCTTCCGGTCGAATTTCCATCCTGGGACGACTTCCAGCTGGGAGATCCGTTCGAACTGAAAGATCAACAAGGCAAACCGCAGCTTTGCTGCTGCCGACGACTCCCACCGCTTCTGGTAGGCGGGAAGCTGGCAATACATGCGGTCTAGATAGACACCGGCCGCTCGTGCCGTGTCAGCGTCACGAAACGACTCTTCCCAGACTGGGACAAGATTGAAATATTCGAGCAAAAAATCATAATGCTCGCTGACCCAGGCGTGGAGAGGCTCCCGACCTCCGATCTCCAGCACGTCGTCGAGCTCTGTCAAGGCGGCCTCTATGCGAGAGAACTCCTGATCAGAGTATTCGAATAGCACTCCTCGTTTGTCTTGGTAGTGCAGGTAGAACGTTGCGCGCGTGACACCGGCGTCTCTTACGATGTCATCAATGGTGGTGGCGGAGAAACCCTTGGTTCTGAACAGCTTCAGACCTGACTCCATCAGGATCTGGCGCGTCATCGCCTTTTGTCGATCGCGAAGAGACGGAACGGCTCGGGATTCGGAACCTGATGGCATGCTTCCTCTGTAGGATCGAAGCGGGGTCCTGGACTGGCGGTCGCCGGTGGACGGGACGTCCACTAATGATACATGACGATCGAGATCCGGTTTGGTACTGGTTGGGGCCAGTGCACGGCAGTCCACCATTTACTGATCCCGTGGCCGGATGATGACTGGCATGGACACCACACTCCTGACAAACACCTCATTGACCCACGTGACCACTGGCTCCGTCAGTTCAATGCGGTCCACTTTGTCAAGCAATGCGTCGAGGACGGTCGTTAGCTCGAGTCGTGCGAGTCCTGCGCCCAGGCAGTGGTGGGGTCCGATGCCGAATGTCAGGTGCCTGTTGGGATGACGGCTGATATCGAACTCGTCGGGGCGAAGGAAGACTCGCTCGTCTCGGTTCGCTGACGCGAACCATATGACAACCTTGTCACCTTTTGCGATAAGCTGCCCGGAGAGTTCTATATTATGCGTCGCCGTTCGACGGAACATCATTGTGGGTGTGGTCCACCGGAGGATCTCGTCTACGGCGCGGGGCAAGAGAGTTCGGTCCCGCTGGAGCGCTGCCCAGCTCGCCGGATGCTCGAGCAGCGTCGCCATCCCGAGGCTGATCGCGCTGCGGGGCGCCTCGGTGGCGGCGCCGGTCAGGAGAAACAGGAACAGCTTCACTTCTTCGAGTGAGAGCCCGGTGCCGCCCACCTCAGCGCGGACAAGCTGAGAGACAAGGTCCTGTCCGGGCACGGACATGCGCTCGCGCGCCAGACTCTCGGCGTACTCGAGGAAGGATTCCATCGCAGCGGGCTCACTCGCCATGATGCCTAGCACCCAGGTGATCAGCTGTGAGCGGTCAGACGCGGGCACGCCCATCATGTCCGCGATTACTGACAGCGGGACCTCAGTCGCGATGTCCTCCAGGAAGTCGCATTGCTCCCGGCCAATCGCCGCGTCGACGAGCCTTGTGGCTCGGGCCCGGAGCGCGGCCTCCATCTTCGATACGGCCCTCGGGGTAAACTCCGTACTCAGCACCTTGCGGTACTTGGCGTGTCGTGGGGGATCCATCATGATCAGTTGCTTGCCGCGTGGGTCGGGAAGACCCTCCCATCCGCCTTCGTCGTGGCCTACGAGCAGGACCCCGCCTGTTTCCGACGAGAATATTTCCGGGCTTCTTGCTGCGAAACTGACGTCGTCATAACGGACGATATTCCAAAATCCTCGGCCGTTAGGGTGCTCGTGCCACGATACGGGATCGTTGTCCCGCAGCCACCGGAAGCGGTCAAGATAGCTGCCGTCTGTGTAGATCTGTCGGTCTAGCAGGTTGATCTCTGCGCCTAGCTGGCCGGTCAACGTATTACAACCTTTCCTGCGAGTGCCTCGATAGTCTCAATGAGGCGATTCGCTGGCGGCGCGTCGCCCTGCGGCCCAGAGTTCAGGTAGACCATCACTTCGGAAGCTCCCGCATCGTGCCAGGCGGCTACATCTTCGGCGAGCTTGTCGAGGCTGCCCTGAGGGCCGAGATTGACCGAGCCCTCGATTCCAAACCCGCTCATGTTCCGGCCAGCGTCCTCTCCGGCAGTCATGATGATCTCTACGGCATCGCGATATAGCTGCGACGGGCCGCTGGTGTTCAGGGAGATCCAGCCGTCACCCAGCTTGCCGATGCGTTCCAGAGCTGACCGGCTCATGCCGCCTCCGGCGTAAGCCGGGCGCACGCCCCCTCCCATCCATACTGGGATGGGGCGAGAGGGCAGCGGCCACAGGCCTCCCATGTCGACGGCTTCGAACTCGCCGCGGAAGACCACACACCGACTGGTCCATAGCTGGCGCAGCAGCCCGATCTGCTCCTCAAACCTTCTGCCGCGGGTGCGGAAGTCATAGCCGAGGGCCGCGTACTCGAAGAAGTTCCTTCCGATGGCAACACCCAGAACGAAACGGTTGTCGCTGAGCAAAGCCAGTTCCGCCGCTTGCTTGGCGACGATCACGGTCTGTCGCTGCGGTAGAACCAGGATCTCCGTCTTAAGTCCCACCGTGGAGGTGCAGGCGGCTATGAAGCCGAACATCACGAGGGCGTCGTGATTCGGGTCCCGGTTGGACCACGGTAGATTCCACTGCGGCCGGTCACGCACGTCGGCGCCGATGACATGCTCAGACAAGCCGAGGTAGTCGAAGCCCAGAGACTCGGCCGCTGTTGCGAATGTCCTGAGTTCGGCCGGCCCGAGGCCCTCGGAGTCGTGCGGAAACGCCCGGCCGGTCGGAATGTTCAGTCCGATCTTCACGGCTCAGTTCTCCTCGGCTACTTGGCGGACGCGCCGGCGTCGACGGGCAGTGACACACCGGTGACTAGCCGCGCGAGATCCGAGCACAGCCAGGTGACGGCATTCGAAACGTCGGAGGGCTGGCACCACGGGACGGGAAGTGCATTGATCGCGCGCATGCGATCCTTTGCGTCGTCTATCGTCGGCGAGTCCAGGTCCGGGCAGAACAACCGGGCCGTCACCTCGTTCGTGAGCATGGGGGTCAGCACGCTCGTCGGGTGCACGCAGTTCACGCGGATCCAGTACGGTGCCAGCTCCACCGCCAGGGCTTTCATGAGGCCAACGACCCCGTGCTTGGCTGCGCAGTAGTGGGCAATGTTCGGCACGCCTCGCAGGCCCGCCGTCGAGCTGGTGATGACAATGCTGCCGCCCCGGCCCTGCTCGATCATCCTCGGTACGGCAGAGCTGATCGTCCTCCATACGCCATTGAGGTTGATGTCGATGACCTCGCTCCACTGTTCTTCTGACATCGCCCAAGAAGGCACATAGCTGACAATTCCGGCGTTAGCGACAATCAGGTCGAGGCTGCCGTACGCTTCGAAGGCGAGTGCCACGGCGGCGTCAGTATCAGCACGACGACGGACGTCTCCCACTAGCAGCCGAATTGAGCCACCTCCTGCAGCGATCATCCGCGCGGTAGTCGCCAAGTCCTCCTCAGTAGCAGCGTCGTACTCGACTGTGGAAATCGGGCCAGCGATGTCCATCGCGACAACCTTGGCTCCTCGGCTGGCGAGGGCACATGCGTGGCTGCGACCTTGCCCTCTGGCAGCGCCGGTCACCAAGGCAACCTTGCCTTCCAGCGAGTGCTGCGATGTCACAGGACCCCCAGGCCGGCATCCACGGGCAGGGCTATGCCTGTGACGTAGCGCCCGCTGTCGGCACACAAGTAGAGCATCGCCTCGGCGATGTCGGTTGGCTCGACCAGCGAGACGGGCAGGGCGTTGCGCATCTCCGGGTGATCCGCAGTGAAATCCGCAAACGACCTCGGATCGAGCATGGGAGTGTTGCAGCCAGTCGGGTGGACGGTGTTAACCCGAATGCTGTGCGGTGCAAGCATGTTCGCGTACTCGCGCATCAGTCCGACAACCCCGTGCTTTGCAGCTACGTAGGCAAGGAAGCTGGGGCTGGAGGCTGCTCTGGAGCGGGTGAAGCCCTTCAGCCCTGCGGTGGAGCTGGTGATCACGATGCTTCCTCCGCCCCCGGCCGCGATCATCACATCGGCTGCCGCCTCGACGGTGTGATAGACACCCGTGAGCATGATGTCGATGCGGTCCTGCCACGCCTGCTCGGCGCTGAAGTTCCTATGACCGGCAGGCGCGATGCCGGCATTCGCAAGTACAGCTGTGGGCGGGCCGTAGCGCGAGACGCAGGCTTCGACCGCCGCGTCGAGGTCTGCACGGGAGCGCACGTCACCCTCTATCGCGATCGCTTGGCCGTCAGCCGCCTCGATCAGCGCGACAGTCTCGTCTAGCTCATCTCTGCCTGACAGCGGGTAGTCGCAAGTTGCTACGGGACCTGGGTGGTCGAACAGAACTACAGCACAACCCTCCTGCGCAAATCTCACGGCATGAGCGCGGCCTTGCCCTCGTGCTCCTCCCGTGATGAGGGCAACCTGCCCGGCCATCCTCATTGCCCATCCCTCCGCGCGTCCACGAGCACAACTGAAGACCTTATATCTTGTTACTGATCATCTTGTCTAGTCAATGGGTAGCCTGTGTGGGATCAGCCGAGGTGGCGGCCACTGGCGCTCGAACCTCCGGCCCGCCCAGGACCCATAGCCGCGATCTCCGGTGCTTGACCGGCTAAATAATCAAGATCACTCGCCCGCACGGCTAGCCGGCTGTCATTGGTCGCTTTTCCCGGCTGCCGTTCAAGCGGCGGAACCGCCTTTCCCTGCGGGTGGTACGTTGCCCGGCTACGGCCTCGAACCCGGTGCGCAGGTGTGTCAGTTCGGCCGCAAGCCCGGAAGGGGTGCTTCCCTGGCGGGGCCCCGGCCGATGACGGTGCGGAACTGGGGGTCGCCGTTGAGGGCGGCGTCTCCCAGAGGTGCTGGCGGCGATGGCGGCGCAGGTGACTGGCTGACCTGTCGGGGTTAGGCCGGCGCCGTCAAGCGGGCGCTAGGTCATCCAGTCCCAGCTTGGCCGTGAGAGCGTTGAGGGCGGGCGGGTAGTTTGCAGCGCCCCAACGACGGGGGAGCGCGAGTGCAATCAGCTTGCTTGCCCCGCCTGCGGCCGATCTCTCTCGGGCAGGTCCGGCGCG
>Ga0187782_10002174_pt1 | contig 14409 bp, 10 predicted proteins | sample 0715_SJ02_MP15_2_FD_132454 | JGI IMG/M metagenome (GOLD analysis project Ga0187782, IMG submission 132454) | Tropical peat soil microbial communities from peatlands in Department of Meta, Colombia - 0715_SJ02_MP15_20_MG | ecosystem: Environmental > Terrestrial > Soil > Wetlands > Peat | place...
CGGCTCAGCGCTATGGAGACCAAAGTCGAAACCGTCCTCGACAAGGCGTTGTCGACCGCGCAGCCGCTCGCGGTCGAGATCGAGGAGCTTTCGCGTCTCGTCAAGCAGCTCGCCGACACGCTCGCGGAGCACGAAGTCGCGCTGGGCGACATGCGCCGGCAAGGCGTCACCGCGCCGGTTGCGGTGGCCGAGCCGCCCGCAACCGCGGCACGCGAAGCCGCCTCTGCTCCTACCGCCGCACCGGCGCCTGCGCCGCCAGCCGCCGCGCCTGCGGTATCCGCTGCTACGGCCGAATCGTCCGCACCGGCGGAGCCCGCTCCTCAAGCCGCACCGGTTGCCCCGCCGGTCCCGCAAATCGCCGCCTTCGACGGGCTCGACCGCGACGGCGTCATCGCCGCGATCGGCGGCGCAATCGAGGCGCACCGGATCGAGCTTCATCTGCAGCCCGTCGTAACCTTGCCGCAGCGCAAGGTGCGCTATTACGAGGCGCTGGTGCGGCTCAAGCTTGCAAACGGCGACCTCGTCTCCGCCGGCGATTTCCTCCCCTTTGCCGAATCAGGTTCGCTGCTGCCGAGGCTCGACAGCCTCATGGTGCTGCGCTGCGTGCAGGTGGTGCGCCGCCTATCGCTCAAGAACCGCGACGTGGGGGTGTTCTGCAACCTTTCCGGCCCGACCTTGACCGATTCCGGCTTCCCGCAATTGCTCGAATTCGCCGAGGCCAACCGCGCAATCGCGCCGTCGCTCGTCTTCGAGTTCAGCCAGAGCGCGGTGCGGGCGATGGGACCGATCGAGCATGAGAGCCTCGCGGCGCTCGCCGACCGCGGCTTTCGCTTCTCGATGGACAACCTCGCCGATCTTCGCGTCGAGCCGCGCGAATTGAACGAGCGCGGCTTCCGCTTCATCAAGGCGCCGGCGAGCTTGCTGCTCAACCGCGTCGGCGGCGGCGCGACCGATATCCATCCGGCCGATTTCTCCGACCTCCTCGGCCGCTTCGGCATCGACCTCATTGCCGACCGCATCGAGAGCGAAATGACCGTGGTCGATCTCCTCGACTACGACGTCCGCTTCGGCCAGGGCTTCCTGTTCTCGCCGCCGCGTCCGGTGCGCGCCGAGGCGTTGCAAGGCCTCGCCGGCGACAATGGCAAGGCCGACGCGGGGCGCGCCGCGCCGCAGCCGGTCGCCGCCGCGCCGGCGCGCGCGCTTGGCTGACATCATCGCAGGTCTGGCGCCGCTTGCGCGCGATTATGACGTGCTCCTGTGCGACGTGTGGGGCGTCGTGCATAACGGCATCGCCGCCTTTGCGCCGGCTTGCGAGGCGCTGCGCGCCTTTCGCGCCGGCGGCGGCACCGTGATCATGATCACCAACGCGCCGCGGCCGGGCGCGACGGTCGGCCGAATCCTCGACCGGCTCGGCGTGCCGCGCGAGGCCTATGACGCGATCACGAGTTCAGGCGATGTCACCCGCGGCATCGTCGAACGCCGGCTCGGCGATCGCGTGTTCCACCTCGGCCCGGCGCGCGACCTGCCGATCTTTGCCGGGCTTGAGGTTGATTTCGCGCCGGTCGAGAGCGCGGACTACGTCGTCTGCTCCGGCTTGTTCGACGACTTGGTCGAGACCCCGGAGAATTATCGCGAGCTTCTGGCCGCGATCCGCTCGCGCGACCTGTTCATGGTCTGCGCCAATCCCGACGTGGTCGTCGAGCGCGGCGACACCCTCATCTATTGCGCCGGCGCGCTCGCCGACGCCTATGCCGCGCTCGGCGGCGAGGTGCTTTATTGCGGCAAGCCCTACGCGCCGATCTACCAGGCCGCGCTCGCCAGCGCCGCGGCGGTTCGCGGCGGCGGGCTGCCGCTGGCGCGTGTGCTGGCGATCGGCGATTCGGTCAGGACCGATCTCAAGGGCGCAGCCGCCTTCGGCATCGATTGCCTGTTCGTCATCTCCGGCATCCACGCCGAGGAGTTCGGCGGGCGCGATGCGCCGGAGCTCGCGAACTTGAACGCGGTCTTTACCGCCGGCGGCGTCATGCCGAAGGCGATCCTGCGCCGGCTCGAATGGTGACGGTCAATGGCGGAGATTCTATTCCGCCTGCGCCTGCGCGCGTTCGAAGAACACCGCCTCGATCTTGGCCTTGAGCGTCTGCGCGTTGAACGGCTTGACGATGTAGTTGTTCACGCCCGCCTTCTTCGCCGCGATGACGTTCTCGGTCTTCGATTCGGCGGTGACCATGATGAACGGGGTCTCCTGCAGCCCGGGATCGGAGCGCACCTGGCGCAGGAGTTCGTAGCCGGTCATCGGCTCCATATTCCAGTCGGAGATCACGAGCCCATAGCGCTTGGTGTGCATCTTGGCGAGCGCCAGCTCGCCATTGCTGGCGTCGTCGACATCGGCGAAGCCGAGTTGGCGGAGCAGATTGCGGATGATGCGGACCATGGTGCTGTAGTCGTCGACCACGAGCACCGACATTGACGGATCAAGACCCATAGCCCTGCTTCCCCTGGCGCGCACGCCCAACGGCGCGAAGCGGAGCTTGTCGGGCTCCTCTTGTCCGGTGGGGTCGCCGAGGCTCGCCCATCCCGGACGAATGCGGCAAAATATCACCCGGTGTTTGAATATCGGGTTAATCCTGCCGCCGGCCTGGTCTCCCGCTGCCGCAACTTTCATCCCGTTGCTTGACTTGGCTTTGGCGCGGCGGCACCTACCGCGCCGTAGGTTTCTTTTAACCATTGGAGCCCGATGGCGGCCGGTCGCTTCGTGATCGTACGCGATGCCGCGCCCGCCGGTTCCTTGCAGGGCGCGGTCGTCGCCATCGGCAATTTCGACGGCGTGCATCGCGGCCACCGCGCCGTGATTGCCGCTGCCCTTGATCGCGCCAAGACGTTTCGCCGGCCGGCCGCGGTGCTGACCTTCGAGCCGCACCCTCGCGCCTTCTTCAATCCCAACGAGCCGCTGTTCCGCCTGACCGACGCCGCCAACAAGCTGCGGCTCCTCGCCGCGACCGGGATCGACGGGGCGATCGTGCTCACCTTCGACGCCGCGCTCGCCCGCCTCACCGCCGAGGAGTTCGTCGAGCGCGTCCTCCTCGAACGGTTCGCGATCGGCGGGGCAGTGATCGGCTTCAACTTCCACTTCGGCGCGCGGCGCGCCGGCACGCCGCAATTCCTGATCGCGCAGGGGCGCGAGCGCGGCTTTGCCGTCGACGTGGTGCCGCGCTTCGAGTATCGCGGGCGGCCGGTCGCCTCCGGCCCGATCCGCGACGCACTTGCCGCCGGGCACATCGACGAGGCGACCGAGCTCCTTGGCTTTCCCTGGTTCGTGTCCGCCACCGTCATTCATGGCGACAAGCGCGGACGCGAGCTCGGCTTCCCGACGGCGAATCTGCGGCTCGACCCCGCCTGCCGGCTGCGCCACGGCGTCTACGCGGTGCGCGTCGGGATCGGCGGCCACCGCTATGACGGCGTGGCGAGCTTCGGCCGGCGGCCGATGTTCGACGGCGGCGCCGTCCTGCTCGAGGTGTTCCTGTTCGATTTCTCCGGCGACCTTTATGGGCAAAGCATCGACGTCGCTTTCATCGCCTGGATTCGTGAGGAGGCGGTGTTCGATTCGCGCGAAGCGCTCACGCAACAGATGCGCGAGGACGGCGCCCGCGCCCGCGTGGCGCTGGCGCGAGCGGGAGACGCCTTCCTGCCGATTTGAGCGGCGCTCAGCGCTGCTGTTAGCGGCGCTCGCAGCTCGCAGGTACGCCGCCATCCCGCGCGCACGGCGGCGTCCATTCAATCCGGAAGTTTGCCGTCGTCGGTCGGGAACAGATGATTGAAGGCGACCAAGCCGATGATGCAGAGCGGTGTCGCCAGGAAGGCGCCGAACGGGCCCCAAATCCAGGTCCAGAACGCGAGCGCGAGGAGCACCAGCAGCGGATTGAGCGTGAGCCGCCGGCCGATGATCGTCGGGGTGATGAAATGCCCCTCCATGGTGGTGAGCGCGATGAGGCCGGCGGGGGCGATGAGCGCCTGGCCGAGCGAAGGGAAGGTGACGAGACCGACGCCGAACAAGATCACCACCATCACCGCCGGCCCGACATAGGGCACATAGTTCAGGAGCGCGGCGAGGAGGCCGAAGATCACCGGATTGGGCAGGCCGATCAGCCACGCGCCGAGCGCGACAATCGCGCCGAGGCCTGCATTGATCATCGTCACTACGGTCAGATAGCCGGCGAGGTTCCTCTCGATGTCGTTCATGATCCGCAGGAAGCGCAGCTTGGCGTCGCGGCCGGCAAAGACCGAGACGACGCTCGCTCGCAATTCGAATTGGCCGCCGAGAAAGAACAACAGGGTGCCGAAGAACAGCAGCAGCTCGCCGGCGGCCGGCGTGATGAAGGCGACCATCGGCAGCACGAAGTTGACCGTCGGCGTATTGACGTTGACCGCGCCGCTGTCGCCGCCGACCACCGCATTCTCCAGTTGACGCAGCGCCGCGAGCGGCTGATCGAGCGCCGAGAGCCGGTCCTTGATGGTGGCGCCGATCTCCGGGGCGCGTCCGATCCATTGGCTCACCGGTCCGGACATGACCGTGGCGGCGATCGCGACCGCGCCGATGCTGATGACGACGAGAAGGAGCGCGGTAATCCAGGGCGAGACGCCGGCCCGTTTGCCGGCCCGGACCAGCGGCGCCAAGGTCAGCGCGACGATCGCCGCCGCCATGATCGGCAACAGGAGTACGCGGCCGACATAGAGGAAGGCGCCGAAGAGGAGCAGGAAGATACCGACGGTCGCTGCGCGGCCGACCGACGCCCAGATGCCGCCGACATTGTCGAGCGGCTGCGGGTCGTTGATGACGACGGCACGGCGGGCCTGGCCGCTGACGCGGATATATTCCAAGGGATTGTCCTCGCCCAACCTTTGCTCGGCCCAACCTCGGCCAACGTCGCTCGCTAAAGCCCTGCGTCCCGCGGCCTCAACGCGCGGTCCTCCCCGGCAGTTCCTCGGCCGCCGCCGCCGCGGGGCGAGAGCCCTTTGCGCGGCGCAGACGGCTTGTTAGAAGGCGCGCCATGGATGAGGTGCCGGCCAAAGCGCGCGACTACAGCGAGACGCTGTTCTTGCCGAAGACCGACTTCCCGATGCGCGCCGGCCTGCCGCAGAAGGAGCCGGAGCTGCTGGCGCGCTGGCACAAGCTCGACCTTTACGGGCGGCTGCGCGCGGCGGCGAAGGGCCGGCCGCGCTTCATCCTGCATGACGGCCCGCCCTACGCCAACGGCAACATCCATATCGGCACCGCGCTCAACAAGATCCTCAAGGACGTGGTGACCAAGAGCCAGCAGATGCTCGGCTTTGATTCGAACTACGTGCCGGGCTGGGACTGCCACGGCCTGCCGATCGAATGGAAGATCGAGGAAGAGTACCGCGCCAAGGGCCGCGACAAGGACAAGGTGCCGGTGATCGAATTCCGCCGCGAGTGCCGGCAATTCGCCGAGCACTGGGTCAAGGTGCAGAGCGAGGAGTTTCAGCGCCTCGGCGTCATCGGCGACTGGGCGCACCCCTACACGACGATGGATTTCTATGCCGAGGCGCAGATCGCGCGCGAGCTGATGAAGTTTGCCGGCAACGGCACGCTCTATCGCGGCTCGAAGCCCGTGATGTGGTCGGTGGTGGAGAAGACCGCGCTCGCCGAGGCCGAGGTCGAATATGAGGATTATGTCTCGGATCAGGTGTGGGTGAAGTTTCCGATTGCAATTTCGGCGGCGGAATCTTCAACGGACAACCGGCAACTCGCCGGTGCGTCGATTCTGATCTGGACGACGACACCGTGGACGATTCCGGGCAATCGCGCCGTCAGCTATTCGCCGAAGATCGAATACGGTCTTTATGAAGTCGTCGATGCGCCGGCCGAAAACTGGGCCAAGGTCGGCGATCGCTTCGTGTTGGCCGACAAGCTGGCGGTCGATGTGTTTCGTCAGGCGCGGGTTACTGCGTTCAAGAAGCTGCGGAACATCCCGACCGACGATCTGGCGATACTCGTCCTTCAGCACCCGCTTAAGACGTTCAACAAGGGCTACGACTTTAGGGTGCCATTGCTTTCCGGCGATCACGTCACCGAAGACACCGGCACCGGCTTTGTGCACACCGCACCGGGTCACGGCCGCGAGGATTTTGATATCTGGACCGCGAACTCACAAAAGCTTGCTGCTCGCGGGATCAACACCTTCATTCCCTACACCGTCGATGCCGACGGCCGGTTCACCGACCAGGCGCCCGGCTTCACCGGCAAGCGTGTGCTCACGGACAAAGGCGAGAAGGGCGATGCCAACGAGGCGGTGATCGCCGCCCTGAAAGACGCCGGCATGCTGATCGCGCGGGCGCGGCTCACGCACCAATATCCGCATTCGTGGCGCTCGAAGAAGCCGGTCATTTTCCGCAACACGCCGCAATGGTTCATTGCGATGGATAAAGACATCGCGGAAGCGGGCGACACGCTGCGGGCGCGCGCCCTTGCCGCGATCGCCGTGACGCGTTGGGTGCCGCCGCAAGGCCAGAACCGCATCACCGGCATGATCGAGGCGCGTCCCGATTGGGTGATCTCGCGCCAGCGCGCCTGGGGCGTGCCGATCGCGGTGTTCGTGCGCGAGAAGGCCGATGGCTCAGCCGAAATCCTGCAGGACGAGCGCGTCAATGCGCGGATCGCCGCCGCCTTCGAGCAGGAGGGCGCCGACGCCTGGTACGCGCAAGGCGCGCGCGAACGCTTCCTCGGCTCGCGCGCCAACGAAGGCTGGCAGAAGGTCGACGACATTCTCGACGTCTGGTTCGACTCGGGCTCGACGCACGCTTTCGTGCTCGAGGACCCGAAACACTTTCCGGCGCTCGCCGGCATCCGGCGCCGGCTCGATGGCGGCGACGAGGCGATCATGTATCTCGAAGGCTCGGACCAGCACCGCGGCTGGTTTCAGTCTTCGCTCCTTGAATCCTGCGGCACCCGCGGCCGGGCGCCGTTCGACATCGTCGTCACCCACGGCTTCACGCTCGACGAGCACGGCCGCAAAATGTCGAAGTCGCTTGGCAACACGATCGCGCCGCAGGACGTGATCAGGCAATCCGGCGCCGACATTCTGCGGCTATGGACCTGCGCGACCGATTATTGGGACGACCAGCGCATCGGCCCGGAGATCCTGAAGACCACGGTCGAGACCTACCGCAAGCTGCGCAACACCTTGCGCTGGATGCTCGGCAACCTCGCGCATTTCCGCGCCGCCGACCATATCGCGCATGACGCCATGCCCGAGCTTGAGCGGCTGATGCTGCATCGGCTCGCCGAGCTCGATGCGCTCGTCCGCGCCGCCTACGCTGAATTCGACTTCAAGCGCATCTTCGCCGCGCTCAATGCCTTAATGACCGTCGACCTTTCGGCGTTCTACTTCGACATCCGCAAGGACGTGCTCTACTGCGATCCCTATTCCTCGACGACGCGTAAGGCCTGCCTCACCGTCCTCGACCATCTGTTCCGCTGCATCGCGACCTGGCTGGCGCCGATACTTTCTTTCACTGCCGAGGAGGCGTGGCTCGCGCGCGATCCGGATGCGGCCTCGGTCCATCTCGAAACCTTCCCGGTGGTGCCGTCGTCCTGGCGTGACGAGGCGCTGGCCGAGAAATGGGAGCGGCTGCGCCATCTGCGGCGCGTCGTCACCGGCGCGCTCGAGCTCGAACGGGCGGCCAAGCGCATCGGCTCTTCGCTCGAAGCCGCGCCCATCGTCTATGTCTCCGACCCCGACCTCTTCGCCGCGGCGGTCGATATCGACCTCGCCGAACTCTGCATCACCTCGGCTGCCACTTTGGTCGAAGGGGAGGGGCCACCATCGGCGTTTCGCCTCGCCGATGTCGCCGGCGTCGCCGTCGAGCCGCGCCGCGCCGAGGGGCGCAAATGCGCCCGCTCGTGGAAAATCTCGCCGGCGGTCGGCAGCGATCCGCAATATCCCGACGTCACGCCGCGCGACGCACAGGCGCTGCGCGAATGGGACGCGATGCGCAAGGCGGCGGAGTAGGGCGTGGTGGCCGATGCCGCGTCCGGCGAGGCAGAGCGCTCCTATCTCTGGGGACCGCTGAGCGCGCTCGGCTTTGCCGTCGCCGCCGTCACGTGCCTCGTCGATCAGGCGACTAAGCTTTGGCTTCTGAACATTTTCGATCTCGGCGGCCGCGCTCGCGTCGCCATCACCCCGTTCATCGATCTCGTTCTCACCTGGAATACCGGCATCAGCTATGGCCTGTTTCCGCAGCAGGGCACCTTTGGCCAGTGGGCGCTCCTCGCCTTCAAGGCCGGAGCGGTGGTGCTGCTCTGGGTCTGGCTCGCGCGCGCCCACTCACGGCTCACTGCGCTTGCGCTCGGCCTCATTGTCGGCGGCGCAATCGGCAACGCCATCGACCGGCTGCACTGGCCCGGCGTGATGGATTTCGTGCTGTTTCACATCGAGACAGCGAGCTGGAGCTTCCGCTGGTACGTCTTCAATTTCGCCGATGTGGCTATTGTTGCAGGGGTTTTCGGCCTATTATTCGATTCGCTTTGGGCCGGTACGCCGCAAAAGCGCCCTGATCGCGAATGAAGAACCTCTAGCGCGAGGGGCTTAGTCTTGAGGGCTAGGTCCATGGACGGGCCGTTTCCGCGCCTCTGGTGAGGGCATGCCGCAGGATCATGGTGGTGACCGCAGGACTGGCGGCGTTTCGCGGATGGGCGCGAGGATGCCGCGCGTCGCTTTGAGCGCCGTTCTCCTCGGCGTCCTGGCCACGGGCGGGATTTCCGCGGCCCGCGCGGCCGACGACGGCAGCAATGACGATACGGCGATAGCGAAAATACTGCAGAACCTCGGGCTCAAGGCGCCGCCCGGGAGCCCGGACATTACTTACTCAGAGCGCTCGCCGCTGGTGGTGCCGCCGACCCGCGACCTGCCGCCGCCGGTCGCCGACGCACCGCCGGGCGCGGACTGGCCGAAGGACGCCGCCAGACCCCGCAAGCACGTCAAATCAAAGTCGCCGCCCCCGGCGCCGGCGCCTGTGGCGACGGTGCCCGCGGCGCCCGCTTCCGCGGACGCCGGCACCGCCGCCGCGCAGCCGGGCCAAGCCCCGCCAGGCGCGCAGCCCTCGCAGCCCGGCCAAGCCGCTCAACCCGGCCAAGCCCCGCCAGGCGCGCAGCCCCCGCAACCCGGCCAAGCCGCGCAGGGCGCCCAGCCGCCTTCGCCCGGCCAGACCGGCACGGTCGCGCGGGTTCCCAATCCGACGCCGCAGCCGACCAGCTGGTGGAATCCAAAGACTTGGTTCAATCGCGAAGAATACGCGAACTTTTCGACCGAGCCGCCGCGCGAGGATCTGACCGATCCGCCGGCCGGTTACCGCACTCCGTCCCCGGATCAACCCTATGGCGTCGGGCCGGAGCACAAGAAGACCGAGGCCACCGTTCCTAACGCTACCACCGGAGGCTCCGCGCGATAGTTTTCGCGGGGGCCGCACGCCAGCGTCGCGTGGTGTGTTCTTTGCATCGGGAACTGACGCCAAGCTGAAAACGCGCTGCGAACGCAAAAGAACTGACGAAGCGAAAGAAGTTGCTGTTCCGGTGCGCCGCCTTCTCTCGCCAGCCTGCGGAGGCCATATTGCCGAAATTGCTGTTGCTCGTCGCGGCGCTCGTCAGCGCGTTCGCTGGCGCGGCGCGCGCCGCGGTCGAGCCGAAAATCGCGCACTTCACGCTATCGAACGGGCTTGAAGTCGTGGTCGTGCCCGATCACCGTGCGCCGGTCGTCACCCACATGATCTGGTACAAGGTCGGCGCCGCCGACGAGACCCCGGGCAAATCCGGGCTCGCGCACTTTCTCGAACATCTGATGTTCAAGGGCACGACCAAGAATCCGGGCGACACGTTCTCGCAACAGGTCGCTGCGATCGGCGGCCAGGAGAACGCCTTCACCTCGAGCGACTACACCGGCTTCTTCCAGCGCGTCCCGCGCGACCACCTCAAGGAGATGATGGCGTTCGAGGCCGACCGCATCACCGGCCTGGTGCTCACCGACGCGGTGGTGCGGCCGGAGCTCAATGTCGTCCTCGAAGAGCAGAACATGCGGGTCGCCAATAATCCGAACGGCCGGCTCGCCGAGCAGATGGACGCGGCGCTCTATCTCAACCATCCCTATGGCCGGCCGGCAATTGGCTGGCGGCACGAGATTGAGGCGCTGACGCGGGATGATGCGCTCGCGTTCTACCGGCGCTTCTACACGCCGAACAACGCCATCGTGGTCATCGCCGGCGATGTCACGCCCGACGAAGTCAGGGCCGACGCCGAGGCGACCTACGGCAAGGTCGCGCCGCGGGCGGAGATCGGACCGCGCCACCGGCCCGCCGAGCCGGTCCAGGAGGGACCGCGCACCGTCACGCTCGCCGACGCCCGCGTCGAACAGCCCTCGGTGAGCCGCATCTATCTCGCGCCCTCGACCACGACGGCGAAGCCGGGGGAAAGCGAAGCGCTTGAAGTCCTCGCCCATGCACTCGGCGCCGGCGAGACCGGCCGGCTTTACCGCACGCTGGTCGTCGATCAAGGCATCGCGATCAATGCCGGCGCCAACTATTCGGGTACCGCCCTCGATTATGCGCGGTTCGGCGTTTACGCCTCGCCGAAATCCGGCCGCACGCTGCAGGAGGTCGAAGCCGCCATCGACGCCGTTCTCGCCGACGTCATCGAGCACGGCATCACCGCGCAGGAACTCGACAGCGCCAAGAGCCGGCTCATCGCCGACGCGGTCTACGCCCAGGACAACCAGGCGACGCTGGCGCGCTGGTATGGCAGCGCGCTCGCGACCGGGCAGACTGTCGAGATGGTCGAGGCCTGGCCGGCCGCGATCCGCGCCGTGACCGCCAACGCCGTGCGCGAGGCGGCGCGCACCTGGCTCGACCGCCGGACCTCGGTCACCGGCTATCTCGTCAACAGCCTCAAGCCTGAGGAGAAACACTCGTGAACGCAATGTCGCGGCCCAGATCCTTTCGCCTCTTAACGTGGGTCGCGGCGGCGATCGCCCCGGTGCTCGCGTCGGCGGCGCCCGCTGGCGCCACGACGATCGAGCGCGTGGTCAGCCCCGGCGGCATCGAGGCCTGGCTGGTGCACGAATCGGCGGTCCCGCTCATTGCCGTCGAATTCGCGTTCGTCGGCGGCGCGATCCAGGACCCGCCCGGCAAGGCGGGAACGGCGGTCATGGTCGCGTCGCTGCTCGATGAAGGCGCCGGCGATCTCGACTCCAAGGCGTTTCACGAACGTCTCGACCGCAAGGCCGTTGAGCTTAATTTCGAGGCCGAGCGCGATGCCGTGCACGGCGCCCTGCGCACGCTGAGCGAGAACCGCGACGAGGCGTTCGAGGATCTGCGGCTCTCGCTGACGGCGCCGCGTTTCGACCCGGCGGCGGTCGAGATCATCCGCGGCCAGGTGCAGTCGCTGGTGCGGCGCGGCGCGATGAACCCGACCGAAATGTCGCGGCTGCGCTGGTGGCAAACCGCGTTCGCCGATCATCCCTATGGCCGGCCGGTGAATGGCACCATGGAATCGTTGCCGATGATCACGGGCGACGATCTTCGAACCTACGCGCGGCGGGTGCTGGCGCGGGACAATCTCAAGGTCGCCGTGGTCGGCGATATCGATGCCGAGGCGGTAAAGGTGATGCTCGACCGCGTGTTCGGCGCGCTGCCGGCGAAGGCGGAGCTTGATCCGGTTGCGACGGTGCCGCCGCACGGGCTCGGCCAGCGCGTCGTCATCAAGCTCGACGTGCCCCAGGCGGTGGTGACGTTCGGCGGCGCCGGGATCGCGCGCAAGGATCCGGATTTCATCGCCGCCTATCTCGTCAATCACATTCTCGGCGGCGGCGCGTTTTCCTCGCGGCTTTATCAGGAGGTGCGCGAGAAGCGCGGCCTTGCCTATTCGGTCTACGATTCCCTGGTCTGGCTGAACCACTCGGCCTTGTTTCTTGGCGCCACCGCGACGCGCGCCGACCGCGCCGGGGAGACTCTCGACGTGATCGAGAAGGAAATCCATCGCCTCGCCGAGGAGGGACCGACCGACGTCGAGCTCGCCAAGGCCAAGGCCTATCTCAACGGCTCGTTCGCGCTCAATCTCGACAGCTCGGCGAAGATCGCCTCGCTGCTGGTGCAGCTGCAGCTCGACGACGTCGGCATCGACTATTTCGCACGCCGCCCGGAGCTGATCGACGCGGTGACGCTCGAAGACGCGCGTCGCGTCGCCAAGCGCCTCCTCGACGGCGGCCTCCTCGTCACCGTCGTCGGCCGGCCGGAGGGGATGGCGTCGAGCGCGAACTAGGCGCGAACGGTTCCGCATGACCCGCGCATGATCCGCGTCAACGCCGAGATCAGCATCGACGAGCGCGAGATCGAGGAAAGCTTCGTGCGCGCCTCCGGCCCGGGCGGGCAGAACGTCAACAAGCTCGCGACCGCGGTGCAGCTTCGCTTCGACGTGCGGCGCTCGCCGTCACTGCCGGCCGAGGTGCGCGCGCGGCTCGAGCGACTTGCCGGCGCGCGGCTCACCCGCGACGGCGTTCTCGTCATCATCGCGCAGCGCCACCGCACCCAGGCGCGCAACCGCGACGACGCGCTCGAACGGCTCCTTGACCTCATCCGCCGCGCCGCCGTCGCGCCGGTCAAACGCCGGCCGACGAAGCCGACCAAGGCGTCGCGCGAGCGCCGCATCGAAGGCAAGAAGCGCCGCGCCGGCATCAAGCGGCTGCGCCGCACCGGCCCGGCGTTCGATTGAACGGTTTTGCGGCGCAGTCCGGATTTCGCTCATGCTCGATCCGGGTTACGGTCATCGCTGAGCGAGTCGTCCATGCCGGTCCGCCAGCTTGCCGAAGCCGTCGTCAACCGCATCGCCGCCGGCGAGGTGGTCGAGCGACCGGCGAGCGTGGTCAAGGAGCTTGTGGAAAACGCGCTCGACGCCGGGGCAAGCCGCATCGACGTGCTCACCGACGGCGGCGGCAGGCGGCTCATTCGCGTGACCGACGACGGCGAGGGCATGAGCCGCGCCGATCTGGCGCTCGCGGTCGAGCGCCACGCCACCTCGAAGCTCACCGACGACGATCTTGTCGCCATCGACACGCTCGGCTTTCGCGGCGAGGCTTTGCCCTCGATCGGCGCGGTGGCGCGGCTTGCGATCGCGACGCGCCACAAAAGCGAGCCGCACGCCTGGGCGATCGAGGTCGAGGCCGGCGCAAAATCCGAGCCGCGGCCGGCGGCGCTCGGCGAGGGTACGCGCGTTGAGGTGCGCGACCTCTTCTACGCGACGCCGGCGCGGCTCAAATTCCTCAAGCTCGACCGCACCGAGGCCGAGGCGGTGCGCGAGGTGGTGCGCCGCCTGGCGATGAGCCGGCCGGATGTCGCCTTCACGCTTGCCGGCGAAGAGCGCGCGCCGGTGACCTTTGCCGCGACGCTCCCCGGCGCGACCGGACGCCTGGCCCGGCTCGGCGACGTGCTCGGCGCCGATTTCCGCGCCAACGCGGTCGAGATCGCGGCCGAGCGCGACGGCGTTGCGGTCGCGGGCTACGCGGCACTGCCGACGCTCACCCGCGCCAATGCGCTCGGCCAATATCTCTTCGTCAATGGCCGCCCGGTGCGCGACAAGCTCCTCCTCGGCGCCGTGCGCGGCGCTTACGCCGACTATCTGCCGCGCGACCGCCATCCGCTCGTCGCGTTGTTCGTCACGCTTCCCGCGCGTGAGGTCGACGTCAATGTGCATCCCGCCAAGGCCGAGGTGCGCTTCCGCAATGCCGGTCTGGTGCGCGCGCTGATCGTGCACGCGCTCAAGGCGGCGCTGGCACGCGAGGGCACGCGCGCGGCGACGACCGGCGGCAGCGCCACCATCGCGGCGTTCCGGCCCGCGGCCGCGGTGCCTCGCCGCGGCTGGGACTGGCGGCGCTCGCCGGCGCGGCCGGACGATCCGCGGCGCGCTTACGTGCCGCTGCGTGCCGGCTTCGCCGAGGCCGCGCAGGCCGCCTTCGACGTCGGCGCGCCGGCGGCCGAGCTGCGCGGCGAATTTCACGAGGAGGGCGCCGCTGCGGAGCCTGCTGCCGCCGCCCTCGACCATCCGCTCGGCGCCGCGCGGGCGCAGGTGCACGCGACCTATATCGTCGCGCAGACGCGCGACTCTCTGATCATCGTCGACCAGCACGCCGCGCATGAGCGCATCGTCTATGAGAAGCTCAAGGCCGCGATCGAACAGAGCGCCGTCGCCCGTCAGATCCTGCTCATCCTCGAGATCGTCGAGCTCGACGAAGCCGACGTCGACCGCGTGCTCGCCTGCGCCAAGGAACTCAAGCGCTACGGGCTTGTCGTCGAGTCCTTCGGGCCCGGCGCGGTGGCGTTGCGCGAAACCCCGGCGCTCCTCGGCGCGATCGA
>Ga0187782_10002175_pt1 | contig 14409 bp, 14 predicted proteins | sample 0715_SJ02_MP15_2_FD_132454 | JGI IMG/M metagenome (GOLD analysis project Ga0187782, IMG submission 132454) | Tropical peat soil microbial communities from peatlands in Department of Meta, Colombia - 0715_SJ02_MP15_20_MG | ecosystem: Environmental > Terrestrial > Soil > Wetlands > Peat | place...
GAATATCTGGAGCGGATTGCGTGGATCAAATCCGCCAAGCGCGAGATCAGCCTGACCACCGACGTCATCGTAGGCTTCCCCGGCGAAACCGAAGCCGACTTCGAACAAACTCTCTCTCTGCTCGACGAGGTGGGCTACGACGGCGTTTTCTCGTTCAAGTACTCAGCCCGGCCCAACACTCCAGCTCTGAAACTCGATGACACGATCCCGGAAGAAGAGAAGTCGCGCCGCTTGGAAATCCTGATGGCCCGCCAGCGAGACATCCAAATCGCCCGCTACCAAAAATATGTTGGAACCATCTGTGAAGTGATGGTTGAAGCTTTCAACGATTCGCGTAACCAGTGGATCGGCCGCACCTCGCACAACAAAACTCTCAACTTCACCGCGAGCAGCGCGCCCAAAGTGGGCAGCTACGTGCCCGTGCTGGTAACCCGCAGTTTTCCCAACAGCCTGTGCGGCGAATTGGTGGTATAAGGCAAGAGAGCGCAGCACCAGCAATGCAGCACTTGGAGCGCAAGCGCAAGTCAGCACTCGGAGGTCAGCATGGAAATCGAAATGACAATCCGCGGCCTACTCATGGACCCCGTCAGCAACATGCCTATTATTGTGCTGAAGGATGTGGGTGGGGAGACGGTGTTGCCGATCTGGGTGGGCGGGTATGAGGCGCAGGCGATTGCGCTGGAGATGGAGAAGGTGACGACGAAGCGTCCGATGACGCATGACCTGATCAAGAACGTGCTGCTGGGGCTGGATGCGCACGTGCACAAAGTGGTGGTGACGGAATTGAAAGACGACACGTTTTATGCGGTGATCTGGCTGGAGCGGGGCGGGGAAGTGATCAGCGTGGATTCGCGGCCTTCGGACGCGCTGGCACTGGCGCTGCGGGTGGATTGTCCGATCTTTGTGGATGAGGGAGTGCTGAAGACTTCGAAGCTGGCGGCCAGCGCGGCCGACCGCACTACCAGCGAAGAACTGCGCAAGTTTCTGGAAGGGCTGAACGACGAGGATTTGGGCCGGTACAAGATGTGATGCGTCCGGACCTTGGACCTTGGACCTCAGACTTCGGACCTCAGGCTTTGAACCTTCGACCTCAGAATTCCAACATTGGACCTCAGACTTCGGATGCCGAGTTCCGGCTGTTGGGCCCACGGGTCAGGGGAGAATCAAGAGAATTAAATCGACCCCGGCGCGCCGAAGTTGTCTTGCGGGTTGATGATGTTTTCCGCTGCGTAAGCCTGCCAAGTCGTTGTTGATAACTACCTTCCGCCGTCCCGGCACGGGACGGTCCTCCCTGATCCGCAGACCTGATCGGCAGACCAGCAGACCGCGACGTGTTGCGTCGTTACGAAACATTTATGGACTCTTTGCGCAAAATTCACGTCCTCCGAGTTTCAATAACATGCGTCCGGTGGAGGAAGAAAGATGCGGAAGCTGGTGGTGGTTGCGATCTGGGTTTTGATCGGTGTGGGAGCAGCCGTAGCTCAGTCAACGTTTGGAAGCATGGTGGGCGTGGTTCACGATAAGACGGGCGCGGTGGTGCCTGGGGCAAATGTTCGGATCCGCGATCTGGCAGACAACAGCACTCGTTCGGCTACTTCGGATCAGAACGGAGGGTTTGAGTTCGTCAATCTGAAGGCCAGCCGGTATGAAGTTTCGGTGCATGCGGAAGGCTTCGCGGACTTCCGCGTGCCCTCGGCGGAACTGACGGCGCGGCAGGCTTTGCGGGTGGACGTCACGCTGACCGTCAAGACTCAAGCCGAGACGATCGAAGTTTCGGACACGGTGGCGGTGGTGAATACCGAGAACGCCACCATCGCGGATTCCAAAGACAATGCCGAGATCGGCCAGCTCCCGCTGAATTTCCGCGCGGTCACGACTAGTCCGCTGGCGGCATTGGCGACCTCGGCCAACGTGCAGCAGGACAGTCAGGGAAACATCGCCCTGGCGGGGGCGACGGCCAACATGGTCAGCTACTCCGTGGATGGAATTTCAACCGCCAATATCTTTCAGAGCACCGCCAGTACGAATCCATATCCCTCTTCCGAAGGCATATCGGAACTGAAGGTCACCGCATTCAACAACAGCGCGGAGTTTTCGCAGGTGGGCGACGTGACGTTCACCACGAAGGGTGGAACGAATGGCCTGCATGGAAGCCTGTTCGAATATCTGCAGAATGACGCGCTGGACGCTCGGATTCTGAATTTCACCACGAAAGCACCGAAGCGATTCAATACCTTCGGTGGCAGTCTGGGCGGTCCGATCACCATTCCTCACCTGTACAACGGCAAGGACAGGACGTTCTTTTTTTTCGACTATGAGGGAAACCGAAAGAGGACGTCGCAGCCGGAGCAATTTCTGGTGCCCACGAAGGGGGAACGGACAGGGAACCTCAGCGATCTGGGCGGGGGAACGATTACCAATCTGAATGTTTCGTCGATGGCTTTGCTCAACGACTACTATCCTCTGCCCAACATCAATTGCATCACGCAACTGACTCCGACCTGCAGCTTCAACTATGAGAATCTGCAACCCATCCCCTCGAGCACCAATGGAATTGACGGCCGGATCGATCAGATGATCAACGTCAAACAGCAGGTGTATGCGCGATTCAACTGGAAGAACCTGATGACGAACGTGGTCAATCCGCTGCTGCCGAACGATCTGGACCACGAGCACGACCGAAGCTTTCTGATTTCGCACAACTACACGATTCGTCCCAGCCTGCTGAACGAATTCCGCTTTGGGTTCACGAACTCTCTGCTGGCGCCGAATTTTCCGATTGAAGGAGCGGCGGCCATTGCGCAACTGGGCCTGCTGGATGTGAACGTTTCCAATCATCCCTACGACGGCGGATTTCCGTCGATCAACTTCTCGCAGGGGACGGGCTTTACTCCGATTGGGCGGGACCATGTGGGCAACACCTACTCCAGCACCAAGCAGATCGCCGACAATCTCACCTACATTCGCGGCAAACATACCTTGCGAGGGGGGATTGATTACCGCTGGGTGCGGTTTGCGGTGCCCGAGATTGAGACGCCGTCGGACGACTACGGTTTGTTCACGTTCACCGGCGCGTTCACCGGGAACACGTTTGGAGACTTTCTCGAGGGACTTCCCGATACCACGTACTTTGCGGTAACCGGGCCACGAGACAACGCCGGCGGCCCGGAGATGGGCCTGTACGCGCAGGATGAATGGCAAGTAAACAGCCGGCTCACGGTCAATGCGGGGCTGCGCTGGGAGTGGCTGCCGCCGTTTGTGGATGTGAACGGAATCCAGGCGAACTTCGATCCGATCAAGAACGCAATCATCGTCAACAGTGCGCTGTACAACAAACTGGGCGGACCGGTGCCGGCGTTTTTGCAATCTTTCAATGCCTGCAATGCCGCGCCTGCGGGATTTTCCGCTCCTGCCGACGCAGGATATGCGCCGTTGGCGTCCATGCCGTGCACGGCAGTGGTCTCCAACGGGCAAGAAGGGTTGCCTGCCGGACTTCGGCAAACCTATATGCGGAACCTCGATCCGCGGATCAGCTTTGCGTTCCGCCCGTTCCACGACAATAAGACGGTTCTGCGCGCCGGCTTCGGGATTTTCACGGTAATCAACCTGGGGCAGTTGCAGAACAACAACGAAAGCAATCCGCAAGCGGCAGTGCACACGTATCAAAACGCCATTTCCAACGGAGTTCCGCTATTCCAATTCCCCAACACGATCGCGCCCAGCCAACTGGTGCAGATCGGCGGCGGCACACTGGAGCAGGCGACCGATCCCCGGTATCGCGATCCGCAATCGGCGCAGTGGAACGTCACGATAGAGCGGGAACTTACACCTTCCACGGCGGTGCGCGTGAGCTATGTGGGAATGAACACCTACCGCATGAACGTAACCGTGAACTGGAATCAGATTGCACCCAGCGCGCAGCCCTATGTTCCGAGTCCGGTGGTCGATCCCAGGGCGCCTTTTCAGAATTGGGCAGTCTTGTATTCCACGGAGAATTTCGGGGGAGGGAACTACCAGGCGATGGAGGTCGAAGCCAGCCGCAAAATGTCGAAGGGCCTGTCCTTCTCGGCAAATTACACCTGGGCGCACAACCTGAGCGATGCGCAGGGCGATGCCCCTGTCGGTTTTGGCGGCGAAACCGCGTACGGACTGGCGGTGCTGGATCGGTTCGCTCTCAGCCAGGATCGTGGCAATGTCGCGGGCACGCGCCGCCAGCGATTTTTGCTGACCGGAAACTACGATCTGCCCTTTGGGAAAGGAAGGCAGTGGTCCAGTTCCTCGGGGGTGTTGAACGGAGTGTTCGGTGGCTGGAGCCTGAACACAATCACGCTGCTCGAAACCGGACCGTATTTGACTCCGACCATTAACCCGCAGTTTGACCAAACGAACACCGATCCTGAGTTGGACGGGGCAATAGTTCGCCCGGACCTGGTGGGCAATCCGATTCCAGCGCACCGGACCGCGAGCAACTACTTCAACCTCAATGCGTTCGCCCCTACGCCGGCGGGAGCGGCGCGCATCGGTAACGCCGGCGTGGGCATTCTTGAAGCTCCCGGCACGGCTGCGGTCAGCGCCGGATTAGCCAAAGCAATGAAAATCCACGAAAATCTGCGGCTGCGGTTCGAGGCCACGTTCACGAACGTGCTCAACCACACGAACTATGCTCCTCCGGCGACCAACATAAGCAGCCCGAGCACTTTCGGAGTGTTGGACGCCCAGCAGACCGCCGAGAATGCCGGGAATCGCACGGGACAACTGGCGCTACGGCTCGACTTCTAGAACGGGAGGTTTCGCCATGACGCAAAGAAGTCTCCTAGCCCCGATGCTTCTGATGGTGTGCCTGTGCGGAGGAGGCTTCCTGCAGGAGACCGTGTTCGCACAGAAGGCGTCAGTTCCAAAAGAGCCGAATAAGGCTGCGATCGCAACCGAAACAGTGAAAGAACTGCTGGCTCTGATGGACACCGACAAGAACGGCAAGATTTCCAAGCAGGAGTGGATGAAATTTATGGAGGCGGAGTTCGACCGGCTCGACACGAACAAGAAAGGCGAGATCGATGCCAAGGACCTGCTGCACTCGACCGTTTCTGGTGGAGTGGTTCGCAGGTCCGACCTGGGGAAGTAAGGGTCCGTTGGCGCGGCAGCGAGAGGCCGAACCCCAGGGGGCAACGCCGGAAGCCAGTTTACTACGCGTCTCCAGGTTTCTTCTTGACTCCGTGCGTTGTTCAGGGTTCAATCTTCTGCGTTCGAGCGAACGACGGAGGGCTGATCAATGAACAAAGTCACCCTGGGGTTTCTGCTGGGAGCGCTGCTGGGCGCGATTGACGGATGCACCGCGTGGCTGGCGCCAGAAGCGCGCAGCCATATGGTTGCCATCATCATGGGGGCCACGATCAAAGGAATCATCACGGGATTGGCGGCCGGATTCTTTGCGCGCAAAGTGAATTCGCTGATCGGCGGGGCGCTGTTCGGGCTGGCGGTGGGGTTCGTTCTGTCGTTCCTGGTGGCGTACAACGAGCACGGCCACTACGTGAACATTGTGACGGCAGGGAGCATTGTGGGACTGATTCTTGGGTTGGCCACGCAGCGGTCTGGGGCGCGAGCTGGCGGGTAGGCGTTGGACCTTGGGCCTGCCATTTCGAGTTTACATAATACCTGTTATCGGACATTGTGATAGTCGGTCCGCGTCCGGCGAACCGAGGGCAGCTCAAAACTTCCCGCAAGGCACATCGTAACCCTCCACGCCATAGACATTTTGTCCCTGCTATGTGCGCGAATTTGGATTCAATACTTGAAGACAATTTTCGGGTGAAACAGGGTGCCGGCGACGCGAGTGGCGATGGCGAGCAGGTCGCGCTGGCCGGCGAAGACTTTCACCTGGCGGGCGCGGGAGAGTTCGGGGAGATTGACGGTGCGTCCGGCGCGGATGCGGGCGGCGGTGGGTTCGTCGGCAGTGACGGAGGGCATTTGCGGGAGGAGGCGGCGGGGGTGGATGAAGAAGGATTCGAGGGATTGCCATGTGGCGCGGGCGCCCTCGCCCGCGAGCGGCCCAGAGTCTGATTGATGGCCCGTGGGTCGCGCGGCGCCATCGGCATCGAGAGCAGAGTGGTTCTTTCGCCCCTCCGGAACTTGTTCCGCAGTTGTTTCGGCTTCCCACGGCTCGCGCCGTGGGCTGCATTCTGGTGCCGCTTCGCGGCTGGGCGTGGATGCGCTTGACGATTCAGTTGTCCCTCCGGGACACGCGGGCGAGGGCGCCCGCGCCACATGGCTCGTCTCGCCCCGCGCTCCATTGCTCTTCCCTGCTGCTGCGGCAACTTCCTCCAGCGTATGCGCGTCGGCTAGCGTGAATTCGGCGACGGCGGTGCGGCGGAGAGATTCGAGATGGGCGCCGCAGCCGAGGGCTTGGCCCATGTCGTGGGCGACCGAGCGCAGGTAGGTGCCGGAGGCGACGCGGGCGCGGAAACGGACGCGGGCTTGTTCCACACCCTGGATTTCGAGCTCTTTGATCTCGACTTGAACCGGTTCGAGAACTACTTGTTTATGTTTGCGCGCGAGCTTGTAAGCGGGCACGCCTTTAATTTTCTTCGCGGAAAATGGAGGCGGGACCTGTTCGATGAGGCCGCGAAAGTTTGCGGCGAGGGCTTCGATTTCTTGCGGGCGCAAGGTTACGTCTTGCGGCGGGCTGGTGGGTTCGCCTTCGGCATCGTAAGTGTCGGTGGTAAATCCGAAGCGGATGGTGCCCTGGTAGACTTTTTCGGCGCTGGCATAGAACTGGGCCAGACGGGTGAAGCTGCCGATGACGAGCGGCAGGGCGCCGGTGGCCATGGGATCGAGCGTGCCCAGATGTCCGATGGAGCGCTCGTGGAGGATGCGGCGGACGCGGGCGACCACGTCGTGCGAGGTGAGGCCAGCGGGTTTGTCGATGATGAGGACGCCGTTCATGAGAAGATTGGGGGCATTGAGTAATTGGGAAATTGCGAAATTGAGGAATTGAAAATCCCGGGCGCTTGGGGTTTTCAATTTCCCAATTTCCCAATTTCTCAATCTCCTAACTTACCAAATCCCCGATGCTGCCGATCAAAGACGATCAACCGACCTACAGCACGCCCCTGGTGAACTGGTTTCTGATCGCGATCAACATTGTGATTTTTCTGTTCGAGGCGACGCTGAGCCCGCGCGCGGAGGAGGCGCTGGCGCAGACGTACGGCCTGGTCCCGCAGCATCTGGCGCTGTTTCTGGCGGGCTCAGCGCGCTATCGGCTGGCGGCGGTGGTAGTTCCCTTCTTCACCTCGATGTTTCTGCACGCCAACTGGGGCCACGTCCTCGCCAATATGTGGTTCTTGTACATTTTTGGGGACAATGTGGAGGATTATCTGGGGCACTTCAAATATCTGGTGTTTTATACGCTCTGCGGATTGTGCGCGGCGATGACGCAGGTTGTTTTTTCTCCGCACTCGACGGTGCCGATGGTGGGGGCGAGCGGGGCGATTGCGGGGGTGCTGGGAGCGTATTTCATTTTGTATCCGCGGGCGCGGGTGCTGACGTGGTTTTTTGTGTTCATTATTTACATTCCGGCGTGGCTGGTGTTGGGGGAGTGGTTCGTGGTGCAGTTTTTTCAGGGAGCGGCCACGCTGTCGATGGCGCGGGCGGGGCGCGACATGGGCGGAGTGGCTTTCTGGGCGCATGTGGGAGGGTTCATCGCGGGCGTGGCGATGATTAAGATTTTTCCGGAGCGGGCGAGAAGGTATCCGTACGCGTATCGCTAGCTAGTCCTGAGTCCTGACGCTAGTCCTGAGTCCCGAGTCCTGAGCAGACAAATTCAAAAGCCCCACTTCTCTCGCACAGGACGCGCGAGGAATGGGGCACCCGGCAGGTCTTGTAGTGACCCGAACACGCGGGCGAGGGCGCCCGCGCCACATAGAATCCTCCGCAACATGAGGGCAAAAAACCCCACGTCTCGCAAAATCGGCGAGACGTGGGGCATCCCATTTTTGTTTTGCGCGGCTTATTTCTTGGGGCGCGATTCGGGTGGGACTAATCCTGAGGCGCGGTAGTAGACGACGAGTTGGCCGTAGTGTTCGCCGGAGTGCTCGATGAAACCGTAGGCCAGGTCGCGGAACTGGACCTGCTGGTTGGCGAAAGGATCGACGACGAGGTCGGAGAGTCCCTTGTCGCCTTTGGCCTGGATGGCGGCGGCGCCGTCGGCGAACGCCTTCTTGACGAAGGCGACGATCTCGGCTTTGTTCTTGTAGTGATCGCGCTTCATCGCTTCTTCGGGGTTGGGTGACTTGTTGCCGGTGACGGCGTTAACGAAGAAGTAATTGGCGCCGGCGGCGTGCAGCAACTGCTCAGAGAAGCTGCGCTGGGCGGGCGTGGTCTTGAATTCGTATTTGTCCTCGGGAAAATCTTCGGCCATGGCGATCAGCTTGCGGCCGATGTCGTTCCAAGAGTCGAGCAGGACTTTGTTGGGAGGGTCGGCGGGTTTGGGCGGTTCCTTTTTGGCGTCTTGCGCGAACACAGGGAGGGTGAGCGCGGCGAGGGCTGCCGCAGCGAGGAGCGAGCGTTTGGTCATAGGATTCGTTCTCCGTTCTTGGGGGTGGATGGCGATGCCATTGTAGTTCGACTGCGGAGGGGCGGAAAGGTCACGGGGGCTAAAGGCCTTTTTGTTTTGCTGGACGTTTGACGCGGGGCTGAAGCGCCGCTCTTCCACGGTGTCGGTTGACACTTGCGGGTCAGAAACAGCAGGTCCCTCCACCCCGCTTCACTTCCCCTTCGGGGAAGCGAAGCTCCGGTCGGGATGACAGCCGGTGGCTGAGATTTCCGTTTGAGTTCGTGGCGACCGAGGCATCGCGGGCGAGGGCGCCCGCGCCACATTCATCATGGGAGGATTTCGTATTCGGATTGGACCAGGCCGGTCGGGTAGGTTCGGGTGGCGACGTGGCGGAGCTGCACGTCGTGCGGGAGCGAGCCGAACAGCGGGATGCCTTGGCCGATCAGGACGGGGACGCGTCTGACGGTGAGGCGCTGAATCATGCCCGCGCTGAGGAAACGCTGAACGGTGATGCCGCCGTCGATGTAAGCGTGCTTGAGGCCGCGGGCCGCGAGGGTTGCGCAGATTTCTGCGGGTGAACCGGACATTTGCTCGACATGGTGTGTGCTCACGGCCGAAAGATCGAGCGGGCGGCTGCTTAACACGATTACCTGCCTGTTGCCATAGGGCCAGTCGGGAAAGGCTCGGACGACCTCGAAAGTGTTGCGGCCGATGACGAGGCAATCGACGGTGGCGAGGAATTCGTTATAGCCGTGCGATACGTTGCCGGCCGGGTGGAGAAAATCGAAGCTGCCGTCGAGACGGGCGATGAAACCGTCGAGGCTGGTGCCGACGAAGACGGAAGTGAGCATGGGGCCTCCCGGAAGTCCATGTTCGCCAAAACCTGGGGTGCGCGTCAAAAGGAGAGCAAAACTCACCACAGAGGACACCCTTCGACTTCGCTCAGGGCAGGCTCCGGGGCACAGAGGAAAACCTGCGGGGTTCGCCCTGCCGGACAGCCGAGGGCGGCTGTTCCTACACGGTCGGAGTTCCCCACCTTTGCCGCAAAGAACGCGGCAAAGATGGGGCACCCAACTTCGTAGCTGTTCACACGCCGTTGGGGCGCTGGTGGATCAGGGAGAGGAATTCGCTACGGGTTTCTTCTTCGTTGCGGAAGCTGCCGAACATGGCGGAGGTGACGGCGGCGGAGTGTTGCTTTTCGACGCCGCGCATCATCATGCAGAGATGGCGGGCTTCGATGACCACGCCGACGCCCTGCGGCTCGATGACTTTCTGGATGGTTTCGGCGATCTGGGTGGTGAGGCGCTCCTGAATCTGCAGGCGGCGGGAGAAGATCTCGATGAGGCGCGGGATTTTGCTGAGGCCGATGACGCGTCCGTTGGGAATGTAGGCGACGTGGACCTTGCCGAAGAATGGCAGCATGTGATGTTCGCAGAGGGAGAACATCTCGATGTCTTTGACGATGACCATTTCGTCGTAAGTGACGGTGAAGAGCGCGCCTTTGAGCAGGGCCTCGGGGTCTTCCTGATAGCCGCGGGTGAGGAATTGCAGGGCTTTGTGAACGCGCTCAGGGGTGGCCGTGAGACCTTCGCGGGTGGGGTCTTCGCCGAGGCGGACGAGCGTCTCTTTAATCAGGTCTTCGAAAGTGGCGGACGTTAAGGTTGTTGGTTCGGTGGTGGATTTCATCGGTCGCGTTTCTTTCGCCCCTTTGGGGCTTTTTGTTTGTTTTCCCTAGCTACCCACGGCTTACGCCGTGGGCTGCATTCTTTCGCCGCTTCGCGGCTGGCGTTGATGCGCATCACACTCCGAATCTCTTCAGTGGCGCGGTGCGTTTTCTCCTGCGTACTCGAAGGAGTTCAGCATGGTTTCTTCGAGCCGCACCTTTTCCAGATGCGCGTGGGGGAAGCCGCGCTGCAAAATTTCGTAGATCTGGATGCAGAGATTTTCGGTGGTGGGCACGGTTTGAGCAAATTCTGTTAGCGTGTTCAAGTTTTCGAGATCGAAGCGGGCGAGCACTTCCCTTTCGACAAAACTGTCGAGATCGACAAGGTTGCAGACCATGCCGGTGGCGGGGTCGACCGGACCGCTGACCGAGATTTCGAGAGCGTAGTTGTGGCCGTGCCCGTGCGGGTTGTTGCATTTGCCGTAGGTCGCCGCGTTTTCTTCGGGCGACATTTCTTCGCTGTGCAGGCGGTGCGAGGCGGAGAAATGGTAGCGGCGGGTGAGGTGGGCGGTGGGGCCAGTTCTCAGTTCTCGGTTCTCAGTTCTCAGCATCATGCGGTCACGGCATCGTTGATTGTTGATTTTTGATTGTTGAATGAAAACCTTTGGACCTGGAGATTTTATTCAACAATCAACAATCATAAATTCAACAATGCCTTTTCTACGCCTCTCCATAGAAATCCACGAATAAATCTGGCGTTTCGTAGACGCGGACGCGGTGCAGGCGGGCATGGTTCAGCTTGGGAGCGAGCCGGCGCCAGGCGGCGATGGCGATGTTTTCCGTGGTTGGAATCTGCTGGAAAAATTCCGGGACTTCCTTGTTGAGGAAGCGATGGTCCATGGCGTCGAGGACTTCGCGCTGCATGATTTCTTTGAGTTGTTTGAGATCGACGACGAAGCCGGAGCGGGGATCGACTTCGCCTTTGACGGTGACTTCAAGGGTGTAGTTGTGGCCGTGTCCGTGGGGGTTGTTGCATTTGCCGAACAGGCGCTGGTTTTCTTGGGGCGAGAGGGCGGGGTTGTGATAGTAGTGCGAGGCGGAGAATTCGGCTTTGCGGGTGAGATAAACCATGAATGCCATTCTCGTAAGAATCTCAGCAGTAACTTATTGTTGATTTTTGATTGTTGATTGTTGAATAAAATCTCCAGGTCCCCCAAGGGGGTTTTCATTCAACAATCAACAATCATAAATTCAACAATGATTTCTTAGTACTCCGGGCTAAGTTCGGCGGGAGGTTCGACGGCGTAAGGGCGAATCTCCTGCCATTTGGGCGAACTGGTTTTTTCCTGCTCGGGACAAAAGTCTTTGTTGGGCTCGAACACGATAATTTTATAGACGTAGCGCTTGCGCCGCGAGGGATCGTAAGCGAGGACGAAGGCGATGCCCGCCTTTTTGTCGATCCAGAAAACGAGTGGGCGGTCGCCGAGAGCGGGAACGGGAGGGGTGAGCAGAACGTAGGCGCGGAGATCTTTGTAGGCGGTTTTGACTTTTTCCGGCGGATCGAAGGTGGTGATGCCCCCGGCGGTATGGAAGCGCGTGGTGGCGGATTCGATCTGGAAGATTCTGCCTTTCTTGAGGCGAATGAACACATCGCCGCGGCCGACGGGATTGCTGGCGTCGACCCAGTCGAGCGTGGAGCCGCAGGGATCGTTCCAGGATTGATCCTCGGCCTTCCTGGGGAACAGTTCCAGAGCGCGCTCGCTCGAGTCACCGAGCTTTAAAGGGCCTACGCTTGCGCCGGCTTCGATGACCGTGTTGGAGAAGCGGGGAGCGGGATCGGCTTGCGCCTGTGCGGCGAAACTGCAGGCCGCGACGGCGAGTGCAGCAAGGAGGATTCGGAGGGTCGCTGTCTTCATGAGGTTCGTGATTACAAGAATATTATGAGTGTGCGTCTGCGACAAAGGGTAGCGATGCTCCAGTGGTCCTCAATTTTTCCCGCTCCTCTTCAACCACGCGCAGAAATGATCTGGCCACCAGCGGGGCGTCGAAGCGTTTGACGAACTCGGCGCCGGCGGAGGCGAGAGAATTGCATAGAGAGTCCTCACGGTAGAGCCGCTCGATGGCGGCAGCCAAAGCTTCGTCGTTGTCGGGCTCGACGAGCAGGCCGTGCTGAACCACTTCAGGAACAGCGGCGGCGCGGGCGGCGACGATGGGTTTGCCGCTGGCCATGGCCTCGAGAAATACGATGCCGAAGCCCTCTTGCACGCTGGGCAGGCAGAAGACGTGGCATTGTTTGTATTCGCGGACGAGTTCCTGCTGCGAAATGTTTTCGCGCCAAGTGACTATGCCTTCGAGGTGTTCTTCCTGGCAGATTCTTTTGAGGCGAGCCTGCTCTGGGCCGCCGCCGACGATTCGGACTTCCAGGTTGGGGATTCTGGGACGGAGCCGGGCGGCGGCGCGGAGGAGAACGTCGAGTCGCTTGCGGGGGTAGAAGCGGGCCACGGAAAGAACCGTAAACCGGGCGGCCGTGGTGCCCACATCTCGCAAAACCGGCGAGATGTGGGGCATCCCATTCTGAGGTGAACTCGGCGCTCTTCGTAGAAGCTCATGCCAGGCGGAGAGATCGATGAGTTCGGGGACGATGTGAGGAGCTTTGGCGAGCTGGTATAGGGACTGAATGCGCTGGGCGGAGTATTGGCTGGTCGTGATGACGGCGTGGGCACGGTGCACGTGGGCGCGCTCGCAGGCGGCTTGCAAGCGCATGGTGGCTTGGGTGAGGCCGGATTCGAAGCGCATCTCGTCGGCGATCAGGCCTTTGATGGAAGCGATGTGCAGGCCGGGCGCGGGCGAAGCCAGAGTGTATCCGTCCATGTCGAAGCCGATGGTTGCGTCGCATGGAGACAGGCGGCGGAACCTCAAGCTTTGGTTGAAGAGCAGGCGGGTGGCAGTGTAGACGGGGAGTTGCAACGACGGGGTTAACAGTTCGAGCGAAACGCCCAGATTTTCGATGGCTTTCGCCAGCGCAGTGATGCCGATGTAGGTCCCGCTGCCGCGGGAGATGTTCAGGGGCGTCGAGGTGAGGAAGCGGAGGCGCATGCTGCGATTGCCGGGTTGGTTATTATAGTAGGAGCTATGCGACGCTCTCTTTGCGCATCTGTGTCTGTCGTGGTTTTGATGGCGCTGTCGGGTTGCTACAGCGGGACGCATCCGGCGCGCATTGGGTTGAATGCGCCGGATTTCACAGTGCAAAATGTTTCTCCGAGCCAGTTTCGCGGGCAGATTGTGGTGCTGAATTTTTGGGCGACGTGGTGTCCGCCGTGCGTCGAGGAGATGCCGTCGCTGGTGGAAATGCAGCGGCGGATGAAGGCGAAGGGCGTCACCGTGCTGGCGGTGAGCATTGATGTGGATGACGGCGCGTATCAGAGATTTGTGAGGGATCATGCGCCCGGACTGCTGACGGTGCGCGACCCGGAGCAGAAGAGTGCGAATCTGTACGGGACGCATGGCTGGCCGGAGACTTACATCATTGATCGCGGGGGAGTGATCCGGAGGAAGTTCATTGGTCCGGTGGACTGGACCGCGCCGGACATTGCGGATTTTCTGCAGAAGTTATAAGCCGGAAGCAAGCTCCACCACGTCGACACGGAGTCGCGGAGGAATTCATTTGCCGCGGATTCACGCGGATCTCCACGGATTTCAAGAACAAGTAATAAGCACTTCAAGAATTCTCCATGCCTCCGTGTCTCCGTGGTGAGTCAGAGCCTCGTATGGCGAAGACGCAGGGCGTTGGTAATCACTGAGACAGAACTGAAGCTCATGGCGGCGGCGGCAAAGATGGGGAGATTGGGGCTGAGAGGAATTCCGAAGAATGGATAGAGGATGCCGGCGGCGATGGGGACGCCGATGGCGTTGTAGATGAAGGCGAAGAAAAGATTCTGGCGGATGTTGCGCATGGTTGCCTGGCTGAGGCGGCGGGCGCGCAGGATGCCGGTGAGATCGCCTTTGACGAGGGTGATGCCGCCGGATTCCATGGCGACGTCGGTGCCGGTGCCCATGGCGATGCCGACGTCGGCTTGGGCGAGCGCGGGGGCGTCGTTGATGCCGTCTCCGGCCATGGCGACCACTCTTCCCTGCTGCTGGAGTTTCTGGATCACTTCGGATTTGCGCTCGGGGAGGACTTCGGCTTCGAAATCGGAGA
>Ga0187782_10002176_pt1 | contig 14396 bp, 14 predicted proteins | sample 0715_SJ02_MP15_2_FD_132454 | JGI IMG/M metagenome (GOLD analysis project Ga0187782, IMG submission 132454) | Tropical peat soil microbial communities from peatlands in Department of Meta, Colombia - 0715_SJ02_MP15_20_MG | ecosystem: Environmental > Terrestrial > Soil > Wetlands > Peat | place...
GAAACCTGGTGTGGCGGTTCAGAAGTCCGCATCATTCTTTCGGCGCGCTCGTCATGCGGATTTCTGAACCAAAGCCACACTAGATCAATAAGTTGCTAGTGTCCTTCGATTCCGAAGTTCGCAAACGAGGCCGCCGCACAATGATGCGAACTTCGCAATCGGGACACTAGCGGATGACGTGACGTTTCACAACGGGCCCGCCGGCAGGCTTCCTCGACGCGGCGCGGCACGAAAGCGCGGCAAGGTGGTGCGCTGCAAAGCAGAGACGCCGCACGCTCGCGGCCGGGCCATCGTAAAATCGGGGTCGCGCGATTCCTATCATTCGTTTCCCGGCGCCGATTTTGCGAAGCGCTGCCGCAGTCGGGCCTCAATCTGATCACGCACCGCCCGATAGGCGTCGAGCCGCTGCTCGCGGCTGCCCTCGACTCCGGTCGGGTCGGTGGTCGGCCAATACTCGACATCGACGCCGCTGGTGCGGGTCAGTTCCATCGCGCGGTGGTGCGCTTCGGGCGCCAGCGTAATGATGAGATCGAAACTGAGACCCTCGAGGTCGTCCAGCTCCTCGAAGGTGATCGGCTTGTGTCGCGAGATGTCGAGCCCGATTTCGGCCATGACCGCGACGGCGAACGGATCGAGCTCGCCCTTGCGCGCGCCGGCGGAGCCCACATAGATGGCGCGCCCGAACATCTGTGCAAAGAGCGCGGCGGCCATCGGCGAACGCACCGAGTTGCTGCCGCAGGCGAACAGCACGGCCAACGGGCGCATCGCGGGTTGCGTGGGCGCCGGCATTGCGGCTCCTCAGCCTTTCCAATGCAGCACCGTAACCAGGGTGAAGAGCCGGCGCGCGGTGTCGAAGTCGAGATCGACCTTGCGCTTGAGCCGCTCCATCAGGACCTGCGAACCCTCGTCGTGCAGCGCGCGCCGACCGACGTCGAGCGCCTCGATGCGGTCAGGCGTTGCCGTGCGGATGGCCTGATAATAGCTGTCGCAGACCGTGAAGTAGTCTTTCACGATGCGACGGAACGGCGCCAGCGACAGCAGGTGGGCGATCACCGGCGTGCCGTGGGCCGTTCGGATGTCGAAAACGAGCCGGCCGCCGCTGATGCCGAGGTTGAGCGTATAGGGTCCGCCCTCGTGGCCGGTCGGCCGGAACGAATTCTCCTCGATCAAATCGTAGATGGCGACCGCCCGTTCATGCTCGACGTCGCGGCTGGCGCGGCCGATCGAGGCCTCGTCGAGCGTCACCGCCACCAGCCGGCCGCGCTCCTCGTTATCGCGATCGGACGGCGGCATCAGCCGTTGAGCCGGATGGCGACGGAGCGCGCATGGGCGTCGAGCCCTTCGGCGCCGGCGAGCGTGATCGCGGCGCCGGCCAGCGCGCGTAACTGCTCGGGGCCGCATTTGAGGATCGAGGTGCGCTTCATGAAATCGAGGACGCCGAGTCCGGAGGAGAAACGCGCCGACCGCGCCGTCGGCAGCACGTGATTTGATCCGGCAACGTAATCGCCGATCGCTTCCGGCGTGTGCTGGCCGATGAAGATTGCCCCGGCGTTGCGAATGCGGCCGACGAGGCGTTCGGCTTCGACCGCGGCGATTTCCAGATGTTCCGGCGCGATGCTGTCGATCAGCGTCACCGCCTCGTCCAGGTCGCGCACCACGATGACGGCGCCGAAATCGCGCCAGGAAGCGCCGGCAATTTTCTCGCGCGCAAGCCGAACGAGCTGGCGCTCGACGGCGACTTCCACGGCGTCGGCGAGCGCCGGATCGTCGGTGATCAGGATGGACTGGGCGCTGGCGTCATGCTCCGCCTGCGCCAACAGATCGGCGGCGATCCAGTCCGGATTGCCGGTCCGGTCGGCAACGATAAGGACCTCGGAAGGTCCGGCGATCATGTCGATGCCGACCCTGCCGAACAGGATGCGTTTGGCGGCGGCCACATAGGCATTGCCCGGCCCGACAATCTTGGCGACCGGCGCGATGCTCTCGGTGCCATAGGCGAGTGCGGCGACCGCCTGGGCGCCGCCGATGCGGAAAACCTCGTCGACGCCCGAAATCTTTGCCGCCGCGAGCACGAGCGGCGACAGCGCGCCGTCGGGCGCGGGCACCGCCATCACCAGGCGCGGCACGCGCGCGACCTTGGCCGGCACGGCGTTCATCAAGACGGAAGAGGGATAGGCGGCGGTGCCGCCCGGTACGTACAGCCCGACCGCATCGATCGGTGTCCAGCGCGAGCCGAGTTCGACGCCGAGCGAATCGGTGAAGCGATCGTCCTGCGGTACCTGTCGGCGATGAAATGCCTCGATGCGCTCGCGCGCAAATTCGAGCGCAGCGACGGCTTCGCCGCTGCAAGCGCCGCGCGCGGCGTCGATCTCCTGCGGCGTCACCCGCAGGCCGATCTGGTCGAGGTCGAGGCGATCGAACTTCGCCGTGTATTCCTTGAGCGCGGGGTCGCCGCGCGAGGCCACGTCGGCGATGATCGCCCGAACCGCGGTCTCGACCTCGGCCGAGGCTTCGCGCTTGGCGGCCAGAAAGGCCCGGAATTTTGCAGGAAAATCAACCGAACGGGTGGCGAGGCGGCTGGCCATGAGCGTGCCTTGGATCACGAGCGTTGCGCCGGTCAATGGCGCGGCCGGATTGTTCCGTCAACATGCGGTCCCTGGCGCCTTGCCGGCACAGGCGTCATGCGCGACCTCACGGCGCGTCGCCGGCATTGCCGCGGGCCCACTCGTATTTCGATCGGCTGGGCTCGTTCTGCGAAAGCTTATCGGGGCCCCAGGTCTCGGCAGGAAAGCTTAATTGTAACCGTTCTAATATTTTGTTTTGTGATTGACAAAATGTCGACGATTGCCCAACTCCCGGTATACTCGTCCGTTACTGAAAGCGCGGTCGAGGCGAATTGCCGGTGATGAAAAAAGACCAGCTCGCGGTTTTGCTTTTAGCGTCCGTATTGACGGCGAGCATAGGTCTTGCGCGTGCGGATGAGACGGTCACCCTTTCGCTCACCATCAAGGATCGCCAGTTCGAACCGGTCGAGGTGCATGCGCCTGCTGGCAAGCCGATCACCCTTCACATCAAGAACCTCGGTTCGACCGCTTGCGAGTTTGAGAGCAACGAGCTGCATGTCGAGAAGGTGATCGCCGCCGGCGGCGAGGCGGTCGTGCACGTGCGGCCGCAGCAGCCCGGCCGTTATAATTTTTTCGACGACTTCCACCGCGAGACGAAGGGCGTGCTGGTTGTGCCTTGATCGTCGTGCCGTGAGGTGCTCGTGCTGCCGTCGCTGTTGATCGTCTTTCGCGAAGCCTTCGAGGCGGGCCTGATCGTCGGCATCGTCATGGCCGTGACGTCTGGCGTCGCCGGACGCGGGCGTTGGGTAGCGGGCGGCATCGCGGCCGGCGTGTTCGGCGCCTGCGTGGTGGCGCTGTTTACGCAAAGTTTATCGAAGCTGTTCGGCGGCAGTGGCCAGGAGCTGTTCAACGCCGGCATCCTCGGTTTCGCGGTGGTGATGCTCGGCTGGCACAATGTCTGGATGGCGCGGCACGGCCGCGAGCTGGCGGCAGAGATGCGCGCAGCCGGGCAGGCGGTGGTGACCGGCGCAAAATCGCTCGCCGCGCTGGCCGTGGTCGTGGCCGTGGCGGTGCTGCGCGAGGGCTCCGAGGTCGTGCTGTTCCTCTACGGCGTGGCGGCGGCGGATGGCGGTGCGGGCGTGGGCATGCTCGCCGGCGGGGCGATCGGCCTCGTCCTCGGCTCGCTCGTGTGCCTGCTGACCTATCTCGGCCTCATCACTATTCCCACGCGGTATCTGTTCGGTGTCACCAGCACCTTGATCGCGCTCTTGGCGGCCGGCATGGCCGCGCAGGCGATCGCGTTTTTGGAGCAGGCCGACATCCTCACCGCGTTCGATGAAACGGTGTGGGATACCTCCTGGATTCTCAGCGAGGCGAGCTATCCGGGCCGCGCCCTGCACACCTTGATCGGCTATGTGGACCAGCCGACCGCCATGCAGCTCATCGTCTACGCGGCGACACTCGCGGCCATATTGCTGCTGATGCGGCTTTTTGCCGTTCCGCCGGCGCGGCGACCGCACGCCGCCTAGCGATACGGCTCCCTCGTTCGCTGTTTGCGCGAGGCGTATCGGCGGCGCGGAGAAACTGCGTCGGCTCAGGCCGTGCGCCTCTGATGTTTTTCGATCGCCGCCTGCACCGCGGCGCGCGACTGCGCTCCGGCGCTCTCGTACTTGGCTTTGGCGTCCTGATAGCTCCAGTCGCGCGGTTCGTTGGCGTTGCACTGGAAGTGCGGATGAACGTAGCGGGCCATGAGTTCGTAGCTGCGCTTGGTCGCCGCCCAGTCCGCCCAGTTGTGCGCCAGCAGCAAAATGCCGCCGAGGCCGCCGTTCGAGCCTTTCCACAACCGCTCGAAGTGTTGAATGCAGTCGCCCGGGGTGCCGATGCAGGCGATGCCCGAAGCGGTGAGATACTCCGCCGGATCGTTCCTGATATCCGGCGGGATGATCGGGAAGGTCGCCACTTCGCTGAAATACCGATTGAAGTCGGCGAGGCCGAACTTGACGTCGGCGCGCGCCTGCTCGCGCGTCTCCGCCACATGCGCGAACGTGACGATACGCCATTTGCGGCGGTCGGGGGTTTTGCCGGCCGCCTTGGCGCTTTCCTCATAGACGCCCCAGTTGCTGGCATGGGCCTTGAGCGCGTCATCGGACGTGCCTCCGATCGAAAGCATGCCGATGCCATGCTTGCCCGCCGCCACCGCGCCGACCGGGGACCGGCTCGATGCGACTGCCATCTCCATCATCGGTTGCGAGTAGCTTTTGAGCTGCAGGCGCGCCTGCTGCAGGTTGAACCAGTCGGTCTTCTTGGTCACCATGCGGCCCTGCATCAGCTCAACGATGACGTCGAGCGACTCGTCGAGCTTGCGCCGCTGGTCCTCGGGTTTGAGGCCCATTTTCACCGCGTCATAGACCAGGGAACCGGGCCCGACGCCGAACATGGCGCGGCCGCGCGTCATATAGTCGAGCTGCATCATGCGCCCGGCGACGGTGAATGGGTTGTGGTAGGGCAGCGACACGACACCGGTGCCGAGGCGGATGTGACGCGTCCGCTCGGCGGCCGCCGCGATGAACAGCTCGGGGCAGGCGATGATCTCGAAACCGCCCGAATGGTGCTCGCCGATCCAGGCTTCGTGATAGTTCAGTCGGTCAAGATGCTCCAAAAGCTCCATGTCGCGGTCCAGAGCGAGCAACGGGTTCTCGCTAAGGGCGTGAAACGGAGCAAGAAAAACGCCGGTCTTCACAAATCTGTCTGGCATGGGCTTTGTCTTCTGCTCGGGGCCGCGGCTGTTTCCTATGGTAGCGATAACCGATGGGCTTACAAGCGGATCGCGCACAGAGCCGCCCTGCAATCGCAGCGGTCAATTTGCCGCGCCCGGCGATTGCGCAGTCGATCCGCGCGCCAAAACCACCGAACCTAGCAAACATCGCAGAGCGGAAGGCGGATTCGCGCTCGTATTTCGATTTGACCCGCCGCCACCTTGTAGTCATAAAGCGCGCTAAAGTGGCGCCGTGCATCCGATGGTTCGCATTCGCAGGCGTTACTCGGATTGGCGCTGGCATTGCTGTTAACCAAGTAGCTCTTTGTCCACCGAACAGCGTTGACAGTCAGCTTGCTCGATTGAATTTCAACTGCATTTTCCGCGCGATCCGCGAGAGCGCCGCTGGTGACAGAGCTAATCGCAAGAACATCGATCTTCGACAGAGGCATCGAACGCGGCCACCAAGCCGCGATCCTGATGCCGCTGATCGTCAAGCTTGCCGCGCGCAACCTGTTCCACGACGGCCTTCGTTTCGTGGCGACGATCATCGGAATCGTCTTCTCGATCGTCCTGGTGATCGTGCAGATGGGACTGTTCGTCAGCTTCGGCCGCATGGTGACGACCATGATCGACCATGCACCGGCCGATCTCTGGGTCGTGCCGCTCGGAACGCGATGCTTCGAGGATCCAGGGCTGCTGGACGAGGGGCAGCGATTTCGCGTCTTGTCGGCCAAAGGGGTGAGCGAAGTGGTGCCGATCGCGATCGGCTTTTCGCAGTGGCGGGTGCCGGGTGGCAGGGCGACGCCCGTGTTCGTCATCGGATCGCAGATGAAGGGCACGGGATTGCACCCGTGGAACCTGATTGCCGGCAATCTCGATGCGCTGTCGATTCCCGACGGGGTAGCCGTCGATCGATCCTATTTCGAGCGACTGAACTCGAAAGGCCGCGGCGACGTCGCCGAAATCCGCGACAAACGAGTAGAGATCGAAGCGGTCACCAGCGGCATTCGATCGTTCACGACCACCCCTTACATCTTTGCGCCGCTCGATCGGGCGCGCAGCTATATCGGCATGGCGCCGAACAAGGAGTCGTATCTGCTCGTTCGTCTCGCCGCGGGCGCGGACGTCGAGGACGTGCGCGGCCAACTGCAGCGGACGCTGACGAATGCGGAAGCGCTCACCCCGGCCGAGTTTGCCGCCCGCAGCCGTTCTTTCTGGTTGTTTGGAACGGGCGCCGGCGCCGCGCTGTTCGCCGGCGCTTTGCTCGGCGTGATCGTCGGTACGGTCATCGTGGCGCAGACCCTCTATTCGAGCACCAAAGATCATCTGTACGAGTTCGCCACCTTGCGCGCGATCGGCTCTTCCGGTCGCTATATCTATTCGATCATCATCATCCAGGCGTTGTTGAACGCGGGGATCGGATTCGCCATTGCGGCGGTCGTCGGCGCGCTCGTCGTCAAGGTTACCGCCAACACGGCGCTTCCGGTCTTCATGCCGCCGACGCTGACGCTGGGGCTGTTTTTCGTGACGGTCGTCATGTGCATGCTCTCCGCGGTATCCGCCATCGTAAAGGTGATGCGCACGGACCCAGCCGTGGTGTTTGCGCGATGACCGAGCCGGTCATGGAGGCGATCGAGGTCGTCAAGTTTCTCGGCGAGGGCGCCGGCAAGGTGACGGCTCTGAAGGGCGTGAGCCTGTCGCTCGCCGGCGGCGAAATGGCGCTGCTGATGGGGCCGTCCGGCAGCGGCAAGACCACGCTGTTGTCCGTGCTTGGATGCATCATGTCGCCGAGCGCCGGAACGATTCGGCTGCGCGGCCGCTCGACCACGGGCCTGCAGCCCGAGGAGCTGGCCAAGCTTCGGCGCGACTACATCGGCTTTGTCTTCCAGTCCTATCATCTGTTCCCGACCTTGACTGCACTCGACAACGTCCGCCTCGCCTTGGACGTGCGCGGCGAGCGCTCGCCGTCCGCTATCGACCGGGCCATGGACGCATTGGCGACCGTCGGGTTGTCGCACAAAGTCAATTCGCTGCCGCGCGAGCTCAGCGGTGGCGAACAGCAGCGCGTCGCAATCGCGCGCGCCATCGTAGGCAATCCGGCCGCGGTGCTCGCCGACGAGCCGACGGCGGCGTTGGACAGCGAGAACGGCCAGGCCATCATGTCGGTCCTTTCTCAGATCGCGAAGAGCCCCGACCGGGGAGTGCTCGTGGTCACCCACGATCCTCGGATACTGCCCTTTGCCAGCCGCGTGGTGCGCATTGCCGACGGATGCATCGTCAGCGAGGAGCGCGGCGGCGCCAGCGAACCAGCGAGGTCATCGGAACAATCGTGATCACATCGAGGAGAACGGCGACCGTGTTGTCCGCGTTACGCGGATTGGCCGCCAATGCCGCCGTCGCGGCGCTGATCGCCGCGACCGTGCTGCCAAGCGGAGCGCAGCAAGCGGCGTCCGCGAAGGGCGAAGACCAAAGCTGGCAGGCCGTCGCGCCGGGCCTGGTCGAACCGCGCTCCGGTCAAATCAGGATCGCGGCGCCGATCATCGGCCGTATCAGCGATGTCCTGGTTCGCGCCACCGACAAGGTCTTCGCCGGAGAACTGCTGATTGGTCTTGATGACCGCGAGGCCCAAGCGAGAGTTGCCACGGCGCAAGCCCAGGTCGCGATGCGGCGGCGGCTGCGCAACGACGTGGCTGCGGGCAAGGGCGCGGATCGGCGCAAGGCGGAGGATGCTGTCGCCGAGGCCGAGACGGCGCTGATCGAGACGCGCGACTCCTTCGACAAGGCGGCGACGGCGCGACGGGCCGGCGAAGCATCGGAGGCCGACGTCGCGGCAGCGCGCACCACATGGACGGGCGCTGTGGACGCCTTGCAGCAGCGACAAGAGCAATTGCGCCACCTGCAGGCCCAATCGGGAACGCCTTTGCCGACCGAGGCCGAGGGCGAGCTCAACGTCGCGCGCTCGGAGCTCTGGCTGGCCAATGTCGAGCTGGAAAAGCTGAAACTGCGCGCGCCGATCGCCGGCACGGCGCTTCAGGTCAAAGCCAAGGTCGGGGAGCTCGCCGGGCCGTCCGCGTCGGAGCCGCTCGTGGTGCTCGGCGATCTCTCGGCGCTGCGGGTGCGCGCCGAGCTCGATCAACGCGATATCGGCGAAGTCAAGCTGGGCCAGCAAGTCGTGGTTCGCGCTGACGCGTTTCGCGGTCGTGAGTTCGCCGGCAAGGTCGTCACCATCGCGCCGATCGTCCAACCCGGGCGCATCAGTTCGCCGGAGTCACGCAACTTGACCGATTTCGACGTGACCGAGGTGACCATCGACCTCGCCGATAACGGCCCGCTACTGGTGGGAATGAAGGTCGATGTATACTTCCGTCGCGAAGGCGCGACGCAATAAGTGCGGGCCGCCGCGGTCGACCTGCGACCAGATAGTTGCGGCATGAAACCGCCTCGCAGCGGCGGCGCTGTTTGCGGCGGCGGCGAACCGCGAAGTTTTCGCAACTGGCGGCGCGGACCCCGACCTTCGCGGCCTCTGCGTAGTTCCACTTAGACGAGCGGGGCTTTTCAGACCGCCGCCCCGGCCGGAATCGCGGAGCTGATCTGCGCCGGACATTTGTGGAAAACCTTGGCATGGCAATTGCTTCCCGCACTGCAACAGCGACCCGAACTAGCCGGATCGCGCTCCGCAATAATGGAAGGTGCAGATGCTCTTTCGTGCTCTTGGAATGGCGGCCGCATACAGGGCGGCCCTTCTCTCGGCTTTCGGCTTTTCGCTCTTCGGACCGATCGGCGCTGCCGCCGCCCGCGATTTCGGCCAATGGGACCCGAACGATCCGGTGACGCATTGGTTCGCCAACCTGATGCAACCCGACAATCCGAAGGAATCCTGTTGCGGCGAGGCGGACGCCTATTGGGCGGATGAGGTTCACGTCGAGCAAGACGAGACCGGCCGCCGGCGGGTCATTGCCATTATCACGGACGATCGTGACGACGGCCCGCTTAAGCGCATCCATGAAGACATTGGCACACGCTATGTGGTGCCGCCGAGCAAGATTACGAGAAAGGACGGCAATCCGACCGGGCATGTCGTCATCTTCCTCGGTACCAACGAGTGGTGGCACAATGGAAGAACGCGCCCGGTGCTGTGCTACGTCATGAACGGCGGAGCTTAAAGCCCGCGATCGTTCGACGCGCCGCAGCCGCGCGCGGAAGACCCGTCGTCCAAAGATCGGATCCGGCGCTCGCGCCTCGGGCGATCGCGGCCAGCATTTGGCTGGTCGCAATCTTTGCTTCGTGGCAAGCTTGCCGCTGGTGCAGAACAGGGGTCCCGAACATGGCGAAGGTTGGCGACGGCGCGTACGTATACGAACCGGTCGAGAACTGGGCGAAGCTCCCGCCCGGCTGGTCATTTAAGGAGATCGGCGGAGTGGGCGTCGACAAGAACGACAATGTCTTTGTCTTCAACCGCGGCGACCACCCGATGATCGTGTTCGATCGCGAAGGCAACTTCCTCCGCTCGTTCGGGGAGGGACTCTTTCCTCGCGCGCACGGCGTCTACATGGCGCCCGACGACACGGTGTGGCTCACCGACGATGGCGACCACACGGTTCGTCAATGCACCTCGGAAGGGAAGGTGCTGCTGACGCTCGGCATCGCCGGAAAGCCGGCGCCGTACATGAGCGGTGAGCCGTTTCACCGTTGCACCCACACGGCGATGTCTCCGCAGGGCGACATCTATGTCTCCGACGGCTATGGCAACGCCCGCGTCCACAAATATGCGCCCGACGGCAAGCTGCTGTTCTCGTGGGGCGCGCCCGGCACCGATCCGGGCGAGTTCAACATCGCGCACAACATCACTTGCGACGACGACGGCTGGGTTTATGTGGCCGATCGCGAGAACCACCGCGTGCAGGTATTCGACGGCAATGGCAAGTACGAGACGCAGTGGAACAACCTGCATCGCCCGTGCGGCCTGTTCATGCCGCGCGGCAAGTGCCCCGTGTGCTACATCGGCGAGCTCGGGCCCGCACAGCCGATCAACCGCAACGTGCCGAACCTCGGCCCGCGGGTCACCATCGTGGACAATTCCGGCAAGCGCATTTCCCGGCTGGGCGGACTGGGACCGGGCCTCGGCCCAACCGAGTTCCTGGCCCCGCATGGGCTTGCGGTAGACGGCCGCGGCGATCTCTATGTGGGTGAGGTGTCGTGGACCAACTGGCCGCAGACGTTTGCGGATAAGCCGCGGCCTGACAATTTGCGTTCGCTGCACAAGTTTCGCAGGACTACCCAGGCGCGCGACGACAAGGCGCGCGAAGGGGCATTTACCCGCGAGCTCGTGTAGCCCTCCCGCTTGTCACGACGTAGAGTACGCAACGTGACCACACCAAGCCGGCTTCTCGGCAGACGTGCGGGAGTAGCGGATGACGACGCAGGATAGCTCCTGGCTTGGTCTCCAAGGCCGTGTGTGTGTCATCACGGGTGCGGGGGGAGGCATCGGCCGCGCAACGGCGCTTGGTTTTACGACCGCAGGCGCGAAGGTCGTACTGCTGGATCGCGACCAAGCCAATCTCGATCAGACCGCACAGATGGTGGCGTCGGCTGGCGGAAGAGAACCGGTCGTCGTCGTTTGCGACGTGTCGGATCCGGGCCGCGTCGAGGCGGCCGGCAAGCACGCCGAGCGGCTGGTCGGCGGTTGCAACGTCCTGGTCAACAACGCCGGGCTCTTACAGCCTGGCTCGCTCGACAGCATCTCGCTCAGCGAGTGGAACGCTCTCATTTCCGTCAACCTGACGGGCTATCTCCTGTGCTCTCAGGTTTTCGGCGGACAGATGCGCGCCGCCGGCGGTGGTTCGATCGTGCACATCGCCTCGATCGCCGGCACGCATCCGCAAAGCTTCAGCGGGGCGTACAGCGTCAGCAAGACCGGCGTCATCATGCTGTCGCGGCAGCTCGCGGTCGAATGGGGGCCGGACGTGCGCAGCAACGTGATCAGTCCCGGTCTGGTCGAGACGCCAATGTCGAGGGCCTTCTATGAAGTCGAGGGCGTGCGCGAGCGCCGCAGCGCGGTGACGCCGGCGAGGCGAATCGGCAAGCCGCAGGACATGGCGGACGCCGTATTGTTTCTTGCCAGCGATCGCGCAAGCTACGTGACGGGCGAGGAATTGCTGGTCGACGGCGGGTACTCGCGCATGCTGATGAGCTTCATTCCACGTCCCGGTTACGGCAAACAGGCGCAGCGCTGATGGCAGATTCTTCTGTAGCGATCGTCACCGGAGGTGCCGACGGCATCGGTCTCGCTATCGCGCGGCGCATGGCGGCGAACGGTTGGCGGGTGGCCGTCGCCGATCTGAATTACGAGAAGGCGGCGACCCGCGCATCGGAACTCGGGGCAGACGCCTTCGCGGTGCAACTCGACGTCACGGACGATGCTTCCGTTCGAACGGGCGTATCAAAGGTAGCCGAGCGCTGGCGCCGCATCGACGCCCTCGTCAACAACGCAGGCATCGCCGACAGTCTTCTGCCGACGGTGGAGCAGAATGTCGAGAACTTCGACCGTGTCCTCAAAGTCCATCTCAACGGCACCTTCAACGTCTCGCGCGCGGTGGCGCCGCACATGATGGCGCGGAATTTCGGCGTTATCGTCAACATCAGCTCGATCGCCGGTTTCATCGGCTTGCCGCGGCGCAACGCCTATGGCGCCGCCAAGGCGGGCGTCGCGTCGATGACCAGGTCCCTGGCGTGCGAGTGGGCGCGACACGGCATCAGAGTGAACGCGGTCGCTCCCGGGTATACCGAAACGGCGCTCGTTCGATCGCTCGTCGACGCGGGGCGCATCGACGTTGCGAAACTCCAGCGCCGCATTCCGCTCGGAAGGCTCGCCGCGCCAGCCGAGATCGCCGAAGCCGTTTGGTTCTTGTGCTCCCCGGCGGCCTCGTATGTGACCGGTACGGTGCTCTGCGTCGACGGTGGCTGGACGGCGTTCGGCGATAGCGGCGACGCTCACCCGGACTGACCGCGAATGGGTGCCCGCGTCCGCGGGCGCGGGTTACTCGAGCTGTCCGTCCACAGGCCGATCATCATTGCCCAAAGGACCATTGTCGGAGCCGAGCCGGCGGGGCCAGCCTGGTGTGGCCGGCCCCGTGGCAAGCTTCGCGGGGCTTGGATGGCGACGGCCGACCTTTCTCATGGCCGGCGGGCATCGTTTCCTGACTGCGCAAGGGGCGTTGCCAAGCACGCGCTGTGGCGAATAGACCCGGCCTTCCTCACGACGCGGTTTTCATGATGAACGGATTGCCGCCACCCGGTCCGTTGTTGATCCAGACGCTCTTGGATTGCAGATAACCGTCGATCGCTTCCATGCCGTTCTCGCGGCCGAGACCGGAAGCCTTGTACCCGCCGAACGGCATGAGGAAACTCACCGCCCGGTAGGTATTGACCCACACCGTGCCGGCTTTGATCCGGCTCGCCATCTTGTGTGCGCGCTTGACCGATTGTGTCCAGACGCCGGCGCCGAGCCCATAGGCGATGTCGTTGGCGATTTCGACCGCCTGATCCTCGTCCTTGAACCTGATGATCGAAAGGACGGGACCGAAAACCTCCTCCTGGGCGATCCGCATCTTGTTGTGCACTCCGGTGAAGATGGTCGGCTTGACGAAATACTGGCCGCCGCCCTCTTCTTTCGAGGCCGGTCCGCCGCCCAGCACGCACTTGGCGCCCTCGCCCTTTGCGATATCGATGTAGGAGAGGATTTTCTGATACTGCGGCGGCGTAGTGACCGGGCCGACTTGCGTCTCGGCCAGCGCCGGATCGCCCAACTTTGCGGTCTTCGCCATGGCGACAAGCTTTTCGACGAACTGATCGTGGATTGTCTCTTGCAGCAACAGCCGCGAGCCGGCGATGCAGGTTTGTCCGGTCGCGGCGAAGATGCCGGACACCGCGCCGCTCACGGCTTCGTCCAGAATGCAGTCGTCAAATACGACATTGGGCGACTTGCCGCCGAGCTCCAGCGATACTTTTTTGAACGTCTTGGCCGCCAGTTCGTTGACCCGGGCTCCCGTCGCGCTGCCGCCGGTGAAGGCGACCTTGGCGACCTTCGGGTGGGTGACGAGCGGCTCCCCCGTGACTGCGCCATATCCGGTCACGACGTTGACGACGCCCGGCGGCAATCCGGATTCGGCGATCACCAACTTCATGAACTCGAGCAGAGACGCGGACGTGTACTCGGACGGCTTGATGACCACGGTACATCCTGCCGCCAACGCCGGGGCGAGCTTCCAGGTCGCAAGCATCAGGGGCGAGTTCCACGGTGTGATGAAGGCACACACACCAACCGGCTCGCGCAGGATGTAGTTGAAGTGATCGGGACGATCCGCCGAGACGACCGCTCCCTGTATCTTGTCGGCAAGACCCCCGTAGTAATAGAACCACTCCGGCATGTATTTGGTTTGCGCCACCATCTCGGAAATGAGCTTGCCGTTGTCTCGCACCTCGATTTGACCGAGATGCTCGGCGTGCTGCTCGATAAGCTGCGCGATGCGGCGCATGATCTTGCCGCGCGCCGTCGGCGTCATCTTCGGCCACGGTCCCCTTTCGAACGCTCGGGAAGCGGCTTCGACCGCCCGATCCACGTCGGTCTTGTCGCACTCGGGAATCAGCGCCCATGGCTGTCCGGTAAACGGATCGAAACTCTGGAACGTCTTGCCCGAGGCGGCATCGGTCCACTTGCCGTCGATATAGGTCTGATAAGTCTTAAGCGTTGCGGTACGATCGAGCACGATGGCCTCCCGTATGTGGATGTTGCGTTGGACGGTGAGCGAAGGGTTGGTCCTATCCTCCGCAGTATATCGGCTTTTGCCGGATCAGATATCGGCTTCATTCGTGCCAAAACCGGCGGCCTGATGGCCCCGGGCCGTTGCGCCGACGCCCCGATCCGAACAGCCGGGAGGTCCTCGCCAGCCCGCGCTCCGTCTTCTCCCAGCGCTGCGGGTCGGAAAGCAGCTGGAACAACGCCCGCCACGCGGCGGCGGAAAGCAGCAGCCAGTAGACCGGCGTCAGGGCCAGCACCCAGGCGTGTGCGAGCAGCC
>Ga0187782_10002177_pt1 | contig 14392 bp, 11 predicted proteins | sample 0715_SJ02_MP15_2_FD_132454 | JGI IMG/M metagenome (GOLD analysis project Ga0187782, IMG submission 132454) | Tropical peat soil microbial communities from peatlands in Department of Meta, Colombia - 0715_SJ02_MP15_20_MG | ecosystem: Environmental > Terrestrial > Soil > Wetlands > Peat | place...
ACGGCCAGCAATGACGGCGACTTTTTTGGCGAGCACTTCGACAACGCGCAGGAACTGATCGCCTCCCGCCGCCTCACGTTTGTTTACTTTTTCCATCGCGAGCCGCGCCAGTTCGAAGGCGGAGAATTGCGCTTACACGACAGGCGAGAGGGATCTGCCAGCGGCAGTTATCAGGCAATAACCCCGCAGCAAAACCAGATTGTGTTCTTCCCGTGCTCGGTCTTGCACGAGATCACACCCGTCGAGTGCCCGTCGGGGGCGTTCGCGGACAGCCGCTTTACCCTAAACGGATGGCTACACAATTAAAAGACACGGCGTGGCTGGAGTGGATCGCCAGCCTGATGGGGGTGGGGTCGCGGCGGACCATCACCGCCACCCTCCCCCCTGATCAATTTCACTGCCTGCTCGATGAACTGCCGCTGCATCTGATTCCCCGGCGGCAGTTGCGCAGCGGGCAGGAGTGGGCTCAGGAGCCGCTGGTCCTCAATCCAGTCTGCTGGGTCCTGCCGGCCGGAAAGATACCGGCCGAACTCGAGCCGCATAAAGACCTGCTGAGCAACTTTCACTTGCTGGGAACGGTGGCCTGGGTGCGGGACCCGGCCACCGGATCTCTGCATCCATTTTGGCTGGGACCGCGGCTCGAAGCGGTGATTGAAAAACTGCGTCCCGGTGAGATGGTCACGGATTCTGTGCCGCAAGATGCACGGTGGCTACTTGCAATGGCGGGCATTCTGACACCCGCAGACTACGCCGAAAAAAGAGTTGAGCAATGGAGTGAGATTGTCAGAAAAAGCGCGATCCAGTTCCGCGAAAAGGGCTACGTGCCTGTGAGCGGCCTGATCCATCCGTTTCATCTAGCGGCGCTTCGCCGTTACTATCGGCACGAGATACGCCGGGGCGCAATCTGGCTCGGCGACTACCAGAGTTCACGGCGCTATGTTGCTCACAACGAAAGCGTGGCCCGCTTTTTCCACCACCAGATTGCGAACGCCGTCAGCGCCATCGCCGGAGAACGGGTCAAGCCGTCGTATGTGTACTTTGCGTCGTACCAGGCGGGGGCCGAGCTGAAAAAGCACACCGATCGCGAGCAGTGCGAGTTCAGCGTTACGCTGTGCCTGGATTTTTCTCCGGAACCGGAACTGGCCACCCCGTGGCCGATACGCCTCGATACCGCGGCGGGAACGGTTACGGTTTACCAGGCGCTGGGGGATGGATTGGTTTACCGGGGGACCAAGGTGCCGCATTACCGTTATGTTCTGCCGGAGGGGTATACCTCGACTTCCATCTTCTTTCATTATGTGGCGGAGGGGTTCTCGGGTAGGCTGGATTGAGGATTGTCTGAAGGAAACAGCAGGTCCTTCGACTGCGGTTTCGCTCCGGCGAGCCGGAGCAAAATCCTCGCTCAGGATGACAGGCTAGGCCGGCCCTTACTGCAAACCCGAGATGATGTAGAGCTCGGAGAGAATTTCAGAATAGCTGTAGGCAAAGCGCGATCCGTCGCGTGTGACGACGAGAGGGGAGATGGTGATGACGCCGGTGGTGGTCTCCGGCTGCAATTCCTGAATCATGGTTTTCTTGCCGGTCAGGAGTTCGACTTTATAGGCCCTGGTGGGAAGCACACCGGGCCGATAGCCATAGACGGAAGCATTGTCTTCCGACCACTGCACGGGAACAAATCCCGGCTCGAGATTGGGAATCGGCCGCGGCGGACCTCCGGCGATGGGGTAGGCGGCGATCGCCCCCGAGTCGGCGGCGCGCAGAACGTATTTTGCGTCGGGTGAAACCAGTCCCCAGGTGACGCCTTCCGGGGTGAGCGGCACGGGCTTGCCGCCATCGAGGCTCAGCATGTAGAAGCGCTCGGCGTGATCAGGTTCATTGGCATTGAGGGTGATGTGTTTACCGTCGGCCAGGAAACGCGCCGAGCCGTTGTGGATCGCTTCCAGGCCGTCGGTAGCAATCGTGCGGGCCTGACCCGGGCCGATGGGAACCAGCTTCACTTCGCCGGGTTTGCCGGGAAGAATGCAAATAGCCCACTTGCCGTCGGGAGAAAGTCCGCCGGCCGTGCCTTCACTCAGTTGCACGGGCGTCGTGCCATCGAGGTTGCGAATGGCGAGATGATAGTGGGCTCCTGAGACGATACTGGCATCTTCGAACAAGACCGACTTGCCGTCGCGCGCGATATCTTTGGCGATGGTCCAGTCGTGCCAGGAGAGATTCACCGGCTTGCCATCGCGCGCCATGGTGGCCATGGCCAGGCGTTCGGAGTCCAGACTCACCAGCACACGGCCATCGGGCGCAACGTCCTCCAAAGTGATTCCTACCGGGACTATCAATATTGCGCGAATCCCTCCCGAGAGATTCGCCGCGTAGAGCTGACGCGTGCTGCTCTTGTTGACCGCCGAAAACCAGACCTGACTGCCGTCAGGATTCCAGGCCAGGCCAAACGCCGTATCCCATTCCGGCGTAATCCACCGTAAGTGTCCACTCAGGTCGATGAGGCAAACCGAGCCGCGGTCATCCCACAGCGCAGGATGATCGATAAAAGCGATCTTGTCGCCCTGCGGAGAGACCCTGACGTGGCTGATCCACCCCTTGCTTTGGTAGAGGACGTGGCCGATGGGGTATTCGATTCCATCCCGGCCGTGGGCATGGTGAACCACCGCCAATTCACCCTTGCCACCCCAGTCCGCCCAAGCCACATCCTCAACGATTTCGCGCGGAGTCCCGCCGCCGGCGAGCGGAGTGCGAGCCAGAACGCCGCCTTCGGTTTCCAGATGAGCAAAGTGCCTGCCATGCAGGCCCAGAGCCAACTCGCCGCTGCGAGAAACCGCCAGCAGGTTCGCATCCGCGAGGCTGAGCGGCTGAGTCAAACGGGAATCGCCGACGGTGGAAAAGATCTGGAGCGGACCGCCATTCCACGCGGCGCTGTAAACGATGGCGCGAAAGTCGGGCGCGAAGCGCGCCGAGTAAACCGTGCCTTGCTCAAAGGTCAAACGCTCGTAGGAAGGAGAAACACTCTTGTGCCGCCACTGATTGGCCAACAACGCCAATGTTGCCAGCAGAAAAAGTGCGGCCAGTGCCCAGGGAACGGCCTTGGTTTTCGGCCGCGAGATTTTTACGCTGGCAGCGCGCGCGGCAGGAGCTTCCGCCAGAGTGGCAAGCGCGAAGGCGAGATCGCGCGCCGACTGGAAGCGGTTGTCCGGCTCCTTCTCCAGACAGTGGCGCACGATCTGGCGGCAGGATTCAGGAACGCTGGCCTGTTCCAGGTTGAGCTCGGGAGGGTCTTCGCGCAGCACAGCGGTAATGGTGTCGACTTCGGTCTCGCCGTGAAAGGCGCGGCAGGCGGTCAACATCTCGTAAAGGATTGCGCCCAGGCTGAAGATGTCGCTGCGGTGGTCGATGGTTTTGGCCCGCAGTTGCTCGGGCGACATGTAGGCGACGGTGCCGATCAGCGTGCCACTCTTGGTGACCGTGGTCAGCACCTCTACAGGCCGGCCTGATTCCTCGGGCGTGGACTGAAGCTTGGCGACTCCGAAGTCGAGAATTTTTATCCGGCCGTCGGTGGTCACGAACAGATTTTCCGGCTTCAGATCGCGATGAATGATGCGGTGGCCGTGCGCGGCAATGAGGCCTTCCGCAACCTGGAGCGTGTAATCCAGAGCGAGGCGAACCGGCAAAGGCCCTTCCATCAGCCGCTTGCGCAGGGTCTGGCCTTCGAGCAGCTCGCAAACGATGTAAGGCGACCCCTCGTTGAGACCGATGTCATAGATCGCAACAATATTGGGATGGTTGAGCGCGGCGGCAGCGCGGGCTTCGAGTTCGAAACGGCGGAGATGATCGGGATTGGCGCTGGACGATGGCCGGATCAGCTTCAGGGCGACATCGCGGCCGAGGCGGTCGTCATGCGCCCGGAAAACCTCGCCCATGGCGCCGGAGCCGATTTTCTCGATGATGCGGTAGTGACCGATAAGCTGGTCCGCCATGCACGCCCCCTCGTGCCACGCTGGAATGGTATGGGCGAATGTCGATTGGAGTCAATGACCAGATCAGGCTAGTGGGGTGCGGGGGGAGGTGCGCAGAACGTCACGCTCGGAATCCCCTCGTGGGGCGTCATCCCGAAGGCCCGCGTTTTCTCCAGCGGGCCGAGGGATCTCCTGGCAAAATGCGCACTGTGGAAATGGTCGCTCGTCACAGACCTCGCACGCGGACGAATGATAGAACCCGCGAATGCGCCCGCCGAAACTGTTCTACGTCTACATCATGAGCAATCACCCCCGGTCCGGCGTGCTCTACGTCGGCCTCACCGGCGACCTCGTTCACCGCGTCTGGCAGCACAAGAACAAACTCGTTTCCGGGTTTACCAGCCGCTATAACCTGACCCGCCTCGTTTTCTACGAACGCTTCTTCTACCCGGACGCCGCCATCGCCCGCGAAAAAGAAATCAAAGGCTGGCGGCGAGGCAAGAAAGTCAGACTGATCGAGACGATGAATCCGGGATGGGATGACCTGGCCGAACATTGGCAGGAGACGTACAAGCCTGGCCCGGCGGTCGTGCACCGGGAGGTCCCTCGGCCCGCTGGAGAAAACGCGGGCCTTCGGGATGACGCCCCAGTGAAGCGCGCCTGAGGCCAAGATGCGTGCATCGCCGGGTATGGCCCAGCCTTTCCGCGCAATTTTCACACACCCGACTGCCCTGTCCTTGTCCCTTTGCTTCTTGCAGCGACAGGGCGGGGTCCCTGACTTCGTAGGTCTGGAAGGGGAAGTCAACTTCCCAACCCTACCGCAAGCAGTACAATTGCGCCATGCTCCTCGTAATTCTGGGTGCTGGCGCTTCCTACGACTCGGTTTCCCATTTTCGAGCTCCTGCGCAGAGTGATGATCGCCCTCCACTCGCGAGTGAACTTTTCGAGAATCGCCCTGAATTCGTTAAGGTGATGTACCGCTTTGGGCGGTGCAGACAGATTGTCCCGTTTCTTCGAGGGCAAGGGGTTGCCATTGAGCGTGAACTTGCCCGGATACAATCCCAGGCGGACAGTTTCGACGACGTGCACTCTGAACTTGCAGCAATCCGATACTATCTCCGTTTTGCGATTCGCGAGTGCGTTGAGCGTTGGGTGCGCAAACACTATGGCATCAACAACTATGTGACGATGGTGCGAGAAATTGCCCGCTGGAGGGCTGAGTCTGGGGAGAAAGTCGCGTTCGTGACGTTCAACTACGACACGATGCTAGAGACTGCGGTGATGCAGGTCCTCGGATTCAGCGTCAGTGATTTCCTAAGCTACATACGGAATCCCGATTACTCCGTCTTTAAGCTGCATGGGTCAGTTAACTGGGCGAGGGTTATCCCGGTTGCGACCCCCAACAGCTACACCTACGATCGGGTGATCAACGAAGCGCTCTCTCTGGGCCGTGGCATGACATCTGAGTTTGCGATCGTGGACCACGCGGAAATGTTAAACGACGGCAGAGGGGTGTTGTTTCCCGCGCTGGCATTGCCGGTTGACAGGAAGGATGAGTTCTCTTGTCCCACCGAACACATTGCTGCGCTGGCCAATGTGATTCCACAAATAACCAAGATCTCGATAATTGGATGGAGGGCGACGGAAGAAAAATTGCTTAACATGCTGCGATCACGGCTAACGGGCCTGAGCGGCTCAGCCGAGCTGATGATTGTTGCCGAGAGCCGAAAAAGCGCACTGGACACATTCGAGAACCTGGGAGTACACGACAAGATCGCGAACTGGACAACTTTCGACGATGGATTCAGTGGACTCGCCTTGAATGGATTCGAACCTATGAACGATTTCCTGCGATCCAAGAAGCCCGCAGGCTCGGGAGGAGGTCTGGCCGCGACCACGGAAGATGCGATCTAGATTGCCGTCCCGGGTTTTTTGGCCCCAGTCCCCGCGTGCTATAATCTGTGTTCGCCTGCGTACATATTGAGGCAATCCTGTGATCTCCTCGGAAGGGCGAATCCCGCGTCAATCAAGATTTTAGATACGAGGTCGAACCATGTCTGGCCATTCCAAATGGGCCACAATCAAGCATAAAAAGGGCGCGCTCGACGCCAAGCGCGGCAAGATCTTTACGCGCCTCATTAAGGAAATCAGCATCGCCGCCAAAAACGGCGGCGGCGATCCCGATTCCAACCCGCGCCTGCGCACCGCTATCACCGCAGCCAAGGCCGAGAACATGCCCGCCGACAACATCAAACGCGCCATTCAGCGCGGCACCGGCGAGTTGCCCGGCGCAACTTACGAAGAGTTTTCGCTTGAGGGCTACGGGCCGGGCGGCGTGGCTTTGCTGCTCGATATCAACACCGACAATCGCAACCGCACGGTGAGCGAAATCCGCCACGTGTTTACCAAGAACGGCGGCAATATGGCCGAGGCGGGGGCGGTTTCCTGGATGTTCCACAAGAAGGGGGACATCGTTATTCCCAAAGGCGCAGCCAAAGAGGATGACCTGATGAACATCGTTCTCGAAGCCGGTGGCGAAGACCTGAAGGATGACGGAGAGACCTGGGAAATCTTAACGGACCCATATACCTACGAAGGCGTGCTGGAGGCGGTAAAGAAAGCCGGGATCACACCGGCGTCGTCCAGCGTGGCTTGGATTCCACAGAACTACATCAAGCTGGAAGGTCAGGCGGCCGGCACGATGATCCGGCTGCTGGAAGCGCTCGAGGAGCATGATGACGTGCAGAACGTGCACTCGAACTTCGACATCGATCAGAAACTGCTGGAAGAAGTTGCGGGTTAGTCCGGCGTGGAGATTTTTCCGAGCCGGCGTGGATGTTTTGCGAGCCGCCCCGAACGGGCGGCTCGCGTTGTTTGGAGGGGAATTCCGCTCCCGGAGGTTTGCATAGCAGTCTGAGGTCCGAAATGCGATGTAGTTTTCAACATAAGCGTGGAAAATTCTGTGGAAAAACATGAAAGTATCTTTGTAAGTCATTCATCAGGTGACGTTTCAGCATTTTGCACCGGAGCGGGTGCTGCCACTTTCTTGGTGCGAAATACCCGGTAATCCGGACCAACCACGAAGGACACGAAGTCACACGAAGGAACACGACCCACGGTTTTCCTCCGTGTACCTTCGTGACCTTGGTGGTTGAATTAGGGCACCACCGAAATACCAGCGGAGCGGACAGCGGGCTAGCAGTAGCCGGTCGCAATGAAGCCTTGAAAATCAGACTCGACAAACTCCTGGTTGAGCGCGCCCTGGCGGCGTCACGAGAGCGGGCGCAGGCACTGATTCTCGCCGGGAAGGTGCTGGTCGACGGGCAGAAAGTCGAAAAAGCCGGCGCGCAGGTTGAGCCGGATGCTGCGGTTCGCTTGCTGGGCGAGGACCTCAAGTATGTGAGCCGCGGCGGCCTCAAACTTGAGCGTGCGCTTGAGCATTGGGGCATCGGCGTTGCGGGCAAAGTTTGCCTCGATGTCGGGGCGTCTACGGGAGGGTTTACCGACTGCCTGCTGCAACATGCCGCTGCCCGGGTGATTGCCATCGATACCGGGTATGGGCAGATGGATTTCAGATTGCGCCAGGATTCGCGGGTGCGGCTCCTGGAAAAGACCAATGCCCGGTACGTGAGCCGGGAGGCGCTCGGGGAGATGGTCGATCTGATCGTGGTCGATGTGGCCTTCATCTCTGCGACGTTGATTCTGCCTGCCGTGGTCAAGGCGGGTTTTCCATCGTCCGACGAGGAGCGGCGCGAGAGACAGGTGGTCGTCCTGGTTAAGCCTCAATTTGAAGCTGGCAGGGAATTCGTGACCAAGGGCGGGATTGTGCGGGACGAGGCGGCGCAATCGGCGGCGGTCGAGAAAGTGCGGGCATGCCTGCGAGATCTCGGGTGTGTACAAACGGAGATCATCGAATCTCCCATACTCGGTGCGGAAGGAAATCGCGAATTCCTGTTGTGGGGGCGGTTCTAGCAACTTAGGCGCCCCGGCCAGGCGTATGAGTCATTGCCTGCGCCACCAAAAAGATCTTAAACCGCGAAGTTGGCAAAGAGAGGCCGCAAAGGACGCGAAGAGAAAAGCAGGCGGCTCTGTGCGGTGGAAAACCTGGAAACGCGGAGTGCGCGGAGAGAATAACGCGGAGTAGAGAGCCTTCCCCTGTTTCAGCTTTTTCCCGTGATTTCGATACAATCGGTTTTTCCCATGGCAAGATCGCGTTCATCTCCCCGGTCGAAAGTGGCGGCCATCATTTCGCTCCCGGCGCGTCCCGCAGTGGGGCGCATTATCCAACAGTTGATCAACTGGCTGCACGCCCACGGATACGAGGTCGTCATGGACGTGGAGGCGGCAAAGTATTTGCCGGGGCAGCAGGGAGTGGCGCGAGCACAATTGTCGTCGCGCCCGCTGGACCTGGTGATAGTTCTGGGCGGCGACGGAACACTGCTGTCGGCGGTGCGAGAAACGGTGACGACTGATGCGCCTCTACTGGGAGTGAATCTGGGGTCTCTGGGGTTTCTCACCGATGCGCCGCTTTCGTCCTTGTTCCCCATGCTGGAGTCGATTGCCAAAGGCAGCGCCGCGGTGGAGCAGCGATCGCTGATGCAATGTGAACTGTTGCGCGGGGAAAAAGTCATTGGGCGCTACATGGCTTTCAACGATGCCGTGGTTAACAAGACGACGCTGGCGCGGCTGAATAATTACGACCTGTTCGTGGACAACGCGTTCGTCTCCAGTTACCGCGCCGATGGCATGATCGTGGCCACGCCCACGGGATCGACCGCCTATTCGTTGTCGGCAGGCGGCCCGGTGCTCATGCCCACGGTGAACGCCTTTGTGATTACACCCGTGGCGCCACATGCGCTTACGCACCGTCCCCTGGTGGTACCCGATTCAGTGGTGGTGGAGATTCTGCTGCGCAGCAAGGCGGAAGTGGCATATCTCAGCCTGGATGGACAGCCGGGTCTGGATTTGTGGGATGGGGACCGTGTGCGTTGCCGGCGGTCGGAGCATAAGGTGAGCCTGTTTCGAGCCGACCGCGATTTCTTTAATGTCCTGCGCACGAAGATGAAGTGGGGAGAGAGAAAGGCGCTGGAGTAGGGGCCAGCCTCGCGTTATCAACCGCGACGGCAAGATGCCATCGCGACAGCCGCCGGGACGCCGGCGCTACACGAGTGAAACGACCCTAACGGCAAAGGTCTTAACCGCGGAGATCGCAGAGACAAGCCGCCGAGGACGCGGAGGGTTCGATTTTGGTTCAATTTGCGCCTGTGAGTGGCGTCCTGGATTCGAAAAACCACAAACGACACGAAGTCACACGAAGCAATCGTCATTCTCCTCCGTGGCCCTCCGTGCCCCTTGGTGGTTAAGCTAGAACACTATCAACCCCTGCGCTGACTACAACTCCGCAGAATAGAGATCGTGAATCTTTTCCCTGCGGCGTATGAGCTTCGCAGATTTTCCCTCAACCAGTACTTCGGCCGGGCGGGGACGCGTGTTGTAGTTTGAGGCCAGGACCATCCCATACGCTCCAGTATCGAGAATCGCAAGCAAGCCGCCTTCTTCGACGGCGGGGAGCGCGCGGTCGTGAGCGAAAAAATCGCCCGATTCGCACACCGGCCCCACCACATCGACGATTTCTTTTTCTGCCGCCGATTTTTCCGACTGCGCCACGGGCACGATTTCGTGATAGGCGCGGTAAAGGGCAGGACGGATCAGATCGTTCATGGCGGCATCGACCACGAGGAATTGCTTCCCGTTATTCTGCTTTTTGTAAACCACCGTAGTCAGCAAGACCCCCGCAGGCCCCACGATCGATCGTCCGGGCTCGAGCAGCAGATGAATCTTCAGGCCGCGCAGGGGATCAGCCACGGCGCCCGCGTATGCGTCAACGTACGCTGCGAAGTTGTTTTGCGGCTGATCGTAGGCGATGCCCAACCCGCCACCGGTGTCGATGTAATCGACGGTGTGGCCATCGGAGCGCAGTTGGCGAACGAAATCGGCCACTCGCAACATGGCTTCGGCGAAAGGCGCATGATCGGTGATCTGCGAACCAATGTGAACGCTGACTCCCGCAACCCGGAGATATTTCGCTGCGCCGGCTTTTTGGTAGAGAAGACGGGCTCGGGTGATGGGCACACCGAACTTATGTTTGTGCAATCCGGTGGCAATGTAGGGATGGGTTTCCGCGGCCACGTCGGGATTTACCCTGAGGGCCACGCGGGCAACCTTGCGCAGCTTCGCCGCGCACTCGGTCAATAGCGACAATTCAGATTCGCTTTCGACATTGAAAAGAAGAATTCCGGCCTTGAGGGCAGCCGTGATCTCCTGGCGGGATTTTCCGACGCCGGAGAAAACAATCTTCGGTGCGGCGCGAGGAGCGGCAACCAGAACGCGCTCCAGTTCCCCGCCGGAGACCACATCGAAGCCGCATCCCAGCCGGGCGAGCAAACGCAGAATGCTCAGATTGGAGTTGGCCTTGACGGAATAGCAGATGGTGTGTGGAACCTCACGGAAGGCGTTGTCGAACGCAGCCAGACGCTCGCGGATCGCGGCCGCCGAATACACATATAAAGGTGTGCCGAAGCGGCGGGCCAGGGTCGACAGCGGCAGGCGGTCACAGTTCAATTCGGACGTGGCGCGGTTGCGCGACGATGCCGGGCGCGGGCGAAAGACGAATCCGGGCGGGCGCTCGAAATTCACGTAAGCAGAAGTTGAAACTGCGCTGGGCCGGATCATTTTCGCCTGGAGGAAGACGATCCCGAAGCCGCGCCGTCTTTGACTTTGATCGCTACCACGGTTTGATCATCGAAGGTTTCGACGCCGGCGGAATGCTCAGCCACGGCCTTGAAAAGGGCGTCGACAACGGACTGCGCCGAGCCGCCCGCGCATTCCGCAATGATTTGTTCCGCGCGTCCGCGTCCGAACAGTTCTCCGGCGCGATTGCGGGCGTCGAGAATGCCGTCGGAGAAAAACACGAACATGTCTCCCGGCTTCATCTTGAAGCGGAACTCGTCGAAACTCACATCGTCAAAGAGACCGAGCGGCAGGCCCGTAGCCTCGATCACCTGGTTGGTTCCATGATGCACTAACACGGGACGCGGCAGGCCGGAGTTGGCTACGACCAGAGTGCGCTGGTCATCGTCCCACACGGCATAAATGATGGAGACAAACTGGCCTTCGATGCGGCGCTCGGCCAGCGACAAATTTACGGCGGAGAGCATCTCGGCCGGTCCGGGCTCAACGGGAGCGTGGGAGCGAAGAATGCCGCTGACCAGGGCCGCGTAAATCGCCGCGGGAGCGCCTTTGCCGCTGACGTCGCCGATGACAATGCCGAGACTGGAAAGAGAGTAGGGAATGAAGTCGTAAAGGTCTCCGCCGATGGTGCGCGCGGGGACAAACTTCGCAGCCAGCTCCAGATGCCGGAGCGCGGGCAGAGTTTGCGGCAGCAGGTGGGTTTGCAATTCCCGCGCCAGCGACAGGTCGCGTTCCAGACGCCGTTCCTGGCGGGCAATCTCCTCATAGAGGCGCGCATTTTCGATGGCGATGGCCACCTGCGCGGCCAGGGTCATCATGGTGCGGCGATGGTCTTCGGTGAAAAATCCGCGGCGGGTATGCTCCAGATCGAGCACGCCAATGACTTTGTCCTTGTAGATGAGAGGGGCAACCAATTCGGAGCGGGTTTCGGGATTGCCTTCAATGTAGCGCGGGTCTTTGCTGACGTCAGGGACGAGGATGGCTTGCCGCATCTGGGCCGCGTGGCCCACCAATCCGCGGCCGAGCGGGATATCGCCCTTCATGTGGACGTTTTCGTTGAAGCGCAACGAGAACCGGTGCTGGAGTTTGTCGCCGGCGGAGTTGAGCAGCAGGATGCTGAACATCTGATAGTCGATCAGCCGGCGCAGAAGTTCGGCGATGCGGCCGAAGAGTTCGTCGAGGTTGAGGATGGAAGTCAGCTCGCGCGCAATCTCATTGAGCAGCAGCAGAATTCGCGCCTGCTTGCTGGTGCGGGTGTAGAGTTGGGCGTTCTCGATGCCGGCGGCCAGGCGCGAGGCGATGAGGGTCAACAACTGCTTGTGCTCTTCATTGAAGTAGCCGGGCTCACGGGCTTCGAGGTCGATCAGTCCAATGACACGGTTCTTGACCATAAGGGGCACGGCAAGTTCCGAGCGCACGTTGGGGACAGCGGCGATGTATCGGGGATCGCGAGTTACGTCGTCGACCAGAATTGCCTGGCGCAGTTGAGCCGCCTGCCCGGTCACGCCCTCACCCAGCTTCACGCGGGCGCGCTCGGCAAATTCGGGGGGATATCCCACCTGGAAGCGAAAGCGAAGGTCACCGGTCTTCTCATTGACAAGGAGGATGGCGAAGATTTCATAATCGATGACTTTGCGTACGACCTCGGCCACACGGCGCAGAGTTGTGTTGAGATCACGGGACGTCGCCAGCACGTCGGCCACCTCGAGCAGGAGCGGCTCGATGTGCAGGTGCTTCTCCGGTTTGGCCAGGAGCGTCCCCATCGGAGTTCTATGATAGCAGTCTGAGCGATTAGTCCCGAGCCGCGAGTCCCGAGTCAGCAGTTAGTCCCGAGTCGCGAGTCCCGAGTCTTGAGTCTCCCGCCAGGCGCATTCCCAATTGTTTCGCATTCCCTGTTGCGCAGTATTCGGGTCCCTCGGCTCGCGGCTAATGCTCCCTCAGGGCTCGGGACTCGCAACTCGGGACTAACCGCTATCTCGAGGGACGATGCAGATGTCGGCCAGGTTGCGGTAGCGCTCGGCGTAGTCCAGGCCATAGCCGACGACGAACTCATCGGGAATGGAGAAGCCGACATAGTCGCCTTGCAGGGGCAGCTTGCGGCGCGAGGGCTTGTCGAGCAGGGCGGCGATCTTCAGCGTTCGCGGCTGATGAGCCAGCAGCAGCTTCCTGAGGACGGTCAGGGTCAGGCCGGTGTCCAGAATGTCCTCGACCACGATCACGTTTTTGTCTTTCAAGGGATAGTCGACATCCTTGGTCAGCTTCACTTCGCCGGTGGAGTCCCAGCCGCTCTTCAGTTCCTGCGTGGGGGTGGGACGGTTGCCGTAGCTGGCGACGCCGATGAAGTCAAAGGTGGAGTCCAGCTTGACTTGTCGGGCCAAGTCGGCAAGAAAAATGGCAGAGCCTTTGAGGACGCCCACAAAAATTATGGGCTGGCCGGCGAAGTCGCGGGTGATCTCGGCGCCCAATTCTGCCACCCGTTTCTGAATCTGCTCGCGCGTAAGCAGCACCTTCAGTTCGGTCATGGGGTTTCATATTAAACTAAAGGCCAGCCGCCGCCCACGGCGAAAATCTCCGGGTAGCGGTGCAGTTTGCTTGTCATCCTGAGCAAGCCTCTTTTGCGCCGCAATAATCGCGCGTTTGGCTCGCCTCCTTGTCAAACTGCATCCCTACCCGTATCTGCCCGTGAAATTCATCGCACCGGTGCGGCGGATGGAGGAACGATCATCCATGAATCTGAAAGGCATTCAACTTACATGGCTGGGTCACGCCACGTTTCGCATGGTGACGCCCGGCGGAAAAACCATCATTATCGATCCCTGGATCATGAATAATCCGGCGTGTCCGTCGCCGGAGAAAAAAGTGAAGCACGTCGATGTGCTGCTGGTGACGCACGGCCATGGCGATCATATTGGAGACGCGGTCGAGGTCATCCAGCAGCACCAGCCGCTGGTTGTGGGTATGCCGGAGTTGTGCGGATGGCTGGAGAAAAAAGGCGCCAAACAAACCTCCATGATGAATAAAGGCGGAACGCAGAAAGTGGGAGACATCAAGGTCACCATGGTGCACGCCGACCACTCCTGCGGTATTCAGGATGGCGACCAGATGATCTATGGCGGCGAGGCCTGCGGCTATGTGGTGGAATTTGAGAACGGCGTGAAGATCTATCATGCCGGCGACACCGCCGTGTTTGGCGACATGGCCATCATTCGCGAGCTTTACGGGCCTGAGATTGCGATGCTGCCCATCGGCGACCACTTCACGATGGGACCGCGCGAGGCAGCGTATGCCTGCAATCTGCTCCAGCCGAAAACCGTCATTCCCATGCACTTTGGGACGTTTCCCGTGCTGACGGGCAGTCCCGGCGACTTGCAGAAGCTGGTGAAAGGCGTGGAGATCGTGACCATGAAGCCGGGTGTGACGGTTGGCTGAAAGCGGCGGCGCGGGCCCATCATGGGGCGTCATCCTGAGCGAAGCCGCTTTTTCAGGCGGAGCGAAGGATCTCCTGGTAATCCATCGATGGGGCGCGTGGCAAAATTCCTGCTAAGACAGTCAAGCCTCGCGCGATCGCGCCGCTGAGGGCGAGGCCAGTAAGTTACGTCCCCCCACCCTGTCGCAAAAGCGCGACAAGAGCGGGGCCGCCATCCCCACATGCGATTACAATCAACAAATGCCTGCCCACC
>Ga0187782_10002178_pt1 | contig 14384 bp, 15 predicted proteins | sample 0715_SJ02_MP15_2_FD_132454 | JGI IMG/M metagenome (GOLD analysis project Ga0187782, IMG submission 132454) | Tropical peat soil microbial communities from peatlands in Department of Meta, Colombia - 0715_SJ02_MP15_20_MG | ecosystem: Environmental > Terrestrial > Soil > Wetlands > Peat | place...
AAAGTCCGGCCGCTGTAATGATATCCGATAAGGATGGGCGCATTGAATATGTGAACCGTTGCTTCACTGGCCTCACCGGTTACAACGCTGATGAACTGATCAGCCAAAATCCACGCGTCCTGCGCTCCAATCATACTGCACAAGACCAGTATCGCCGCTTATGGGATACCATTCGAAATGGTCGCGAATGGCGGGGGGAAACTCAAGATCGCAAGAAAAACGGCGAGCTTTATTGGGCGCTGGAAACCATCACGCCCTTGTGCGACGCTCACGGCGAGATCACGCATTACTTGGCGATCCAACAGGACATTACCGAGCAGAAGCGAGACAAGGAGGCGCTGGCCGAAAGCGAACAACGCTTCCGTCACGTCGCGGAAATGGCTGGCGAATGGCTATGGGAGCAAGACCCTCAGGGCAGCTACATGTACAGCAGCAGCGCAGTGCGGGATATTCTCGGCTTTGCAGCAGACGAAATCTTGGGAAGGAGCTATCTTGATCTGTTGTCCGGGAAACCTGACGATAAGTCGATGACTGCACTTGCTTGCGTTGCAAGTGGAAATTGCCAGCCCTTTCATCGCCTTGTCAATCATTATCGTCACAAGAACGGACAAGAGATCTATACTGAATCAACTGGCGCGCCGCTCTTCGACGAAACGGGCCGGCTGGTTAAATGGCGCGGCGTCGATCATGACATCACCGCGCGGAAAGCCTCTGAAGATGCTTTGCGCGTCCGTAACCGCGCCATTGAATCTGTTAACACCGGTATCGTGATCAGCGATGCAAAGAGGCCAGGAAATCCTTGCATTTACGTCAACCCCGCGCTTTGCCGCATCACCGGTTATACGCGCGATGAGTTGCTTGGCCACAGCATGCGTTTATTGCAGGGGCCAGAAACCGACCCCGCCGCTGTGGAGCAAATCCGCCAGTCCCTCGCTAAAGGCCAAAACTGCCAAGTTACACTCATAAACTACCGCAAGAGCGGCGCCGCCTTCTGGAATGAACTGCTGATTTCTCCCGTTGTCGACGACGCGGGCGAGATCACCCACTATATCGGCATTCAAACCGACGTGACCGAACGGCGTAAAGCCGAGGAAAGTCGGCATGAATTGGAGATTGCTAAGCATATCCAGCTTTCGCTTTTGCCGAACGCCCCGTTGCGTTTGCCGCGCGCGGAATTCGCCGGATTATGCGTGCCCGCCAGCCACGTCGGAGGGGACTACTTCGATTATTTTCAAAATTCCGGCGGCGTCGATGTCGTCATCGCGGACGTGTCCGGTCATAGCGTCGGGGCTGCGCTGATCATGACGGAGGTGCGCAGCAGTCTTCGCGCGGAGATTAGGAAAACAACGGCGGTTCCATCCGGTCCGGCGCGGGTTTTGCGCGACTTGAATGATTTATTATGTGACGATCTAACCACGGCTGAATTGTTCATTACAATGTTTTACTTCAGCTTCCGACCGGAGACCCGCACATTGAAATACGCCAATGCGGGTCACAATTTTGCGCTACTGTTGCGATCGGCCGATGACGCCTGCACGTTACTGGATGCGGAAGGCTTGGTGCTCGGTGTGGAGCGCGCCGTGGATTTCGAAGAACGCAGTATCCAACTGTCGATCGGTGACAAGTTGTTGTTCTATACCGATGGGGTCACCGAAGCTCAAAATCCGCAGGGAGATTTCTTCGATCTCGATCGCCTGTGTGACGCGTTCAGAGCGCATCGAACGCTCGCGCCAGAAGCGCTTATCAGACATTTGCTCAATGAAGTTCGCGACTTTTGCGGCGCGTCGCCGCCGCGCGACGACATCGCTATGGTGATCATGCAAGTTTCTTGAGCGTGCGATTTCTGAGCCCGCTTGTCGCGCCGCACTTAACCTGGATTTCTCAGTGCGCCCCGAAGGCGTGCATCTCCAGTGGAGGAAGGTTCCACCCAGAGAGTTGTCGATTGATCTGGTAGCTGACGAGCGGCTTGGGCGAGCAATCGGTCGGGCCGGAGCCTCGTGACGAAGGCCGCCTCGGGCGGCTGAGCGATCCGGCGGGCCGTAACGCGAGTGAAGCCTGAGCAGGCCTCGAAAGTGAAGTCATGGATGCCGACCCGCCTGAGATTCGGGGAAGTCATAGCCGGGCCAGCGGGGACGGGAGCGGGTGCGACATCGGATCAACGCGGCGATTATTCCTTTCAATTTCGGGCGCTGGCATGGGCTTTGGTGTAATTCTTGAAGTGGGCGCAACTCAACGTGGCCCGTTTCACGGGCGGTATTCTCGGAAATGAAATCAGCGTGAAAATCCGAGGCGTGTCGCTGGATGTCGAGAGGTTGTGGGAACTGGCCGAGATTTCAAGGAAAGCCGCGCTTGGCGAGACCCACGCGCTTTCCGATTTGATTGACAGCCACAACCATAAAATCATCGATGTCATCTTGGCGCACAACGAGCCTGCGAGGCCGGCCTGAACCCAGCCATCCGCGCGCCTGCAAGATCGCTCCCAAATTGACGGAAGTCTCGTTCGCCGCGCCGGCGCGAAGCCGGCATGCATTAGGCCAACATTAGGCCTTGTTTCCGAAGCGGAATGGGCGCAAGCTGGCCTGTCGCGAACTTATTGGACATCCCGCTATGAGTTCCCGCATCGGCGAAGACAGCTCCCTGGTGCTCGGCGAAAAGACAGAAGCCCCGATCGTCGGCGGCGACGCCTACCTCGCCGCGATCGTGAACGGAGCCTTGGACGGCATCATCTCGATCGACGAGTCCGGCGCCATCCTCGCGTTCAACCCGGCCGCGGCGGCGCTTTTCGGCTACGCTCCGGAGGAAGTCATCGGAGAAAACGTCGGCATCCTGATGCCCGAGCCGGACAGAAGCGAGCATGACCGCTACATCAGCAACTATCTGCACACCGAAAAGGCCAAGATAATCGGCATTGGCCGGACGGTCGAGGGTTGCCGCAAGGACGGAACGGTCTTCCCGATGGAACTGGGGATCTCCGAGGTCGATTTGGGCGCAGGTCGCGTCTTCATCGGCATCACGCATGACCTGAGCGAGCGTCGCAGGTTCGAAGCCCGGATGCATGAGCTTCACGCGCAGCGGCTCGATATCATCGAGAACATGACCGTGGGGTTGGCGCATGAACTCAAGCAGCCGCTGGCGGCGATCAACGCCTATCTCAACATCGTGCGCAGACTTCTCAAGGAACAGGGGTTCGCTTCGGAGAAGATTGATCAAGCCTTGGGCGGCGCGACGGGGCAAGTCTTCCGGGCGTCGGAGATCGTCGACAACCTGCGCCAGTTCGTTTCGCGCGGCGAAACGGTCAAGTCGCGCCAAAGCCTGAACGAGGCGGTGCGCTCCGCCTGCGAGTTCACCGACGCCATGGCGGTGGAGCATGGCGTCAAGACGATGGTGCATCTCGATGCAAGGCCGGACCAAGTCGTCATGAATAGGGTCCAGATCCAGCAGGTCGTCGTCAACCTGAAGCGCAATGCGATCGAGGCGATGCAGGACCGCGAGAGACGCGAAATGACCGTGTCGACGCGCTTGGTTGACGGCGGCATGATACGCACCGACGTCGCGGACACGGGTCGCGGCCTTCCCGAGCCGGTCAGGGAAAGGCTGTTCGAGCCGTTCACGACCACCAAGCCGCACGGTTTGGGCGTCGGCCTGTCGATCTCGCGGTCGATCGTCGAGGCCCATCACGGAAGACTGTGGGCCGAGGACAATCCGGGAGGCGGGACGGTGTTCAGCTTCGTATTGCCGGTGGCGGAGGCCTAGGCCGCCCGGGAGGAGAGGGGGAAAGAGCAGTTTCGGCTAGCTTCGCTCATCAGCGCTCTAAATAGAGGGGCTCGATCCCTGAGAGCGTTTGACGCTGGAGAGAGATCCTTTTCCGGCGCGCGCTGAAGGAGGGGCCCATGAAGCGAACGTTGTTAGCCGCAATCACCAGCGCGGCGATTGTCTGCGGGCCAGCGGCCCTGGCCGAGTCGATGGCAGGCGAACACAAGGTGATCCTGCCGGAGAATATTCAATGGGGCGCAGCCCCGCCATCACTGCCTTCTGGAGCGGAGTCGGCGGTCCTTCTTGGCGATCCGACCAAGGAGGGCATGTTCACGCTTCGGCTCAAAATGCCAAAAGGCTACAGCATCTCGCCGCATACGCATCCCAAACCTGAAGTGATAACGGTCATTTCGGGTAATCTCAGCCTGGGCATGGGCGTCAAGGCGAACCGCGCCGCCGCCGTTTCTCTTCCCGCCGGCAGCTTCTCGTCTATACCGCCGGGCGTCGCACACTTTGTCTTTGTGGACGAGGAATCAATCGTGCAGATCAATGCAGCAGGACCGTGGGCCGTCGATTACATTGATCCTCGTGACGATCCTCGTCTCAACATAGCGCCGACGGAGCGCAAAACCCCTACGCGAGATTAGTTCCTGCCGGAGTAAATCGAAACGCCGCGCGCTTAAATCCGGGTCGCGGCGCTTCTCCTTGCTATGATAGAGACCGCCAACCCGAGCCTAACTTAGGCACCCGCGCCGACGGAAGCAGATGCGCCGTAATTGGACTAGTTGCGAGCGGTCGATGGATCGGCGTCTTCAGTAAGGTAACGGCGAACGTCATAACCGGAGATTTCGCACACAAACTCTGCGGCAATCACTCGCCACGCGCGCCGCCACTGCTCGGCCATTCGCGATTCGAACAGCACCCCACCGGATCGCTCATCACTCGGCCCGGCCGTCGCCGCCTCAATAATCGCCGAATGCGGCCTTCCCGCCGATCTCTCCTCGCTTCGCGGCAGATAGTCACAAGAGATGGCGCTTCCCATCGTCGCCTCCTCTCTCTGGATGCAGCGTCCGCTTGGCGCTGCGGCCAGAAGCATATCCGAGAACGGGCGGGGGGAAAGGGTAATCCCGGCCATTCGCCATGCGACATTGGCCGTTCTCCAGCCGCGCTCATAGAAGGCGATCGTCGAGGCGAAGCGTCCCATGACGTTTTCCGTTATCCGACGTCCTCGCGGCGGCCCGAGAACCATCCCGGAGCGGTTCGACGCCGTCTCGAAACGTCTCGACGCCCATACGACGGCGCTCGGTGAGGTTAGGCCGGCGCTCGAGGAATTCCACAATTCGCTGACGGACGAGCAGAAGGCGCGCTTCAACGTAATAGGCCCGGCAAAGCCCGGGGCGACATAGAACCAAAGCGGCGGGCTGCCTTTTACTGCGGGGGATGCAAGGGAGGAACGTCGATCGCTTTGACCGCAATCGCCATCGCAAAGATCGCGGTTAAGAAAAGCAGCGCGCAAAAAGCAAGGACCGAAGCGACCGACGCGGCATAAAACGCATCGAGCAACTTTCCGGCATAGCCTTTGACGCTCTGCACTGTCGGGAAGGCCGCCATCGTCGTTTCCCAAATGGTCTCATGGATCGCCGCGCCCGGTCTCTGCTGAGATAGCATCGTCGGCACCTGAAACAATCGCCATTTTCACTCGGATGGTCGAACGGGCCGAGCGCGACGATTACTCAAGAGGAGGTGCGACGCCGATCGGCGGTGGCTCCTGGGCCACCGTCGGCTCAATAAGGGTGACGTTCACGACGTAGGTAATTCGGGACGATCGCATCAATCGGATGCGGCGTGAGGCCGAGAGCCTCGAATGTTCTTCCTGCGGCCCTCGCCTCATTGGAGACGACGTTGTCGTGTCGCAACAATTCGACCTGATCGGCGGTCATGGTCAGCAATTTCGGGAAAAGACCAAGCGACAACTTACTCGCGATTTGCGTTACGATCGCCATGAGCTTGCCGGTTTCGAACGAGAGCGAGATAATTTGGCGGTGGCGATGCGTCACATCGCACACAAATCGAACCAGTTCGTGAAAGGTTTTCACCTCCGGTCCCCCCAATTCGTAAGTCGCACCGGAAACAGCTCGGCCATCAAGGGCGAGAACGATAGACTGCGCGACGTCATCAACGAAGACCGGTTGGAACCGTGTCCTTGCCCCGACCAACGGCAGAACAGGCATGAGCCTGGCCATTGTCGCGAAACGATTGAAAAAATCGTCTTCCGGGCCAAACACGATTGATGGCCGCAAGATGATGGCTTGGGGGACAAGCTCGCGCACCGCAGCTTCGCCTTCGGCTTTACTGCGCGCGTACGCGGAAGACGAACTTTTGGCTGCGCCGATCGCCGACACGTGAACGAACTTCGTTATGCCTGCGTTGGCGACCGCCTCGGCTACGGAGCGCGCGCCTCGCGACATGATGGCCGCAAATGTCTGACCTCCGCTTTCGTTCAAGATCCCGACGAGGTTGACCGCTGCGTTGGCCCCTTCAAGCGCGGCGGCGATTGTTCTTGGATGATGCAAATCAACATGAGCCAGCGTGACCTGGCCGGGCTCGCCCGCCGCTTCCAAATGGACAGCGAGATCAGGTCGTCGGCACCCCACCCGAATACGCCAGCCGTCCTTCACCAGCGCTTGGACGACATGGCGTCCGATAAAGCCGGACCCGCCAAGCACCGTGACCAGCCGCGTTTTCGCGATTGCTTCATTGAGCATCATAAGCCTCGCTTGGGCTAGAGGTATTTGACCAACAAGATCAAGTCTTCGCCGAGACGGTTGGGCCAGATGGAATTTGCGAGTGTGCCGCAAATGCAATGAGTAAGTAGGAGCGATGAGGGCTTAGTCCCGCGGGCTGATTCCGATTCCCGGTTCGCTTCGCCCACAGCGCGGTGCTAAAAGCAGGCGTAATCATTGTTTGAGCATACAGCGACAAAGGCCACGCCATGATCGCCTTTTCCAAATAATCGGCGCGAAGTTCTTCGCTGAATTATCGACACGCTCTTGTCCGTCCATGCCGTAGGCAAGACCACAACCGTCCGCGCCAGGGTGATGGTGAGACCACCTGCAAACGCCACCGGTCTGGCCTATGAGCGAGATGGATGAAGACGCAACACTGCTGCGAAGAGTCGCGGCGGGGGCTTCATTCAGCAAAACGGATAGCTCGCCTCGCGCATAATTTCGCCGTTAGGAAGCCCCCTATGACGAGCTTCGCGCTTACTACGATGGGCCAGATGTTGTTCGAACCTCGGGCTGTTAGAGGGGCCTCGCGATTTCTTTGAATCTCGGAAGGGCGTAATTGCCGCTGTTCGGCTCTTGACGCAATTAAGCGGCGTGACAGGAGTGAGCTTTTTCGCGAGCCCCCGCCGTGCCGCCCGACGATCAAGGTGAGAGTCCGGCATTTCTTTGGCGCCGCGCATCGGCGGGCTTTTGATGAAACTTCCGGGTGCTCGCCGATCACCCAAGACCTGGCGCGCCCTCGATAGGGGCACGTCGCTAGGCAAATAGCCACCCTCCCTCGCGCGAGCGCGCGTCGCTCGCACCCACACGACTATGTGGCGCGCTGTTGGAGCCTCATCGGACCATAGCCAAACATTTGCACCGCCGCCGGTGTTCCGGCGGCAATCTTCGCTGTGCTTGGGTCGTAAGCGACGCTTCCTGATCAGCGTGCGGCGCCCTGTCCTTCCCAGTAAGGAGTAGCCTTGTAATGCTGATGAACCAGCATCTCCCAATCCCGACTGGTCCAGCTATCGTCTCTGAGTTCTGGCGCGGCCTCCAGCAGCTCTTCAGTGACGTTTGCCGTGTATCGATCACGCTCTCTGTCGTATGTCATCGCACCCCATGGCACCGGATGATTGCCATGACGCAAGCACATGAAGCCGCAAAAGTCGACGATCGCATAGCGGACTTGGCCTGAGGCCTTGTCGATCATCAGCCGATCGATTCGACCGATATCCTTACCGCTCGCGTCATAAACAGTGGCGCCCTGCATGTGTTCACTCGAGATCAGATTTGGCTTCGGATAGGTGGTACCCATTTTCTGGACTCCTCTCGAGATGGGAGGTCGGCCAATGGCTTGACCCCTTGCACAGGCTCACGCTGTCGATGGGTCCGTTCGCGGTTCTGGTTCGCACTTGTGCTGGGGGATTTTGCAGCCACCCCCTCACTGGCTCCGCGCCACACGCCAAGGCCGGCTCTTTGTCCTGCACCGATAGATGGGGACGGCTCCTCGTTTGGCGAGTCACCGCGCACAGTTCCTCCGCTTCCACGACCGCTGGTCTAGTTGCAGTCAGCAGGTGACGAGATCGGCGTGCCCAAACCCCTTGGAGTAGTCGAGCACGGAGATGACCGTCGGCATCACGCGAAACACGCGAATCTCGTCCAAGCTCGGCATCGGCAAGGAAGCGCTCCCAGGGTGTTTCAGCGGAAGCATTCGCAAGACCTTCTCCGCCTCGGCCCTATCGGTCACGGGCTGGGCGCGCGCCGCCATGGAAAGGCCGGTGATGGCCATCAGGTCGTCGGTGTCGTGGTCAATCGTCAACGAGACCCGATCGTCGCGCGCCAGATTGCCGGCCTTCTGAAGTCGGCCACCGCATTAGATTGATGGTCTTTTTGTTGGTCTTACTGAAAATAGAATTTACAATACACGTGAAAAATCATATCGGTATGCTCGCAATGCGGTCCCGGCCAGGGCACCATTTGCTCAGCTGAAACCGCTAGCTAACAACACCTTATGATTTCGGCTCGCGGTCGCTCCCGCATTTGACCCCACTCTTTATCCTCCAGGCGCGCTATCTCCGCGCTCATGCTCGCCTTTCGACGAGCTCACCGCCTCCGCCTGGCGATGGCCCGTCGCTTAAATTTAAGCGCGTCGTGTTCCAGTCGTTCAGTGATGACTGCGGCCGTTCAACAGTTGCCGGAGCACTTGTTGTTTGGACCGCGGCAGCTACGGCACGGATAACAGCCGAATCTGCCCAGGTCGTCGTAAAACGGTCGCTCGCATGGTCCGCAACCCTGAGAGCCGCAAGCGCCCTCTCCCACGAGTTTACGTATGTCCAGCCGGCTCAAAAGAGACGGCTTTTGCTTCGACTGAATCGCCGGCGAGTAATTCAGAGGCTTTGCCGTGAGGTCAAGCTCGGCAGCTTTTGATGTTTGCGTTAGCATGACCAGCGCAACGGCGAGCGCGATCCCGAACATCCGCATGATCCATATATCCTCTCGAGGATCGCCGCATCCGTGGTCGGCTGAGAGGTAGCGTCGGCGACGGTTGAAACAATCGGTCTTCACGCGGCGGCGCCGGTGAGTCGGCCCAAGCCCTGGGTCGGCTCTGGCCGTGAGCTAGCCGCGCGAGGAGGCCAGAAGATCCGGGAACTGCCGAGGCGGCGACCGCAGATACTGATTCGGCGCCTTGACGCTAGCGCCGAAATGCGCCGCCGCATGCCAAGGCCATCGCGGATCGTAAAGCATGGCTCTCGCGAGCGCGATGAGGTCGGCGTCGCCCGTGCCGATGATCGCCTCCGCCTGCTCGAAATCGACGATGAACCCCACGGCGACGACCGCCATTCCTGTCGCGGCCTTCACCGCGCGCGCCAATGGAACCTGGTAGCTCGGCCCGAGAGGAATACGCTGGACGGGAGTCAGCCCGCCGCTGGAGACATGGATCACAGCGCACCCTCGCGATTCGAGCGTCTTGGCGAAGGCGATCGTCTGCTCGATGTCCCATCCGCCCTCAGCCCAGTCGGTTCCCGAAACGCGAACGCCGACCGGCCGTTCGGCAGGGAAGCTTGCGCGAACCGCCTCGAAGACCTCCAAAGGGAAGCGCATGCGGTTCTCCAAATCGCCACCGTATTCGTCCTTTCGGATGTTCGACAGAGGCGAAAGGAATTGGTGCAGCAGATAACCGTGGGCGGCATGGATTTGTACGCCTGAGATATCGAGGCGCGCCGCGCGCCGCGCCGCCTCGGCGAAGGCGTCGCGAATGCGTCGCAGCTCGCCATGCTCGAGGCTTGCGGGCGGCTTCTCTTCCGGCAGGAAAGGCAGCGCCGACGGCGCAACCGTTCGCCAGCCGTTGGCCTCGCTGGGCGGGATCTGTCTTCCCCCTTTCCAGGGGACTTCGGTCGAAGCCTTGCGTCCCGCATGAGCAAGCTGGAGCACGATCGGCATATCGGAATAACGGCGAACGCCCGTCAGCACTCGCCGCATCGCGGCCTCGGTCTCGTCGGACCACAGCCCGACATCAGCGTACGTGATCCGGCCTCCAGGCAAAACCGCGGTCGCCTCGATGGTCAGACAGGCCGCGCCGGAAAGCGCGAGGTGGCCGAGATGGATCAAATGCCAATCGGTCATGCAGCCGTTCTCGGCCGAATATTGACACATCGGCGCGATGACGATGCGGTTGCCGAGCTCGAGCCCCCTGATGCGATAGGGCGTAAATAGCTGCGAGCCGGTCATCGTCGTCTGGCTCCAGATGCAGGATCGCCATGGTCGAAATCGCAGTCTATCACAGATCAATCGGGCGGGAACCATGACTGGAACGACCTGCCTAGCCAAGGACGGGGCGGAAACCACGCCGCGGTGGGAATGGCGGACCTTTGGCCAAAGCCTCGCCGGGCTGGAAGCGAAGATCGGCCCCTCGGCCCAAGTTCCGGCTCATTACAGCGAAGAATTGTACCTGGTGAATCCGCGCTCGCCGCACAACGCAAAAATCCGCGACGCGCTGCTGGACGTGAAGCGGATCAAATCGACCGCGCCCAGCGGGCTCGAGCTTTGGGAGGTCGCGTTGAAGCACGGTTTCCCGCTTTCATCGCCGACGATAACTTCATTTTTTGCGGCCTTGGAATTAGGGCCTCCGACCCTGCAAAGAGCATGTTACGATTTAGAAGAATTCCTTCGTGAGATTATTGATCGCGACCCCGCGTTCCGAACGGTCAGAGTAAGGAAGGCGCGCCGCCAATTTTTCTTTGGCGGTTGTCGGGCGGAGCTCGCTCGCCTCTGGTTTTCCGGCTCCCTGCAAGAGACCTTTTGCATCGAGGACGAAAGCCCCGAGCGCGTGGAGGCCGCGCTTCGAAAGCTCGGCCTGGACGCCGGCGCCAACATCAATTTTCCCAAATTCTTCAAGCAGCGCGAAGCCTGAAGACGGACTCGCCGGGGGCGGCTCGTTTCCGCATATCGCCGAGAATTTGTTGCTCAGCTCCCTATGCGTCGGACGCCTCTTCGAAAGCCTTCTTTAAGATTTAATGATAACTCGCCCCTGCCCTCGCCCAAGGCGAAATCCGCGCTACATTGACTGCGCGGCTCAAGCCGCGAGCCCAAGGGGAACCCGCCCATGACCCGCCGTCTCAAGCGTCTCCCATCCGTCTTTTGCGCCGTGGCGCTGCTCGCCGCCTTGCCGTCTTCCGCCTTCGCCGACGTGCACGACTACATCCGCTGGAAACGCAACGGGCAGCTCGACTACCGCCGCTTGCTGCAGCGTTACGAGCCGGTCACGTCCTTCGGCTGTGGCGGGAGATGCTATGGCTATCCTTACGAGGCCTCGGGCGGGATGTTGTGGCCGGCCTATTACTGGCCGGGCGGCTATTATTTCGTTCCAGGCGTCGCGCCGCCCGGCTATCTGGGCTGGGCGCCGACAATGCATCATTACTGAAACGCCGGGGGGCGCCGCTTTCTCCGAGGTCGATGAGAAACGGCAGCGCCGGGACTGGGGGTTAGGGGACAATCCCCAACGCTGCCGCCACCCCCCGGCATGAAATTCAGGGGGCTGAGCGGACGAACGCCGCTCGCAGCGAACATGGCGCCGAGTTTTGGCGCGACTAGGGCGGAACCGGGGGGCCGAGGCTATTTCCGCGCCACGTCATAAAAGGCGTAGCCGCCGTGGAGCGCCTCGTGGCTGCGGCTCAAGCCCCTCGCTTCCGCCTGCCGCAAGAGCTCGCCCGCAAGCTCCTCGCGCGGGCTCACGTGGAACAGCGTCAGCCACCGGCTCAGCACGCCCTTGAACCACGCCGGCAGCCCCGCCTGATCGCCGAAATCGACGATGTGCAGCTCGCCGCCTGGCGCCAGCAAATCCAGAGCATGGGCGATCGTCTCGCGCCAGGGCGGGATCATCGACAGCGCGTAGGAGATGAAAATCCGCTCGAACTTCTTCTCGCCAAACAGCGCCACGGCGTCAAAAGTCGCAGCGTCGCCCTTCGCCAGCGCGATCGGCGCCAAGATCTCCGCCCGCTCGACCGAGGCGGTCGCCTGCTCCAGCATCGCCGCCGAAATGTCGACGCCATAAAACCGGGCCCGAGGATAGCGCCGAGCGGCGCAAATCAGGTTGCGCCCCGTGCCGCAGCCGATCTCCAGCACCTTCCCGCCGTCCGGAGGCGAGAGCTGCGCGATCAGCCGGTCGCGGCCGAGGAGATAGAACTTGCGCGTCAGATCGTAGATGCGCCGCTGCGGGCGATACATCCGGTCCATAAGCTCGGCGGCGGCGCTCATGCGGCGGCTCTCAGCGTATAGAGATGAAAGGCGCCGTAGATCGACGAGCGGTCGCGGCGCGTGAGCTCCCGGCAACGGTCGGGTTCATAATCCCAGCACGCCAGGATCTCGTCAGGGATGCGCCCCGGCAGCAGCCGCTCGTTGGCAGCGGTGCGGAAGATGACGCGCGCGCAGGGCCGCGCCGTGCGCGTGATCTTCGTCCAGAGCGCGGTCAGATCGGCGTCGTTCATCCAGTCCTGCGCGTCGAGCAGCACATAGCCGTCAAGGCTCGCGTCCGCGCAAGAGTCCAGAAAATCGCCCATCGACGTGTGCTTCGTCTCGACACGATCGGCGCGCGCGCGCACCGCCTCGAAGGCGCGGCGCTCGAGATAGGGCGGGGTCGAGGCCTCCTCGCCCGCGCCGTATCGGCGCCCGAAGGCCTGCTGGGCGAAGTAATTCTCCGAAAGCTCGAAGTCGCAGGCGAGCCGGCGCAGGCGCTCGTGCAGCACCTCGACCATGCCGCCCTCGTGGTCGCCGGCGAGCGCGTGATATTGCGCCGGCGGAATGCCGAGCCCGAATAGAGTCGCCGGCTGTTGCACGAGCCAGCGCACTGTGCGCGACTGAAACAGCGGCGCGAGCAAACTGTCGAAGATCGCGGTCTGTTCTTCCAGCGTGCGCGCCTGTAGCATCTTGCGTGGGTCTCTGCCGTGCGCGCGCGCGACGAGATGGCCTGCGCCAATGAACCAGCCGAGCAGGCCGTAACGATAGAAGTTCCTCGCGAAGAGCTCGATGCGGCGCCGGCCCGCAAGCGTGCGGCCCTCCCAATAGGCGCGCGATTCGGCGTCGAGATTGGGCTTGATGTAGCGGTGATAGGCTTCGACGTTCTCGGCCTGATTCGCCTCGCCGAAGAAGCGGCGAAAGGTGTCGTAATCCGGCAGATCGCGCGCCGCCCGCAGCTTCAGCCGCAAGAGGGCGGTGTGGGCGCCGTTGAGATCGACCGCCGTGATCTGCTTGGGGTCGGCGGTCAGATAGCTCATGACGTTGCAGCCGCCCGAGGCAATGGCGACGACGCGGTCGTCGGGCCTGATCGCCAGCGCCTGCATGTCGACGACGGGGTCTTCCCAAATCTGCGGATAAACGAGCCCCTTGAAGGCGTGGGTGAACAGGCGCTCCAGCACGCCGGCTTTGGAGAAGGTCTCGTTGCGATGGACCGCCGCGCTGAGACCCTGCTTGGTCTTGCGCTTGGCGGCGCTCAAATCCGCGCTCATGGCCATATGGTGCTCCGACGGGCGATCGCCTGAATTCCAGCCGCAGCGGAGCCGATAGAGGGCGCATATGTCGTTCACATGACTGTCAAAGTTTTTCCCCGACTCTCCTTTCCGCGGCTCGCGCGCTAAGGTGAGAGCGATGGAAGCGCCAACCCGCGATCGAGCCAGATGCAAAACTTCCTCAACCAGGCCGAAATCGCCCGCCTCCTCGGCGCTTATGGCTATTTCGCGATCTTCGCCACGCTGCTCCTCGAATGCGCGGGCTTGCCGCTGCCGGGCGAGACGGTGCTGATCGGCGCCGCCATCTACGCCTCGCAGTCGCCGAGCCTCTCGATCGGGGCGGTGATCGCCGCGGCCGCGGCGGGGGCGATACTCGGCGACAATCTCGGCTACTGGGTCGGCCGCCGATTCGGCGCGCGCGTCCTCGACCGCTACGCGGCGCGGCTCGGCTTCTCGGCCGATCGCGTGCTGCTGCTGCGCTATCTCATGTCGCGCTTCGGCGGCTGGCTCGTCTTCTTCGGGCGCTTTGTCACGATCCTGCGCGTCCTCGCCGCCCCTTTCGCTGGCGCGAGCCGCATGCCGCTTTCGCGCTTCCTCGTCTTCAACGCGCTCGGGGGGGTGCTGTGGTCCATGGCCATTGGGCTCGGCGCCTATCATTTCACGCAGGCGTTCACGCAGGGTGAGGCCTCCCTCGGCAGCATCGCCCTTGTCGCGCTCGTCGCCGGCCTGCTTTACTTGCGTTTCTATCTGAAGCGGCACGAGGGACGGCTGCTCGCCGAAGCGAAGGCGCGGTTGGATCTTTTTGACTGAGCATGATCTTATCCCAAAACCGCTTCGCACTTTTGGGGATCATGCTCTTCTA
>Ga0187782_10002179_pt1 | contig 14382 bp, 5 predicted proteins | sample 0715_SJ02_MP15_2_FD_132454 | JGI IMG/M metagenome (GOLD analysis project Ga0187782, IMG submission 132454) | Tropical peat soil microbial communities from peatlands in Department of Meta, Colombia - 0715_SJ02_MP15_20_MG | ecosystem: Environmental > Terrestrial > Soil > Wetlands > Peat | place...
AACCGCACAAACCGCGGACCTTGGAAAGCAGGTCCGCGCTACCGGCTCCAAAGCCGGGACACCGCGCGGCAAGTGGGAAGTGCCGCCGGTCTATGCTGGTGCGGCAGGACCGACTGGAGTACAATGCGCGCAGCCAGACTGACGCCGCGAACCGGTGGCTAAGGAGGCCGCATGCTCCAGACAATCCTCGAACACTACATCTTATCCGGTGTGTTGGTAGCTCTCGTGATTGCGATCATCGTCATACTTGCGCGTTCAATATACAGTATTGGCCCTACCGAAGTCGGCCTGGTCCGCAAGCGCTTTGGCGAGAAACTGCCGGAGGACAATCCGGTTGCCTTTCACGGCGAGGCCGGTTATCAGGCGGAGTTGCTGATGCCGGGCCTCCGGTTCAAACTCTCGCTCGTTTATGCGGTGACCAAATACCCCTGGGTGCAAGTTCCGGCCGGTCAGATCGGCATCGTCATTGCGCAGATTGGTCAGCCGCTGCCCATTGGCGCCAAGTCCGCCGTCTATTCGGAAGCGTTCGGCAACTTCACCGACCTGCGCGCTTTCCTCGAAGGCGCCGGCGAGAAGAAAATCAGGGGGCAGAAAGGCGTGCAGCGGCCGGTTTTTCCGCCGGGCACGCTCGCTCCCATACATCCGGTGGCGTTTCTCGTCATCACCAAGCCCCAGGTTTACGGCGTTCCGATTTCAGAGGAGCTTTGTTGGCAGATGCGGCAGGGGAAGCTTACGTATGCATCTTTCGGCTTGGACGCGACCGCGCTTGACGTCACGCGCATTGAACCCCACGCCACCGAAAGCGGGCACGTGCTCGATATGATCGGCGTGGTCACAACACTCGAGGGCGATCCGCTTTCGGCCGGCGACATCGCCAGCCGCCTGGGCGGCTTCGCCGATATCGAGGCGATTGAGAAAGCGGCGCCGCCGCCCGTCCCAGGTCAACCTTCCACGACCAATGCCCAACTGATCGAAACCATCCTGGGAAATAAGAATGAGCAGCACAAATCCTACCAGGATTTCCAGGCGTTTCTGGATAAGGGCGGAAGAATCGGATTGCAGCACGACCCGCTCCTCTACGGCGCCTACAATCTCAATCCCTTTTTGGTTCGCGTCGAGCACATGCCGATGCTGGTGGTCGAGCAGGGGCAAGTGGCGGTGATCAAGTCTTACGTGGGCTTGCCGACGGAGGACACGTCAGGGGTGGAATTCAAGTTCGGCAGCCTGGTGAAGCCGGGCCATCGCGGGATCTGGGAAGAGCCGTTGCGCACCGGCAAGTATCCCATCAACCCCCGAATCTACCAGGCGGAGATCGTGCCCACGGCCATTCTGAAGCTGGACTGGGCCAAGGGGGTCACGGGCGCGCATGGCCTGGATGCGAGGCTCGAGCCCATCGTCGCCAAAAGCCGCGAGGGCTTCATCTTCACCCTCGACCTCCAGGTGCTGATTCACGTTCCGGACACGAAGGCTCCGCGCGTCATCTCGATGGTGGGCAGCATGCTCAATCTGGTGAATGAAGTCCTTCAGGCTGCGTTGGGAAACCACTTCCGCAACCGGCTGGGCATGATGGAAGCGGTGGCCTTCATCCAGAGCCGGCAATTGGTGCAAGAGGAGGCGGCGAAGCACATCTCCGAACAACTCAACGAATATGAAGTGGAGACCAAGGGCGTTTACATTCAAGACGTCATCCTGCCCCAGGACGTCGTGGTGGTGCTCACACGGAGGGAAATCGCAAATCAGGAAATAGCAACTTTCATAATGCAGCAAAAGGCGCAGGAGCAGCGCGTAGCCACCGAAGCCACCACCGGCAAAGCCGACATGCAACGAGATTTGGCCAAGTCATCGATCGGCATCGAAATCAACAAGAATAACGCCGACGCACGCGTGCAGCAGGCGCGCGGCGAGTCCGAATACATCAAACAGACCGGCACGGCGCAGGCCGATGTGATTCGCGCCCAAGGCACCGCCCAAGCGGACGTTATCCGGGCCCAAGGGCTTGCCAAGGCGGAAGGATTCCAAGCTCAAAATGCTGCCATCGGCGCCACCAGCACCACGCTCGTGAACATCGCCACCGTGCTGGCCGAGAAGGGAGCCCAGTTTGTGCCCCAAATTCTGGCGGTCGGCGGCGGCAGCTCGATCGACGGCCTCGCAGCGACGCTGACTAAATTCCTGGCCGGCGAGAAACCGAAACAGGACTCGCCCGCCAAAACAGAATAGGAAATATCCGCCTCAGGGCCGGTTATGAGGGGCGGCTAGTGCGGCCGTTCCGGGGCAGCGGTAGTGCCCTGGATTTGTGTGCCCGTTTTTCAAGGTCGAAACTGCTTTCCGCTCGCACCCCACAGCCCCGAAGGGGCGGCCTGACAAAGCCCAGGCCAACGGCCTGGGTGGACGGCGTCATGGGACATTCCATTTCCGGTATCAAGCCCTGAACGGGCGTGATAGCTGGGAATTCCGTAGGTCGCCCTTTCAGGGCTCGGGTCGGATAACCGCCTCCACACCCAGGCCGTTGGCCTGGGCTTTGTTAGGCCGCCCCTTCGGGGCTGGGAGATCCTGGGCTTCACCAATCCGATTTAGAACACCATCCGACCAACCCGAGGCTTGCCCCCACGTCACTCCGATGACAGAATAGTGGACGCAGGCAGGCTGCGAAGGCGGTAGCTTCGCAGGGTGGGGTGCCAGCCTTTAGGGCAGAAGGAGACAATTGAAATTTCGGTTCCATTGCCGAGTTGTGCTGGCCTTCGCGGTTGCGGCACTGTGCCTTGCCGGGCTGACCGCTCGAGGCGAGTTGGTTGAGTGGCTCCAGAACTTGGAGGGCAGCGGGCGTTTCGAGGCGGTCTTCTTTCGCAGCGTCTCGCTTCTCGGCCGTCCCGTGAGCGTTCGCCGGCTGCCAGGCGAGGCGCGCAGCGCCTTGAACGACCTCGTCGCGAAAGCTCCCGGCGACGCCGAACTCTATCGCATGCGCGCCCTCGCCGACCAGGCGCAATTGGATTTCTCGAGCGAGGAGGCGGACTGGCAGAGGTACGCTCAGCTCGCCCCAGACAAGGTGGACGCCCAATTACAGCTTGCCGACTTCTATCATCGGCGCCTGCGCCCCCTCGACGAAATCAAGGCGCTGGCCGTCGCCGCGCAAGCGCCGCCGTCGCCCGCGGACAGATTGCGGCCTTCCAATCAGCAGCGATCCTGGCAATCGTTCGAACGCATATTCGACGTCATTCGCCTCCAGGCGTTGCCGGAGGCACTGGCTCTCGAGCAATACAACGCCTGGCTGGCGCGATATCCCAGAGAGCGGGCCGTGTATTCTCGCTTCTTTGATTTTCTCACTGCCCGGAACGGCGGAGTCGAGGAAGCGGGAAGATATGGGGCCGAAAGCCGGCCTCACTCCTCGACTTCCCCACTCGCGACTCCTCGACTTTTCGCGGAGGCGGAGCGGCTTATTCGCCGCTACGAGAAGGCGTTTCCGCGCGAGCGGGTGTTTCCTATCGAAGCCCGCGCCACTTTGGCTTACAAGCGCGGCTCGACCGACGAGGCGCTGGCGCTTTACGACCGCAGCTTCCAGCCGCTTTGGCAGCCCGCTCTCATCGGGAACTACTTCGATCTGCTGAAGGAAACTCACCGTTTGCGCGAATTCCTCGGCCGCGCCCGCGCCGCCGCCAGCGCCGATCCCAGTGACGTTGCGGCAGCGGCGCGACTCTTCCATTACTACCAGCAGCAAGGTAATTCGGGTGAGGCGCTTCGCGCGCTCGTAGATTATCGCGCGCGTATGGAGCAAACCAACGCGGTCTGGAAAGGCGACCAACTCTGGACGCTGGCTCGTCTGTTGGAGAGCGTTCAGGCTCACAACGAAGCCGCCCGCGCCTATTACGCACTCTACAGCCTGCCCGGCGTCGAGCCGGCGCTTCAGGAAAATGCCCTGGCGGGAATCGCCAATCTTCTGCTGACGGCGCCCGAGCAGCCAATCGCATTCGGCAGCAACTCAATTTCCTTCCTTCGCGACATCGGGACGCTGGATTCCTACCCGGGCGTTTTCAACGGGATTCTTTCCTTGCTGCTCAACTCCCAGTCGCCAGCCCGCGAATACTCGCAGGCCGAAGGGAGTGCCGTGGCGTACTTTCATCGCGCGCGCGCCGCCGAACTCGTCGCGCTCTTCGACGAGCGTTTCCCAAGATCGAGTGCGCGCAGCGGACTGCACGCGACGCTGCTGGACGCTTACGCGGTTTATGGCATGGATGACGCTATCCTGCGCGCGGGCCGCCAGTTTCTCACTACTTTTCCCCGGGCGCCGCAGCGCGTCCGCGTGTCCATGTTGATGGCGGATTCCTACGCGCGCAAGGATAGGGTGAAGGAAGAACTTGCGCTCTATGACGAGCTTCTCCATGAACTGGCCGCGCGCGCTGATCACGTGCCGCTCGGCGAGGGCACTGGGGCGGGCTCCGCGAGGGCGGAACAGCCCGAGTCCGGCGAGCAGCCCGAGGGCGAAGAGGCTGCGCCAGGAGAAGCAACTGGAGCCGTAAGTGTATCTCCCGTTCCTGGGGGAGGCGGCCTTTTCCCCGCTGAACGACGCCCCGGGCGCCGTCCCCGCAGGATCTTCTCTCCGCGCGGCGTTCGAGCGGAGCAGGCTCAAGCGCAGCCATCGGGCAACGCGCGTTCTCCGCAATATTCCCAAGTTCTCGAACGTTACATCTCGCGCCTTGTCGCGTTGGACAGGCCACTCGAGGTGCTGGAGCTTTTCCGCCGCGAGATGGATTACAACCCCAACGACCCCGGTCTCTACGAGCGGCTGGCGACTTTCCTCGAGCAGAACCAGATGGACGATCGTATCGAGGACGTTTACGAGAAAGCTATTCGGCAGTTTCCCGATCGTTCCTGGTCTCAAAAATTGGCGCGGTGGTATTTGCGCCGCCGCGAACAGCAGCAATTCGAGCGGCTTTCACGGCGAGTCATTGAAACCTTTTCAGGGACTGAGCTCGAGGAATACTTTCGATCTGTGGTCTCGAGCGGTCCCGTCGTGCCTCAGATGTATGTCCAGTTGAACCTCTACGCGCGGCAGCGGTTTCCGCACAATCTCACCTTTGTGCGTAACTTGCTGGAGGCGTACCGCTTGAGCGCGACCTACAACCGGCAGGCCTGGGACGCGCTGATCCGGCAGTATTGGTATTACGACGACAATATGCGCGCGGTGTTCTTTGCCTACCTCGCGAGCGGCGGCCAGCTCGAGTCGGAGCTCGAAACCGTGCGCGCCACCGTTGCCTGTAAGGGCTCATCGCCGTGCGCTCCAACAGCTAGAGCTGCCGAACCCGATGCACGGCAATGGAACGAGCTTGCGCAGGCCAACCCCGCCGCCGCGCAGTTCGTCGCTGAGGCGGAGATTTGGCGCTCCCACTTCGAAGCGGCTGTGCCGGTGAGCCAAGCCATCGCGGACGCTTATCCGGATGACTCCGAAGTGGGCGAGCGCGCCTCCTCGCTCTTCCGCTCGCTCGCCCCGTTCAATCCTCAATACACGCAGGCGGCCGTAACTATTGAAGAAACCCTCGCGAAAGCCAGTCCGGGCGAGCGCGACCTCCCCACGCGCATTGGCGACATCTACGCCGACCGCGAAATGTTCGCCAAGGCGCGTCCCTACTGGAATCGGGTTCCGAGCCTCGAGCCCGGCAACCCCGACGCTTTCCTCGAATCAGCGACGGTATTCTGGGACTACTTTCTGTTCGCCGATGCGTTGCGCGTGATCAACGAGGCGCGCCAGAAATTCTCGAATCCCGCGCTTTTCGCTTACCAGGCAGGAGCCGTTTATGAAGGCCGGCGGGAATATGGGCGCGCGGTCGGCGAATACCTGAAGGGGACGCTGGGTTCGTCCGCCGACGCGGCCTCGCGGGAGCGGTTGCTACGTCTGTTCAAGCGGGCGGGTTTGCGAAGCACCATCGACAAGGCCAGCGCGCAGGCGGCAAGCGGCGGCAACCCGGACTGGAACGCCGTCTCCCTGCGCATTGACGTGCTGGGGGCGCTCAACCAACGCGCGGAGCTCGAGAACCTTCTCACGCGTCTGGCGCAAGGCACTTCATCGCTCGAACTTCTCGGGCAACTGCAGCCGGTGGCGGAACGCTACGGTTTCGACAACCTTCGCACCCTCCTGCTGCAGCGCCAGATCGCGCTTCTGGCCGACCCGGTGGAAAAGCTCCAGTTGCGCTTGCAACTGGCGCGTTTTTACGAGTCGAAAAATCAAGTCGAGCAGGCCCGCGCCTTGATGGAGAGCGTGTATAGCGAAAACCCGCTGCTGCTGGGCGTGGTCCGCTCGACCGTTGATTTCTACTGGCGTAACAAGATGTGGGACGCCGCCATCGAGACGCTTCTCAAGGCGGCCAAATCCGCCTATCCCGAACTCGGCCGGCAGTTGAACTTTGAGGCGGCGGGCAAAGCGGCGGAAGCCAAAGAATACGCGCGCGCCCGTGAAGTGCTCAGCACGCTGCTCCAAGATCAGCCCTACAACGCCGAGTATCTGGCGGCGATGGCGGACACTTACGCGCGCCAGGGCGACGACAAATCCCTGCGCGATTTTTACCTCGCTAAGATCCAGGCGTGCCGCGACGCCGACCTGCCCGCCGATCAGAAGACGGAGCGCATCGCGGCCCTTCGCCGGGGCCTGATACCGGCGCTGGCGCGGCTGAAGGATTTTGCCGGAGGCGTTGATCAGTACATCGAGATCATCAACAAATATCCGGAGGACGAAGGGTTGGCGCAAGAAGCCGCGGCTTTCGCGGACCGTAACGGCCGGCGCAAGCAACTGCTGGATTATTACACCAAGGCCGCCGGCGACTCGCCCAAAGACTTTCGCTGGCCCATGGTTCTGGCGCGAGTCGAGACGTACTTCGAGGATTATTCCGCGGCCATCGCCTCCTATGCTCGAGCGCGCACTATTCGGCCCGACCGCACAGACTTGCTGGCGGCGCAGGCCGGCCTCGAGGAACGCTTGATGCAATTCGGCGATGCCGAGAAGAGCTACTCTCGCCTTTACGAGCTGACCTACCAGAACCCGGAGTGGATGGAGAAGGTGGCGGAGTTGGAGGCACGCCAGGGCCACAGTGACGCGGCCGTCGCGGCTCTGACCAAAGCCTTGGTGGAGGGTCGGCCTGAGCGGCCGGAACTTTACTTTAATGTCGCAGAGCGGCTGGCGGGCTGGAATATGCTCACACCGGCGCGGCAATTTGCGGAGCGCGGCATGGCGCTCGCCGGTGTCGCTGCGGTTCGCGAGGCACAACCCGGCGCGCTCTCTTACGTTTCCATCCTCACCCGGCTGCGCGATTACAGCACCGCCTACGCGCGCCTCCGCGAGGCATCGAGCGCCATACGGGCGCAGAAGATCGAACCCAACTTGACTCCGTTCCTCTCCGCCATGGGCAGCGCGGCGCAAGAATACTTCACGCCTGAGGAAAAGAACGCCTTCTCCGAATTCCTTTTGAAACAGAAGGAAGGAATGGAGGCGAGCGAGTTCAACCAGACGCTCATCCCCTTGGCGCAGTACGCGGGCCTGACCGACCTCGAGGCTCGCTGGCGCCACATGGTGATGATGGCCGGCCCAGACTCACCCGAGGCCCAACCCATGGCAGTGCGGCTGGGTCAGTTGCAAGAGCAGCGTATGCGCTTCAACGAATACGGAGAGCAGCTCGAAGCTTACTGGAGAGTTTTCCCCGCGAGACCTGGCAGGGACAACATCCTCCCCATGGCGGCAGCGAGTTACCGTTCGGCCGGAAATCGCGCCGCGGAATTACGCGTGCTCGAGCAGGTATTCAATGGGCAGAGAACCTACGGCGAACCTCTCCAGCGCTATCTCGAACTGCTGTCCACGAGTTCGCCGGATCAACTCGTCACCATTTCGGGAGGGCCGCACGCAGATCAAGTGCGAGACGCGGCGGCCAGCACCGCGCTCGAGACTGGAAACGTGCAGCTAGCCCTCCAGGCTATTGCGGCGCGCGGGCGCGACCTGCCGCCGGTCTGGGCGCGCGCCTACACAGGCCTCGCGGGTCTCTATTACTCCGATGCCTCGGCCAATGTCAACTCCGCTTTCCAGCAGGCGCTCGACACGCGCACCATCGGCGCGCGCCTGGCACAGCCTCCCAACCGCGACGACATCCTGGCGGGGAACGTCTGGTTTTATTACGGCGGCCGATACGGAGAGTATCTTGCCGCCACCCACTTGGGTAATCCTGAGGATTACTTGCCTGCCACACTCGAGGGGACTCCGGCGAATTCGGACGCCTACTCTGCGCTGGGCGATTATTACCGCGACGCTGGCCAACTCGACGCCGCGCTGGATGATTTCGAGCGCGTGCTGGAACTGAATTCTCACCGAGGCGATGCCCGCGACCGCAGAGCGCAGATTCTTTGGCAGCAGGGCAAGCGGGAAGAGGCAGTGAAGGAATGGCGGTTGGCGCTCGAGGCCTTCCAGGCGCAGGAGGACGGCCGCCAGGCGCCGCCCTCCTTTTGGACGGACCTTGGCGCCACGCTCCAGCGCATCGGCGAGGCGGCGCGGAATTCCGGTTCTGACGCCGGCAGCTTGTTCCCACCACTGCATGAGGCCGCCGATCATGTGGTGCGCAGCTACATTCGTCGTAACGGAAGTTACCGCGCCGCGCCTATCCTCGAGGGCGCGTTCGCCGCGGAGGGGGACGCGGCCAAGGGGGTCGATTGGCTCGTCGACCTTTCCCGCGCCGCCCAGTCGCCTATCGAATTCCTCTCCGAACTGGTCGCTGCCCGGTGGATACCGAGCGGCCAGAAGGAGCCTCTCTATCAGAAGATTCTTGCTCTGGCCCAAGAGCAAGCTGACAAGACGTTCGGCACGGACCATTCCGCCGCCGTCGAAAATCTGCACCGATGGCAGCTTCAGTGGATCGATTATCTGCTGGACAACCAGCGCCTGGCGGACGCCCAAATCGCTTTCAATAGTCTTGCCGAGGATTCTCGTGACCCGCGGCAGCCTGAGATCGCGACCATCATGGTTCGCATCGCGGCGCAGTCCAACAAAATTGATGAACTCCTCCAGCAGTTTGAGCAAACCCCTGAGAAGGCTCCCTCGCTGGACGTGCTGCGCAACGCCGCGCTCGGGCTGGAAGAAGCAGCACCATCTGCGAGGCCCGCGCACCTCGAGGCACGCCGCCTCCTCGAGTACGTTTATACGCGCCAGATTGAAGAACACGATTTCGCACCTGCGAACTTTTTGGGCCTCGCCGAAATTCGACTGCAACAGGGCAAACTTTCGCAGGCCATGGCGCTCCTCGATCGCATGAATCGCGCGGCGGGCGAGCCTTTTGAAAACCTCGCCTCTGCCGGCGACTTGCTTGTGCAGATGGGACACCCCGCAGAAGCGGCGAGAATTTATGGCCTGCGCGTGAAGGCGGTTCCCTGGGACACCGAGAGCAGCTTGAAACTGGCGCAGGCGGAAGCCGCTGCGAATGCGCAGCGGACCGATGCCGTTCGATTATTCGCAAGATTCACTGCCTCTCCCGAGGTTGATTATGCCAGGCGCGCAACGGCCGCCGAAGCGCTTGGGATCCTCAGAGCAAATGTGCCAAGGCCGGGCAGCGCTGAACTCGAATGGTTGATTCGAGGCGGGCCGATTGGCGGCGCAGAGTCAGTGGGCTTTTTCTATGCTCGCCTGAAAGCCGCACGCGACAGCACCGATCCGGCAACTAAGATCCGTCTCCTCCTCGACGCGATCGCGGTTCGGCCCGAAGAATTCACACAAGCGATGGCGGCCTCTCCACCCGGCGCCACTTCCGAAGGCGTATCGCCGCGCATCCCGCTCGCGCAGGCGGCGGCCACGAGTAACCGGAACGAGCTTGCGGTGTCCGCTATTACACCCTTGCTGGATCCGAGTATCACCGCCGGGTCGCTTCCCCAATGGCGGCCGGGTGGCGAGGGCCGCCGGTCTCTGCGGCCTGTCCGAGCGAGCGCCAGCGAAGAGACTGAGCAGCCCGAGTTTCCGGAGGACTTGGGGAAGTTGTTTCTGTCGGGTCAGAACCTGAGCGACAGCCAAAAAGCGCCGATCGCGGCCGACCTGGCGGTTGCCTTCGCCAAGCTCGACCGGCTCGCGGAATCGGCCTGCCTCTGGAAAGTGGCTTCGATGCTCGCCACGGACCAAGCGCTTCAGTCTCGGGCGGCCGAAGAACTGGCAGGTGTTTTGGCACATCTTAAACTCGAACAGGCTGACCGGGAGCGGCGGCCAGTGATCTCGAACCATCTCGAGCAGAACGGGGTGGTCAGACCTCGCCTGTTCAGACGAGGCGAGCCATCCATTGGTGGAGGTGCAGCGCAATGAGGAGAATCTCACTTTTAGCTCTCTGCTTGTTGAGCGCTTCCCTGGCTACGGCCCCGCGCGGCCAAACGCCCATGCCTTCTTCCTCCAGCCTCGCCGCCTTCATGCCGGGCGGCCCGCTGCTGTTTGTCGCCTCACCGGATTTCTCTAAGCTGATTCACGACTGGAATGGATCGAAAGAAAAACAGGCGTGGCTGGGGAGCGAGAACTACCAGGTCTTCTCCCGCTCGCGTCTCTTTCTGCGTCTTCAGGAAGCGCAGCGGCAATTCGCGGTGGCCGCAGGCGCGCCGCCGGACATGCCCTTGCTGGATTCGCTGGCGGGCGGCGAATCAGCGCTGGCGATCTACGATATCGGCAACCTGGAGTTTCTCTACATCACTCGCATGCCGTCCGCCCGAGCCGTACAAAACGTTCTCTGGAGCAACCGGGAGAAGTTCGAGCCGCGCAAGGCGGCGGATATTCCTTACTATGTTCGCACGGAGTCGGAGAAGAACCGCCTGGTTGCCTTCGCCACTTCGGGCGACTTCCTGCTGCTGGCTACGCGCGAAGACCTGATGGCTGCAGCTCTCAGCCGGTTGGCCGGCAAATCGCAGGTCGGACTCCAGGACGAGAACTGGTACAAGAGCGCGGTGGCGGCGGCAGGCCCGGCCGGCGATCTCCGCATGGTGTTGAACCTGCCGACGCTGGTAAAGGCGCCGCACTTCCGCAGCTACTGGATCGAGCGCAACGTCTCAGCTCTGAAGCAGTACACCGCCGAGGTCGCGGATATCCATCGCTCCCCCGCGGAGATTCGCGAGGACCGCGTCCTCCTCAAGGCTAACCCGGTGGGCGAAGCGGAGCCTGCCGCCGGCAGCGGCGCAGCCATGGCCGAACTGCTGGGCATGATCCCGCCGCGGCAGGGCGTTTACCTTGAATGGCGAGAACCCTCTGCCGACAAGGTGCTCGACTTGCTGCAGCAGAACATACTGACGCCCCACGCCGGGCCGGGCGTGGCTCCGCAGACGGCGCCGGGAGTCGTCTCGAATCCCAGCCAGGCGGGTAGTGAGAGCGACCTCGAAACGCGCATTGACGTCGCCCCACTTCAGGAAACCGGCGGAGCCCTGGACCTCGGCGCCCTCCAGAAGCTTTTGAATGCGGCGCCGCTCCAGGCGGTTCTTGAGATTCACTCGCTCTACCAGTCCGGGAATCCAGACTTCCTCGAGCCGCACTGCGCGGTGCTCATTCGGGGCTCGGCCGCCTGGGATTCGCAGGCCGCGCGCGACGCCTTTCGAGCGGCAATTCGAGAACTCTGGACCAGCTCAGAAATCGGAGTGAATTGGGTTGAGAAGCACGACGGGGACACTGCCTATTATCAATTCAGTGGATTGGCTCCACTCGCCATCGCGGCGAAGGGGCCCGTACTTGTGGTCGCAAATTCTGCCGGCATGCTGAAGTCGCTGCTCGGCCAGGCGCTGCGCGGCCCCGCGGCAGATTCTCCCAGCCTCGAGGCCGGTCACAACCTGATCTACGCTGCCGGCTTTCGGCATGCCGCCGAGCGCGAAACCATCGTGCAGATGATGCGGTTGATTGAAATGCCGACACCACGAGCCGAAGTCGGTTTGGCGGACGAGCAAGGCCGGGAGCCCGCGTTTATCTCCGGGAACCTCGCCAGCCTTAGCCAGTCGCTCGAAAGCATCGAGTCGGAATCGCTGGTCGTCGAGGACCGCGGGCCGCTGTTGGTGCAGATTGCCACTTATCGGCTGGCGAAAAAGTAGATGGTATGTTTTCGCCTCGCATTCTAGCGGCGGTCTCTGACCGCCGCCACAATAAACGCACAGTTCCCAGGCCGCATCTGAAGTTCACGCTTCCCTTCAAGTGCAAATTGTGGGACTATAGTTTTATAACGCCTTGAAAACTAGGTTCGGCGCTTCAATGCCGAAGGGGCGATGGGGAACTGATCCTTGGGCTTCGTCAACAGCCTGACCACTAAAGAAGTCTTCGACTTGGTACGCGCTGACCTCCAGAAGGTGGAGGAAGACTTTTGCCAGCAGAGCATCTCGAGCGTTCAGCCCATCACCGAGATCGGCCAATACCTGCAAGGCAGTGGCGGCAAACGGTTGCGGCCCGCGCTGCTGCTTCTTTCCTCCAAATTATGTGGATTTGAGGGCCGCGCGGCGATTCGCCTGGGAACGGTGGTGGAACTGATCCACACCGCCACGCTGGTGCATGACGATGTGATCGACCAGGCCGAAACTCGCCGGGGCCGGCCTTCCACCAATTCCCGTTGGGGTAATCATTTGAGCGTCCTGGCCGGGGATTGGCTTTACATGCAGGCCTTCAACATTGCTCTGGGTGAGCGCAATTTCAAAATCCTCGATCTCTTGATCGCGCTGACGCAAGCCATGGTCGAGGGCGAACTGCTCCAATTGACCTGGCAACGGCGGGCCGATGTCCCGGAAGACGTCTATTTCGAGCTGACTTATCGTAAGACCGCTTACTTGTTTTCCGTTTGCCTGCGTCTGGGTGCGGTGCTGGGAGGAAGCAGCGAGGAAGTCGAGAGCCAGTTGGGGATTTACGGCCACAACCTGGGCTTGTCGTTCCAACTCATCGACGATGTGCTGGATTTCACTTCCTCCGAGAAGATTCTGGGGAAGCCCACGGGAAATGATCTGCGTGAAGGCAAGGTCACGCTGCCGCTGATCTACCTTTTACAACGCTGCACGGCCAGCGAAGCTCAGAAAGTCCGCTCCGCGCTCGAGGAAGGCGGCTTCAATTCTTTGCGGTTCAGTGAAATCCTGGACCTCATTGACAGGTACAATACCTTGCAGGCCACGCGGGAGAAAGCTCAGGAGTTTGCTCAGAGCGCCAGGCGCTGTCTGGAATCGTTTCCCGACACGCCCTATAAGGACGCGCTGCGCTCCTTGCCTGATTTTATGTTGGATCGCGAGTTCTGAGAGCGGTTCCTTACCGGTCGGGCCTACCCGCAGTCCGTCGACAAGCGGGTGAACGACGCTCGGACGCGTGGCCATGGGCCGTCACACCGGCCCTCGCTGCACCTTCGCGGTGTAGGGGTAGGGCTTGTCCTGCCCGCAAGCCAGGGGCAACGGCCGGCAAGAAGGGGAATGCAAGCCGCTCCCCTACATTGCCTGCCGTTATCGACGGATTAGCGTAGCGGCCTGCAAATCGCGATTGGGTTTGACTGCCAATTGGGTTATAATACGTTGGAATTGTCGCGCCGCCCACTTTGGCTGGGCGGGCGAGGAGGATATGCCATGGAAGGTTTGTTTCAGCCAATGCACCTGGTTTTCATCCTGGTCATTGTATTGATCTTGTTCGGACCAGGAAAACTGCCGGAACTCGGAAAGGGCTTGGGAAAGGGAATTCGGGAGTTTAAGGATGCCCTCAAAGGCGGCTTAGACGGCAGCGCAGAGAAGAAAGACGAAAAGAAGGAGGAAGTGAAGAAAGTCTAGACCACCCTCCACGTTGCCGCTCTTCCTATAATCCTTCTTGGCCCTTGTTCCTGGTTGTCCAACGGCAGAATTAGCAAAAGCGGGAATCCCCAAGAGTGGTACGTTTTCTCAATCCTCGGTAGCTCAATGGTAGAGCGTTCGGCTGTTAACCGAAGGGTTCCAGGTTCGAGTCCTGGCCGAGGAGCCAGTTCTTTTCAAAGACTTAGAAACACCACGAGACCCCTTCCGAACCTGATTTTTGGTACCCCGTAGGGACTTTTGCTGGGATACCCCTTCGACTGCTGGAGCAGTCACGGGCACCGGCGATGAATCCCGCACAGGTTCAGCGTCCACTGCCTTGCGGCTGATCGTTTGCTGTCCCTTTCGCCACACGGCTTCGAGAGCCTCACGCTTGGCCTCCATTCGAATGTGGCTGCGATTGTCAGATCGATATCTTGGGTTGCCCTCGCGTGGCGGATCCGAAGTTCCATTGCATATCCGCCCTTCAGAAACCAGGGGTACCGGTCCTTGGGCTCTGCGCTGAACAATCGCGCAAGAAACCGGTCACAGGCGACCCTTCGTCTGAGGCGCTGAATATCCGTACCCTGACTTCGCGCGATGTCTGTCAGCCTTGTCTCAAGCGCGGTTCGC
>Ga0187782_10002180_pt1 | contig 14379 bp, 12 predicted proteins | sample 0715_SJ02_MP15_2_FD_132454 | JGI IMG/M metagenome (GOLD analysis project Ga0187782, IMG submission 132454) | Tropical peat soil microbial communities from peatlands in Department of Meta, Colombia - 0715_SJ02_MP15_20_MG | ecosystem: Environmental > Terrestrial > Soil > Wetlands > Peat | place...
ACTCGAAGGAGATAAGAAACCATTTCCTTTCCTGAGCACAGAGTTTACCAATGAAGACGGTCAGTTCTCCGCCGACGCACGCTTTGTGGCCTATACATCTGACGAATCCGGTCGCAATGAGATTTACGTCCGGACATTCTCGTCCGAGTCTACAGTGGCAACCCCCGGTGCGGGCGGCAAGTGGTTGGTTTCCACCAACGGCGGGAGCCAACCGCGGTGGCGCGGGGACGGTAGGGAACTGTACTACATTGCGCCCGACGCGAAGCTGATGGCCGTAGAGACTACAACGAGCCCCGCATTCCGGACGGGAACGCCCAGCGCTTTGTTCCAGGCCCCATCGCCGAATGCAGCGCTCCCGTCGTTCTTGGTCCCGTGGGACCCGGTGTCAGATGGCAAACGCTTTCTGTTTCAGGCGCCGGCGGCGCACGCTGCAGAGCCGTTCACCGTGATTCTTAACTGGCAGGTGGGATTGAAGAAATGACAATTGCGTCGGGCACAAAACTCGGTCCCTATGAAATCACTGGCGCTATTGGTGCGGGCGGGATGGGCGAGGTTTACCGCGCCCGCGATCCCAAGCTAGGCCGCGATGTAGCCATCAAGGTTCTTTCGGAAGCGTTCGCTCGCGACGCCGAGCGTATGGCGCGTTTCCAGCGTGAAGCGAAAGTTCTTGCTTCGCTCAATCATCCGAACATAGCCACAATTCATGGACTAGAAGACTCCGGCGACAGTCACGCGCTGGTCATGGAGCTGGTCGACGGCCCGACTCTTGCTGACCGAATCAAGGCTGGACCGATTCCCATCGATGAGGCCCTGCGAATTGCCCGGCAGATCGCTGACGCACTCGAATACGCCCACGAGCGCGGAATCATCCACCGCGATTTGAAACCGGCCAACGTGAAGGTGACGAACGAAGATGCCGTGAAGGTACTCGACTTCGGTTTGGCCAAGGCTCTCGAAGGTGATCCGTCCTCAATCGACATTTCCACGTCCCCGACTATCAGTCGCATGGCTACGATGCAGGGAGTCTTGCTGGGCACGGCAGCATACATGTCACCTGAGCAAGCGAAGGCCAAGTCCGTGGATCGTCGTGCAGACATCTGGGCATTCGGGTGCGTTCTCTACGAAATGCTGACGGGCAAACAGGCCTTCACGGGCGAGACCGTGACCGAATCGCTCGCTGCCGTGATCATGAAGGACCTGGATTGGTCGCAGCTTCCATCAGCGACACCAATGCGAGTTCGTGTGCTCTTGCAACGGTGTTTGCAAAAAGACCCAAAGCAGCGGCTACGAGATATTGGCGACGCCCGTATCTCGCTTGACGAAGTTCTTTCAGGCACCCCAGAAGCCGCGCCGGCACCAACTTCTGTTGCCGTTGCGCCTATCTCACAGCCACTCTGGCGCCGTGCCCTGCCGTGGGCCATCGGACTCCTTGCGGTTGCCGCTACTGGTATAGCGGTTTGGAATCTAAAGCCAGGGCCCGTGAAACCGGTCATGCGCTTCACGATCACGCTTCCGTCGGGCCAGCAGCTAGCGGTACTGAACAGGCCCGCGTTGGCCCTTTCGCCTGATGGAAGCGAGCTCGCCTATGTCGCTACGAGCCAGGCTGGAGGCGCGCCGCAGATTTATTTGCGAGTGATGGATAGCGCGGAAATCAAGCCGATTCCCGGAACCGAACGTGCGACCCACCTCTTCTTTTCGCCTAATGGACAATGGCTCGGCTTTTTCGCCGACGGAAAGCTGAAGAAGATTCCCGTAGGCGGAGGGGTTGCGCAAGCCTTGGCCGACGGTCCACTCCCTGCGGGGGCCAATTGGAGCAGTCGGGGAATGATTGCCTTCACACCCACGTTCGGACCTATTCAGGAGGTATCGGATTCAGGAGGCACTGCGGCGGCACTGACTCATCTCGAGAAGGGAGAGATCATTCATGAGTGGCCTGAGTTCTTACCTGGCAGTAAGGCGGTTGTTTTTTGCGCCGGATCGACCATTGCGGTGCAACCAGTGGGAGAGGGCGAACGGCGAAACCTGATCCAAGGGCAAGAAGGAACCATGCCCCGGTACCTACCCTCCGGCCACCTGATTTATGCGCAAGGGAGCACTCTGATGGCCGTGCCGTTCGATCCGCAGCGCCTGGAACTGAGGGGCGCGCCAGTATCTGTCGTGCAGAACGTCCTACAAACGCTCAACGCGCCGAGAGCCGCTCAGTACAGCGTTTCTGCTACAGGGTCGCTGGTCTACATCTCGGGGAGTGCCCAAGCGCTAGAAAGCAGGCTGGTGTGGGTCAGTCGGAGCGGGATAGAGCAGCCTCTGGCCGCTCCGGCCAAGGATTATGGGTTTCCGCGCCTTTCGCCCGATGGCCATCGCGTGGCCCTTGTCAATGGAGGTCAAGTTTGGCTCTACGACCCTGCCCGAGACACGCTCACCCGCCTCACATTTGAGGGAAGCTCTAACTTGTACCCAACTTGGACGCCGGACGGGAAACGGATCGCATTCGTGTCAGATAAGGGAGGCCCGCTAAACATCTACTGGCAGATGGCGGATGGCAGCGGCGGTTTGGAACGACTGACCACCAGCCAGAACATCCAGGTTCCGTTGTCCTGGTCCCCGAATGGGGAACGGCTTGCCTTCATTGAAGTCTCGCCCACGACGGCAGCTGACATCTGGGTGTTGCAACTCAACGACCGCAAGGCGCAGCCCTTCTTGCAGACGCCAGCGTACGAGGGCACACCACAGTTTTCTCCTGACGGGCACTGGCTCGCCTATACCTCAGACGAATCGGGCCGCCGAGAGATTTACGTGCAGCCCTATCCTGGTCCAGGGGGCAAGTGGCAGATTTCGACGGACGGCGGCAACGAGCCGGTATGGAACCGCAGTGGGAGGGAGCTGTTCTATCGCAACGCAGACAAGATGATGGCGGTGGACATAACGACGCAGCCAAGCTTCTCGGCAAGCAAACCGAAGATGCTGTTTGAAAAACGGTATGTGTCGCCCGGCGGTGGCACTTTCCCCAATTATGACGTCTCCCCGGACGGCCAGCGGTTCCTGATGCTGAAACCAGTCCAACAGGAGCAGGCGGAATCCACACAGATCAACATCGTGCTCAACTGGACCGAGGAGTTGAAGCGCCTCGTGCCGACCGGGACACAGTGATGAGCATTGTGTCGGGAACAAAACTCGGGCCGTACGAAATCGTCTCGCAGATTGGTGCGGGCGGGATGGGCGAAGTTTACCGTGCCCGTGATCCCAAGCTAGGCCGCGACGTAGCCATCAAAGTTCTCCCTGAAGCCTTCGCCCGTGACGCCGAACGCATGGCGCGGTTCCAACGAGAGGCCAAGGTTCTCGCGTCTCTCGATCATCCCAACATTGCTTCCATCTACGGACTAGAAGATTCAGGCGGCACGCGTGCGTTGGTGATGCAGTTGGTGGAAGGTCCGACACTAGCCGATCGCATCAAAGCGGGGCCGATTCCAGTCGATGAGGCTGTGCGTATCGCTCGGCAAATCGCGGATGCATTGGAATACGCACATGAGCGGGGAATCATTCACCGTGACCTGAAACCCGCCAACATAAAGGTGGCCGCTGACGACACTGTCAAAGTGCTCGACTTCGGTCTGGCCAAGGCTCTGGAAGGCGACCCCGCCTCCATCGACATTTCTACTTCACCGACCATCAGCCGAATGGCGACGATGCAGGGAGTTCTGCTCGGCACAGCAGCCTACATGTCGCCCGAGCAAGCGAAGGCTAAATCAGTAGACCGGCGAGCAGATATATGGGCGTTCGGGTGCGTGCTCTATGAAATGTTGACGGGGAAGCAGGCTTTCACTGGCGAGACGGTAACGGACACGCTGGCGTCTGTCATCAAGGAAGAACCAGACTGGAAGGTACTTCCTTCAACGACGCCCATGCGGGTTCGCGTTCTGTTGCAGCGATGTTTGCAGAAGGATCCGAAACAGCGGTTGAGGGACATTGGCGATGCTCGCATCTCGCTCGACGAAGTTCTCTCGGGTACTCCAGAGCCGACTTTGACCGCTCCAACTTTCGTTCCGGCCAAACGACGTTGGCTGTGGGCCGCTATAGCGACGATGTGCCTGCTCATTGCGATTGCGGGCTGGCTGGCTGGTTTCTATTTGCGTCCCAAGCCCACGGCCGAACCGATCCAACGCTTCGAGATCTCGGCGCCCGACCCAAGCGTAAGTTTGTGCACACTGTCGCCGGATGGAACGCGTCTGCTGTTTTACAGCAATGTGTCACCTGCCCGTTTTTGGCTGCGCCGGATGGATTCGCTCGAAGCGCATCCTCTTGAAGGGACGGAAGGCGCAGTTGGGTTTCCCTTCTGGTCGCCCGACAGCCGCTTTATCACATTTGGTACACAGGACGGCAAGCTCAAGAAGATTGACGTCGAGGGTGGTCCAGCCCAGATCTTATGTGATTCAGGTATTCCGGTCGTGTTCGGATTCTGGACGCCGGATGGCAAGATTGTTTTCGGAGATCCAAGCCGCCCGCCTGGTCTGTGGGAGGTTCCCTCGGCGGGTGGGGTGTCTTCGCCTCTCCCAGGCTTTGAGCACCCCCGCAATCAGCGTCCTGTTGCTCCCATGCTTTTGCCAGATGGGAGGCATTTTCTCTATACGCTTCTCAGTAATGCGACGTCGGGTGATGTCTACCTCGGGTCGCTGGATCGCAACGCGGGGCAGCAAAGTTCCAAAAAACTGCCGCTAACTGCCTCCCCTCCTACTTACGCCCCTTCGCCAGACGATCCCACCCTCGGATACCTGCTTTTCAGGAGCGCAGCGGCACCACGATCGATCCTAGCCACGCTGATGGCTCAGCCTTTCGATCCCCGGAAGTTGGAGTTGGTGGGCGAACCGATTCGGATCGCTGAGCAGGTTTCAGCAGCGAACTTTTGGGCTTCACGCACCGGTACCCTAGTCTACGTTTCCAACACACCCGCGAGCAATGTTGACCAACTCACCTTATTCGACCGACAGGGAAAGACTGTCGGAACGGTTGGGGAAGCCGGAAAGTACGACAGTGTAGCGTTCTCGCCGGATGGGAAGCGCGTGGTCGCGGCTCTCATAAACCCGCACTCCCTCGGCGAGAACCTTTGGATGATGGATCTCACGCGTGGCATCAGCATGCGGTTCACGTTTGACTCTGGGTGGGACGTCTATCCCGTCTGGTCGGCTGATGGAAATCGCATCGCATTCGGCTCCAATCGAGGTGGACGCGTCGATCTATATCAGAAACTTTCAAATGGAGGCAGTAACGACGAGTTGCTATTCAAAAATGACCAAGAAACAGGGGAGTATCCTCTCAGTTGGTCTAGCGACGGACGCTTTCTGCTATTTGGCGAGAGCCCCACGGCAACCGCCTCGGTATTGCCGGTGGATACCGATGGGCACGCGGCGGGCAAGCCTTTTCTGTTCTCTCAAGAGGGAGTCGGATTCGACTTACACTTTTCTCCGGGCCCGCAGGGGCGCCCACTGTGGGTAGCGTACTCCTCGAATGAATCCGGCAGCTACGAGATCTATGTGCGGCCATTCGATCCCAACTCGCCTACAGGCACACCGTCGGGAGGAGGGAAATGGCAGGTATCAACGCAAGGCGGCATGAGCCCGCGATGGAATAGCAACGGCACGGAGCTGTTCTATGTGGCTCCTGATGGCACGGTGATGTCTGTGGAGGTAAGGGGCAACAATGGTGCGTTTCAATCCGGGGTACCCAAGGCTCTGTTCAAACCCAAAGGACTAACTTCGCAAATGGGCCCTTTTGTCTACTGGGACGCCAGCTCCGACGGCAAGAAGTTCATTTTTGCCATTCCGCAGTCCGCGAACATGGCTCCACCGACCGCCAAGTTCACAGTGGTGCTGAACTGGACCTCCCTGCTCAAGAAATGACGCCGGGCACAAAACTCGGCCCCTACGAAATCCTTTCCTCACTCGGTGCCGGAGGAATGGGCGAAGTCTATCGCGCCCATGATCCCAAACTCGGGCGCGACGTGGCTATCAAGGTCCTGCCCGAAGCGTTCGCCCGTGGCATCGCGCAGTTTGTTGTTCCAGAGTCTGAATTGCGTCTGCTTGCCAAAGGCAACGCCGCCAGCGTTTAATTCGGAAGGGCCACGAATCACCGATTCTTTTGTGATTTCCACATTTCCACAGAAGTTCACAGATGGGTCATGCTCACCAATGTGCCGCCGGAACGTCAAAAATCTTTCGGTCACGCACGCCCACGATTACTCCATTAGGCATACGCGGATTCGGAGGAAAACACAGGGCCATTGGTGAGAGATTGCGCCATGCTGATGCTTGATACGAGCCTTTGTCACACGTCTTGCGTAATCGCGGGGCGACTCAGAGTGCTGTTCATCGGCCCCAAAATCTCTAAGGAGGAGGAGCATGAAGCGAATACTCGCATTGGTTTCTGTTGTGGCTCTGTCTCTGGTCGCCTCGGGCGTGTTGTTGGCCCAAGAGAATCCGTTCTTCGGCACCTGGAAATTGAATGTAGCGAAGTCGAAATACATTGGCATGCAACCACCCAAGAGCGAAACGCGAACCGTGGTGGCGCAAGGTGACGGCGAAAAGGTCACCTACAACGGAATTGCTGCGGACGGTAGCCCGATTTCGTACAGTTTCACAAGCAACTTTGACGGCAAGGACTCACCCATTTCTGGCACACACCCACTCGGGTCAGATACCGTGGCCATCAAGCGCGTAGACCCGAACACGACCAGATCAATCTCAAAGAAGGCAGGCAAAACGATTTTCACGAGCAAAACCGTGGTGTCTAAGGACGGCAAAGTCTCAACCCAAATGACGATAGGCGTAAACGGCGACGGCGTGCCGGTAGACATGACGACGGTCTGGGACAAGCAGTAACTCGCGGACGGCTACGGACGATTAGCGAGGCTTGAACTTCAGATCGTTCATCTAATGGCCAGGTCTAACCTTCGATCTCGCTACTGTGGCATAAGAAGTATGAGCACACGGCCTTGCGCACCTCTTGGTTCAACGGAAGAACTAGCCTGCAGCGGGTTACTTTTTCCGATTCACTGACAGCCAATCATTTAGAAACGCATCCACTAATTCTTTGAAACGGCTGCGAACCGACTCAGCAGTCGAGTTTGCTTCCAAATAGTCTTTCGACCAAGTGGTCACCGTCCATACTTCCCCACTGAGAAGTAGTCGCGCACTTTGGTTCAGTTCGACTCTAATCGCGGAGGCTTTGCCGACCACGCTGACGCTTAGATACACGAAGGCACCGACGGGTGTGGATGAAACGCGCATCCCAGCACGGCGGAGTTGGAGTTCAACATCCGTCTGAATGGCCTCTTCTTCCAAACCCAAAGCCTGAGCGCTATCGCTCAGGTCCCCGATGGCCACTTGGACCGCACCAATGCCTTTCAGTGTGTTGGCATCGAGTGATTCTTGTGCGAATGCTCTGCTTCCACTGAGCGTTGAAAAAATAAACAACACGGCGAGAACGGCGGTGGCTGGGACAACCCTCATGGGTCGGAACCTCCGGTGGGCGGATTGTCTCACAGGATCCGATCAGACCAGTCCAGACTGAGCTAGAGCGCTCGGCACTTCTGGCCTCTCGGATCGATCCGCCGCCCCTTAGCCCTCAATGGTCGCCCTTATGTTTAAATATCCGAGCGATTTCGGGCGCAAACTCACCGATCCAATTGACTGCTAGGCCTATCGGGAACTGCGTAATCACCGCTTGATAGCCTTTCACTTGCCACTCGTTCCGGCCGGGCTCCCAGGTCGTGGCCGTAGCGGCTCCGGCAAAAGCACCTAGATACGTGAAGAGCTGGGGCCGCAAGTTGCTTTCGGTGCGGTCGTAGGTGACGAAATCTCGGACGATTGCGTGTCGTGTGCGCGACCAGAACCCTGTGCAGCGGCAACGGTCGTAGCGTGGCTCCCAGCCCAGCAGACCATCACCGAGCGAGATAACAGAGTTCTGGATAATGAATTCGGCCTGCCGTGTTCCGAGCCGCTTCGCAAATCCCCCGAAACCATCCCCCCATTCCGGATAACGGTCGTGTACTTGGTCGCTCAGAGCAAAGGCCGTGGTCTTTAAATAGATACCCCAGGTCGTGTACGTTTGTCGTAGGTAGAGTCTCAGACGTTCATCCCTGCTTAAAGGCTCCAGTGGAACTCCTTTCGGGACATAGGGGCCGTAAAACCAATTCACGTTGATCTGACTGTCCCTTTTCGACTTGGCATCGTCGGGCGGCTGACTTTGTGCGGAACAACGTGCGGGACAGAGGATGATGAGCAGGCTCGCAATAAACACGCGGAATCCTGCGAGCCAATCGCCCCATCTCCATCGCAACTCAGACAACGTCCGCAATCAACACCCCAGTGGACCAATCCCGAGGGGGGGCTTGAGTAGTATCGGCCACTTCGCTGTTCTGGGCAACGGTGCAATCCACCCGACTGGGAGATGAGGGGGCCAGACGCGGCTTGGGCTACCCTTTCCTAATGCAGGCGATGGTGATGTGGGGAACGCAAAAGCGGAGGGCACCATCGATGACCTGAATACGAAGCGCAGCAGCGAGCGAGGGAGACGCCTGTTGAAACAGGCGTCTAAGCTCTTCGACCACCGCAGGTGGAGTATTCATCCTTCGGACCCAGGAGGAGAAGTCCATTGGACCACTTTTCTCCGTAGCATAGGACAACTCCTCGAACGTAATACGCAGACCCGCTTCTGTGACGAACGCACGCCATTCGCTGGGGCGGTAATTGCGCACATGGGAGGGATCACGCAGCCTTTTCAAGTGATTCCACTGGCTGTCTAAAACGTCGTCGTCGGGAGAAATGCTGTCTACAATGAGGACTCGGCCGCCGCTCTTCGTCACACGTGCCATCTCCCCGATCGCCCTGCGCACATCTGCATAGTGATGCGGTGCGTGTCGCACGGTGACGATGTCGAACGACGCATCTGGAAACGGCAGGTTCTCCGCATTTCCCTGCCTCGTCGAAACGTTCGCGAGTCCGCGGGCGGCCGCATTGCGGAGGGTTTCCGCAAGCATGGGCTCGGTCATGTCGTAGGCTGTCACGCCGCGCACATGAGGCGCGAGGGCCAAGGCGGTGTGCCCGGCCCCGGTGGCAATGTCGAGGGCTAGGTCCTCCGACTTCGGGCGGGCGAGTTTGACCAAGCTGCGCAGGGCATCGGGATCGCTGTGCGTAAGGCTGGTGCTGTAAGCCGCTGCGGCTGCCCCAAACTGGGCACGGACCCGCCGGTGAATTTCGGAGCTTTGACTGTATGGCACGTTCTTGTGCTTGGGCATGTGTCCTTCCTGAGGGAACGCCCCCCGGCACGCTCTGAGAGAAGCCCTTTGGAGCCGGATCATGTACCGTGGCCCCGGGTTCGGATGATACTAAAGGAAGGCGGAATACTCTGTCATCGTGCGAAATCGCCAGAACGTTACGGAGCCCAGAGGCCTCCTCAACAAAACGCGAATACACCTTGGGACTCGGATATCGATCTGAATGCAGAAGTCCCCCCTTCGGGCGCTGGCGTTACGGATTTCTCGCGAGAAGGCTCGCAAAGCCACGGAGTTCAGTGGCGTTCAAATCGGAAACAGCGCGAAACTCAAAACCATTCCTCTTCCAAGATAGAACGTTATATCCCTGGAGGGTCTCCAGATCGACGGTTGTGCTGCTGTCGTCTTTCGCCGGCCAGACATAGAGATTGATCACATGGAGTGCCCGATGGTAGACGAGTACGGCCACGTCGCGACGCTCCAGGTAGTCGAGGCGCCCTCCCGCAAGCGGATATCCCTCCTCGGAGAAATCCCGCACGGGCGGGGCAAAATCCAGCTTGCCATCGAACCACGGTTTTACGGTGTGCTGGTCGCTTGACACCACATCCATCAAATGATCGGCCATGAGCGAGCGTACGTGACTCGCCACAATTTCCTGGCCGAACGAGCGAACCACCGGATGCATTAGTGTGAAAACAACGATGCAGGCGGCCGTTGCAAACGCGGCCCCGGCTCCGGCCCACATCCCTCGTTCGAGCCAAGGGACTCTCCGAGCTGGCGGTATGAGCTTGCGGATATTGTCTGCAAGCGGCGCAGGCGCGCGATAGTACAACTCCGAACCTCGCAGGGCCGACCGAAACTCCTTCCAGCTCTGTACTTCCAAAGAACAGCGAGGGCACGAGCCAAGGTGTGCTTCCACTTCGAGGCTGCGCTCAAAACCGAGTTCTCCATCGAGATACGCTTCCAGTAGATGCCGATCCAACGTGCAGTCCACCTCAGACCTCCTTTCTCGTGCCGGTTTCGAGCTGGTCGCGCAATTTCTGGCGTGCCCGAGACAGGCTCGACATCACCGTTCCCATGGGAACTCCCGTTACCTCCGATATCTCCTTGTACGAGAATCCTTCCATCTCACGCAGCACCAGCACCTCTCGAAAAGTCACCGGAAGCATTTCCAGTGCCTTCCTCACCCGGGCGCTCTCGTCGCGGGAAATCAGCTCCGCTTCTACGCCTCCTCCCGCCGTTTCCCCGCCGTGAACCGTCTCATCGAATGCGTCGGTCAGCGCGGACGGGTGATTCGTTCGCATCCACGAGTAGCAGGTATTGCGCACGATCCTCAAAAGCCAGGCCCGGCTGTCTCCGCCGCGGAAGCCATCGAAGAACCGGAGCGCTCGCAGACATGCTTCTTGGACCACATCGTCGGCATCGGCAGGGCTGCGGACAAGCCAGCGCGCAAGGTTGTACGCAGCGTCGAGGTGCGGAAGCACCACCTGTTCAAATCGGTCGGGCATCTTCCTGAGGCCCCTTTAGAACAAGATCCGGCCGGGGGCTTTTTTATTCCCACTCGATTTTACTCGGTTTGCCAGGGAATAAATTTTCGCGAGACCGGTCTGTATCCGTGCACGCCAATCCACCGGATTGGGCACAGGGCGCGAAAGAGGTATGAAATGCCGAGAAAAATCCTTTACGACCATAACCACGATGGGATTGACCGCCGAGGTTTTCTGGAATGCATGGCTTGGGCCGGCACGGGGGCCCTCTGTACGCTGAGCGGAGGGGCTTTGAAATCCTACGCCTTAAGCGACGTCGGCCGGCTGACCGAAGACCTTGCGAAGGCGGATTTCAGTTTCGTCCAGCTCAGCGACAGCCACATCGGGTTCAGCAAGCCCGCCAATCCCGACGTGTCCGCCACGCTTCAAGCAGCCATCGATAAAGTGAATGCATTGCCCACGCCTCCTTCGTTTGTCCTCCATACCGGCGACATTACGCAGCTGTCTAAGCCTGAAGAGTTCGATACAGCTGCGCAGCTATTGAAGGGTCTCAAAACGGATCAGATCTTCTTCGTTCCTGGCGAACACGACGTGCTGGACGGTACCGGCAAACTCTATCGTGAACGCCATGCTAGGAACCCGACGGATCAGGACTGGTACGGCTTCGACTTCAAGGGCGTGCATTTCGTAGGCCTCGTCAATGTCTTGAACCTCACCGCGGGTGGGCTTGGCAATCTCGGACCGGAACAGTTGCGATGGCTCGAGCAGGATCTCCGTAATGTTTCCAGCAGCACTCCCATTGTGGTCTTCGCGCACATTCCGCTTTGGTCGGTCTATCCGGCATGGGGCTGGGGCACCGACGACAGCGCTCAGGCGCTCTCCTACCTGCAGCGATTCGGCTCGGTGACCGTCCTGAATGGCCACATTCACCAAACCATGTTGAAGGTTGAAGGCCACATTACCTTTCACACGGCAACGTCGACGGCGTTTCCGCAGCCACCCCCCGGCATGCCGGGCGCCTCGCCCGGTCCGCTGACCGTTGCGGCCGGCCAGCTGCGCGGCTTACTCGGCATCACCCAAGTGAATATCGTCCGTGGACAACACGCTCTGGCCATCACCGATTCAACTCTCGCCGAAAACGGCTCAATGGAGGGCCACCTGTGAAGTTCACCGGCAAATGCGTGATTCTCATCCTCGCCGTGTCCCTCACCATCGCCTCGGCAGGCGGTACCGACACGCGAGCGCTTACAAGCGATCCCGCGTCTTACCTCGTCAATATCAAGGACTTTACGTTCTCTCCCCCGACTCTGGTGATATCGGTCGGCTCGAAAGTCACCTGGAAGAACCAGGACGACGAGCCCCATAGAATCGCGGAAACCAATCGCGCATTTACGTCTCCGCCGCTTGACACAGGGGAGGCGTTCGCCTATGAGTTCAAGACAGCCGGGAACTACAAGTATTTCTGCACCCTTCACCCACATATGACCGGTGAGATCATTGTCGAAAGCAAATAGCTTCGCCTTTCTGTCCTTGCAACAAAACCAGCCCGATGGCCTCGTACAAATGCCGAACGGTTGCTCCTAACCCCTTAGTTCGCTTCGACCCGCGACGAGATGAAGGGCCATCGACTTCCTGGAAGCGGAACTTGAATGCTATACTCACGCCCGAGATGTAGTTGCCTATTAGCGAAGGATTCGCATTTCCTGCTGCTTTGCTGAGGACGGCTCAGTCTGACCACGCGGTGCTCCATGGCGACGAGGTTACCCAGGCCCTAGCTCGCCGGGATACTGAGTGGGCCGACGCGGTATCCAAAGGACAGGAGTTTTCTAGATTGCGTGAGAATGAGGAGCACTACCGCGACTTGGTCGAGAACAGCCTCGATTTAATCTGCACGCATGACTTGGACGGCCTCCTGCTAAGCGTCAATCTCGCTGCGGCACGGGCACTCGGGTATGAGCCTCACGAAATCGTCGACCGAAACGTACGTGAATTTCTGAGCCCGGAGAGTCACGCGGAATTCGAGGCGTTTCTAGCGACAATGCGGGAGACACGCACTTCCGCAGGGTTCATGCGGCTGCGAACCAAAAACGGGGAAACCCGGATCTGGAGGTACACCAGTACACTCCGAACCGAGGGGGTGCCTCGACCGATTGTTCGCGGAGTGGCGCACGACCTTACGGACATTTTGCAAGCTCAAAAGGCTTTACGAAAAAGTGAGGAGCGCCTGCGCGTTGCCGCCGAAGTCGGCAGGATGTACGCCTGGGAATGGGATCCCGCTACGGACAAAGTGCTGCGATCTGCAGAATGCTTGAGCATTCTCGGTTTTGATGGAGCGAACCGGAACGGTGTCGCGAAGGATTATTTCAGTTTGGTCCATCGGGATGATCGATCCCGGCTGTGGAGCTTGGCCACGTCCCGGACACCCAAAGACTCGGACTACAGAACGGAGTACCGCAGATTTCGACCCGACGGTGCGCTGCTGTGGCTCGAGGAGAGTGGCCACGCGACGTTTGACAAAGCCGGAAAGATGGTCCGGCTCATTGGTATGACCGCCGACATCACCGAGCGCAAACTGACAGAGGAGAAACTGCGTGCGAGCGAAGAGCGCAGTCGGCGTCTGATTTATGCATCACCTGTGGCCACCATTGTGTCCTCCGGTTCCGACCATAGGAGTGAGATCGTCAATGATCAGTTCACGGCTCTGTTTGGCTATTCCATCGAAGATGTTCCTAGCGCCGCCGAATGGTGGCCGCTCGCCTATCCGGACACAGCCTACCGCGAAGAAATCAGAAGGGAATGGGAGGCCCGCGCGGCGGAAGCCATCAAAAACAGATCGGAGATTACACCCATGGAAGCGACGGTTCGCTGCAAGGACGGGTCCTTCCGCCACATCGAGTTTCACTTTGCGTCTTTGGGCGAAACGAATTTGGTGAGTTTCGTCGACCTCACCGATCGGAAACGGGCGCAGGACGAACTGGCGAAGGTCGGCGGACGACTTCTCCAAGCCCAAGAGGAGGAACGCGGCCGGATTGCAAGGGACCTTCACGACGATATCTGTCAGCAAATCTCGCTACTGGGAGCGGAGCTCGGGAAGCTCGCGGAAATGCCATTCGAGTCTCAATCTGGCTTTCACAGTCAGATCAACCAATTGCAAGAACGCACCTCACAAATCTTGAAGAATGTGGGCGCGATATCGCACGAGCTGCATTCCTCCAAGCTCGATCTGCTTGGCTTGAAAGTGGCGGTCCGAAGTATGTGTGAGGAGTTTGCCGCGTTCTATCAGGTGAAGGTGGAGTTTATAGAGGAGAACCTACCGAGCACGTTGCCCCAGGATATTTCCATCTGCCTGTTCCGGGTCGCTCAGGAGGCGTTACGTAACGGCTTGAAGCACAGCCGAGCCAACCAGTTCCGAGTGCGCCTGATGGAAGCGCTGGGCGTCATTCATCTCTCCGTTCGAGATGAAGGCGTGGGTTTTGATCCTGAAACCGCGAGGGGGAACCGCGGCCTCGGTCTTATCAGCATGAGGGAACGATTGACCCTCGTGGGAGGGACCGTAGAGATCAAATCAAAGCCGGGCGGCGGAGCCGAGATACACTGCAGCGTTCCCCTCACCACACTAGTGCCATAACC
>Ga0187782_10002181_pt1 | contig 14378 bp, 10 predicted proteins | sample 0715_SJ02_MP15_2_FD_132454 | JGI IMG/M metagenome (GOLD analysis project Ga0187782, IMG submission 132454) | Tropical peat soil microbial communities from peatlands in Department of Meta, Colombia - 0715_SJ02_MP15_20_MG | ecosystem: Environmental > Terrestrial > Soil > Wetlands > Peat | place...
AAAGCTCGCCGAGAGCGTACGGCATGCCCTTTATTTGCAGAACCTCGTCGCCGTTGACTTGGCCACACGCTCCCACGATGGCGTCGCAAGGACTAACCACGATCTCGGGCCTGTCGTCGATGGGCCTGGCGCCATCCTTCAATTCGCGCACGAAGCAGTCGTGCAGGCTCAGAAACTGCTGCTTCGCGGCGTCGCTCAAATCGAGATCGGCGAAGAGACGCCAGACGCCGATGGAGAGATCGCGCACGAGAGGGTGCTCGATCTTGCTGAACCAGCCCATGAATTCGGTGAGCACGCGGCGCCCGATCAGATTGGTGACCAGGAAATTCACGCTCTCCTGTTCAAATGGCCGCAGCGCCTTGCGTCGAAACGTCATGCTCAGGTCAAGTCCCACAGCTAGATGTCCGGTTCATGACGATCGAAACCCAGACACTTCCGCTTTATGCGGTCGCCGCGGCGGCGCTTACGGCGTCAGCCGTGAAACTTAAGCGACGCCTCGAGCTCTCGCGGGCGAAGCACCCTTCGCTCGCGGGTCATCCGCGCATGGCGCGTTTCGTCGCGTCCTTGCTGCCCTTGTATGAATATGACGAAACGCGCTTCTTCAATTGCGACGACGCGCCCGCCGAAGTCGCCCGGCGCCGGCGGGCGGGATTCGCCCGGCTCGCCGAAAGCTATCGCTTGCGATACCCCGAGACGACGCGGCTTAGCGGCGAGATCAGCGGCGCCGTGTCGGACCTGCAGTTCACCGATCGCTATCGCACGCCGTTTCAGTTCAGCCGCTATGTGCGGGAGAAGTTGCCGGCGAACGTGTTCATGCGCAGTTCTGGCGGCGTAAAGCTGACCGATCTCGACGGCAATGGGTTCTTCGACCTCTCCGGCTCCTATGGCGTGAACGTGTTCGGCTACGATTTTTACAAGGCGACGATTGCGGAAGGCGAGGCCGATGCGCACGAACTCGGGCCGGCGCTCGGCGCCTATCACCCCGCCATCGCTGATAATGTGCGGTTCTTGAGGGAAATTTCGGGCCTTGACGAGATCTCGTTTCACATGTCCGGCACCGAAGCGGTGATGCAGGCTGTGCGGCTTGCGCGTTACGCCACGCGCCGTTCGCATCTCGTTCGCTTTTGTGGCGCCTACCATGGCTGGTGGGGCGACGTGCAGCCGGGGATCGGCAATCCCGCCCCGGCGCACGAGACCTATACGCTCAAGGAAATGTCCAAAGACACCCTGCACGTGTTGCGCACGCGCAAGGACATCGCCTGCGCGCTCGTCAATCCTGTGCAAGCCTTGGCGCCGAACAGGCCGGCAGCCTCGGATTCCTCGCTCGTCGACGGCGCGCGCGCGGCGCATTTCGACAGGCCTGCCTATACGCAGTGGTTGAAGGAGCTGCGCGCCGTGTGCGCCGAACGCGGTATCGTCCTGATTTTCGACGAGGTGCTCGTCGGATTTCGCCTCGCGAGAGGCGGCGCTCAAGAATATTTCGGCGTAAGCGCCGACATGGTCACCTATGGCAAGACGGTCGCGGGCGGATTGCCCGTCGGCGTCCTGTGCGGCCGCAAGGAGTTGATGCGGCGCTTCCGCGAGCATCGTCCCGCCGATATTTGCTTCGCGCGTGGCACCTTCAATTCGCATCCCTATGTCATGACCACGATGCGCAGCTTCTTTCGAAAGCTCGCGACCCCGCAGACGGCGGATCTCTACCGAGATATCGATCGGATATGGGACGCGCGCGCGCAGATGCTGAATGCGCGCCTAAAGCAAGCGCAGCTGCCGATCGAGGTCGCGAACATGTCGACGATTTGGACGGTCTGCTTCACGGAGCCGTCCCGCTACAACTGGATGCTGCAATTCTATTTGCGCGCGGAAGGCCTCGCTCTGAGCTGGGTCGGGACTGGGCGACTGATCTTCAGTCTCAATTATACCGACGCGAATTTTGTGGAAGTCGTCGAGCGATTCGTCGCCGCGGGCAAAAAAATGCGCGAAGACGGATGGTTCTGGCGCGCGCCCGAGACGACGAACAAATCGATCCGGCGGCGCATCCTACGGGAAACGCTGGCGCGCCGCCTGTTCTCTCGCTTCGTGACCAGTTGATCTCAGTGAGCGGGCTCCGCCTCATCGTCGGAATCCGGCTCCTGGCAGTCTTCGTAGCCGGTGCCGGCATGCGGGCTCTCAGCTTTGCGGAACAGATAAAGCGGAGACTTCAGATAGATTTGTATATCGTGAAAAGGGTCCGTCAGGATTTTTGCCGCCCACACGACCCCGGTCATGACATCTTGCTGCACGAACAATTGACCGATGCGGAACAAGAAACCGGCGGCCCCGACGAAGAACCAGATGTATCCCACATGGCGGAGCAAATCGCCCGCGTTAGCGGGCGCTCCGAAAAGGCCGAACAGCGTCGGATCGACCAGCAGCGGCAAGGGCGACAAGGCCCAAATGGCCATGAGCGCCCGTTTACGCTGGAGGTTATAGCCGACCTTTATTGATTCCTTGTACTCTTGGGTCGCGTGATTGAGGTCGTCATAGTCGCGCGGCTCGAAGAAAAAGTGACCGGCTTGCCGCGTCAACATAGACACGAGCCAAGCGATGATCGCCGCGAGGGCCGGATCCTTCAATAGCAGCGCGTAGCAATATAAAAAGCTGAAGGCGCTCACCAGATGCAGGGTCTGGTTGATGCGATTCTGATGGTAATAGCGATGGTCGTCCCAACGCTGAACTTTCAGGGCTTGGAGGAAGCTTTGCATGGGGCACCTTCAAACGCGAGGCCGCTTTCGGCTTCGCTATTTCGGTTTCGTGAACAGGGTATGACAATTCCTGCGCAGCGGTTTGAAGTTTGTTGAATGAGGTGATTTTCTCCGAATTATTTGCACGAATTTCCAACCTGCGTTCGGCGCCGCCGGCTCGTGACAGCTTGGATGAGCGCAAGGCGCAAAGCGACTCAACCTGGCCTTGCTCGAGCCGCACGTCCTGGCCTAAAAGACGGCGCGAGTGCGAATGACCTCAACGGCTGACAAGGGCGCGAGCGAGCGCATTCGCTTTGGTCTCCTCGATAAGAGGGCGCGAATGGTCCCCATCGAGACATCTGCGATGGCGCTCGGGGCCGCCTATGGGCTCGCGGTTCTCGGCCTCGCGGTTTTTCAACGTCGACTCCAATATTTTCCCGACCGGCGCCACACGCCGATCGTGCTGTCCGGCGTGACCGGCGGGGAAGAGCTGCGACTCGAGACCCTCGACAGCGAGGTTCTCGTCGCTTGGCATTTTCCACCCGAGCGCGGGAGGCCAGTAATTTTATATCTTCATGGGGCCCGCGGGGCGCTCGTCAACCGGGCTCCGCGCTTGCGCATGTTCGCGGAGAGCGGGTTCGGCGTGCTGGCGGTCTCCTATCGCGGCTACGGAGGCTCTACCGGTCGGCCGACTGAGGCCGGCATGATGCAGGATGCCGAAACCGCCTACCGCGCGGCCTGCGAGCGATATGGGGCTGATCGACTCATCATTGTGGGGGCGTCGCTCGGGACAGGCATAGCTGTGAGTCTGGCCTCGAAGCATGAGGCCGCCGCCCTCGTTCTCCTGGCGCCCTTTTTATCGGCGATGGATGTCGCCGCGAGTCGTTTTCCGCTTTTGCCGGTGAGGTGGCTGATGCGCGATCAGTTTCGATCCGATCTGGCGATCTCCAGCGTGCGGATGCCGTTGCTCATGATTCATGGCGAGCGCGACCGCGTCATCCCGGTCAGCTCGGGAAGGCGGCTCTTTCAGCTTGCAAACGAGCCGAAGACGTTTCTTGGCGTGCCGGGCGGCGGCCACGTGGTGCTGGGACCGGGCGCCTTTGCGCAATTGCGCGACTGGATCGACAGAACCGTCCCCGCGAGAGGCGCCTCGCTCCGCCAAGCGTGTCGGGACGACTAATCCTTTGCCTGTGAGGCGAACGTCGGCTCTGTCCCTTCACCGCGTCCGCCGTATGCGGGCGAGGGTGAACAATCCAAAAGGTCCGATGGGGCGTCGTTCGACCAGACGCATGTCTGTCCGAGCCGCAAGCCAATCGCCGATGACCGCCCAGGGGAAGTATGGGCGCCAGCCGAGGTGCGCGGCGAAATGCCGCCCGATCCATAGCTCCACGGCGGCTTGCACCGGCGTGTCGGGGCTTATTCGACTGACGACCATGATCTCCCCACCCGGTCTGATCACGCGCGCGGCTTCATCCAGCGCTCCCGCCGGGTCCGGCGTGACGGTCAAGACGAACATCAGCAGCGCGCAGCCGAAGCTCGAATCCGGAAAAGCCAGCCGGGCCGCGTCCATGCAGGCCAGTCCCTGAACAAGGGAGAGCCGTTCCCGCTGGACGCGATGGACCGCTCGACGAAGCATGGGCTCGGAGAGATCGACGCCGATGACGCGAGCATCGGGCCGAAACATGGGCAGCTCGAGACCTGTTCCCACGCCCACGTCCAGGATGAGACCCTGGACCTGTGATGCGGCGGCGGCGCCGGCCCTGCGCGCCGATTCCAGCCACGTCGAGTAGATCACATCATAGAACGGCGCCCAACGAGCCCAGGTGGTCTCGAGCGCCTGACCATCGAGCTCAGGCTGTTCGGTTTGGCGGCGAGGCTCCCGGCCTTTGTTCATTGGTCTTTCCCCACACTGAATGGGCCCTCCTGATTTACGCATTTTGGCTGAGATGTGGAAGATACTATCGGAAGGCCACGCGGCTGTTCAACGAGGCTTCATTTCATTGATTCTCGTTGCCTACAGAGGGTTCGACGAGGGTCCTGACCGACGCCGGTCGAAGCCCTCCAGAGCGCAAAGCTCTTCCGAATCGTTCGCCGACGCGGGCTGAGAGCTCAAAACCGATGGTTGAACCGCCGTCCACCGGCGGCGAGGCGACGTTTCCCTTGCGGGCCCGAGGTGCTAAGGCGTGCCCGCCCTTCCGCTCCAAGCTTGGACCCCATGGCTGCCCCTCCGCTGCTCGCGCTCACCGACGTCACCCTCACGCTCGGCGGCAAGCCGCTGCTCGATTGCGCCTCGCTCTCCGTCGCGCCTTTCGCGCGCGTGGGACTCGTCGGGCGCAACGGCTCAGGCAAGTCGACGATGCTCAAGATCGCCGCCGGCGAATTGGAGGCCGATTCGGGCGAGCGCTTCCTAAAGCCCGGCGCATCGCTGCGCTACCTGCCGCAGGAGCCGGATTTTTCGGGCTTCGGCAGCGTGCGCGCCTATGTCGAAGCGGGGCTCGGCCCCTTCAGCGACGCGCATGGGGCGGGGCTGCTCGTGAGCGAGCTGGGTCTTTCCGGCTGCGAGGATCCGCAACATCTCTCGGGCGGCGAGGCGCGCCGGGCGGCGCTCGCAAGAGTCCTCGCCGCCGAGCCCGACATCCTCCTACTCGACGAGCCGACGAATCACCTCGATCTGCCGACGATCCTGTGGCTCGAGGAGAAGCTGTCGAACCTGCGCGCCGCGCTGGTTCTCATCAGCCACGACCGCCGCTTCCTGCAAGACCTCACGCGCGAGACCCTATGGCTCGATCGCGGCGGAACGCGCCATCTCGCGCGGGGCTTTAGCGAGTTCGAGGCATGGCGCGACAGGGAGCTCGAAGAAGAAGAGCGTCAGGCGCACAAGGCCGACCGCCGCATCGTCGCCGAAGAGCATTGGCTGCGTCACGGCGTCTCGGGCCGGCGCAAGCGCAACATGCAGCGACTGGCGAGGCTCCATGAGATGCGCGCGGAACGGCGCAACCGCGTAGGCCCGACCGCGCTGGTCAAGCTCGAGGCGAGCGAGGCGCAGGCCTCCGGAGCGCTGGTCGTCGAGGCTGTACAAATTTCGAAGCGCTATGGCGAGCGCAGAATCGTCGACAAATTCTCGACCCGCGTCATGCGCGGCGACCGGCTCGGCGTCGTCGGCGCCAACGGCGCCGGCAAGACCACGCTGATCTCGCTGCTCACCGGCGCGCTCGCGCCCGACAGCGGCAAGGTCAAGCTCGGCTCCGGCCTCGCCATGGCTGCGCTAGAGCAGAGCCGAGCGAGCCTCGACGCCGCGCTCACCTTGCAGGACGCGCTGACAGGCGGCGGCTCGGACTATGTCGAGATCAACGGCGAGCGGCGTCATGTCGCCGGCTACATGCGCGACTTTCTGTTCAAGCCGGAACAGGCGCGCACGCCGGTGTCGAAGCTCTCGGGCGGCGAGCGCGGCCGGCTCATGCTGGCGCGGGCGCTGTCGAGACCGTCGAACCTGCTCGTGCTCGACGAGCCGACGAACGACCTCGACCTCGAGACGCTCGATCTCTTGGAAGAGATGCTGCAAGACTATCCGGGCACGCTGATCGTCGTGAGCCATGACCGCGATTTCCTCGACCGCGTGGCGACCTCGGTCGTTTTTTCGGAAGGCGACGGGCGCTGGGTGGAATATGCCGGCGGCTATTCGGACATGGTCGCGCAGCGCGGCGCCGGCGTCGAGGCGCGCTCGAGGCCAGAGACGCCGAAGCAGGAGCCGAAGGAGAAGCCCGCGCCGCGCGAGAAGCCCGCAGCGAAGGCGAGGCTCAGCTTCAACGAGCTGCGCGCGCTCGCGACGTTGCCAGCGAAGATGGAGGAGCTGCGCGAGAAGAAGGCCAAGCTGCAAGCTCTACTCGACGACCCCGACCTCTATGCGCGCGATCCGGCAAAATTTTCCCGCGCCGGCTCGCTCCTGGCGGAGGCCGAAGCTGAACTTGCCGCCGCCGAGGAACAGTGGCTCGAGCTCGAAATCAAGCGGGAGGAGATCGAAGGCTGAAAACCGGCGAGCGCGACCCAACCGGGGAAGCGGCCCGCGGCCCGGCCCTTTATGCGATCTTTACACTGCGGCGCGCTATTCGCGATTGAGACCTTACGGACGGCGCATTTATCTAGCGGGAGCCTTCAAGCCGCAGGGCTCGTCCGGCGAAAGGCTGAAGCGCGAGGGAGTTCAATTCATGGGCCAGAAGCTTGCGTTCGAGCTTTTGCAGGCGGACGGCTCTGACCGCTACGCCGTCCGCCTCGTCGATCGGCAGCAGATCGCGGCGCTCGCCGACGCGGAAGGTTTAGCCATGCCCATGGCGGTCGATCGGGTCGTCGTGGCCTATGACGAAGGCAGCGGCGAGCTCGTGCCCGTGGATGGTTTCGACTGTAAGACCGCGCGCGGGCGCGTCGAGATGCGTATCCTCAGCGACGTTTATTGCGAAGCGCTGGAGCGGATCACGGCGCGCGCGAAACAGCCGGAGGCCCCGGCGCGCCGCGAAACTTTCGTCTTTCAGCAGTGATTGGCGAAGCGAGGGCGGCGCGACGCGGCCGCCCTGCAGGGAACTTTTCATTTGTGCGGGTTCACATGCGCGCCGCTCTGGGAGGGCGCGTAGTGAAAACGGGAGAGCTCCTCGGGCTCCAGCTCGCCGCTCTTGTTCCGGTCGAGGCGATCGAACTCCGCCGACATGAAGCTCATGAACTCCTCTTTCGAGACGCGACCGTTCTTGTCCTGGTCCATCAGCCGCAGCAGCTCCGCCACGTGTCTCTCGCCCGCCGTCCAGGTCCGCCGGCTCGCCGCGTAGGATGCGGTCGACGCCACCACTCCCGCCGCCAGCGCCGCGACGATCGCCAATTTCGCAAGCTTCGGCATGATCCTCTCCTGTCTTTCGGTTGCTTTGCGCCCTCCCCGCTTCGCGCGAATCGGCACGGCTAAGAAGATGGCGAGGCCCGGGAAACTTAACAATGGGGATTTTAGAAACGAAGCGCAAAAATGCTCGGACGCATCTGGAAAAACGCTCCCGCGCGACCAGTCGTTTGAAATCGCCAACTTAACCGTTACGCCCTTGAGAAGGTTAGGCGTGGCGGATAATTCGCCGAAGGCGCCGGCCTTCGAGCAGAATTCGCCGCAGCCGCAAACAAGCCCGACGACGATCGGCGCGGACAGCCATATCGCGATCTGGTCCGCGGATATGATATGGCGCTTCTGACCCCGCCGCCCCGGGCGGGTGACGGGAGCGTGCCATGTTCGATTGCGTGCTGACGCTGATCGGCGCAGCGCCCGAGGAAACGCCGGTCGCGGCCGTCGCCGAGACCGCCCGAGAGCTGCTCCTAGGGCTCGGCGGCGCGGTCGGCGAACCGGACTGGCTCGCGCCGCGCCAGGCCTGCGATCTTTTCTTTCGCGGCGGAGACCTCGACCTCGCCGCCGCCGCCCTTCGGGCCGCGATCGGGCGGCGCTTCGCCGCAGCGAAGGTCGACCTTGTCGTTCAGCCCGCCGCCGAGCGGCGTAAGCGCCTCATCGTCGCCGACCTCGAATCGACGCTCATCGAAAATGAGATGCTCGACGACCTGGCCGAATTGATCGGCGTCAAGCCAAAGGTCGCGGAGATCACTCGGCAGGCGATGAACGGCGAGATCGACTTCGCGCAAGCGCTCAAGTCGCGCGTGGCGCTGTTTGAGGGCCTGCCCGAGGCCGAGCTGCTCAGAGCGGCCGCGAATATCCGCCTGACGCCAGGGGCGCGCACTCTTATCGCCACCGCCCGCGCGCATGGCGCGTTCGTCGCGCTCGTGACCGGCGGATTCGACTTCTTCGTGCGCCACGTGCAAACGATGCTCGATTTCGACGCTGTGGTCGCAAACCATCTCGTCATCGAAGACGGCAAGCTCGCGGGGAAGGTGCTCGAGCCAATCGTCGGCAAGGAGGGCAAGGAGGCGGCGCTGAGACGGCTCGCGGCGGAACGAGGCGTTGGGCTCTCCGCCACGCTTGCCGTCGGCGACGGCGCCAACGACCTGCCGATGCTGAAAGCCGCCGGCCTCGGCGTGGCGTTTCGCGCCAAACCCCTCGTGGTCGCGCAGATCCGTAATCGCATCGACCACGGCGATTTGACGGCCCTGCTCTATGCTCAAGGATTCCGTGTCGAGGAGCTTTCAAGCGAGTAGGCCCAGGGCGTCACATGTTTGCCGAAGCAGAATCGGCGATCATGGCGAGCGCTTTCTCGAGCGCGAGCGCCCTCAAGGCAATCTGGATCGCCTCCCACCCCAAGTCGGCGACACTAAGAATCGTACGGTTTCCAGGCGATCGACCAGATCCAACGGGATTCCGAGCCTGGAGCCGGAAGGGCGGGCTGCCTCGTCATGGTTCGCCAAGAAAGAGAGCGTGACGACGATAGCGTCGCATTTGAGCATCGAAGCGTAGCGCGAACTGTATGTTTCGAGCGCCGGCGCCTGCAGGGCGCGGCAATTTCACGCGGTCGAGCGGCTCGCCCAAGGCCATGGCATTGGCGAAGCGGCTGACATCACCTCGTTTTGGCGGCGCTGGATCGAGCGGCTGGTCGCTCGCTGCAATCCGGAAGGTCCCGAGTCTTTGGGCGACTTGGGCCGGCGCGGCGCCGTGGATGCTTAAACCCGAAATTCTGGAGCGGCCGCGCTCGTCTCCAGCCGCCCGAGGACGACGGCGTCGGCAACTCTGTGGCTACATGATACGCCCACGCTTGGCGACTTATTTCATCCGCTCGTCTCGATCACTTGCGCGCCAGGCGAGAGCGCCCGCGTCGCCTCGTCGACGCTATGGAACAGACGTTCCGGATGCAGCTCCGCCATGACGCCGAAGTCCTCCAGCGCCGTCTGCGCACGCACCGATTCGAGCCTGACGACGGCGAAATCGACCCCGCGTTCCCGGCACTCCTTGATGACGTTGCGCAGGATGCGCGCGGCCGTGAAATCAATCTCGACGACGCTGCTGGCCTCCAGCACCACGAGCTGGAGCCCGCCGTCGACTCGCGCCAGCGCTTTGCGAAACTCCTGGGCGAAGCTGTAAGCATTGAGGAACGACAGCGGCGCCTGGAACGCGACGACCAGCACGCCCTTGAGCTTCTCGCCGGCGAAGCGCTGACTCTCCGGCCACCAGACGGTCGTGCCCGCAAGCCGCTCATATTCGATGAGATGCGTGCGCGTCATCATATAAACGCCGTGCATCAGCGAGAGCAGGATGGCGAGGGCCACGCCCGTCTGCACGGGCAGCATCACGACCGCGAGCGCCGTCACTGCCACGAGCGCGAATTCGGCCTTGGTCTTCTTGAAGATGTCGCGCATCTCGCCCGTGCGGAAGATGCGGGAGGCGACGAACAGCAAGACGGCTGCGAGCGCCGCCTCCGGCACATGGCCAAGCAGCTCCGCGCCATAGACCGCCACAGTGACGACGACGGCTGCTGCGACGAGGCCGGAAAGCTGGCTCTTGCCGCCGGTCTCGGCGACGATCGCGGTGCGCGGCGGACTCGCATTGACGGGGAAGCCCCCGATGAGGCCCGAGGCGATGCTGCCGCAGCCAAGCCCGACATAGTCGCGGTCAACGTCCGGCGTCCCGCTTGGGTCGCTGGGAAAAGAGCGCGAGACGGCTGCTGTCTGCACCATGACGACAATCGCGATCAACGCGGCAAGTCCTACCACGTGGGTGAGATCGTCCAGAGAAGCGTTCGGCAGGCCGATGTGCAGCGCCGCGACCCTGAAGCTTTCGACGACCTGCACGCCCTGATCTTGCAAGTCGAAGCGCCAAACGGCGTATGTTGCGAGCGCCAGCGCAATCAGCGCGCCGGGAATGCGCGGGCTGATGCGCTCGCAGATCGAGATCAGCGCGAGGCAGCCGAGGCCGATGGCGATAGTGAGCGGGTTGGTTGCATGGATGTGGGCGGCGAGCGCCGCGATCCGTGCGAAGAGCGCGCCCTCGCCGCCGGGCACGCCGAGCAGGGCCGGCGCCTGCGAGAGGACGATATGGACAGCGACGCCGGCGAGGAAGCCAGTCGTGACCGGGATCGACAAGAGGTCGGCGATCCAGCCCGCGCGCAGTACGCCCGCGAGCAGCAGGAATAAGCCCACGAGCCCAGCGAGCACGGTCGTCATTTCAGCATAGGCGGGCGTGCCGGCGGCGGCGATGAGCGTCAGCGCGCCGGCGAAGATCGGCGTGATCGTCGAATCCGCGCCGGCGGAGAGATAGCGGTTGGCGCCAAAGACGGCGAAGGCGAGCGTAGCGGCGACGAAGGCGAAGAAGCCGATATGTGGCGGAAAGCCGCCGAGGCGGGCGGTCGCCATCTGCTCGGGGATAGCGATGGCGGCCAGCGTAAGGCCGGCGACGAGATCGAACCGCAGCGCGACGAAGCCGACGCCTTGGAAGGAGCGGAAGATCGGCCAGGGGGAGCGGGGTGCGTCGGTCATAGGTTTTTCTTGGAGCGCGCGGAGAGGAAGATGGAGAATTTCGTTCGAGATATACCCGGGATGAGTTGAAAAGCCGAAATTGCGGGGGAGAGGAGCCGGATCCTTCGTGATGCGTCAAATCTGCTCCCTCGCCCCGTTTGCGGGGAGAGGGGACGGACGCGGGCCTTCATCGGCTTTCGGGGTCATATAAGATTGCGGGACTGCGATCCCTACAAAGGGGCAGGCCAATGACGCAAGAAGTCGAATTGACGGCGAACTCAACCGCCAAGAATTTGACTATGAGCTGCATTGTTTCGCAATCTAGCAAAATGGCGCCCGCAGCTGGGGTTCGCATCCCCTAATACTGCCCGCCGATCCTCGCCATGTCAGTCTGCGGCGCCCTCGTCGCCTCATCCTCGAACTTCGCGCGGTAGACCACAAAATTCTCCATCACGCGCTGCACATAGTTGCGCGTCTCCTGGATTGGGATGCGCTCGACCCAGTCGATCGGATCGACATTCGTCTTGCGCGGGTCGCCATAGGCGTCGATCCATTCCTTCACGCGCCCGCCGCCGGCGTTGTAAGCCGCAAAGGTCAAGAGATACGAGCCCTTGTGCTCGCCAAGCAATATCCCGAGATGCGCCGCGCCGAGCTGCGCGTTGAAGGCCGGCTCCGAGATCATGCGATGCAGATCGAAACCCACACGCATGCGGCTGGCCGTATTGCGTGCAGTCGAGGCGATCATCTGCATGAGCCCCATAGCCCCCGCCGACGACACCGCGTGCGGATCGAAGGCGCTCTCTTGCCGCGCGATCGCATAGACGATCGAGCGCGATGCCGAGCCCGGCAAGGTGTTGAAATTCGGCACGCCATAGGCAGGGAAGGCCATGTCGTCGAGCGCGATGCCGCGGTTGGCTGCGAGCTTCCCAAGATTGAGCGAGATGCGCGCGTCGCGTGGGCGCGCCGCGACTTCCGCCAAAGCCGCGATCTGCGCCTCCCCCGAAAGATGCTTCATCGATTCGATCGCGAGCGTCAGCGCCGACTCCTTCTCGCCGGCCGCCAGCAGCAGCTCGACCACGCGCACCGCCAGCGCGCGCTCGTCACCCTCTGCCGCCTTCGGCGGCTCGCGCAGGGGAGAGACCGCCGCGCCGAGTTTCGCCGCCGCGAGCTGACCGTAAAATGTCGTCGAATAGGCCGCCGCTTCTGCATAGAGCTCGCGGGCTTCGGCGTCTCCTTCCTCCGTGTGGCGCGCTTCTGCGGCGCGCGCCCGCCAGTAATTGGCGCGCGACAGTTGCAGCGGCGTTTCGGCTATAGCGCCGATGGCGTCGAAATGCTTCTCCGCCAATGCGGGATCGTTGAGGAAGCGCAACGCGATCCAGCCGGCGTGGAACTCCGCCTCGACCTTGCTTGAGACGCTCCGCGCCGCATGCGCCGCGCAAACCTCATAGGCGCTCTTGGCGTCGCTGATGTCGAGGAGCTTCCTGGCGACGAGGCGGCGCTCGACCCACCACGCGTCGCCGTCGATCGCGAGCGCGGGATCGCGCGGCGCCTTCAGCATCAGCGCGCCAGCCTCCGCGATGTGCTCGCGCTTGCGCGCCAGATGGATGCGCGCGAAGAGCAGGCCCGGATCGTTCTGCAGGGCGGGCGCGACCTTGGCGAAGAGCTTGTCGTCGCCGTAATTGGAGTTGGCGGCCATGCGCACACGCGCGAGAATCGTCTCGCCCTCGCCTGCGAGCGCCGCGGCGCGCAACGCGGCGGCGTTCTTCTCGGCATAAAGCAGCCGGTCGGCGCGATATTTGTGGTCCGCCGGCGCGAGAACCTCGCCGAACTCCTTGAGCAGGGCGCTCTCGAAGGATTCGCTGAACTCGTTCTGGCGCCAGATCTTTCGGACGAGCGCCGCCGCCTGCTCGAACTCGCCCTCATGGACGAGGGCCCGCGCGAGCGCGAAGCCGCCGCCGCTGGTCAAAGGCTTCGCCTCGGAAAAGAAGCTCTTGACCGCCGCGTCCGACGCGCGCTCGGCGTAGAGCGACTCCTCTTCCTGCCGGCGCAGCCACTCCGCCGCCGGCCAATCCGGGCGCTCGTCGAGAAAGCGCTGGAGGCGCTTGAAGCCCGCCTCGCGCGGATGCAGCCGCAGACCGGCCCATTGCGCCGCCGCGATGGCCGCCTCGTTCCGCAGCGGCGCCGCGGCGGCGTCGCCGGCGGCGAAGTCGCCTGCGCGATAGGCGGCGAGCGCGGCGGCGAAGGCCGGCGCCTCGTCGCCGATCAGCATGGCGGGCTCAAGCGGCGGCGGCTCGGGCGAAACGAATATCGGCTCTTCCAGCAGCAGCAGCGAGGGGGAGGCGTAGGCGCTCGCTTCGCCCGGGAGCGCCTCCGGGTTGCCTGAGAGAGAGGCGAAGGAGGTGACCGCCGCGAGCGCGCTGGCCGACTGGAGAAGCTCCCCGGTTCCGAAATCGAGCCTTGCGGGCGGCTCCTCGCGCCGGGCCGCGACCTGCTTCGGCGGGCGCCGCTCGGGGTCGCGCGCGAAAGGAATCAGCAGGAGGCCGCCGAAGAGGCAAAGCAACAGCGCCTGCCGCGAGATCATGCGCGCACGCAAGAGGATCGGCCTCGTCTGTTGCATCTTCAAGCCCTCCTGGCTGCCCATTAGGCGAATTTGCCTCCGAAGTCTTGACGAATCGCTCATTCTGTCCCGCCGAATCGGCGGGTCGCCCGCGTCGCCGAAGGCCCTTTCCTCGGGGTCGAGCAAGGGCTATGAGGGACGACAGCCTTAAAGTGAGACCGGAATGCGGCGCCGGCGTGGCGCGAGGAGAACGTTGACTTCATGAGCAAAACCGCAATTTTCCATGGATCTGTGACAGCGCTGGTCACGCCGTTCTCTAAAGGCGTCGTCGACTTCGATCGGCTGCGCGCCCTCATCGACTGGCAGATCGAGAGCGGCGCGCACGGTCTCGTGCCCGTCGGCACGACGGGCGAAAGTCCTACGCTCTCGCATGAGGAGCACGGGGCCGTCGTCACCGCCACGATCAAGGCGGCGCGCGGACGCGTGCCGGTCATCGCGGGGGCGGGCTCGAACAACACGCGCGAGGCGGTGGCGCTCGCGTGCCACGCCGAGCGCGCCGGCGCCGACGGGCTGCTCGTCGTCACGCCCTATTACAACAAGCCGACGCAGGAAGGGCTCTACCAGCACTTCAAGGCGGTCGCGGAATCGGTGTCGATCCCGATCATCATCTACAACATCCCGCC
>Ga0187782_10002182_pt1 | contig 14377 bp, 14 predicted proteins | sample 0715_SJ02_MP15_2_FD_132454 | JGI IMG/M metagenome (GOLD analysis project Ga0187782, IMG submission 132454) | Tropical peat soil microbial communities from peatlands in Department of Meta, Colombia - 0715_SJ02_MP15_20_MG | ecosystem: Environmental > Terrestrial > Soil > Wetlands > Peat | place...
TGGCCGAAGGTCGCGGAAGAACGGGTGGGCGGGGAAGGGGTTGGGGGCGGTTCGGTAGGACCTCGAGGGTCTCCAAGCTTCGTTCACAAATCCTCCCTCCCGCCGCCGGGCCTGCGGAGGGAAGGGTCCGAGGCGCGTGGCGATCTCCGCCGACCGAGGGCCCGCCCCATCGGCCGGATCACCGGGGGCTCGGGCGGTCGGGGGCCGGCCGATGGGCCGGGAAGACGTCGAGCGCGCGCGAGCACACCGATCCGCGGACGGACGTCGGTCGATCCGACCGGGCGTACGCTCACGGCGGGCGGTCTCCGAGGTCCCTTACCGGGGAGACGACGTCACGCGCAAGACGGTAGGGCCGGGGACGGGCGCTCGGGACCGTGGCGGACGAAGGGTCCGCATCGGCGAGAGCACCGGGCGGCCGGGGATGCCGGGCGAGCCGCGTCGGGTTCCGCGAACGTCGGAGAGCGAGGCCGGAGCTTCGCGACCGAGGGAGGCGGTGGGGGAAACGCGGGGCCGTTCATTCGAGTGCTCCACGCATCCGCACGGTGAGGTAGGTCGCCAGCGCTCCCGCTGGAATCTGAACGATGGAAGGACCGAAGTTTTTGGAAAGGTCCTTCGCACGCCTGGGACGCGGTGCCGTCCCCTTCTGGCGATGTGGAAGGACCTTTCCGGGGGTGGTTGCGAGAGAGAATCCGTTCCCGGCGTATTTGAGGGGCGACCGAGGGGGGCTGGAACGCCCTCCCGCGGAGCGTTTCGCCGACGGGGCGCGAGCTCAGTCCTTGACGGCGGGAGGGTCCGCGATGCGGTGGAGGACGATGCGTACGGTGTCGACGTCCGCGCCGTGGGTCGCCCACTCGCCCTCCGAGGGTACCCACTCCTTGAGCTGGTCCTTCGGGGCGTGGAGCTTTCCGATCATCCAGTCGGCGTTGACCGCGCGGAGTTCGTCCCAGAACCCGATCGCGGCGGGTCGCGTGCCCGTACCACGCTCGTCGGTCGCGACCGCCGCGGATCCGTGGACCTTCTTTCCGAGCCGGAAGTCGTTGAGGAGATTCTTGCCGTCCCCCCGGTAGCGGTAGTGGAAGAGCACGGCGCTTCGTCCTCCGTCGCCCGCGAGGTAGCCTTCCCACACGCCCGGCAGGGTGGCGCGGTCGGGCGCCGAGGTCCTCTCGAACAACCGCTCGTGGTCCTCGGCGGTCAGGAACTCGAACGGGTAGCGCCGCGCGAGGACGAAATCGAAGACGCGGCGACCGCCGTCCGGCCGCCCCTCGAAGAGACGCCCGAGGATCCTCCGGTCGTCGATCACCTTGAGGACCTCGGTGAACTTGCGATGGGGCGCTTCTGGGTACTCGACGAGGAGGCACTTCCCCACGAGCGGGGCGACGTGCTCCTCGGCCACGATCGGCGTCGGGTCCTTCGCCCCGACCGCGTAGCACGTTCCCTGGACCTTGTCGCCCTCGGCGTGGAAGCGGTGGAAGAAACCCGCGCCGAGCGGGGAGGTTTCGGGGGGGAGCTTCTCGTCCCTCGCGAAGAAGCCGTGCCAGGTCGCGTCGTTCGTGATCTCGAGCGTCGCGGGATCGATCGACCAGCTCGGCGCCGTCGGCGTCCCGTTATCGGCCGTGAGGAGCGCGGAGATCGCGCGGGCGTGCGGCGCGGTCTCGATCGCCCGGGCGAGGGCCTCGCGGCCGAAGTGCATCGGCGCGTCGAGCGTCCCCGTGCGGCCGGTGGACGCGCTCACCGGCTGGGCCGCGTAGCGCGCGTCCCAGTCGCGGACCATCCGCGCCGCGGCGATCGAGGCGACGACCATGACCGTCACCTGCGGGTTCACGCCGACCGCGTTGGGGAAGACGCTCGCGTCGGCGACGACGAGGTTCGAGAGCCCGTGGACCCGGCAGTCCCCGTCGACCGTCGAGCGCGCGGGATCGGCACCGATCGCGTTGCCCGACTGCGGGTGCGCCGCGGCGAGCTTCATCCGGTCGGCGTGGTTCAGGATCGCGTCCGTCAGCACCGGGAGGTCCTCGGGGCGGTTGACGAACGGCACCGCGGGATGCCGCGTCGCGAGGCGCTCGGCGCCGAGCGCGAACCACATCTTCCCGACGATCTCGGAGGCCTTCGCGAGGCTCTTGCGATCCGCCGGCCCGACCTCGTAGACGAAGCTCTGGCGATCATCGGACGCGATCGAGACCCGGCCCCGCGACTGGTCGCGGGCCATCATGCCGGCGATCGCGAGGTGGTTGAACTTCGCGAGGAATTCGTGGTGCTTCAGCGGGCCTCCCGGCATCCCCATCGAGAACTCGAGGAGCGGGAGCGCGATGCTCTCGATCATGAACTCGCCGTCGGCGCAGCCGTACTCGGTCCGGGAGATCTCCTGGCGACGATTGACGCCGAAGTCGTGGACGGAGTAGGCCATCGGGATCCCCTGGTTCGGCTTGATCTCGTACGGGAACAGCCCGACCATCAGAACCGACGGGTGCAGCACCACGCCCCGGCCGGCGGTCGCCGAGGCGATCCGGTTGCGCAGGAGCAGGAACGACGACGCGATCGCGCCCGCGCTCACGACGACCGCCCGCGCGTTGACCCGGATGCGGAAGCGCTCGTGGCCGTCCGCGTCGAGGAAGCGCCCCTCGACGCCCTCGACCCGGCCGCCCCCGGTGAGGAGCTGTTCCGCTTGGCAACTGCAGTAGATCCGCAGGTCCCCGGGGCCCGCCAGGGCGTCGTGGAGGTAGGTGACGAGCATGTTCTGCTTGGTGTCGTAGTGGCATCCGTTGTGGCAGAACCCGCACTGCATGCAGTTGACGCAGTTGCGCTCGTTCTCCCAGTGATCGCGGAGCCCGAGACGCTTCGCCCCGGCGCGGAGCATCCGGTTGTTCCGGTTGAGCTCCTCCTCGGTGACGCGGCCGACATGGATCATCGACCGGACCCGGGCGAGGTGCTCGGCCCACTCCTCGTCGGAAAAGTTGACACCGAGCGCGCGCCACTCGGCGCGGACGCGTTCGGGCGGGTCGAAGCAGACGGCGTCGTTGATCACCGTCGAGCCGCCGAGGCACGCGCCCTGGGCGATCGCGATCGTGAGCGCGTCGTCGAAGTTCATCCCGCCGTCCTTCCAGAGCAGCGGGACCATGTCCATGTCCCGCTGGTTCATGTCGCGCCCCTCGTAGTACCCGCCGCGCTCGAGGAGCACGACCGACTTGCCCGCCTTCGCGAGCGCGTGGGCCGCGACGGCGCCGCCGGCCCCGGAGCCGATCACGCAGACATCGGCGGTCTCGACGACGTCGTCCGTCAGGACCTCGTACCGTTCCTTGCGCGGCGGCATCTCCTCGATGCCGCGGATCAGTCCCATTTGAACGGCTCCTTCCGCGGCCAGATGATCGCTTGGTTGTCGGGAGCGGCCCAGGCGTGGCGGGGGACCTGGGCCCCGTCGTAGCCCATGATCTTCACGGGCGTGGATTCGACCGTGTTCAGCATGAGGCCGTCGAGGACCGCGAACATCATGTCGGCCGAATCGTCGATCTCGGCGCCCTGGAGCGTGTGCTGGACGACGCCGAGCGACTTCTTCCACCCGCCCTCCGCCGGCTCGGTGTCCTTCCCCTCGAACGTTTTGATCGCGCTCGAACCGAGGCCGGCATCGCGGCTGTCCGCGATCATGCGACGGATCCCCTTCGCGTAGAGGTTCGGTGCGTCGGGGACCTTCGACCCCCCACCGAGATAGATGCGGAACTCGAGCTGCCAGTCGATCGGATGCGCCCGGGTCGTGAAGATCTCCTGGCCGCTGGCGTCGAGGACCCTCAGCCGAACGGGCGGGTTCCGCCCCAGGTGGGCGAGTCGGCTCGCCAACGATGCCTCCTCGATCGGGAACGAGAAGCGTCCCCCGCCGTCGCTCACCGCTTCACCGAGCACCGGAGGAGGCCCCGTGAGGTCGCCCTTGGGGATCGCCTGGAGCTTGATACCGGGGACCGGCCGCTGCTGCGCATCGATGACGCGGCCGACGATCGAGTGCGCCACGACCCTTCCGTACCTCCGCAGCGGAGACGGAGCAAGCCGCTCGGGGGTAAAGGTCTACCGAAATCACTCCGACGGGAGGCGCCCCGTCCGCGCGCTCCCCGACCCTAGCGGCCGTGCCGAGTGTCGTGCTCGGCGATGACGACCCGAGGAAGTTCGCCCTGGATCGCGGGTGGCTTGCGCGCGGCCGCGCCGGCGCGGTTCGCCGCCGCGTTCCGCGGGAGCAGCCAGCGCTCGCCCCACGCCCGCAGCTCCCGGGCCGCCGGAGCGAGGCCGAGTCCCATCTCGGTCAGCGAATAGACGACGGAGAAGGGTCGCGTGCTGACGACCGTGCGCTGCACGACCCCCTGCCCCTCGAGGAACTTGAGGGTCGCGCTCAGCGTCTTCGCGTTGAGGCGGGGGTTCGACTTGAGGATCTCACTGAACCGCTGGGGACCCTCGAGGAGCCGATGGACGATCGCGAGCCGCCACTCGGTGCCGATGACGCCGATCGCCGCGAGCACGGGGCAGAGTCCCCGCCCTTCGCGGGAGTCGCACGCGTCCTCGCCCGGGGCCATGGCGCCCGAAACCTTTCGAGCGCGATCCGTGTCCATCGTCCGCACCTTGCCGGCTACTAGCACGCAGCCGCTTTTATAGTTACTGTTAGGAAGTAGGTGAAAACATGTAATCGGAGACGGTCCGGGGCTCCGTTCGTCGGGGGTCCGGGCCGGCGTACGTTTTCTTTGCCCCTGGTCGTCGGGCCGCGTGCCCGCGCGCCGGCGAGAGATCGAGATATCGGTCGAGCGACCGCTCGGCCCGGAGGCCTCCGCGAGCGGAACCGTGCGGCTCACCGCGCGCTTCGAGCTCTCCGACGACGCGTCGAGCCCGACGCACGGGGAGCTCGCCGCTGCGCTCGAGGTGCTCCGCTCCGACATCGAGGCGCTCGTCGGGCCGCCGATCGCGGCCACACCGGTCGCCCGGGGCGACCGGGAGCTGACCGAGCTCGTCGAGACGTATCGACCACGCCAACGCGAGCTGGTCGACCTGCTCCTCGCCGATGGCGAGATCACGCCGGGCGAGCACCGGCGTCTCGCCGAGTACCTCACGCTGCGTCCGAAGGAGCCCGCCGAGCCGACGGCCGCGCGTCCCAGCGTGCCCCTCGCCGACGCACCCATCGCGGCGGTCCCGATCGTCGCCGAGCGCTCGAGCGAGCCGATCCGCCCGGTCCCCGAGCTCCTCGAGCGGTACCAGATCACCTCGCTGCGCCAGGCGGGCGCCGTCCGCGCGAAACGGGACATCACCTTCGCCGAGTACATGGCGCTCAAGCGGCACTTCGAATCCGAGTCGAAGCCGCCCGAGAAACCGTCAAAGTAGGCCGCCGTCCCGCGGTTTCCTAAACCGTTATCCCACGGAACCGGCTCGGCGGTACATGTCTGCGCCGCGTTCGGGCTGGCTCGAAGTCCCGGGCGGAAAGCTGCCCTACGAGATCGCGGGATCCGGGCCCCCGGTCGTCTTCGTCGCGGCCGCGATCTGCGACCTGCGTCAGTGGCACCGCGAGTTCGAAAAGTTCTCCCCGCGGGCGACGGTGGTGCGGTACGACCGGCGCGGCTTCGGCCGGGCGCCTCCCGCAACGGCCGCCTACTCGGATGTGGAGGACCTCGCCCTGCTGATCCAGAGCGTGGGTAAGGAGCCGGCGATCGTCGTGGGGAATTCGAACGGCGGCCGGATCGCGATCGATCTCGCGCTCGATCACCCCGACCTCGTCCGCGGCCTCCTCCTCGTCGCTTCGGGCATCTCGGGGTTCGACAGCGACCTCGCCCCCGAGGGCAACGCCGACTACGAGCGCGACGGAGCGCGCATGAAGGACATCTTCGACGCGTGGACGGCGGGCCGGAAGGACGAAGCGAAGGACCGGATGCTCGAGTACTGGTGCTCGGCGCAGACCGGCGCGAACCGAGAGCTCGCGCGGGAGATGATCCGCGACAACGCCCAGGAGATCTTCACCGACGCGAGCGCGAACTTCAACACCCCCTCGAAGCCGCCGGCCGTCCAGCGGATCGGCTCGCTCCACGTGCGCACGGTCGTGCTCCAGGGCGACCGCGACGAGCCGACGATGAACCACATCGGCCGTTGGATCGGCAAGTCGATCCCCGGCGCGCGCTACGTCGCCGTCCCCGGCGGGGACCACGTGATCAATCTCTCGAAGCCCGACGTCTTCGACGCGTCGCTCGATTCGCTGCTCGGCTGAGACCCCCTCAGCCCTTGCTCGGGGCCGGGCTCGCCGGAGCCGGGAAGAGACCGACCGCGAGCAGCCCGACATCGGTGATGCCGGCGCGCATCGGTATCTCGCGGGCGCGGCCGCGTGCCCACGACGCGCCGGAAGCGGTCGGCGGACCGACGACGCCCCCCGCCGGATATTCGCCGCTTCCGATCACGCCGGCCGTCCGGAAGAGCCCGACGCTCATCTCGCGCCGTCGCAGGCGGTCCTGGACCCGGAGGAGGAATCGGGCGAGCCCGGGTCCTTCGTCGATGCCTTCCGGCAGTCCGAGCGTCATCATCGAGAACGCCGCGACGCCCCGGGCCCGGCTCGACGCTTCGAGCCCCTCGGTCCGGACAATCTCCTCCGCGCGGGCGAGGAACTGGTCCGCGCTCGTCTCGGGGTCGTGCCGCAGCTCGAGGAACGCGAGGCGGCTCGTCCAACCCTTCTCGAAGAGCGCGTCGGCGGCCGCCCGCAGCGCGTCGCTCGGCTCGGCGACCAGGGTGGGCCGGGCGATGCGCGCCGGCAACGCCGCGGGGGCCGTCGCGGACGTCAACGGCCGGCCACCGGGGATCGCGAGTCCGATCCGTTGGAGGGTCGCCCGAGCCTCCTCCGATTCCGCGGGAGCGATCGGCTGCATGGGCCCCCCGCCGACCCCCCGCGGCCCGTCACCGCGGTCGACGACGAACGTCGCCGCGTCCGCGCGGGCGACCCACCCGGCGAGCCGACCGCCCACCGCGCCGTCACCGAGTACCCGGGCGAGGAGGCCGACTTCGCGTCCGGTCGCGCCCTGTTCGTGCGCCCGGGCGAGCCAAGTTCCGAACTCCTCGGCGGGCACGCGGGCCGGCGGGAGGAGAAGCGCGCGCAGGGCGCCGGGCGACAGGAGGACGAGCAGGAGGTCCTGCTCGCTCAATCCTCCCGCGATCTCTCGCGCCGCCTCGATCGCTTGCGCGGCCGCCGGGTCGCCCCCCCATCCCGGCTGGATCGTGACGCTGTGGAACGGAAGCTCCGGGGGCACCGCCTCGGGTCCCGCAATGAACCCCTGGGTGAGCCGGTCGCCGAGGACGTGGAGCGCCGCGAGGGCCATCGAGCTCGCGGCGTCCCCGAAGGAGAGGAACGCGACCTCGCGGTAGCGGCCGTCCGGCACGAACCGGTTCCCGATGCGGAGCGTGCCGCTCTCGCGTCGGAGGGCGAGCCGGACCGAACGGTAGGCGTCCGCCGCCGACACTGCCGAACGGAACGCGAGCCCCAACAGGGGGTCCGGACCTTTCGGCTCGGGTTCCTCCGGGGGAAACGGATCCCACGGGAACGGGCCGATCACGGCCGCGACAGCGGGGCCCCGGGTCAATACGCTGACGGCGGAACGCCCGCCGTCCCCGTCGAAGAGACCGCCCGAAGCCGGGACCGGCCCGTCGCGACGGCCGCCCGTCAAGTCAACGTCCGTCGACCCAAGCTATATAGAGAATAGTGAGTCGTCCCCCCTACATTCTATGCGTAGCAGCGGGGGGTTCCACGGGCGTCGGATCCAGAAGACCGGCGGATCGACGTACATCATTTCGCTTCCGAAGAACTGGGTGACCGCGCGGGGCCTCGGGCCGGGCGATGTGCTCCTGTTCACGCCGCGCGCGGACGGTTCGCTGACGATCTTCGCCGAATCGTCCGGACCGGCCGAGGCCGAGCGGCGCGTCGTCGAGGTCGAGAACGACACCGACTCCGAGCACCTCTTCCGCCGCCTGATCGCGGAGTACATTGCCGGCTACCCGCTCCTCGAAGTGCGGACCGAGGGCCGGATGAGCCCGCGGACCCGCGAGGTCGTCCGAAACTTCGCCCAGCGCATGATTGGCCCCGAGATCCTCGAGGAGACCAGCGACGCGGTCATCCTCCAGGACGTGGTCGGGGCGAACCCGCTGCCGATCCCGTCCATCATCCGGCGCGAGCACCAGATGGTGCGCGCGATGCACGTTGACGCGATGGCCGCCTTCCGCGCGCGGGACGCCTCGATCGCGCGCGACGTCGTCGATCGTGACTGGGAGGTCGACCGGCTTCACTGGTTCCTCGAAAAGCAGGTGACGAGCGCGCTGCGCGACGCGCGGATCCTCGCGACGCTCGAGCTTACCCTGCCGGAATGTTCGACGTACCTGCTCGCCTCGCGCGTCCTCGAGCGGATCGCCGATCACGCGGTGCGGATCGCCGATTCCGTGGCGATCATCGGCAAGGAGCCGACGCCCGAGCGGCTCGGGAGCGAGCTCGACCGGATGAGCGTCGCCGCGGCGAAGGCCCTCGCCGACGCGCTCGACAGCCTCGACACGCGCGACATCGCGAAAGCGAACCATGTGATCGATGCGGCGCACGAACTGACCCGAGAGCGGGACCATGTTCTGCGCGAGCTCGCGTCGAAGCACGGCCGCCTGGCGGTCGGCCTCGCCTACGTGCTCGAGAGCCTCGAGCGCAGCGCGTTCTACGCGAGCGACCTCGCCGAGATCGCGATCAACCGGGCCGTGGAGTCGCCGCCCCGGGTCGAGGAGCTTCTGCCCCCCCGGGCCGCGAAGAGCGCGGTCGCGATCCCCAGCGCCTAGGCCCGCCCGACGATCGCGTCGACGAGCTCCGCGGCGTCCTTCGTTGACGGAACGCGGGGATTGGCCAGCGTCGCGGGAGAACGCAGGGTGCGCTCGACGATCGCAGAGCGCTCGAGATCCAGTTCCCCGGCGGGGATCCCGGCGGCCGCAAGACTCAGGGGGAACCGGTACCGGTCGTACAGCCGTCGAATCTGGACGGCAAGCGAGGCTCGGGCACCCGCCTCGGGTTCCGGTCCCGCCCCCGAGAGCCGCTCGATCCGCTCACGCGCCGAGGGGTAATCGAAATCCAGCACGACCGGCAGGGCAATTCCGAGGAGTCGGCCGTACGGCAGGTGGGTTGCGGGCTGGAACGCCCGGGCCAACGCGTGCGCGAGTCCCCGCTGGCTGTTGGACGCCGCCAGACCCGCCGCGGTCGCGGCGTAGAGGAGCGCGGAGGCGGCGTCTGGATCGTCGCTCCAACGGATCGCGTGGGGCAGGCGGGCGAGGACCGTCGCCACCGCATCGAACGCGAGCGCGTCGGAGAACGGATTGGCCCAGGCGGAGAGATACGACTCCGTCGCCTGACCGAGGGTCTCGATCGCGCCCTCGAGCCGTAGCTCGGGCGGGAGGGACGTAACGTTCTGCGGATCGACGACCGACCAATCGGGGATGAGCGCCCGGTGCGCGATCTCCACCGGCGCGCCCGCCTCGGTCCACAGATCCGCGGCCCAGCTCGCGTCACTCCCGCTGCCGGCGGTCGTCGGTACCGCGGCCACGCGGAGCCGTGGGGGCTCGGCGAGCTCGAGCATCGGAGGGGCGGCGGAGAGGTCAAGGTCGGGCCGTTCGGCGGGGATCCGCGCGGCCTTGACCGCGTCGAGCGTGCGGCCGCCGCCGACCCCGATGAGCCAGTCGACGCCGAGTTCGCGCGCCCGCGATCCCAGGCGGGCGACCGTCGCGACGCGGTCGGGCTCGAGGAGATCGGCGATCGTCTCGATGACCACGTCGGACTTTCCGAGCTCCTCGACGATGCGCCGTTGCCCGTCCGCCCGAGCCACCGCGGGATCGACGACCACGAGGGCCCGACGGGCCCCCAGCCCGCTGAGCTGCTCGATCGCGCCCGGTCCCCAGGCGATCCGGGGGGCAGTGAAGAACCCGCTCATCGCGGCGCGGTCGCGTCCGGCCTCATCGGCGGACCGCCGGCCCCTCGCGACACTTCTGGCAGGCGCCGGTGAGCGAGAAGGCGATCCCGTCGACGCTCCAACCGGCCGGGTGCTGGGCCGCAAGCTCCGTCAGAAGGTGACGGTCGAGCTCGGTGAGCTCGATCCGCTGGATCCGCCCGCAGACCCGGCACACGACGTGCGCGTGGGGATCCTCGAGCAGATCGACCCGTACTTCGTGCACGGTCCCGAGTCGGACCGCTATCCCCGGCGGGGTTCGGGCCGAGGGTTTCGTGCGGGGCGGCTTTCGGGCCTTCGCGGCACGCGCCATCCGGCGACCGACCCAGAGTCGGTATAAAAATCGGGAGGGCCGGTGGTTCGCCGCTCCGCGGTCCGCGGGGCGAACGGGTCGAGCCCACGGTCGTCGCGCATCGGCCGGTTCACGAAACGCGCAGGGCGCGCGACGAGAGAACCAGCGCGATCCCGATCAGGACGACCGCCCATCCGAGGAGCCCGAGCAGGTAGATCCCGGGTGGGTACGGGTAGTAGGACGACGTGCCGAACAGGTTCTGGCGCATCACGTTCACGGCGAGCGACGCGGGGTTGTAGGCGGTGACGCTCTGCAGCCAGGCGGGCATCGTCGACTGCGGGAAGAGGGCGTTCGACGTGAAGAGGATCGGAAGGTTCAGCAGGGTCACGATGCCGAAGTACGCTTCGTTCGAGTGGAGGGCGTAGCCGAACGAGAGGAAGAGCGCCGTGAACATGAGGGCCAACAGCGCCTCCGCGAGGAGGATCTCGGCGATCCCGACGATCCCCACGGAGGCGCTGACCGAGAGGCCCGTGAGGCCGGGCACGTGGACGAGGGCGATCGCGACGCCGAGGCTCAGGAACGCCGGCCAGGCCGCGCTGAACGCGCGGAAGGTGAGCGTGCCGGCGAAAAGCGCGGCCCGCGGCGCGGGGGTCGCCATCAGGCGCTGGTGGGCGCCGAGCTGCTTGTCGAACAGCACGCCGGTGCCGGCGTAGAGGGACATCGAGAGCGTGACGAACGCGATCATCCCGACCGCGAAGTACGAGAAGTAGTCCGGGGCACCGAGGAGCGCCTCCCGGACGTAGTAGTCGCCCCCTCCGCCCGTCGGGAAGAGGGCGTTCAGGTCGAACGCCTGACCGAAGAGGACGAGGTACAGGACCGGGACGACGAACGCCGCGGCGACCCAGATCGGGACGCGGACGAACTTCAGGACCTCGCGGCGAAGGACCGTGACGAACTCGCGATACATCAACGACCCCCTGCCGGGGCTCCGGATTCGTGGGGCGGCCCGTTTGGGGTGGGACCCTCCATGTCCCGAACGGGCCGTCCGGTCATCGTCAGGAATACCTCCTCGAGGGTCGGGGAGCGCGTCGAGAGCCCGTCGAGCCCGATGCCCGCCGCATCGCACGCTCGCACGATCGACGGGACCACCGAAGCCAGGTGGCGCACGCCGAGTCGGTAGACGCCGTCGTTCCCGAGCCGGTCGATCACGACGACGCCATCGAGGCGGCCGAGGGCCTGGGCCACCTCCGGCCCATCCCCGTGGGTCCGCAGGTCGACGACCCCGCCGCCGAGCGCATCCTTGAGCTCGGCCGGGGTCCCGGTGCGCAGGATCGAACCGTGATCGATGATCGAGATGCGGTCGGAGAGTTGGTCGGCCTCGTCGAGGTAGTGGGTCGTCAGGAAGACGGTCATCTGCTGGTGCGCGCGCAGGTCCCGGATGTACTCCCAGAACTGCGCGCGGCCCTGCGGGTCGAGGCCGAGCGTCGGCTCGTCCAGGAACAGGATCTCGGGCGAGTGGATGATCCCTGCGGCGATCTCGAGCCGCCGGCGCATGCCGCCGGAGTAGCCCCGGACGAGCCGGTCCGCGGCCTCCGTCAGGTCGAGGCGTCCGAGGATCTCCCGGATGCGGGAGCGGGATTCGGCCGGGGCGAGGCCGTAGAGCCCCGCCGCGATCTCGAGATTCTCCCGTCCGGTGAGGGTCTCATCGGCCGAGGACTTCTGGAACACGAGGCCGATCTTCCGGCGGATCCGATCGGGATGGCGGTCGACATCGATCCCGTCGATCTCGGCGTAGCCGTTCGTCGACCGGAGGACGGTCGTCAGGATCGAGATGGTCGTCGTTTTGCCGGCGCCGTTCGGACCGAGGAAGCCGAAGATCTCCCCGCGGCGAACGTTCAGGTTGACGTCACGGACCGCCGCCGTGCCGTCGCCATACGTCTTGGAGAGCGACTCGGTGCGGATCACGTCGACCATCGTCCGTCCCTATCGGGGAATCGGGCGGCGGTCCCATCACCCGGGCGCACCGGGGGCGCTCACATCGGGCGCTCACCGCCGGTGACCGGGGCCGCCGGGCGCAAGCGTATTCGGGGCGGCGGCGTGGCGACCCCGCCATGGCCGAATTCCCGCCCCTGCCCGCTCCCCACACCCGGGTCGGCGTCGGGGGGGTCCTGATCCGCGAGGGACGGGCGCTCGTCAACCGGGCGGTGTACCGGGAGCGGTTCACCGTCCCGAGCGGGTACGTTGAGGCCGGCGAGAGCCTCGAGACCGCCTTGCTCCGGGAGTTCGAGGAGGAGACGGGCGTGAAGGCTCGGATCGGCCGGCTCCTCCTTGTCCGGCACAAGGTCGTCCGCGCGGAAGAGAGCGATGTCTACTTCGCGTTCGCCGTCGAGCATCTCGCCGGCGAACCATCCGCCCGCCCGCCCGAGATCGCGGAGGTCCGCGAGGTGCCGCTCGCCGAAGTCCCGCGGGCAACCTGGATCTCCCAGCTGTCCCGCAAGGTGATCGGGCTCGCGGCGGACGGGGAGGGAAGCTGGCCCCGGTCGTCGTGGCCCGGCGGGGAGGCCCCCGGCCTTTCGAGCGAATCGTACCACCGGGACGGGGAGTAAGCGCCCGCCCTCGGGCCCCCCCAGATCCCGCGACCCACGAAAGGTTACAATCGGTAGCGGCGTGCGGGGCGTATGCCCGGAAAGCCAACGCCCTCGGACGAGAGCCCCTTCGTGCTCGACATCAAGGAGATCCGCCGACGCGCGCGGGAGCACATGGAGCAGGGCGCGGTCACCCGAAGCAACACGACGGACACGAAGAACGTCGTCCGGGTGCTGAACGAGGCACTCGCGACCGAGATCGTCTGCGTGCTGCGCTACAAGCGCCACCAGTACATGGCCGCCGGGATCCACGCAAAGTCGATCGCCGCGGAGTTCAAGGAGCACGCCGAGGAGGAGCAGGAGCACGCCGACATGATCGCCGAGCGGATCACGCAGCTCGACGGCGAACCGAACTTCGATCCCAAGGGCCTCGCGACGCGCTCGCACACGGAGTACGTGGAGGGCCGGACGCTCGTCGAGATGCTCCGCGAAGACCTTGTCGCGGAGCGGATCGCGATCGAGAGCTACACCGAGATCATCCGGTACCTGGCGAACAAGGACCCGACGAGCCGGCTGATGATGGAGAAGATCAACGCGATGGAGGAGGAGCACGCCGAGGACATCAAGACCCTCCTTGAGCGGGTCGACTCCGACGAGCTCGTCCGCGAAGCGCGGAACTAGGCCCGGCGCGCCCGGCCGGGCGGCTAGCGTTCGCCCGTCAGCTCCTTCAGGAGCGGCAGAAACTCGTACGAGCCGGTGCTGAGCCTTCCGTTGACGAAGAGCGTCGGCGTCTCCTCGACCCCGGCTTCCTGCGCGCTCTCGACGTCCTCGGCGACGCGTCGGGTGGGCACGCCCGAGGCGAGATCCCTCGCGAACGTGTCCATCTCGAGCGGGAGATCGGAGGCGATGTCCCGGATGATCGCGTCCGAGAGCTCGATCTGGTTGCCGAAGAGCCGCTCGTGCATCAGCCAGAACTTCGCCTGCAGATCGGCGGCCTCCGCGGCCTCGGCGGCGCGCTGGGCGTTGGGGTGCTCGTCGGACACGGGAAAGTTCCGGAAGGCGTAGCAGAGGTCGTCCCCGAGCTCCCGGATCAGCTCGCCTACGACCGGTTCGAGGTGCGCGCAGTGCTCGCTCTCGTAGTCGCCGTACTCGACGAGCGAATATTTCGCTCCCAGCCGGCCGCGACGGTGGTCGCGCTCCTCGATCGGCAGGATGAGATCGGGCAGATCCGTTTCCGTCGTCCGCGGCTTCCGTGACGGCATGTGGGGCACCTCTCGGCTCGGCGCAATCCCTCCGGGGAGATAATCGATGCGTGGCGGTCCGAGAGGAACGATGCGGGACCGAGCGAAGCCGACCCACTGTGACCGAGCTACGTTCACCTCGCGACCGGCGCCCCGCGGTGCAAGGCGAGGTACGCGCCGAGCAAGCTCACCTCGGGGTTCCTACCGCGCCGGTGACTGAGCGTCGCGCTCGTCACGGGCTGACCCGTCGTGGACCGCCGGTGCGCGCGGGACGTACCCTCCCGGATTCCGCCATAGCCA
>Ga0187782_10002184_pt1 | contig 14365 bp, 13 predicted proteins | sample 0715_SJ02_MP15_2_FD_132454 | JGI IMG/M metagenome (GOLD analysis project Ga0187782, IMG submission 132454) | Tropical peat soil microbial communities from peatlands in Department of Meta, Colombia - 0715_SJ02_MP15_20_MG | ecosystem: Environmental > Terrestrial > Soil > Wetlands > Peat | place...
ACGATACCAATAAGCAACTGGACGCTGACCTGGAGTTTCTCCAACGGGCAGACGTTCGGGCAATATCCCTGGAACGGCACGTTTTCACAGAATGGCGCAAACGTGACGGTGAACAACATGAGCTACAACGGTCGCATCCTCGCGGGGAGCAGCTACACAGGTGTGGGATTCACCGGAACTTGGAACGGTGTCGCTAACGCAGTGCCAACAGCGTTCACGGTCAACGGAACCCCCTGCAATTAGTCCATAGCGAAGGTCAATCGCAAATCCATCCCAACGGCGGAGCAACTCGATCGACCTGCTCCGCCGCTTTCATCCAGCAACTCATCCAGCAACCGTTGTTGGCCGGAGTGAACTTTATAAGCAGCTCAGTCCGTCCAGTGTTTAACGCGGCGGCGCTGCGATTGTCGCGTAGCAGGCGTCTCCAATTAGCAACAAGTCTCGAGGCGCATCGCCGCAGGAATCGTCATGCCTTCCCCGCTAAGAATCGTCTCGAGATACCCGAGGGTCAGTCCACGCAATCAACGCAACGCACACATCGAGAATCGGTTATGAGCGATTCTGAATATAGGTCCTCCGAAAGCGCGCTTCTCTGCCTTTTACGCCCCGAGTTCGCGGACGATGGCGACAGAGGCGGACGACCCGATGCGGTTGGCGCCGGCTTCGAGGAGGGCGCGGACTTGGGCCAGGGTGCGGATGCGGCCGCCGGCTTTGACGCCGCAGCGCGCGCCTGCCACTCCGCGCATGAGGGCGATGTCGGCGGGGGTGGCTCCGCCGGAGGCGAAGCCCGTGGCAGTATTGATGAAGTCGGCGCCGGCCTGGATGGCGATTTCCGAGGCGCGCAGCTTCTCTTCCATAGTGAGCAGGCAGGTTTCGAGGCCCACCTTGAGCAAAGCGCCATGGCGATGCGCAATCTCGGCGACCGTGTGAATCGTGTTTTGGACGAAGTGATAGTTGCCGCTCTTCAGTTGGCCGATAGGGAGCACCACTCCCAATTCACGAGCACCGAGGCGGATGAGCACGGAAGCTTCCTGACGCAAGGTGGAACCGAGCGATGCGCCAAGTGGAAAACCGATGACGGCGCTGACCGAAACTCCCGTTCCCGAGAGCAGGCTGACCGCAACGGACGCCCAGACCGGGTTGACCACGGCGCTGGCGAAGCGGTAACGCGCCGCCTCGTTGCATAGCGCCTCAACCTGCTGGCGCGTGGCGTCGGGTTTCAATAGGGAATGGTCGATGACGGCGGCAAGGGATCGCCAGTCGCCAAGAGTTGTGGCAGCAAAGGCAGCCGAATCGAACGTGCCATTATCAAAATCCAGGTCGGAACCCTGGAGGGGGATTGTTGCAGCCATGCAGCGATGCTCCTCGCATGCCGCGGATGACGCTCTTACGGCATCTTTTTCGCGGTCTCCAGGAGTTGAGTATACGGCCAAGCGGTGACGCGGTCCAAATGATCCATAAGGGAAGTGTAATAGGCGGTGAGCCCCGAGCCGGTGACCGAGGGAAATCCCCGGCGGTTATTCAGGATGGCTTGGAGACATGACGCAGATATCGGGCAGATTGCGGTAGCGCTCGGCGTAATCCATGCCATAGCCGATGACGAAGAGGTTGGGGATGGAGAAGCCAACGTAATCCGCGTCGATTTTTTCGATGCGGCGCGAGGGCTTGTCGAGGAGGGTGGCGATGCGGAGAGTCTTGGGATGCTGTTGCAGCAGGATCTTGCGGAGGTAAGAAAGCGTGAGGCCGGTGTCGAGAATGTCTTCGACGATGAGAACATTTTTGCCTTCGATGGGCTGATCGAGGTCCTTGATGAGCTTGACGGCGCCCGAGGAGCGCTGGCCGTTGCCGTAGCTGGAGACGGCGACGAAATCGAACGTGGCGTCGGCTTGAATGGTGCGCGAGAGATCGACGAGGAAAAAGGCCGCGCCTTTGAGGACGCCGACCATGACCAGTTTTTCGCCGTTCAGGTCGCGGGTGATTTGGGCGCCCATCTCCGCGATGCGCTCTGAAATCTGCTGGCGGGAATAGAGGACGTCAAGGCCTTGGTAAACGATGGCAGCCATGGAAACAGTATCGCAAGAAGGGCGAGCGGAGCGAATTGTGTAAATCGAGGGGGGAAAAGAGAGGTAAGAGGGAACAGGGATTAGGGAACAGGGAATAAGAAGAGAGGACAGGGAACGGAGAGAGAATATACTTAAGGAGCTATGCTCCCATATATCCCACTTCCTTTTTGGCCCCACCAGTTGCCGACGTTCGGATTGATGCTTTGGTTGGCAGCGGTAGCCGGCGCGGTAGTAGCGGACCGTGCGTTCAAGCGGGCGCGCTTGACAGCCGATGCCGTGGGGATGGCGGCGGTGGCGGTAGTAGCGGGAATCGTGGGAGCCAAGCTGTGGCACGTGCTCGACACGCCATCGGAATTTAAGGCCCTTGGCTGGGGTGTGTTGTGGGATACGGCAGGTTTTGCGTGGTACGGGGGATTGATCTTCGGGATAGCTGCACTGGCGTTGCAGGGCATCCGAGAGAAGATCGGCGCGCTTAGGACGCTGGATTTGGCGGCTCCCGCGGCGGCGATCGGGTACGGAGTGGGGCGCATCGGGTGCTTTCTCTCGGGCGACGGCTGCTACGGCATCGAGATCCATCCCGTACACCTTCTAGGGTTCACGTTCACGCCGTGGGGGACGGCCTTCCCGCGAGGGATCGAGCCGGTGTTTGTGCCGGTGTATCCGACGCCCCTTTACGAGCTGGCAGCGGGTCTTGCGATCGGCGCGTGGCTCTGGTGGCGGCTGGGCAAGCCGCACGCCACGGGCTCGATTGTCGGCCAATACCTGGCGCTGGCAGGCATGGCGCGATTCCTGGTGGAGTTCATCCGGCGCAATCCAAAAGTGATTTGGGGCTTGTCAAACGCGCAACTGGCGAGTGCGGGGGCCGTCGTGGCCGGTGTTGCGCTCGCGTGGTGGGCGGCGACGCGCCCGGTGATTGAGCCGGAGAAGGCACGGGCGGCGGTGGAGAAGGCGGCGTAGGTTACTTCAACCGCAATGGATTGAAGACGCGAATTCCGCAATGCTGGAAGTGGGATGTGTTGCGTGTAGCCAAGGCGGCACCGTTGGCGAGGGCCGTGGCCGCAAGCAGAGCGTCCAGTTCGTCGATCGGCAGGCCGCCGGCGCATCGAGCTTTGAGAGCCGTTCCGTAGGCCCGTAGCAAAGGCGTGCTTGCAATGCAAGCGATACTAGCGATGCTTGCACTGGTGGCAAAGTGGCTCGCAGAGATCGGAAATCGCGTGATTTGGTAACCATTTTGTTCCGAGTTGGAATTCGACGTTAGCGCATGTGATGCAGCGCACCGCCACCCGTACTTTATTCCGGGTAACGTCGGTCACATTGGCTGGCGAGTTCCCGGGGCGCTTGATGCCTCCCAAGAGGCCCCGGGGATTTGCCGGCCGCACGGCGGGCGAGGTAGTCATGGGGTGTTCGATCTGGCAACAGGTGCAGCAGAAAGGGTACAGCCGCAGAGAGTTTTTGGAGTTTTGCGCGGCAGCGGCGGCGGCAGCGGGGCTGGGCAAAAGCGGCGCGGCGCAGGTGGTTTCAGCCTTTGAAAAAAAGGAAAAGCCGGCGGTGGTGTGGATGCACTTTCAGGAGTGCACGTGCTGCAGCGAGTCGTTCATCCGAGCGTCGCACCCGATTGTTGCCGACGCGCTGCTGGACGTGCTGAACCTGAACTACTCGGAGACCCTGATGGCCGCCTCCGGGTTCCAGGCGGAGAAGAGCCTGACCGATACGATCGCGAACAACAAGGGCAAGTACATTGTGCTGGTGGAAGGCGCAGTGCCGGTAAAGGACGGCGGCGTGTACTGCATGGTAGGGGGCAAGACGGCAAAGTCGATTTTAGAAACCGTGGCCAAAGACGCAGCAGCCATTGTGGCCTGGGGCACTTGCGCATCGAGCGGCTGCGTGCAGGCGGCGAAGCCGAATCCGACGGGAGCCACGCCGATCGCGAAGCTGGTAGATAAGCCGGTAATCAACGTCCCGGGCTGCCCACCGATTGCAGACGTAATGATGGCTGTGGTGACGCATTTGCTGATGCTGGGGCAGGTTCCGGCGCTGGACAGTTTGGGGCGGCCAAAGGAGTTTTACGGGCGCCGCGTACACGACACCTGCTACCGGCGTCCGAACTACGATGCGGGGCTGTTTGTGGAATCGTGGGACGACGAGAGCGCACGGAAGGGGTATTGCCTGTACAAGATGGGTTGCCGGGGGCCGGTGACGTATAACGCCTGCTCGGTGGTGCGATGGAACGAGGGCACGAGCTATCCGGTGCAGTCGGGGCACGGGTGCATTGGTTGCAGCGAGGCAGGATTTTGGGACAACGGACCGTTCTATCGGCACCTGCCGGCAGTGCCGGGATTCGGCATTGAAAGCACGGCGGACACGATTGGCACGGCGGTGGCACTGGCCACGCTGGCTGGGGTCGCGGCGCATGCGGTGACAACGAATATACGAAAGCGCGAAGTGATCGCCGAAGTACACGCTGAAGATAAAAGGGAGTTGTGAGGCGGCATGGCAACACGTGTAGTGGTCGATCCGGTAACTCGCATTGAGGGTCATCTGCGGATCGAGGCGGTGGTTGACAACGGAGTAATTGTGGACGCCTTCAGCGCAGGCACGATGGTGCGCGGGCTGGAGAAGATTTTGATCGGGCGCGATCCGCGGGACGCCTGGGCGATCGTGGAGCGGGTGTGCGGAGTTTGCACATCGATCCATGCGCTGGCAAGCGTGCGCGCGGTCGAAGATGCTTTGGGGATCGCCGTGCCGCCCACGGCGGAGCTGATTCGCAACATTATGGAGGCGACGCTTTACCTGCACGACCACGTGGTGCACTTTTACCATTTGCACGCGCTGGACTGGGTGGACATTGTGAATGCGCTGAAGGCCGATCCGAAAAAGGCGGCGGAGCTGGCGCAGTCCTACTCCAACTGGGACCAGAACACGGCGGCGCATTTCAGTGGGGTGCAAGACAAGATCAAGGCATTTGCCGCGAGCGGATTGGGTATTTTCGCGAACGGCTACTGGGGCCACCCGGCGTACAAGCTGCCGCCGGAGGTGAACCTCATCGGCGTCGCCCACTACCTGGACGCGCTCGAATGGCAGAAGGAAGTGGTGAAGATCCACGCGGTCTTCGGCGGCAAGAACCCGCACCCAAATTACCTGGTTGGGGGTATGCCGTGCTCGATCGACACGGATGAAGTGGCGGCCATCAACTCCGAGCGGTTGAATCTGGTTTCGCGGTTGATTGGGCAGGCGGATGAGTTTGTGAGCGAGGTGTACATTCCCGACCTGCTGGCTGTGGCGTCGTTTTACAAGGACTGGGCGAAGTGGGGCGGCGGGCTGCACAACTATCTTTGCTACGGAGATTTTCCGACCAAGGGGTACGGCCAACCGGAGGCTTTCAAGTATGCGCGGGGCGCGGTGCTCGATCGGGACTTGAGCCGCGTCTACCCGGTAAATCCGCGCGACCAGCAGGAGATCAAGGAGTACATTGCGCACTCGTGGTACACGTACGATGGCGGCAACGAGGTGGGCGTGCATCCATGGGCGGGGGAAACGAACATCAGCTACAGCGGGCCGAAGCCGCCGTTTGAGAGCTTGGAAGGCTACGACAAATACTCATTCCTGAAGACGCCGCGCTGGAAGGACAACGCGATGGAGGTAGGGCCGCTCGCGCGGCTGGTGGTGTCGTATGTGGCCGGACGCGAAGACGTGAAGGAAGCGGTTGGAGGTACGCTGGGCAAGCTGGGCGTGCCTGTGGACGCGCTGTTTAGCACTTTGGGTCGCACGGCGGCGCGCGGGATCGATGCAGCGCTGGCCTTGATTTGGATGAAGGATTTCTTCGCGCAACTAATGGAGCGCGTCAATACCAACGAAGTGTCGACGTTCAACGTAGAGAAGTGGGATCCGAAGACGTGGCCTGCCGATGCAGAGGGCGTGGGGTTGGCGGAGGCTCCGCGCGGGGCGCTGGCGCACTGGATCAAGATCCGCAATGGAGCGATAGAGAATTACCAGCTGGTAGTGCCGACGACGTGGAACGGATCTCCGCGCGACGCCAAGCAACAACAGTCTTCTTTCGAGGCGTCGCTGATCGGAACGCCGGTGGCGAATCTGGGGCAGCCGGTGGAGATTATCCGCACCATCCATTCCTTCGACCCGTGCCTGGCCTGCGCCGTGCATTTATACGATCCGCAGGGACGGCACCTCAGCCAGGTTTCGTTCGAGTGACGGCCATGGGTACGCAGAGCATCAAAGTGCGCGATGTATTTGGGGCGAACGGCGGCGCGCCGGTCGAGTACCGGCGTGTATACGTGTGGGAGATGCCGGTGCGCGCGTATCACTGGATCAACGCCATTGCGCTGACGCTGCTCTGCGTGACGGGCTACATGATCGGGCGGCCGGTCCGCATGGCTTATGCAGCGGAGGCGTATCGGCAATATTGGTTCGGCTGGGTGAGATTCATCCACTTTGCTGCGGCGTATGTTTACGTCTTCAATTTCGCTGCGCGGATTTACTGGGGATTCGTGGGAAACAAGTACGCCAAGTGGAACAACTTTTTCCCGCTGACCAAGCAGCAGCGGGAGGAGATTGCCGATGTCATCAAGACCGATGTTTTGCAGGTGAAAATGCACGGGTCGATTTCGACCGGGCACAATTCGCTGGCCGCGTTTATCTATTTCCTCACCTTTCTTGCATTCGTTGCCCAATCGATTACCGGATTCGCGCTCTATTCGAGCATGAGCACTTCGTGGCTGCCGCGGATGTTTGTGTGGGTTGTGCCGCTGCTGGGCGGGGAAATGGGAGTGCGTTACTGGCATCATTTACTGCTTTGGTTCTTCGTGGTTTTCATCGTAGTGCACATTTATCTGTCGTTCTACCACGACTACATCGAAGGGCGCGGAACGGTTTCATCGATTATCGGCGGGTGGAAGTTTGAGCGGGAGAAGCAAAAGACAGGGAATAGGCAGTAGGGAACAGGAAACAGGGAAAGCATCGTTTGGTGCTTTCGGTGTTGCCGGATTTTTAAGGGGTGTTCGTGAAAGCAGATAGGAAGAAGACGCTGGTGCTTGGGCTGGGGAACGTCATCATGGGCGATGAGGGCGTTGGCGTGCATGTAGCGCGGGAACTGGAGAAGCAGGAGCTGCCGGCCGGGGTCGAATGCATGGACGGGGGAACCGGCGGGTTCGTTTTGCTGGAGTCGCTCCAGAATGCCGACCGGATTATCCTTATCGACGCAGCGGCGGACGACAAGCCCGTGGGATCGGTGACGCGGACGACGCCCAGGTTCGCGCGCGACTATCCGCAGACGCTGACGGCGCACGACATCGGCGTAAAGGACCTGCTGGATGCTTTCTACATGCAGGGAGGGGCGCGCGAAGTGGTGCTGTACGCGATCACGATCGATCCCCGTCAGCCGATATCGCTCGATCTTTCGGACGAGTGCGCAAGGGCCGCAGAAGAAGCCCAGGCGCGGATTGTCACGGAATTGACGGCGGTGTGCGAACAGCCGCCGAAGCGCCCCCCGCGTCGCGAGGCTCTTGGCTACAACCCGCTCAAAGCTAAGGTTGCAATCCGGCGCGCAGCCGGATTATGATCGCTGCATGGAAGGTAAGACCCGTTGTCGCCGCTGTCGGACGGCTCGCATGTGACAGGTGACTTCGGTCTGAGCTTCCCCAAATCGTCCCGAGTTTCCCCGTTACCCGCGATCGAGCCAGGCTGACGCGGGATTTTTATTGCATTGAAATCCGGGATTGCCGAGGCAAAGCATGAGCCAGGATCTTCCCCAAAAAGAGACCAAAGCACAGCGGATGGAACGCCTGAAGCGGGAAAAGAACCCGTGGATGGCATTTAACGAGGTCCGCGCGTATGCACGTGCAGGGCGCGGGAGCCTGGCGCCGGCGTGGGCGTCCACCTACTTCAAATGGTGGGGCGTGTACACGCAGGGCGATGGCGTGGGCGCGACGGGCGGCATAGGCGGCGAGGGGCTTTCCACCGAATTTTTTATGATGCGGATCGGCATTCCCAATGGAATCGTTTCCGCGAGCCAACTGCGCGCTATCGGCGAGATTACGCGCAAACAGGCGCGCAACCTGGCGGACATCACGGTGCGCCAGAACATCCAGTTGCACTGGCTGACCATCGAGTCGCTGCCCGAGATTGTGGACGAGCTCGATGCTATCTGGCTTTCGCCCAAAGGCGCTTGCGGCGACGTGGTGCGCAATGTGACGGGTTGCCCGCTGGCGGGTGTGGATGCCGACGAACTGATCGATGCCTCGCCGATTGCGCGCGGAATCGCGCATGTATTGACGGCGAATCCCGAGTTCTACAATCTACCTCGGAAGTTCAAGATTTGCGCGACGGGGTGCACCTCCTGGTGCAGCTATCCCGAGATCAACGACATTGGGCTGACGGCGGTAAAACGCGGCGATGAAGTGGGTTTTTCGCTGCGCGTGGGCGGGGGGCTTTCCAATGAGCCGCACCTGGCCGTGAGGCTCGATGCGTTTGTCCGGCCGGATCAGGCGATCCGCGTGGCGCGCGGCGTGGCGGAAATTTTTCGCGAGCAACAGGGGTTGCGCCAGAGCCGCGACCGGGCGAGGCTGAAATACCTGTTCATGCGCGAAGGGTGGACGCCGGAGCGTTTTCTTTTCGAATTAAGGCGAAAGGTCGGATTCAGGCTCGATGCTGCAGCGCCCGAACAGATTCCGGACGATATTCTTCGCGATCACGTGGGGATCCATCCGCAGAAGCAGCCGGGACTGGCGTATGTGGGAGCTTCGGTGCTGCGCGGCCGGCTTACGGGCGATCAGCTTTTGGCGACGGCGGAATTGGCGGAGCGCTTCGGAAGCGGCGCCGTGCGCCTGACCGTATCGCAAAACCTTGTGATTATCGATGTGCCCAAGGCAAAGACGGGGGAACTGGCGCGGGAGTTGGAGCAGATTGGACTGCACGTCGAAGGCTCGATGTTCTGGCGGGGCGCCGTGGCATGCACGGGGACGGAATTCTGCAAGCTGGCGATTTCAGAGACCAAGGGCTTTACGCGGTGGCTGGTGGATGAGCTGGAAGAGCGGTTGCCGCAGTTCGATCAACAACTGAAGCTGCACGTGACGGGTTGCCCCAACGGTTGCGGCCAGCATTGGATTGCGGACATTGGCCTCGAAGGCAAAAAGATCAAATACGAAGGCAAGCTGACGGATGCGTATTACTTTTGCCTGGGTGGAGCAGTTGGCGAGCATGCTGGCATAGCCCGTCCAGTTGGGTACCGTTGCCCGGCGCCGCTGGTGCCGGAGGCGATTGAACGATTGTTGCGGCGATATCTCGCGGGGCGCAGGACGGAGGAGAGCTTGCGGGCCTGGTTTGCGCGGCACTCGAACGAAGAGTTGCGCGCACAGCTCGCCGGAGAAGTGCTGGAGCCGGTGGAGCGCGACCTGCCAGCGGGGCCGGTGCCGCACGCGGTGGCGGATTGAAGGTGACAGGGACTGAGGGACTACGGAAGGACACTATGGTCTTGTTGCCTATTTTTTTGAAGCTCGATGGGCGAGGATGCCTGCTGGTGGGCGCAGGAACCGTTGCGCTGGACAAGATTGGCAGTCTGCTGAAGACCGGCCTCAAGCTGCGCGTGGTTGCGCCACGGGCGCGGGCGGAGGTACGCGAGCTGGCGGCCGAGGGCAAGCTCGAGTGGATTGAGCGGGAGTTTGAGCCGGCGGATTTGGATGGGAATTGGCTGGCGATTGCGGCGACGGATGTGCCCGAGGTGAACGCGGCGGTGTATCGAGCGGCTCGTGAACGCGGAGTTTTCTGCAATAGCGTGGACGATATTCCGAATTGCGATTTTTATTTTGGTTCGGTAGTCAACCGCGGCGACTTGCAGATTGCGATTTCGACGGCCGGCGAGAGTCCGGCGCTGGCGCAGCGATTGCGCAGAGAAATCGATGCGCAATTGCCCAAGGATTTGGGACCGTGGCTCGAGAGGTTGGGCGAATTGCGGCGCGAAGTGCTCGCCACGCACGAGCGCGGCGAGGAGCGCAGGCTGCTGCTGCACGAATTGGCGCAGAGGGCGATTTGCGATTCGGCGTTGTGCGTGACGAGGGAGTTGGCGCGGAAGGGAAGGGAGGCCGGACGCGCCGTAGCCGGCACGGTTTATCTGGTGGGCGCGGGCCCGGGCGACGAGGAGCTGCTGACGGTGAGGGCGGTTCGGTTGATCGAGAGCGCGGACGTGATTCTGCACGACGATCTGGTTCCGCAGGAGATTTTGAAGCTGGCGCGGCGGACCGCCGAAGTTGTGAGAGTGGGCAAGCGATGCGGCAAGAAGAGCATCACGCAGGAAGAGCTGAACATGCTGATGGTTGCACATGCGCGGGCAGGGCGAAGCGTGGTGCGGCTGAAGAGCGGCGATCCGCTAATGTTTGGCCGCGCAGCGGAGGAGCTGGCGGCGCTCGAAGAAGCAGGCGTTGCGAGCGAGATTGTGCCGGGGGTGTCGGCAGCATTTGCGGCAGCGGCGGTGGTTGGGCGATCGCTTACCGATCGGGAGTGGGCATCGCATGTGATTTTTTCGGTGGGGCGCCATGCGCAGTCGCATAATCGCGAAGCGCTGCCGGCGCAGGAGGCGGCGACGCGCGTAGTGTACATGCCGGGGCGTGACTTAAGATTGCTGGCCGAGGAGTGGATGGCGGACGGGCTTCCTCGAGATTTGCCGTGCGTGGTAGTTTCGCGAGCCTCGCTGCCGGATCAACAGGTCGAGTACACGACGCTGGGCCTGCTGGGTGAGATGGAACCGGCCGAGGCACCGAGCGTACTGATTGCAGGATGGGCGGTGCGGGAACTCGATGCGCCGCGGCTGGCCAGAGAGCCAAGGGGAATCGCCGCGGATTGAGGATTGCCATTTGCCGGGGAGCGGTTTGCACGGGCGCGCTACTGATACCCTAAAGTCATGAAATTCGGCGTGGTGGTGTTTCCGGGATCGAATTGCGATCACGACACGTACAACGTGATTGCCGGGATCGCGCGGCAGCCGGTGGTGTTTCTGTGGCATGAGTCGGAAGACTTGCAGGGTGTTGACGCAGTGCTGGTTCCGGGGGGATTTGCGTACGGCGACTACTTAAGGACGGGAGCCATTGCGCGTTTTTCGCCGGTAATGCAGGCGGTGAAGAAGTTTGCCGCCGGCGGCGGGCTGGTGCTGGGAATTTGCAACGGGTTCCAGATACTGACCGAGTCGGGGTTGCTGCCCGGCGCGCTGATGCGCAATGCAGGGCTCAAATACATCTGCAAGCAAGTGCAACTGCGCGTGGAGACGGCGGACAGCCCGTTTACGAATCAACTGACAAAGGGCGCGGTGCTCCAGATCCCGATCGGACACATGGAAGGGAATTACTATTGCGATCCGGAGACGCTGAAACGCCTCGCGGCAGAAGATAGGATCGCTTTCCGGTACGCAACGGAGAAGGGCGAAGTTACTCGGGAGGCCAATCCAAACGGGTCGCTCGACAACATTGCCGGGGTTTTGAATGAGGGACGGAATGTGCTGGGAATGATGCCGCATCCGGACCGGTCGAGCGAGAAGCTGCTGGGATCGGCAGATGGATGGGGTGTCTTTGCGTCGATGGTTCAGATGCAGGCAGTAGGGAATAGGGAACAGGCAGTAGGCAGTAGGCAATAGGCAGTAGGAACGGAACCGGGGACAGGAATCCTGGGGGAAATGAGCATCACGGCGTTCCTAATCGAAAAGACGAGATCCAGGTGACGAAAGTGAGGCGGCCAGGCGTTGGGTTAGAGGAAACTAAATTGGTTTCGAACTAATCTATAGATGGATAGGATCATGATCGATATCCATCACCATTTGATTTATGGCGTGGACGACGGGTCGCCCGATCTGAAGACGTCCGTAGCCATGGCGCGCAGGGCGGTGGAAGAGGGCGTAACGCACATTGTTTGCACGCCGCACGCGAACGATACATATCCCTACCAGGGAGCGGTAATTGAGGAACGTTTCGCCGAGCTTCGCGAGAGGCTGAACGGATTGTTGGAATTGAGCCTGGGATGCGACTTTCACTTGACGGCGGACAATATTCTGGATGCGGTGATGCATCCGCTGCGCTATTCGATTGACGGCAAGGGATATCTGCTGATCGAGTTTTCAAATTCTCTGGTTCTGGGGAATTTGTCGGAAGCGATGTTTCGGTTGCAATCGGCCGGTTACACGCTGATCGTTACCCACCCGGAACGGTATCCGGCGGTGCTCAAGCAACCGGAACTGGTAGGCGAGTGGATGCGGAACGGATGCCTGATGCAAGTGACGGCGGCGTCGCTGTATGGGCGGTTCGGTAAGGCGGAAGAGGCATTGGCCAACGAAATGCTGGAACGCGACTGGGTTCATTTCCTGGCCACAGACGCGCACCATCCGGTATGGCGGCCTCCGCACATGAAGACCGCGTATGAATACGTAGCGCAGCGGAAAGGCGAGGAGACGGCGCGGCGGTTATGCGAGACGAATCCGCGGGCAGCGGTGGGGGGCGCGCCGTGGCCCCAGCAGCCTGAAGCTAAAGGGCTGTGGGATGGTGTGCCGCTGGACCTCGACGGCCGGCCGTACGAGGGAAAGGCGAAGAGAGTGCGGGCTGAGGACGTAGCGGAAGACCCACGCAGCGATGGCGGCCGGAAGGCGGGGTTCTGGAGCCGGCTAGTGGGGAGGTAGGTAGGCAGGACAAGTTAGCAGGCCTTGAAGTCGGCAAGACAAAATCCAAACTACAAATTGAAATTCCCCGCAAGAACAGGAAGCGCGTGGCCTCGATTCCGGCTAAGGCTTTCATGCGCGGCCTGATTGCTTTCTGCCGGGTTCTACTGCGTAGCGTGGAACAATAGGGCTTCTTCCTTCGTATCATCCGGTATCGCACAAACCGGTGAAGTTGTGCGCGTTTGTGCGCGGGAAGAACGGCGCCTCACGCTGCCGGAATGCTGCGTCGGCTTGGCACGATCGCCCAACCTTTCAGGTTGAGAATTGTACGGCGCAAAACCGGCTTCAAGCCGGAGAAAGAAACCTATGATCGACCGGTCGCAACAAATAGCTGCCCGAGTTTTCGCGATTGCAACGCTGCTGTCGCTCGTCCTCATCATGATTGCTTTCACGCGTTGGTATGGGCCCTTTCTTGTTTGGGAGCATGACGCGGAAACGGCGCGAAACTTCGCCGCGCACGAACATTTCGTCCACTTTTATGTTGTTTCGGCTGTTATTTACGGTGTAGGGATGATCGCGATACCGGCTGCACTCTACGTCATGTTTGGGGCGGTCAGCAGGGGTTTGGCGCTTTTTGCGAGTTTCACAAGGCTGCTGTATGTGGCGATGTGATTCGCTGGACTACTGGATCTCTTCAGCGCACTGCGCATCATGGAGGGCCATGAGTATTTACATGCGATCGATCCGGAACGCTTACAAGCGCTTGCGGGTCTGCAGCTTGCGTCAGGATGGGATGCGTATTACATCGGTTTGGCGTGTTATGCGACGGCATGGATGGTTTTCAGCTATTTGTTCTTCAAGTCTCGCTATATTCCCAGGGTTCTCGCCCTTTTTGGCATTGGGGCCTCCCTTTTCGAAGGAGTGTGTGGATTCGCGTACCTCGTTGACCGGAGCTTTGGAGCGATTGTGTCCGTAAACTGGTACGAGATGCCGGTCATGTTATTTGAAGTGGCTACCAGTATTTGGATCCTGGTGCGGGGGCTCCGGGTGCCGGAGGCGAAGAATGCGATCCACGCGAGTGACTGAAATCTAGCGAGAAGCGCTTAGAGCAAAACCAGAGATGGTGTATCCCGATGCTACGGCATCCAAGTCGGCGCGACCTCAAGGAGAGGCGGCCTTGCACGAAACTTAACAGGCCAAATCTTTTCTGGTTTTTCCGCAAATAACCGGCTCGGCAGCGAGCAGTCCGGTCTCAAGGACGGAATCGACCAAAGGGCATCCGATCTTAAGATAGGCCGAGGCCGCCATCGACGCTGAGGGTTTGCCCGGTGATGAAGTGCGGACCGGTGGCGAAGAAGAGGACGGCTTGGGCGACGTCTTCTGCCGAGCCGTTGCGGCCCATAGGGGTTTTGGCGGCGAAGCGCGCGGCTTGCGATTCCATCCTGCGCTCGGTTTCCGAGCCGACCCTTCGCTCCGCTTCGCTTCGCGAAGGATGGGGCGGCGTCGCCGATCCCACCCTTTCGTTCGCTGCCGCGGACGAAAAGGATGGGGCACCCAGCAAGGTATTGGGATCGGGTGAATCGCCTAGTTCAATCCATCCGGGAGCAACGCAGTTGACGCTGACGCCGGGCGCGAACGCCTTGGCCATGGCCTCTGTGAG
>Ga0187782_10002185_pt1 | contig 14362 bp, 11 predicted proteins | sample 0715_SJ02_MP15_2_FD_132454 | JGI IMG/M metagenome (GOLD analysis project Ga0187782, IMG submission 132454) | Tropical peat soil microbial communities from peatlands in Department of Meta, Colombia - 0715_SJ02_MP15_20_MG | ecosystem: Environmental > Terrestrial > Soil > Wetlands > Peat | place...
CGCGGACATCGAGGAGAACGCTGGGCGAGAAAATGTGCTGATAGGAAGCGCTCCCCATCGTCTCAAAATTGTCGGCGGTCTGGAGTTGGGGCGGGGTGCCCGGCGGAGGCGGCGGCTGGCCCAGCGTCGCCAGGAGCTGCGGGTCCTCTTGCACTTGCTCATTGGGGATTTCATAGCGGGAGAGTTCATGGCGGACGATAAATCGCAAACGGTCTTTCGGCGTCAAGTCGCGCTCGTAGTTGACCGAAAAATCTCCCAGCGTACCCTCATTGGTAAAGTTTTGCGGAACCACAGGATTCAGGTAATGGTCCGTCATGCTGCCGCTGGCGCTGGCGCCAAACGTATTCTTGTCCCAAACGTACTGCCCTTCCGCCGCAGCGCCGGCCGAATCAAAGCTGCCTCCGGAGAGCACCACCTGGCCGTGAAAACCTGGCTGTGAATCTTGCATCGTGTTCACCTCGACCACGCCTCCCATTTTTCTGCCGTATTCCGCGGGAATGCCCGCCGTATAGATGCTCAGCGATTGCATGTCGTCGGCGTCAATCGCCGGTCCGAAGCTGGGCGAACGATTGTCGGTCAGCGGGATCCCGTCGACCACAAACTGGGTCTGATATTCCGAGCCGCGCGGATGGAGCACGGCATTTCCCTCGTACAGCCAGCCGGGCTGCGAATTCACCAGATCCTGCAGGGAACGACCCGGGATCGAGCTGAGCCGGTTTTGGATGAGGTCGGAACCAATCTGATTAACGGCGCCAGCTTGATCGGGATTGATCAGCGTATTGGCCGCACTCACAGTTACCGCCTGATTCACCGTAGGCAGCATAAGTTGGATTCTGCATGGCGTCGGGATTGAGGAATGAATATCGACGGATTGGGATATCTGCGCAAACCCAGGCTGCTTGATTTCCAGCTGGTAGATGCCGTAAGGCAGGCGCTGCACATCCAGGCGACCCTCATCGCTGGTTGCCAGAGAATTACGATAACCATTCGCCTCGCTGATGATTTGCACTGTCGTTTTCACCGCAAGACCGGCCGGATCGGTCACTTTGAGGCGTAATTCGCCGCTATTGCTCTGGCCAAAGAGCGGCAGCGCGCACAAGAGCAAAATAGCGGCAAGTCTCGTCATGAATAGTCGGCCTTTGTAGTTTAGCTGTTCTCCGGGGACGGGTTCACTGGCATTTCTTTGCGTGATGGTTACCTTGAGAGGCCCAAACACGAGCCCCTGGACTTTGCGGCGGTGATGGTGGTCACGGTTTCTTGTGAGATTCGAATTCCCATTCCTGGGCCTGGTGCACGCGGCAATTGCGTTCGAGAGGCTGTCGGGGCCCGAAAGGCTGCTACAGTAAGACAGTGCACACCGACGAGCCGGTGTGCAATGAAAATTCAAGGAGAAGGCTCGCTATGCGCATCGCAGTGGTCGGTTCCGGATATGTCGGGTTAGTGACGGGAGTGTGTTTTGCGGATTTGGGACACGAGGTTGTCCTAGTCGATAACGACGAGGAGAAACTCGCGGCGCTGAGGAAGGGCGCGGTGCCGATTTATGAAAAATTTCTGCCCGAGCTGCTGGCGCGGCACCGTGGGCAGCACATTAAGTTTTCCGCCGACTTGCAGGCAGCCACACGAGAGAGCGAAGCCGTGTTCATCGCGGTCGGGACACCGCCGACCGAAAGTGGGGACGCAGATATGTCCTATGTGGAGTCGGTGGCGCGGGAAATCGCCGGCGGTGTGCACGGGTACAAAGTAGTGGTGGAGAAGAGTACGGTTCCGGTATATACGAGCCAGTGGGTTCGTACCGTCATAATGAGGAACGGAGCGGATCCCTCGCACTTCGATGTAGCTTCCAATCCGGAATTTCTGCGGGAAGGGACAGCGGTTACGGATTTTCTCTATCCTGACCGCATCGTGGTGGGAGTGGAGAGCGAGCGGGCCGCGGAGGTGATGCGCCAGCTCTACGGGCCGCTGACCAGCGGATGGTATTACGGGCGCGGGGATGGGATTCCTCGTCCGGAAGCGGCCTCGGGCAAAACGCCGCCGCGGCTCATAGTCACCAGCACGCAGAGCGCGGAATTGATCAAGCACGCTTCCAACGCATTTCTGGCCATGAAGATTTCTTTTATCAATGCGGTGGCGTCGATCTGCGAATCGGTGGGGGCGAACGTGCAGCAAGTGTGCGACGGGGTGGGGACGGATTCGCGGATCGGGCCGCGATTCTTGAATCCGGGGATCGGGTATGGAGGGTCGTGCTTTCCGAAAGACCTGATGGCGTTCCGGGCAGTCGCGAAGGAAAGCGGATACGACTTTCGGTTGCTGGACGAAGTGATTCATATTAATGAAGATCAGCGGCGCCGGTTTTTGCGCAAGGTGCGGGGCGTGCTATGGACTTTCCGCGGCAAACGACTGGGCGTGCTGGGGCTGGCGTTCAAGGGCGGGACTGACGATATTCGGGAGTCTCCGGCGATGCTGCTGGTGCAGGAACTGCTGCGGGAGGGCTGCCGCATTTGCGCCTACGATCCGGCGGCGATGGAGCGGGCGAAAGAAGTATTGCAATCGGGCGTCGAGTTCGCGGCGGATGCATATGGGGCGGCGAAGGGCGCGGACGCGTTGCTGATCCTGACGGAGTGGGAAGAGTTCGCGGCGCTTGATCTGGAACGTCTGCGCACGCTCGTGAAGTATCCGATCGTGCTGGATGGGCGGAACCTGTATGATCCGGCGGTGATGGTGGAGCACGGATTCTCCTATTACAGTGTGGGGCGTCCGTCGGCATTGACGGAGGAGTCGACGGTGGGGATGCGTCCGAAGAAAAGCGAGCGTGCCTGAAATCGTAAATGCGCAACTCATGAACACTCGGGCCGGGAACACAAAACGTGCGCTGGTGACAGGAGGGGCAGGCTTTCTGGGATCGCATTTGTGCGATGGGCTGCTGGGTGAGGGCTATGCAGTGGTCGCGGCCGACAATCTACTGACGGGACGACTGGCGAACATTGAGCATCTACGGAACGACTCGCGATTTGAATTTGTGGAGAAAGATGTGTGCTATCCCACCGACTGGGGCAGGTTGGATTATGTGTTTCACTTTGCGAGCCCGGCGAGCCCGGTCGACTATGCCGAACACGGGATCGAAACCCTGCGGGTGGGGTCGTATGGAACGTTTGAAGCGTTGGAAATGGCGCGGCGGTGCGGCGCGAAGTTCATGATGGCATCGACATCGGAGTGCTACGGAGATCCGGCGGTGCATCCGCAGACGGAGACGTATTGGGGGAATGTGAATCCGATCGGGCCGCGGTCGGTGTACGACGAGGCGAAGCGGTTTTCCGAAGCCGCGACCATGGCGTATCACCGCTATCAGCAGGTAGATACGCGGATCGTGCGTATCTTCAACACGTACGGGCCGCGGATGCAGATCAACGACGGACGGGTGATTCCGAATTTTATGTGGCAGGCGCTGCGGGGAGAAAATCTTACGGTGTATGGCGATGGCAGCCAGACGCGCAGCTTCTGCTACGTAAGCGATGAAGTGGATGGTATTCTGCGGCTAGCTCGGTCGGCTGAGCATGAGCCTGTGAATATTGGGAATCCCACAGAGTTCACGATTCTGGAGTGCGCGCGGAAAGTGATTGCGACGACGGGGTCGGCCAGCCAGATCAGGTTCGAGGCGCTGCCGCAGGACGACCCGAAGCAGCGCTGTCCGGATATTTCGAAGGCAAAGAGGCTGCTGGGATGGGAGCCGAAAGTGGAGTTGGAAAGCGGGCTGAAGCTCTCGCTGGAATATTTTCGCCGGGCCGTGGCGAAGAAAAAGCAGGCGACGTAGGGGTAGCGGCGCCTCGAACGCTGCCTTACTGCAAACCGCAAACCTCAGTGCAATGGAAACTCCGCTCAGCGGGTTTGTTCGTCTAGCGCGGGACCGGTAGAGAGGATTGCGAGCAGGCGCATGATTTCTTCGCGCTCGCCGGAATCGCGGAACATGAAGCGTACGCCCATGCCAAAACCGGGATGAGTGGCCAGCACCTGCCCCCTGATTCTCAACTTCGTATCGGCAGTGCGGACCAGAATCTCCACGCCCGACTGCCCGGAGAGTGGGGTCGGCATTTCAACGTAGCAACCGCCCTCGCTGATATCGGACAGGGTGCAGCGATTGGGGACGCTGGTGCCGAGCCTGTAGACCTCCGCTCCCAGTTTGCAGGCGAAACGTTGCTCTCCGCGGCGGTTGCCGGCATTGGAAACTTGTGTGGAATCGATTGGCTCGGACATCGACGCGGATTTCGGCTCGCGCTCAGAGCGAGCCTCGTTCGCGGATGACCGGGCCTCGGAGGACCGGCCCGCGGATGGATGGGGCGGCACCCCGGTCGCCGGGCGGCTCGTATTCTGCTGAAGCCAAATCTGCATGAGGCGGCGCGAAGCCTGGGGAACGTCGAGGAAACGAATTCCGGTGCGGCCGCTCGCGTCCTGCCAAGCCACCTCACCCGACAAGCGGACGACTTGTTGCTGACCGGGAAGAGCGAACTCGAAATAAACCTTGCATGCGGAGGGAAGGCGATTGGTGGTGTGGAACGAAGTTCCGCCGTCGCTGAGGTCGGTCAAGACGGCGTTCAGTTCGGGCCCTCCGGGATAGACGATGTTGGCCGTCGAATGGACGGGCGTGCGGGGTGCGCGGCGGCGTTCACGGCGCATGAGGCCGCGGGCAGCGCGCAAACTCATGCGGGTGCGCTCGGATGAGAGCGGACGATAGAGAACAAAGTTGGCGCCGAGCCCGAACACGGGTCGGGCATTAAACTCGCTATCCACGACGGCAATCAGCATGCTGACGCGGTTCTTGGCGGACTGCCGCAAGTGCGCCAGGAATTCCTCGGAATTCTGATCAGCGCGATAATCGAGGATAATGGCATCGAAGCGTTGGCTGTCGAGCAATTCTATTCCGCGGGAGATCGAAGGCGTATGCTCGGCCGCCATTCCCAGCTCGGACAGGATGAGCATCAGCACGCTGGCTGAGTCCTGATCCGGGCACACCACAAGGGCGCGTAGATCCATAGTAGCAACATAGTAAGAGATAGTCGGAGTCAAGAACAAGTTACCAGCGTCACGGTGAAATGCAATTTAGACTTTCTTTCTAAGTGGACTTGCCCTTAGTTTTCTCTCGCTTTTGAAGTTTTAGTTATCTTTCGTTTTACCTTTGGCGGGGCATAGCCCGTCAAGACATTAGTGGGACTTTCTTTGAGCCCAGGCCTTCCTTAGCGGAAGCAGACTCAATTCCGAAATGCCACGTGGGCGCGGCGAAACGGAGCACTGGCAAGCGAGCGCGGCATGGCACGATCGTAACCCTCCTGGAATTACCTTACTAAAAGACAGTGTCCGAATGGCCGGTGTACCCCGGTACTTTGACGTGTCGCGGGCCAGTTCCTACCATCGAGTTAGTCAGCCAAGTGTCGGCACGGCGATCCGCGAAGGGTCGCGGTAGATACCAGGCTGACCAATTCCAGTTATACGAGTTTTTCTGACGATTTTGTCTTTACAGAGCGGGGAGCCGCGGGATCGGCAAATGCTTATGAGAAGCCCGGAAACAGATGCGTTTCATCGCAGGCGTCGGGAGAGCGGCTTCAGCTTGCTGGAAATGGCGTCGGTACTGGCGATTTCCGTGATCGTGTCGGTGGTTTCGGTGGTTAGCCTGTTGCCTCTGCTGAAGGCTCAGCATGAAACCAATGCTTATAACACGACGCTAGCAGCAATGCGGCAAGCGCGCGACAACGCGGTCTCGCAACGGACAGCGTATTCGGTAACTTTTTCCGCGGCCGTCACGCCGAACACGATCACGGTGTCGCCGACGCTGACCGGATTTCAGGGAGATCAGAATACCGTAACCTATCAATACCCGAACGATGTTCTTTTTCTCCTGCCACCTACGGGCACAGCGAGTCCGGACGGCTTTGGAACCGGGGCGAACGCAATTGACTTTGGCTATACGGCGAGCAGCAACGCCGGGGGAGCGACGACTATCTACTTCTGTCCCGACGGTTCAGCGCAGACCGCAAGCACTTGCGCCGGCGCCGGCAACTGGGATGGGGGCGTGGTGTACCTCGGGCAATCGGGAAATGTGGGAAGCGATCGGGCGGTGGACGTGTGGGGAGCAACCGGCCGCATTCACGGGTGGAGGCTCTACAGCACTGGGGGGTCAAGCTACCAATGGGTACGTCAATGATCAAACGCGGGGGAAGTTCTCAGGTGCGGAAGCAAGCAGAGGATGGAGTTTCGCTGCTGGAAGTGGTGATCTCGATGGCGGTGCTGACCGTGGGAATGGTGAGCATGCTGGGAGTGTTCGGGCTGGCCATGGCTACGACCGAGACCTCACAACAGGACATGATCGCCAAGCAGCTGGCCAACGAAGCGTACGAGAGTATCGTGACGGCGCGCAATTCGACGCAGATTAGCTGGAGCCAAATCGGGAATGCAGCCTCCTGCTCCGGCGGCGTCGACCCCGCCAGCGGCGGCATCTTCCTGCCCAGTACGAGCGCGAACCCGACCTTTTACCCGATCTACCAGTCCGGAGCAGACGGCATCTTTGGGACTTGTGACGATACCGTCGCGGGCGAGCAAACTCTACAAGACCCGGGGCCGGATGGGATTTTTCAAACCGCGGATGACGTGTTTATCGCATTGACTGGCTACCAGCGCTCGATCGTGTTCTCACCGGTGTACGACAGCGCTGGTGTCGTGGTCCCTTCGCTGCAAAACGTGACGATCATGGTGCAGTATTCGACTCCCCAATATCGGCAGAGGACCTACATTCTGAATTCGTACATTTCGCAATTCAACTAATGAGGGGTTATGAGCGATCGCTCGACAAAACGTGAGAGTGGATTCAGCCTGCTGGAAATGACGATCGCCATGGCACTGGGTACGATTGTGCTGGGCGCGGCAGTACAGATTTACATCCAGGGTGTACAGGCGACCTGGACGGTCTCGCAGCGAGCGGAGTTGCAGCAGGATTTTCGGGCCGCCTCCAACATCTTGACGAAGGATCTGAGCCTAGCCGGGGCGGGCCTGGGCAACGGTGCGGCGATCGCCCTGCCGTCCGGGACCACTCCGGTGTATGGCTGCGCTCAGGCGACAGGTACGTGCTACATCAACGGCTCGTCGGTGACATATCCCACTCAACCGCCTTTCACGACCGGTGGCGCGGCTTATCTTTACGGGCTGATGCCGGGATATAACCAAGGGCCGACGCTCCTCAGTGCGCAGGGCGCGACCGACGTGGTCACGGTGGCGTACACGGACAACACCTTTTATCTGGATTGCTATACGGCGGCCATCACGAGCACGACATCGGTGACCTTCACGTTGCCCACCCCCGTGGCGCCCGCGACGGGAAGTGGGAATTGCACGTCGCCAACCGGCAACGCTGGGGTGCAAGCCGTGAACGATTCGGCGGCTGGACTGACGGCCGGCGATCTGGTTTGGTTCAGCTTTGGCACAGGCGCCAGTGCAACCAACGTGGTGGCCGAAGTCACAGCCGTTACGGGTACAACTGCGGCCGGCACAATCCCCGCAAACGGAACCCAATACGTCGTCACCTTCGGCGCGAGCGATGCGCTGAAAATGAACCAGGCGTCAAGCGTCAGCAATAGCCTGGCCAGCAAGTACGCGGCTCCGTCGAATAGCGTGACCGGATTTGCACAACGCCTTCTGGTGATCAGCTATTACATCGACAACAGCCCCAGTCCGCCGCGACTCGTGCAGCAGGTCAGCGGACACGCACCTGTCCCGGTGGCGGAAAACGTCGTTTACCTGAAGTTCACCTATGACCTTTTCAACGACACCACTAGTACGCCGGCGGTGGGCTGCGAGAACCCTGGGTCTAGTACCGATGTCTGCTCTACCGGCAGTTCGAGTGGACTGCTTCCCAACCAGATCACCAAGATCAACATTCAGAACATGGCGATGGATAGCACGCTGTCGGGCGCCGCCTATGGCGGTGGCGGTTATCAGAGATTGGACTTGCAGACATCGGTAAGCGCGCGGAATTTGACATACGTCAACAACTATCCCAACTAGCGGTGGTTATGGCGAAGGCGAGTAAGACGATGGGGAGCGAAGTGATGGGGAGTGAGACCATGGGGAATTATGGTATGAAAAGCGCGAGACTGCACACCCAGAGCAGGGGATTTACGCTGATTGCGTCCTTGCTAATGCTATTGCTGCTGTCGGGGATCGCGATCGGACTGATGATGATGGTCAGCACCGAAGGCAAGGTGGGCGGGACCGATCTGCAGAACAACGTGGCCTTCCATGCCGCCGAGGGTGGAATTGAGAAAATGGCCTCCGACCTGAACAATGTGATCCAGAACGTTCAGGTCGCCTCTGCCCTTTCAATCTGCAACGTGGGCACCGCCGCTAATGAGCCGGCAATGACGGGAGTTACCTGGAGGCAATATTCGGTGACGCCCGCGATGCCGGTGGGGACGACATGCGCGACAGCGACAGCATCGACAGCTCCGGTGCCAACCTGGGGCACGATTACGGGGAACGGACCGAACGCAGGTTTGTATGCCCAGATCATCCCCATAACCATGCAGGCGTCGGCGTCCATGTTCGGCGGGCAGGAAGTGGACATGACACGGAGCGCGCAGATCGCGCTCATTCCCGTGTTCCAGTTCGGAATGTTTTGTGATTCCGATTGTGCCATCTTCCCTGGCTCCGGTATGACTTTTGCCGGCCCCGTACACACCAACGGGGACTTCTACCCGTTCGTTGGGTCTAACGCCAACTTGACCTTTCAGTCCAAAGTGTCGGCCTACGGCAACATTGTTCGGACCGTGTTGCCCAACACCAATACCGCGGCCGCAGAAACCGGAACGGTATATGTTCCGACCGCTGCGAGCTCCACTGCCTGCAGCAATACTGGCGGAGGCAACGCCCCATCCACCGCAGCTTCGAACGATTGCACGACCATGGCCGCGGTCGGCACCGACTACGGGGATGGAAGCTTGGAGGGGCTGGGGGGAAATCCGCCGCAGTCGACCTATAGCCCCGATTGGACTAGCTGGTCTAAAAGCACCACTAACCTAGAGGTCACCAACGGGAACTATGGAAATCTAACTACCGCAGGGACGGGTGCCAAGAATCTGTCAATGCCATTCGTCAACGGAACCAACTTCCCTTACGAACTTATACGCCGGCCACCGGGGACCCCGGTGGGGAGCTTGGAGTCATCTACGTCGATACTAGGCTCATCGCGCGAATATAGCATGGCGCAGATTCACGTGCTGCTGAGCGACGATCCGGCCGAGTTGCCGGGCGGAGCTTCGGATTCGAATAACGTCCGCTTGGCGAACATACCGGCGAACTCAGCGGGCTCCGGCGCTTACCTTCCCTATGGAATTGCGACCTCGACTGCTCCGACCGGGACGGCGACCCTGCCGACGCCGGCGTCAGGCACTTACAACACGTACTTCGCCACCGCGTCGAATGGGGTCCCATCTGGCACTTGCACCGCGACTGCCACTTCGGGTGGCGTTACGCCTACCTGCCTCCCAGACCGGCCTTACCCGCCCGCGCCATGGACGGCTGCGATGATGACGGCGGTGGGAGGGGGAACAGACCCGAATTGTTCCCTGCTCTGCCCGACCGGCGCCCCATTTATCTCGCTCAACGATAACACTGTGACGGGGGGTAATGCTCCAGCCCTTAGCGGAACGGGCACCAGTACCGTCGTTCCGCCGACGTTCACCCCGTGCCCGCCGGCAACTCCGACACCGGCATACTTGCCCACAGGCTGCCCGGTGGTGGGGACGGCGCCTTCATCTCCGTATTACGCCGTGACCGGGTACCTAAACGGCAGCAGCGCCGTCAACTCCACCGGCAGCAGCGCAAGCGCCAGCTCGGTCATGGGGAGCAACTTGACCCCCGAAAACTACCTGAGCTCAACCTGGAACCTGATTGATGGTTGGCTGCGAGTGGAGTACCTGAATAATTCCGGCCAGTGGGTCGGGGTGACCAACGAATGGCTGGGACTGGGATTTGCGCGAGATGTGAAGCCGCCTACAGCCAACTGGGCGGGTCTGCCTGCGGGTGGGACTTCTAACCCGATCAATCCGAAGGCAATTCTGCTGCTGCAGGAGCCGGCGGATCGCTTCACCCAAACCCCTGCTACTCTTCCCACTTCAGCTATAACCGCAGGGGCAAGTGTAGGTTTTAGCACCACCGGGACTGCCCCGAGCTGTACCGCGACGACGGGGAGTGGGGCTGCGCAACGATGCACAGCGTGGTCCATCACACCGCCGCAAGTGCTGCCGGACCAGATAAGCACGTCGACGACCATGAACTGGGTGTATGGCGTCACCACTACGACCATGGCGGCTGCTCCGGCGTCTTCCACGCTGGGGCCGGGGACGTACGGACAGAGCCTCACTCGCTTCAACTGGTATCCCATCAACTTCTACGATCCGCGCGAAGGTGAGCCTCGCGACATAAACTGGTCGGGAACAATTGCGAATGACAACAGTTGCACAACCAACGGCGTGATGAACGCGGTCGAACTCGACGTAGGCAACCTCAAGCAATGGCTCTTGGGAAATACCGGTACCAGCGGCAAGCTTGTGAATTCTTCCACGCAAAACGGGTACATTCTGTATTTCTCGGATCGCCGGGGCATGCTGCTCAACCCAAACGGCGCCCCTCCGAACGCTGCGGGCACTAAGAGCGGGGACTCGGGGCTGGAGGACACCTTTAACGTCAATGGTACCGGGGATACCTCCGCTGGTACACCCGACGGAGTGCTGGAGCCGAAGGTGACCAGCACGAATTGCTCCAATGCCACCGGAAAGTGCTATTCTCCCGAGGACGACAATGAGAACGGGGTACTCGACAACTGGGGCGCGGACAACCTTGGATTAGGCTTCTACGGTACGGTGGCCACCCCTGTTACGACGACCGTCGACTCTGGCAAGAACCTGAACAATCAAATCACGAGCACAGCGGCACCCGATCCGTATGGCACGATTGCGGCTAACGGCGGTAATCGGATCGCCAGCTGCACCACCAGCACGCGCAAGAACTGGGTCAGCGGGGCGCGCCACGTTTTGAAACTAGTGGATGGGGCCCTCGGCAACGTACCGCTGCTCCCCGCTGCGGTTGCCGTTACCGTCAACGGCACCACTACAAATTACTGGGGCGGATTCACGGTGGCGTCGGAGAACCCGGTGTACATCCAAGGCGATTACAACAGCAGCGCAGCCGACACGACCTGGAACACGACCCCGGTGGACGAAGTTGGTTCCAGCGCGGCCGCCGGAATAATCGCCGACGCGGTTACTCTCCTCTCCAATAACTGGGACGACCGGGTAAGTTTTATGGGCCTAGCGAGCAATAATACCTCGCCCACCGATCCTGCAAACCGGGCACCCACTACTACCTACTACCGGGTGGCAATCGCAGCCGGGAAGAACATGACTGACAAATTCCCCTCTTGGACTACCCCTCCCCCAGACGACTTCGGCACCGACGGAGGCATACACAACTTCCTGCACCTGATGGAAAACTGGGGCAACGGATCCGTCGAGCATTACAAGGGTTCGTTGGCAAGCATGTACTTCTCAACCTACAACACTGGGTTTTACAAGTGCTGTACAGCCGTGTATGGCGTCCCAACGCGAGATTTCTGGTTCGACTTGGACTTTGAGGTTCCACAAGGCCTGCCGCCCGGAACGCCGATGTTCAAAGACGTGGAAATGCTGGGATACCGGCAGTTGTTTGCCGCACGTCTAACCGGGCAATAGATTCACTCAACGAACTTACTCCACCCCGATCCGCGAGGATCGGGGTTTTTGTTGATCGGAAGCTGCTCCGGATCAGCGGGGTTTGCGGAGAGGTGGGATCGGCTCGCTTGCCTTTCGGGCGACGGGCTCGGGCGGCGGGGCGCTGACAACCAGATCGGAGGACCAGCAATCGGCAAGGATCTTCCATGTGCCGGCGGGCTGTCGCACCAGGACGACCAAGTATTTTCCACGCTCTTCGCGGCGTTTGCCCATGGCTACGGGCACGAGCATCTTGCAACGGCCGAGATCGAGAGCAATGTCACCGAGCATTTCGACGCGCAGCGATTCCATCTCAACGTCGCCCAATCCGGCTTCGAGCAGCGAGATAAGAAATTCCCGGATCGCCGGCAAGCTGCGAACCGGCGGAAGGCTGGAGCGTATAAGAGTGGCGTCGGCGGCGTAGAGCTCGAGCAGATCGTCAATGTGCCGGGTGTTGCAGGCCTGCGCCCAGTCCTGCACCACCTGGCGGGCACTGGCTTCGGCGCGGCCGCCGGTTGAGCCCGGGGAACCAGGAGCACGACCGCGAAGAGCAGAGGACTCGGACGCGGCAGTGGGCGCGCCGCTCACCGCTTCCCGGCTAGGGACAAAATGATGATAGTGGTGGTGAACGTGATGTTGGCCGGCAGCCTCTCGAGCATTGGCATCGCCCGCGACCGGCTGGGTCGGGGTTCCGCACCAGGCACAAAAGCGAGCGCCCGCCGGGAGCGAACCTCCGCAGACGGAGCAGGTGCTGCCCGGTTCGTCCGCGTCACCGTCTGCCGCCAGATCCTGTGCCGCCGCGCGGCCACCGGACATGCGTTGGATCGCTTCCACGGCGGCAGCGACCGCCTCCGCATTCGGCTTCGGCCAGCGAAAGTTGCCAGGGAGCCGTTGAAAAAACTCTTCGATCTCCTTGCCTTCGGCGGGCTGGTCCTTTTTAGGATCGTGAGGATTCGACTTGTCTGCGGTCACGGCAACCTCATCGTTGATATTGTAGGAGAATTCGGGCGCTAGCGGATGCGGAATCTTACCTGCGCTTCGGAATCGATGGGCACGCCGTTACAGAGTGCGGGACGATAACGCCAGAAGCGGACGGCGCGCAGGACAATCTGGTCCTCGCCGGGGCCGCCGCTGTCGAGGACGAAAGCGCTATACACATGTCCGTCGGATCCAACAATGAAGCTGACGCGCACGTGCAAATCGTCATCTTGCACGTTCAGCAGCGGGTCGGGGGTGAGCAAGGCTTCGGGCAGGCGGATGTTACCACATTTCGGCAGGGCCAGTTGCTCCCATAGGGTAGAGAAATCGGAGATGTGCGCGGGCACACGGCGCAAAGTCTTTTCTAATTGCGTGAGCGGGATCCGATGCGAAATGACGGTCAATGGCGATGGGGATGTTACTTCGCACCAGGCAAGAACACCGCTGAGTCCGACCAGCAAAACGACCTCGGCAAGCGCCTTCCTCTTCGGCGTTTTCATGTTCACGCTCGGCCAGACACACTTCGTCGAGACAGGAGCGGGCAATTCACGTTCCAGCCCTAGCGAAAGCAACTGTCTTTGACGTCAATAACTTAGCCGTACTTCCCTGTCAAACTCCTTAAGACGGGTGCAATCCGTTGCAAATGAGTTGGAGAGAATCGCAACCGGAGGTGGGAGCGTGTAGAAGGCCAGCCGACGATCTTCTTACTCTCGCCAACCTTGGGCGGAATCGGCAAGGACTTTGTCGGCCTGGCAATGTTTGTCGCGAGATTGCCGGTGTTAGATACTGTGATGACGGAGCCGGAGGCGGTACTTCTCGCCTTCAGGTCGCGCCTGCCGCACTTTGAGTTTGTAGTCACGGCGCCGTCTATAGCTTGGCCATTGGTGCTCTCTTCCTGTTCGGGTCTTCGGGATTACCACCACCCCTGATGAGGCTGTGGGCGCGCCCTCTGGACGCAAGGCTGTCCCCGGGTCATCATTCTCGTGTCATTCGTCGTTTGTTTCAACACGGTCATGTCGTCCGGGGCTACAGGTAATTACCCCTCTCTACAAATAATTTCTGACAGAAACGCGAGTTAGTAATACAATGGCCGACTGTAGTTACACAAGGGAGGGTACTTAATGACAAATATTGCTAAGGCAATCGACCGACTCCGCGAGGAACGCCGGGATGCGCAAAACCAAGTCCAAAAGCTTGGGGAAGCTATTTCGGTTCTCGAAAAGCTAACCCGAGGTGCGGGCGCAACAATGCACGTGGGGGCACATCGCGCCAAGCGCATACTCTCCGCAGCCGGGCGCAGGAGAATTTCTCTGGCCCAGAAAGCACGTTGGGCTAAGATCAGGCAGATGAAGAAAGCAGCCTAAACGCCGGGCGGGCCGCAGGCTGCGGGAAGATCCCTCGCATACTGAAGCCCGCCGGATTCCTTCCGGGCAACCGGGCCTTACCTTTTCTTGCTTCGTTTTTTCTTGTTTCGTCTTTCTTCTTTCTTTCGCTTCAGCCCGCGGAGAAGCGCGGGCCGATTGACCCAGCTAGCCGTGTCCTCCGCTGAGTTCACGCACGATGTTACCGACAAATGCCTTGGCGTCTCCGAACAGCATCAA
>Ga0187782_10002186_pt1 | contig 14362 bp, 10 predicted proteins | sample 0715_SJ02_MP15_2_FD_132454 | JGI IMG/M metagenome (GOLD analysis project Ga0187782, IMG submission 132454) | Tropical peat soil microbial communities from peatlands in Department of Meta, Colombia - 0715_SJ02_MP15_20_MG | ecosystem: Environmental > Terrestrial > Soil > Wetlands > Peat | place...
CCGCACTGAGCGCCGCGGGCAGCAGATTCGCCGCGGACTACGGATCGGTGCGCGGTCAGACCGAGGAGCAGCAGCGGCAGGCCCACATCCTGACCGATCGCTGGCGCGAGCACGGCCTGGACCTGCACATCCCTGACCTGACCTATCCGGGCGACCACACCGACGTCGCGGCCCACCTGCAGGCCGACGGGTGGGACACCGCTACGTTCGTGCTGGCCGACCTGTTCGCCGCGGCTGGGATGGCGCCGCTGGAGGGCGAAGCACAGGCGGGTGCACCGGCCTCGATCAGCTTCGTTCGGGCGACCCGACGGTAGTCGCGCCGCGTTATGCGTGCTTGGCGAACCACTCCGCCTGCATCGCCAGCAGTCCCAACGCCGGCAATTGCGGTGTGCCAGGGTCGAGTTCGCGATACCGCTGGTAAACGTTGACGACGACGCGCTCGGCGTCCAGCCAGCTCGCGTACTCGCCGAGGTCGATGGTATCGGCCGCCTCGACGAACGACAGGCCTTTGCGGTAAGCGCGTTCGGCCTGCTCGGCGACATGGACGAGATACCCCCGCACGGCGCGGATGCCGTCCGCGTCGGTGATCGGACCATGGCCGGGCACCACCGTCGGCGCCTCGAGGGCGATCATCGCGTCGCAGGCCGCGACCCAGTTCGCGATCGGACCGGCCCACACGATCGGCGTGCAGCCGATGAACAGCAGATCCCCGGCGAACAGCACCCCGGCGTCCGGCACGTGCACCACCGAGTCCGCGGCGGTGTGCGCCGGGCCCAGATTCAACAGGTGCACCTCGCGACCACCGACCTCGATGGTGAGCCGGTCGTCGAAGGTCTGGTCGGCGTTGCGGACCGTGATGCCACCGAAGTCAAAGGGCCCAAATCGTTCTCGCAGATATCGGGTCGCGATTGGGCCGAGGTCTGCGGTCTGGGTCATCACCAGCATCTCGGGAGCCATGCCGTGGGCGATCTCCTCGGCGGTGCCCTTGGCGGCGATCACCCTTACCGACCGGTTCAGCAGTTGGTTGCCGTGGGTGTGGTCACCGTTGGAGTGGGTGATCAGCGCGTCAGTGATCGGGGCGCGGTCGGTGATGGGCGCCATCGAGTCCAGCATTTCGCGGGTCAGCGCCAGGTCGAACAGCGTGTCGACCAGTAGCGAGGCGCCGTCGCCGGCGACAAGGCCCGCGTTGCTCCAGCCGTATCCGCCGTCCGGCAACATCCATGCCCACACCCGGTCGGCGACCTCGTGCAACCCGCGGGTGTACGGGATTTTCGCCGGAGCGGGGTTGACCCGCTTGGCGGCGGGAACGGCATCGGGGTTACGCCGTGCCGGGAGTGGTTGCGGTGCAGCGGTTTTGCGCACGGTTTGGCGGGTCTCGCCCAGTCCCTGCACTTTGAGCGTGACGACGTCGCCGTCGTGCAGCCAGCCGCGGAACGACTCCGGTGCAGTCGGGTCGAGGTGCTCGATCAATGTGCAGGTCGGCACGGTGCCGGACCCGAAAACGTCGCCAGGCCTCAGCATCACCCCACGTGAGGCGTAGGCGATCACCTCAGCGAAACTCCAATCCATCGCTGCGGTCGAGCCGGCCCCGATCATCGTGTCGTTGACCAGTGCGGTGACCTCTAGGCCCAGCTTCCCGTCCTGGCGGTAGGGCTCAAGTTCGTCGGCCGTGACGAGGTAGGGGCCCAGGGTGATTCCGCTGTCCTTGCCCTTGGCCTGTCCGATCGCCAGCTGGCCTTCCAGCTGTTGCAAATCACGCGCCGACCAGTCGTTGAAGATCATGTAGCCGATGATCGCCTGTTCGGCTTCGGCGACCGACAGGTCTTTTCCCGCTGTTCCGATGACTGCGGCGATCTCCAATTCGAAGTCCTGCCAGGCACTTCCGGGTGCCGTCGGGGCGTCGTCATACGGACCGAGAACGGTCGACGGGCAGGCGAAGTAGAACGCGGGAATCCGGTACCAGGTGTCTTTGAGCACCCGGCCGCCGCCCATCGCCGCTTGGCAATTGCGCATGTGGTCGAGAAAGCACAGGCTGTCCCGGATCGACGGCGGCCGCGGGATCGGTGCTGCGAGGCTCACCTGGTCGAGACGTACAGTCGGCGCCGAACGCAGCGCGTCCTCCCCGACCTCCCGCAGTCCGGCCGCGCCGCGCCCGATCAGTTCGAGCAAGCTCACACCCGGCCGCAGCGCGTGGATCGCATCGCGGGAGAGCACCCCGGTCCGCTCGCCGCCGCCGTCTCGAAAGGTTACCCACCGCATCGTGATTCAGTCCTCTCTTACCACCTGGCTCGGTTTCTTGTCGGGCCGCAGCCCCCGCCAGCTGGGCTGGCGCAGCCGCCCATCCGAGGTCCACTCGCTGTACCGGACTTCCCCGACCAGCGTCGGCTCCACGAAAGTCACGGCCTTGGCGTCGCGGGCGGGAAGTGTTACGTCGAAAGGGGATTCGTCGGTGTGCAACGGCGCCAGCGTTGTCTTAAGGTTGGCCAAGTCCCGTTCGGTGAACCCGGTACCGACCCGGCCAGCGAAATGCAGTCCGCCCGCGGTGGGAATGCCCATCAGCAGCGAGCCGATGCCGCTGGTGCGCCCACCCTCGCCGGCGCGCCAACCGCCGATGACGACTTCCTGGGTGTTCCAATATTTGTGCTTGACCCACGATGCCGAGCGGCGACCAGGCTGATAGGTGGAGTCGCGTTTCTTCGCGATCACGCCCTCCCACTGGTGCTTACGCGAGTAGTCCAGCGCCTCGGCGCCGTCGCCGGGCAACAGGTCGGGAACGATCAGACTGCCTGCGCCGGCCAAGGTTTCCAGCAACTGCCGCCGGTCCCGGTAGCGGGCTCGCAGCAACGACCGCCCGTCCAGATACAGCAGGTCGAAGGCCCAGAACTCGATGCGGGTGGCCCGGGACCGGTTCTGCATTTCGGTGAATCGCGGCACACCGGAGGCGTCCAGGGCGACGACCTCGCCGTCGAGGACGACATGATGGTCGCCGAGATCGTCAGCTAGAGAGGCTAATTGCGGGAATTCTTTGGTGACCTCGCGCCCACTGCGTGATCGCAGCCGCACCTTGCCGTGGTCGGCATCGACCAATAACCGGTAGCCGTCCCACTTGCCCTCGAAGGCCCACTGCGATGCCTTCAGGTTCGCCACCGAACCATGAGTCGCGAGCATCGGGGCCAGCTCGTCAAACTGGAATACCTTCTGGTCCTTCATCCGATGGGCTAGCCACTGGTCGCCATTGGTCTGAATCAGCGCGTAGCGCCCCGAGATTCGCTCGCCGTGCAGCGTGACGATGACCTCCCCGTTTTCGCCGGAGTCGCGGAACTTTTCCGTGTCGTAGGTGCCGGAGTCCCAAATGATTACCTTGCCGGCACCGTACTCCCCTTTCGGGATGGAGCCTTCGAAGCTGCCGTACTCCAGTGGATGGTCCTCGGTGTGCACCGCCAGGTGATTGACCGCGGTGGTTGTGGGCAGGTTCTTCGGCACCGCCCAGGACACCAAAACACCGTCGCGTTCCAGGCGAAAGTCGTAGTGCAGCCGACGGGCGTGGTGCTCCTGAATAACAAATGCATTACCCTCGCCCGCAGACGGTTTGGCGCCCGGCACTGGCTCGGGTGTTTTCGACGCGTCGCGCATGCTGCGGTACTTGGTCAGCCGATCCGGGGTCTTCACATCAGCATCCAGCGGCGCCAGCAGGTCTCCGTCACGCTCGACCCTCTTCAGCACCTCGTCATAGCGCAGCTGGCGAAGCTTCTTGTCGTCGAGCTCCTCCCAGCTGCGCGGCGCGGCGACAGTCGGAAACTCCCGGCCGCGCAACGAATACGGCGCGATGGTGGTCTTCGAACCGTTGTTCTGGCTCCAGTCCACGAACACTTTGCCCGCTCGCACACTTTTGGTCATCGTCGAGGTGACCAGCCTGGGCATCGACTTTTCCAGTTGCTGCGCAACACGTTTGGCCAGCACCACTGCGCCGCGACTGCTCACCGGCTTGTCCAGCGGGCTGTACAGATGCAGCCCCTTGCTGCCGCTGGTGAGCGGAAACGTGGTCAAGCCGATGTCGGCGATCACGTCGCGGACAGCACGCGCCACCTCGGCGAGCTGAGCCATCGTCACACCCTCGCCGGGGTCGAGGTCAAACACCAGCCGTGTCGACGGGCCGGGCTTGAGTTTTTCCCCGCCTCGCGTCCATTCGGCGACGAACCGCCACTGCGGCACGTGTACCTCGAGTGCGGCCTGCTGGGCGATCCACGCCAGCCCGTCGACGCTGTCGATGATCGGATAGGTGGTCGTCCCGGACCGGTGCGTAACGCTTGCGCGGGGCAGCCAGTCGGGCGCTGAGGAGGCCAGCTGTTTTTCGAAGAACGACGGCTCGTCCACGCCGTTGGGCCAACGCTTCCGAGTGGCCGGGCGCCCGGCAATGTGCGGCACCATTACCTCGGCGATGCTGGTGTAGTAAGCGAAGATTTCGGCCTTGGTTGTTCCGGTTGTGGGGAAGATCACCTTGTCGGGTTTGGTCAGCTTCACCCGCGGCGCCATGTGATTTAATTTACGCTTTCCAGCAGCGAAAACGCCTTCTCACCACCAATTATCGTCATCGCCGTAAAATTCTTGTTGTCCAGCACACGAAAGGGTTAGAACCGGCGAACACATCGGGCACAGACGAGAATGTCCAATGTGATTCCCATAGTTCCTTGGCGTCCTAGAACTGGCGTTCCCTTGAGCAATGCGACGCTGCGACTGCATTCGCAACGCATTGACGTGCCAACTTATGACCGGTCCGCCCTGCAACGCGGTGTCGTTCACATCGGCGCGGGTAACTTTCACCGCGCGCACCAGGCCGTTTACTTCGATGACCTTGCCTGCTTAGGCATTTCCCATGACTGGGGGGTCACCAGCGTCAGTCTTCGCTCCCGCGACGTCAAGGATGTGCTGTCGGCTCAAGATGGGCTTTACACCGTTGTGCAACGCGGCCACGATCTCCAAACCGCCCGCGTGGTCGGCTCGATCGGCTCCCTGCACTACGCGCCGAACGACGGCGCCGCGGTCCGCGCCGCTCTAGCTGATCCGCAAACTCGCGTCGTCAGCCTGACTATTACCAACAACGGATACTTTCTCAATCCAACTACCGGCGAGTTCGACGCTGACAACCCCGACGTCCGTGCCGATCTTGGAGCGTCGGATTGCTTTGCCACCGCGTGGGCATACCTGGCCGAAGCACTCGACCAGCGTCGCCGCGCCGGTATTGCCCCGTTCACCGTGCTCTGCTGCGACAACATTGCCGACAACACGCAAGCGGCGCGGACCGCGCTGGTGTCGTTCGCCGCGTTGAAAGACCCTGGGCTGGCCCGCTGGATCGACACACACGTCGCCTTCCCGTCGACGATGGTCGACCGCATCACCCCGCAGACCTCGAACTCGGAACGCCAATTCGTGGAGCAAACATTTGGCGTTGCCGACAAGTGGCCGGTGCTGACCGAACCATATTGCCAATGGGTCATCGAGGACACCTTCAGCAACAGCCGCCCTCCGCTGCATGAGGTCGGCGCCCAGTTCGTATCCGATGTTAGCGACCACAAGCTAGTCAAAACCCGCCTGCTCAACGGGACCCACATCGCGCTCGCGTGTCTGGCCACGCTGGCCGGCTACCAGCGCACCGACGAGGCGATGAACGATCGCGTCATCTTTGAGTACGTCGAGCAGCTCATGCGTGATGAGATTCAGCCACTGCTACCGGCGGTGCCCGGAATGAACACGCCCAGCTATCGCCAAACGTTGCTCGCTCGGCTCAGCAATCCCCGGATGAGCGACCAGTTGTCGCGGTTGGCTCGGCGGGGGTCGAGCAAAATATCGTCGTTTGTGCTGCCCTCCCTGCAGGAGGCGATCGCGCAGGGCAGACCGCACACTCTGCTGATGTTGGCTGTTGCCGGGTGGGCCCGTTATATGCGCGGCCACGACCTCAAGGGGCGGAAATTCCGCATCGAGGACTCGCAGGCGATACCGCTGACTAGGTTGGCGACCATGGCAGCCGATAATCCCGATCCGTTGCTGCGGCACGAAATCTTCACCGAACTACGCTTGGTTCCCGCCTTCGCGGAGTCCCTCGGTGACATGATTGCGAACATCGATGAGCACGGTGTGTTACCGACGATGCGTCGAGCGTTGCGGGAAGATGCGCGGGAGCTGGTGTCGTAATGAACCAGGGAATCAGCATTGTGCGCGAATTCGACCCTGCACCAATCACCACGTTGCTCTGCGACGCCGATGACAACCTGTTCCCTTCGGAGAGGCCGGCATTCGTCGCCTCGACCGAGGTGACCAATCGCTTCCTGGCCCGGTTCGGCGTGACCGCTCCGCTCAGCGCCGAGGAGCTGCGCAAGCAGGCCGTCGGGAAAAACTTCCGCACGACTGCTGTCGACCTGGCTGTGCAGTGCGAAGTGCCATTCGAGCAGACCCTGGCCCAAGGCCGTCCCGCAGCGGTTGTCGCTTCAGACAGCGATGTCGCAGCCGGCTGCGCGTTGTGCGCCGACGAACTCGAGCAATGGGTGCTCGAAGAGCGCCAACGGGTCACCGCTCATCTGGGCGTGACCTTGAAGCCAGATCCGCAGGTACTCGAACCACTGCGCGACCTCGCGTCGCAATATGCGCTGACGGCTGTCAGCTCCAGCGCTCTCAAGCGGTTGAATGCGTGTTTCACTGCGACCGGCCTGGATCCGCTCATACCGGTGGATGTGCGTTTCAGCGCGGAAGATTCCCTTCCCGTGCCGACAAGTAAGCCGGACCCGGCGGTGTACCGGCATGCCGGCCAGGAACTGGGCGTCGAGGCCCATCAAGGTCTGGCCATCGAAGACTCCGTGGCCGGCGTCACCTCCGCGGTCGCGGCCGGCTACCTCACCGTCGGGAACCTGATGTTCGTGTTACCCGACGAAAAGGATTGCCGCCGTGCGGAATTGATTGATGCTGGCGCAGTCGCGATCACCGATTCGTGGCGCGCTCTCGCTGATGTCCTGATGCTGTCGACTGTGACACACGGAGACTCCAGGCTCAGGTAGGCATCGTCACTCACGCAATGACGATTCGGGCCCCGGCCCGGTAGGAGCTGTGCAATCGTGATTAGCGCGATGAACCTGAACAACGCTGCGCTGACAAAGCTGCCGATCGCTACGCCGAGCTATGACCGCGGCAGCGTCAGCGTCGGTATCGCGCATATCGGGGCCGGTCACTTCCACCGAGCGCATCAGGCCATGTACATCGACCGGCTGCTACAGCGGGGCTTGGCGCGCGAATGGGGCATCTGCGGGGTGGGGGTGATGCCCGGCGACTGGACAATGCGCGACGTCCTGCGTGACCAGGAAGGGCTGTACACCCTGGTTCTGGAGAGCCCTGACGGCAGCCGGGACGCACAAGTGATCGGCTCGATCATCGACTACCGCTACGCGCCCGACGATCCGGAGGCAGCAGTGGAGTTGCTGGCCGCGGCAACCACCCGGATCATTTCGCTGACCATCACCGAGGGCGGTTACCGCGACCCCGACGGACCCGCGTTCGCGTTGATCACCGAGGCTCTGGCCAGGCGTCGCAGCCGCGGGATCGCCGCACCGACGATTGTGTCGTGCGACAACATCGAGAGGAACGGTGCGATCGCGCGGTGCGCGATCCTGACGAATGCCGAACAACGGGATGCCGGGCTCGCCGAGTGGGTGGCGGAACACACCCGGTTCCCGAGTTCGATGGTCGACCGGATCACCCCGGCCACCACACTGGAGATGGCCGCCGCCGTGCGGCGCGATTTCGGTGTCGACGACCGCTGGCCAGTGGTGGCCGAGCAGTTCGCCGCCTGGGTCCTCGAAGACGACTTCTCCGATGGCAGGCCGCCCCTGGAGAAGGCGGGCGTGCTGCTGGTCGCCGATGTTGGCCCGTACGAGTCGATGAAGCTGCGGCTGCTCAACGCAGGGCATCAGTGCCTGTGCTACTTCGCCCATCTGTGCGGCTTCGAGTTTGTCCACGACGCCGCCCGCGATCCCCTGCTTGCCGAATTCCTGTTGCGCTACTGGGATTCCGAGGCAACTCCCACCCTCAAACCGGTACCCGGTATCGACCTGCGTGACTACACCCGCACATTGATCGAGCGGTTCGCCAACCCAGGCGTGCGCGACACCGTTGCGCGGCTGTGCGCCTACTCGTCGGATCGCATCCCGAAATGGCTGCTTCCCGTTATCCGCGACAACCTGGCCAGCGATGGGCCGGTTCGGCTGGCGGCAGCGACAGTGGCCAGCTGGGCCCGCTACGCCGAGGGCGTCAACGAGTGGGGTGAGCCGTTTGAGGTGGTGGACCAGCTGGCGGACTCGCTGGTGCCGATCGCCCGGTCACAGCACGAGCATCCCACCGCGTTCATCGAGCTCACCGCGGTGTTCGGGGATCTTGCCCAACAGCCACGCTTTGTCCAGGCATTCAGCTGGGCGCTGGATTCGTTGCACCGCAACGGAGCTCGGGCGACACTGGAGGCATTACTGCGATGACCCGCGGGCTGGTGATCGGCGAATCGTTGATCGACATCGTCGAGCGCGACGAGCACGTCGGTGGCAGCCCGCTCAACGTCGCAGTCGGGTTGGCCCGGCTGGGCCGCGACGTTGATTTCCTGACCCACATCGGCGACGACCCACGCGGCCGGCGTATCGCTGAGTACGTCAATGCCGCGGGGGTGCACCTTGTTTCGGGAAGTCAATCCGCTGTCCGGACGGCGGTCGCGCAACTTACCGTCGACGAAAACGGGTCGGCTGACTATGTGTTCGATCTGGACTGGCAGCTTTCCGCCACACCGATGGTGGCACCGCCGCTTTTCGTGCACACCGGATCGATTGCCGCCGTGCAGGAACCGGGCTGCCTGGCTGTTGCGGCGCTTATCGACACCTACCATGTCTCGGCCACAATCACCTTCGACCCCAACGTGCGTCCGCCGTTGATCGTCGACCGAGATCTGGCCCGCGAACGCATCGAGCATCTCGTCGAGCGCAGCGACATCGTGAAAGTCAGCGAGGAAGATCTGTGCTGGATCGACCCGGAACGTCCGCCAGAGCAGATCGCGCAGACCTGGCGGACGCTGGGCCCCTCGGTCGTCGCGGTGACGATGGCTGACCGGGGCGCGGTCGCGGTCTGCGCGGCCGGCGAAGTTCGGGTGCCGGCCCGACCCGTGCAGGTGGTCGACACCGTCGGCGCCGGTGACGCATTCACGGTCGGCCTGATCGACGCGCTGTGGGCGCAAGGCTTGTTGGGCGGGCAGCGACGTGGCGAGCTCGCCCGGATAGACCTGGATGCGCTGACGGCGGCACTCGAGGCGGCCAGCAACGCGGCGGCGCTCACCGTTGCTCGGGCGGGTGCCGACCTGCCGGACCGGGACGCCCTGCAAGCCGCCACACGTCAGCATTAGGTGCGTATCCGGATCGCCGTATGGGCATACTGACTGTATGCGTTCCATCTGGAAGGGTTCGATCTCCTTCGGCCTGGTCAACGTCCCGGTCAAGGTGTACAGCGCGACCGAGGACCACGACATCAAGTTTCATCAGGTGCACGCCAAGGACAATGGCCGCATCCGGTACAAGCGCGTGTGCGAAGTATGCGGCGAAGTTGTCGAGTACCGCGATATCGCGCGGGCATACGAATCCGACGACGGCCAGATGGTGGTGATCACCGACGACGATATCGCGACGCTGCCCGAAGAGCGCAGCCGCGAAATCGAAGTGCTGGAATTCGTCCCGGCTAGCGAGCTCGACCCGATGATGTACGACCGCAGCTACTTCCTCGAGCCGGATGGCAAGTCCACCAAATCCTATGTGCTGTTGGCCAAGACGTTGGCAGAGAGCGACCGGGTGGCGATCGTGCATTTCGCCCTGCGTAACAAGACCCGGCTTGCGGCCTTGCGGGTCAAGGATTTCAGCAAGCGCGAGGTGATGGTGGTCCATACGTTGTTGTGGCCCGACGAGATCCGCGACCCCGACTTTCCGGTGTTGGACAAGAAGGTCGACATCAAACCGGCCGAACTGAAGATGGCCGGGCAGGTAGTCGAGTCGATGGCCGATGACTTCAACCCGGACCGCTATCATGACGACTACCAGGAGCAGCTGCACGAGCTGGTTCAGGCCAAACTCGAAGGCGGAGAAGCGTTTACCGCTGAGGAGCAGCCGAAGGAGCTCGACGAGACCGAAGACGTTTCCGATCTGCTCGCCAAGCTGGAGGCCAGCGTCAAGGCGCGGTCGGACGGCGGGAAGCCGCCGGCGAAGAAGGCTCCCGCCAAGAAGGCTCCGGCTAAGCAGGCTCCCGCGAAGAAGGCTCCCGCGAAGAAGGCAGCCGCCAAAAAGACACCGGCCAAAAAAGCACCGGCCAAGGCGGGCTCCAAGTCCTGACCCCGCCCGCCTAGAACGGCGGTGGTCCGTCGGGGTCACCGAACGGTTCCGCGCGGGCTGATGTGTAGGCACGTTGCCGGGCCAGCCTGTCGTTGCGATTGCGGTTGCGCTCTGCGGTGATACGTTGCGATCGCTGCTGTGCCCGAGTGCGTCGACGAGTGGGCATCATGGCGGTGCGTTCACCACAGCGAACATCGGAAGTCGGTGTGGATTCGGGTAGATCACCAGTGGGAATCGTCAGCGCCGGAAACAGGATCGCGCTGCCGGGGCTGGTGACATAGGTCTGCCCGGATGGCAGCGACCAGATAACCGTACCGTCGGCCAACTGTTTGTCCCGCCATCCCCAAAAAGTCTTGAGCAGATGGTGTTTTCGGCACACGCACTTCAAGTTGGACGGATGAGTCGGCCCGCCGTCAGCGTACGGAATGGTGTGGTCGATGTCGCAATACACCGCGGGCTGATCACAACCAGGGGCCCGGCAGGTCAGGTCGCGGCACCGGACAAACTCGGCCAGTTTGGCTGACGGGACGTAGTGCGGTTCGGCCGCTTCCGGAACGGTCAGCGCGTGCAGCGTGGCCGACTTGGCCAGTTCGGCCACCACCTGCGGGGGAATGAGCCCGTCGGCGCCGGCCATGTACCCCGGCGTGGTCCCGTTGCCGTCGATGCTGGCCTGCTCGGCGACCACATGGATCACCACATTGCGGTTTCGCATGCGACCCCGCGTCTCCGCGCAGTCGGGATCCCCGCAGGTGCACGTCAGCCGGTCGGCGCCGACGACCAGAGCGCCCAACGCATCCGCGCGGCGCTGCGCCCTCGTCCGCGGATCGGCCTCACACACCGTGCCCGCCAACTCATCTAATCGGCGATCCAGCGCCCGGCCGGTGCTGGCGAATACGTTGCCGTACACCTCGGCGATACCGGGAACCGACTCCGACACATTCAGGTAGCGGGTTTTGACCTCTTTGTTGGTCCGGCGGATCGCGTCCCGATCGACGTCGGCGACGATGGCATCAACCCGCATCGCCAGATTGCCCCGGGTGAGCGACGGCCAACGCGGGGCGCGCAACGCCACCTGCGCATCGACCGCCGCCAGCGCCTTCGGGTCGGTGATCAGCGCCGTGCGGTAGGCGATCACGCCGAACATCGCGTAATTGATGTCTCCGGCGGCCAGACATTCCCCCACCTTGGGCAGCCGCTCCCGCAAGATTTCGGCATCTGACATATAGCTCGAGGCCAGCGCGCGGCTAACCCGCAGGGCCGCAGCCAGTTCCGCGGCAATCGCGTCCCACAGATCAGCGACCCACTCCGCGCGGTCGCCGTACTGGCGACTCCGCAACCCCATCAGGTCGGCTATCGCGTTCAGTCGCCGCGCCGTGGCCTGTGCTTCACTTCGCGCCGCTGCGCACGCCTGCTCGAGCAATGCAGCCGACTCGCTGGTGGCCGACAACGCCGTTGACTCGAACATATATTCGATTATGCCAACGGGGTCCGACAAAACACCGACACGCGAAAGAAAACTAGAACGTGTTTCAGAAATGGGGTTCCGAGACCGCGGCCGCCTTGTTACGGTGACGCCCGTGATCCTGGACAAATTCCGACTCGACGACAAGGTCGCCGTCGTCACCGGTGGCGGCCGTGGCCTTGGCGCGGCGATCGCAGTGGCATTCGCTGAGGTCGGCGCCGACGTTGTCATCGCCTCGCGCACCCAATCCGAACTAGAGGCCGTTGCCGACCAAGTCCGCGCTGCGGGACGTCGCGCCCACGTCGTCGCCGGGGACTTGGCCCACCCCGAGGTGACCGCGGAGCTGGCCGGCCAGGCCGTCGAAGCCTTCGGACGGCTGGACATCGTCGTCAACAACGTCGGCGGCACCATGCCCAACGCGCTGTTGAGCACGTCGACGCAGGATCTCAAAGCCGCGTTCACCTTCAACGTCGCCACCGCCCACGCGTTGACCACCGCCGCGGCGCCGCTGATGCTCGAGCACTCCGGCGGCGGCGGCATCATCAACATCACCTCGACGATGGGACGGGTGGCCGGCCGCGGTTTCGCCGCCTACGGCACCGCCAAGGCCGCACTCGCGCACTACACCAGGCTGGCCGCGCTGGACCTGTGCCCGCGGATTCGGGTCAATGCCATCGCGCCGGGGTCGATTGCCACCTCGGCGTTGGACATCGTCGCCTCCAACGACGAGCTACGCGCGCCGATGGAAAAGGCGACACCGTTGCGCCGTCTCGGCAGGCCTGACGAGATCGCAGCCGCCGCAGTGTATTTGGCTTCACCCGCGGGCGCCTACCTGACCGGTAAGGTGATCGAGGTCGACGGCGGCATCACCTTCCCCAACCTCGACCTACCGATCCCGGACCTGTGAGCGGAACTATGAGCAAGGCCATTCGCGTCGCCCAGATCGGCACCGGCAACGTCGGTGTCCATGCACTACACGCCCTGATCAGCAATCCCCAGTTCGAGCTCACCGGCGTCTGGGTGTCATCAGATGCCAAAGCCGGTAAAGACGCCGGGGAGCTTGCCGGACTTGATGTCTCGACCGGCATCACCGCGAGCACCGATTTGGACGCGGTGCTCGCCACCAAGCCGCAGTGTGCGGTCTACACCGCGATGGCCGACAACCGGTTGCCCGACGCCCTCGACGACTACCGGCGCATCCTGGCCGCCGGGGTGAACGTCGTCGGTAGTAGCGCGGTCTTTTTGCAATACCCATGGCAGGTGCTTCCGCAGGAGATGCTTACGCCGATCGAAGATGCTGCGCGGGAGGGTAATTCGAGCCTATTCGTCAACGGCATCGATCCCGGATTCGCCAACGACCTGCTGCCGCTGGCGCTGGCGGGCACCTGCCAGAACATCGAGCAGATCCGCTGCATGGAGATCGTCGACTACGCCACCTACGACAGCGCGACGGTCATGTTCGACGTGATGGGATTCGGCAAACCGATCGACGAGATCCCGATGCTGCTGCAACCGGGGGTGCTGAGTTTGGCGTGGGGATCGGTGGTGCGACAGCTCGCCGCCGGGCTCGGTCTCGAACTCGACACGGTCGAAGAGATGTACGTGCGCGAGCCGGCACCCGAGAACTTCGACATCGCCTCCGGCCATATCCCGAAGGGCAGCGCCGCCGCGTTGCGGTTCGAGGTGCTCGGATTGGTCGACGGCGATCCCGTCGTCGTCCTGGAGCACGTCACCCGACTGCGCGACGACCTTTGCCCCGACTGGCCGCAGCCGGCCCAACCCGGTGGCTCCTACCGCATCGAGATCACCGGCGAACCGTCCTACGCCGTCGACGTCTGCTTGAGCAGCCGCAAGGGCGACCACAATCACGCCGGCCTGGTGGCCACCGCGATGCGCGTCGTCAACGCCATCCCCGCTGTGGTGGCTGCCCCGCCCGGGATCCGGACCACGCTGGACCTACCGCTGGTCACCGGCCGCGGCCTCTACGCCGCGGGCTAGATGTTTCGGTTAACCTAACTTTCTTATTCGTCGGACGAAAGTGAGTTAGGTGACGCAGGAGACCCGCGCCCCGCTCAAAACGGGCTGGTATCTGCTCGGCCCCGCATTCGTCGCCGCGATCGCATATGTCGACCCGGGCAATGTGGCCGCCAACGTCAGCGCGGGCGCGCAGTTCGGTTTCTTGCTGCTGTGGGTCATCGTCATCGCAAACGTGATGGCCGGCCTCGTGCAATACCTGTCGGCGAAGCTCGGGCTGGTGACCGGGCGCTCGCTGCCGGAAGCCGTCGGCGCACAGCTGAGCCGGCGGGCCCGGCTGGCTTATTGGGCGCAGGCCGAGATCGTCGCGATGGCCACCGACGTTGCCGAGGTGATCGGCGGGGCGATCGCGCTGCGCATCCTGTTCGACCTGCCGCTGCTGATCGGCGGGCTGATCACCGGGGCGGTGTCGCTGCTACTGCTGAGAATCCAGGACCAGCGCGGCCAGCAGCTGTTCGAACGCGTCATCACC
>Ga0187782_10002189_pt1 | contig 14357 bp, 8 predicted proteins | sample 0715_SJ02_MP15_2_FD_132454 | JGI IMG/M metagenome (GOLD analysis project Ga0187782, IMG submission 132454) | Tropical peat soil microbial communities from peatlands in Department of Meta, Colombia - 0715_SJ02_MP15_20_MG | ecosystem: Environmental > Terrestrial > Soil > Wetlands > Peat | place...
CAATGGCGGCTTCAACCTGAGCACCAATCAGCAGCAGCCCGGCGGCAACGCGCCGATCGGCTATGCTTACACCCCCAACACCGGTCAGCTTGACCAGGCCGTCATTTACGTCGAACGGCTTCCCGACACCGTGCAAAAGGATCACGTCGATTGGGGCTTTCGCCTGTCAGCGCTTTATGGCGAGAACTATCGCTACACCAACTCCTACGGCCTCGCCAGCTACCAGTTCAATGGGAACAATCAAGTCAACGGTTATGATTTTCCGATGGTCTATGGCGACCTGTACATTCCGCAAGTTGCCGAAGGCCTCAATATCCGGGTCGGACGTTACATTTCGATCCCCGACATCGAAGCGCAGCTCGCACCAAACAACTACACATATACGCATTCATTGACCTACACCTGGGACAACTACACCAATACCGGCATCGTCGCCTCGTTGGCCGTGACAAAAAACTGGATCGTGCAGTTAGGTATCACCGACGGCACGGAAACACCGATATGGAACAACGGCGTGAGGATCCCGAACCCCATGCCGAATCCCTTGTACCCCGGTACCACGATGTTGAAGGATCCGGGCAATCAACCCAGTCTGACCTTTTGTATCCGCTGGACGAGCGACAGCGGCAACGATTCGATCTATCCGTGCATCGACGGCATCAACAATGGCGCGTGGGGATACAATAATATCCAGTGGCACGGTTTTACCTATTACCACAAATTCAACGAATACTGGCACCTCTCCTTCGAGTCCTATTGGATTTCGGAAAACGGAGTTCCCAACATCCAGAATTCCGTCACCCAAGCGATCTTTGCCGGCGGTGGTACGCCATTCTCTCCGCAATACGTTACGTACAACCCGCCCAATATGGCTTTCTGCTACAATCCAAGTGCGCTCTCTTGCACCGCGAACGCGTTCGGCGTGGTGACCTATCTCAACTACTCTCCGGACCGGTTGAACAACATTTCGTTTCGCCCGGAGGTCTACATCGACTCGAACGGTTGGCGGACTGGCACCGGCGTTCCCACGACCTATTACGCGGCTACGGTCAGCTGGCAGCACTTTTTCTCGCCGCAATTCGAAATCCGGCCCGAGATCTCTTACTGGTATTCGGACGGCGCTCCTGCCTTCAATAACGGAACGAAGAGCGACATGTTTATGTTTGCCATGGACGCCATCATCCACTTCTAGCGCGCAACCGAATCTTCTCTCTCTTTGGGCCCCGAAAGGGGCCCATTTTTTTGCCGAACAGGGCCTGTCAGGTTCGGGTAATAGTTCTACATCTTCTTGACGGGATATAGGAAAAGCATAAGAATGAAGATCGTTCCCGTAGGCGCTGCGTAGGATTAGTGGCCCATCCAACAGATTAGGAGAGCCGACCATGCGAGCACTCCATGCCTTTTTGATCACGGGTGTCACGGCGGCAATCGCGCTACCCCAGATCGCGTCCGCCCAGTCCGCCAACCAAAACTATTGCACGGCGCTCAGCAGCAAATATCAGCAATTTGCCGGGTTCTCTGGCAGTGGCGCTCACCCTGCGAATGGCCCGTCGAGCGGCCAGGTCAACGTCGCCATGGAACAGTGCCGCAACGGCCAATCGGCCGAAGCGATCCCGGTGCTCGAGGCCGCGCTCCACGATGCAGACGTCGCCCTGCCGCCCCGCGTGCAGCCGTTGCTGAGAGCAACCAAAGGGCCATCCCGTTAAGCGCCTTTATCGCCGCGGAATGAGAATGCGCAAGTGAATCAAAGCCGTAATCAAACGGCGTCGTTTTTGCGCATATAGGAATTTTATAAAAATTCGTGTTGACCGGCGGGATCGCGGGCGCAATACCCGCCCGCCGTTCGCTCATGTTCAGGGAGCGACGCGAAGGAGTGCGTTCGCTGCAATGTCCGCCATAGGTTCGACGGCACGGCCGACAACAGTCCGCAGCCGCATTCCGGCCCTGACCTTGACGGCGCTCGGCGTCGTGTTCGGCGACATCGGCACCAGCCCGCTCTACACGGTCAAAGAATGCTTCAGCGACTTCACCGGGCTCAGGCCCGTGCACGAGGACGTGCTCGGCATCCTGTCGCTGATCACCTGGGTGCTGATCATCGTCGTCACCCTGAAATACGTCATGGTGGTCATGCACGCCGACAACCGCGGCGAGGGCGGCGTGCTGGCGCTGATGGCGCTGGTGGTGCGTCGCTCCGGCATCTCGGCCAATCGCCGCAACCTCTATCTGATGCTCGGCATGGCGGGCGCCGCGCTGTTCTACGGCGATTGTCTGCTGACGCCGGCCATCTCGGTGCTGAGCGCGATGGAGGGCCTGGAGGTCGCCACGCCCGCCTTCGAGCCGCTGGTCGTGCCGATCTCGCTCGGCGTGCTGATCGGCCTGTTCGCCGCCCAGCGCTTCGGCACTGGAGGCGTCGGCCGGCTGTTCGGGCCGATCACGCTCGCCTGGTTCATCGCCATCTTCGTGCTGGGCGCGGTCGCGATCGCCGAACGGCCGAGCGTGCTGGCAGCACTTTCTCCCGCCGAGGCAATCTCCTTCGCCGTCCGCCACAAATTCGTGGCCTTCATCGCGCTTGGCGCGGTCACGCTCGCCGTCACTGGCGCGGAAGCCCTCTATGCCGACATGGGCCATTTCGGACCAAAGCCCATTCGCCTGGCCTGGCTGTTCATCGTCTTGCCGTCGCTGCTTGCCAACTACTACGGCCAGGGTGCCCTGCTGCTCACCAACGAAGCGGCGTTGCAGAACCCGTTCTTCCTGCTGGCGCCCGCATGGGCGCTCTATCCGATGGTCATGCTGGCGACGGCGGCGACGGTGATCGCCTCGCAGGCGACGATTTCCGGCGCCTTTTCCATGGCCCAGCAGGCAGCACTTCTCGGCCTCAGCCCGCGGGTCCGCATCCAGCACACATCGGCCAGCGAGTTCGGGCAGATCTACGTGCCGGCGGTCAATTGGCTGCAGCTGATTGGCGTCGTCGTCCTCGTCCTTGCCTTCAAATCGTCGACCAATCTCGGCGCGGCCTACGGCATCGCCGTCACCGGCACCATGCTGGTGACCACCATGCTGGTCTTTGCCATGGCGCTCAGGGTCTGGAAATGGGGCTGGCCGTTGTCGCTGCTGGTGCTCGGTAGCTTCACCGCCGTCGACGCCACTTTGATGTCGGCCAACATGGTGAAGTTCGTCGAAGGCGGATGGGTGCCGCTCGCCCTCGCCATCGTCATTTTCATTGCGATGTGGACCTGGATGAAGGGCCGCACCGCCGTGGCCCTGCGCGAGCAGGAAGGCTCGCTGCCGATGGAGACGCTGCTGCACAGCATTTCGCCCGGCCGGGTGCACCGCCCGCAGGGCACCGCCGTCTATCTCACGGCCTATGCCGGCAACGCGCCGAATTGCCTGTTGCACAATCTCAAGCACAACGAGGTGCTGCACGAACAGGTTGTGCTGCTTACCGTCGAAGTGCCCGACGAACCCTACGTGCCGCCCAATGCGCGCGCTGCCATCTCGCATCTCGGCAAAGGTGTTCACCACGTCACGTTGCGCTACGGCTTCATGGAGCAGCCGGACGTGCCGCGCGATCTCGCCCAGCTCTCCGACCGCGGCGTGCCGTTCGATCCGATGCGCACCTCCTATTTTGTCGGCCGCAACAGTTTCGTCGAAGCAAGCCGCCCGCTGCTGCCGCGCTGGCAGGAGAAATTGTTCATCGTTCTGGCCCGCGTTGCGTCCAACGCCGGCGAATTCTTCCGTCTGCCCGCCAATCGTGTGGTGGAGCTTGGCAGCCGCATCGAAATCTAGGTTATCTGATTGATTTGATTGGACAAATTGACATCGCCATGCTGTGATCGCAAGTCAGCGCATCCGACATAAACAAGTCGGATTCGACGATTGATAATGGTTGCGTTCCAACGAACCTGCGTCACCGAATGGGCGAGCGCCCGACACTGATCCTGACCACGCGCCTGGGCGTGCGACCCTTGGGCGTGCGCGGCGACCCGCTCCATGCCGTCGCCGGCCAGTTGCTGGCGGTGATCCGCCGCCGTCTGGGCGACGGGCCGGCCAATCTGCTGGCCGAGCCGCAACTGCGCGAATCGGGCGACGGCATCGATTGGTATGCGGCGACGTCCGGCGATGTGCGCCGGCTGGCCGAGGCGAGCGAGGAGGAGCGTGCTGCCGCCCTGCGCATGATCGACGGCCATCTCGCCGCGATAGGCGAGCTTGGCACCCAGCTCGAAGGTTCGCAATCGAGCGACGAAGCGCGGCTGATCGGCCGCTCGCTGCAGCTCGCCACGCGCCGGCCGTCGGACGACTTCGTCTATCTGGTCGGCGGCCAGCCGGTCGTCGCGGCCTGGGGTTACGAGGCCGATGCGGCGGCAAGCTTGCAGGGCTATGCGCCGCCGGCGGTTCCCTTGGCGCCGCCGCCTGCCGCCGTGCTGGCGAGCGCGCCGGCGGTCTTCCCGGCGGCCGGGCTCGGCTGGTCGCGCTGGCTGAGCGGCCTGCTGTTCGGCCTGCTGCTGTTGCTGCTGCTGTTGATCGCCTCGTGGCTACTGCGCGCCTGCGCACCCGTCGATCCTTCGGTCAACCTCGCCACCCTGGAGACGCCGGCGCCGCCGCCACCGCCGGCGCCGCCCGATCCGACGCCGATCTTGAAGGCCTCGCTCGACGAGGCGCAGGCCGACGGCCAGAAGCTCAAGGCCCAACTCGCGTCGCTGCAAACCGATCTCAGGGACAAGCTTGCCATGTGCCGGCCGATCGAACCGCCCAAGGCCGTTGCGCTTCCGCCCCCTCCCCCGCCGCCCAAGCCAGCGCCTCCGGTTCAGGCGGCGGCGCCGCCCGTCAGCCAGCCGCCGCCCGGCATGCTGCCCTGCAACTGGTCGGGCGATTCGGGCGGCGAAGGCGTCACCCGCAACCGGCACTATCTCGGCGACAAGCCGGGCTTCGTTGCCATCAATTACAACCTTTACGTCAAGCCGGACGACATTAAGGTGGTTTACCGGGGTCAAGTGCTCGCCGGCACTGGCGGCCCGCGCAGCGGCCGCGGCGGCTTCGGTTTCGACTGGAACCCGGTGGCCGGGGATTATTCTGTGGATGTCATCGTAACAGGTGAAATGTGGGGCACACGATGGACCTATGCCATGTCCTGCCCGCGTGGCAGTCGGTGAGAGACGGGAATGGCCGCAGGTCCGCTCCTTTGCAGTGAGCCGCTGCAGCGCTACCGGGCGCTCGGCATGGCGGGCGACCCGGTTTGGCGAGCCGCCGGCCAATTGCGCGCGGCGATCGCCCAGCGCCTGTCGCGCGAGCATGCCGACTTGCTGGCCATTCCCGAAGCCGATCCCTCGGGACGGCGCATCGATTGGTATGCGCCGTTCGAAGGCCATGCGCGGCGATTTTCCGACCTCGGCGAGGGCGAACGCGCCGCCGTTCTGGACAGGGTCCGCAGCCTGCATGCCGATCTTGCGCGTCTAGCCGACAGCATGGACGAGCCGGAGCGTTCGAGCGCCGAGCGGAGTTTCTCGCGGCTGCTGCGCCATGCATTGACCGCGCCGGGCGAGGAAACCCTCCACATCGTCGACGGCAGGCCGGTCATGACTTTCTGGGGCTTCTCCGCCGACGCAGCCCTGCCCGGCGCCTTTCTGGCGAGCCCGCCCGCGCCGCCGCGTCCGGCGGCGCCGATCCCGCAAGCCGTCATGGCGTCTGCGCCGTCGGCCGCATTCGCGGCGGTCGGCGCGCGCACCACCTGGTGGCAATGGCTTCTGCTGGCCGCCTTGCTTCTGCTGCTGCTTGCCTTCCTTGCCTGGCTGGTCCGGCCCTACCTGCCGCACATCGAGCCGCGCCTGGAGGCGGAAGCCCGCGATCGCGCGCTCGCCCTGTCGGTGCGCCAGCCGCTCGGGTTGCAGGAGAGCCGCATGGCCACCCTGCAGCGCGACAACGAGAATTTGCGCCTCGAGCTCGCGCGTCTTACCGACGAGCTTGCGCAGCGCGGCGGCGATTGCTCGGCCGGCATTGTCGGCCCCGGCGGGGTAATCGTGGGCGTCGTGCCGGGCACGCGGATCGAACGCGGCGCGATGTCCGGCGGCCAGGCCCAGCTGAAGGGACCTGACGACAAGGCGGCACTGCCGGGCATCGGCAAGGGCCCCGACGACGGCGCTCTCGGCAAGGGCCCGCTCGACAAGGGAGCCGACAAAGGTCTCGACAGGACGGCCGAAAAGACGCCGAACGGGCCGGAGCCGGACAAGGGCAAGGGTCCGGACAATGCCGCCGGCGCCAAGGAAGCGCCCAAGGATGCGCCCAAGCCGATGGTGGTGCCGCCCGACGCGCGAAAGAACCAGGACATCGCCTTCATCAGGGGCGAGTGGCGCGCGCGCACCGGCGTTGCCACCGCTCAAGGCGAGAAGGACCTGCGGCCCGACTACACGCTGGACGACAAAGGCAAGGGCAAGGTGAGTTTCGTGCAGGAGAACGGTTCGACCTGCGAGGCGCCCGCCGAAGCCCGTTGGGACAGCGGCAAGTTGGTGATCGAGGAGAAGGCCGATCCCAAGTGCAGCGACGGCCGGACCTATGCGCGAAATATCGTCAATTGCGATGTCGGGGCGGACGGCGTGGCCAAATGCAACGGCAGCCAACCCGGCGACACCAAAAGCTATAGCGTGCAGATTGGCCGCTGATTCCATAGACTTGGGTAGCAGAGTTCACCGCCTGACATGAGCGACCTCGCCCGACTGCCGAGTTACCCCAGCCCGACGACCCTGATCGCCCGCTCCGGCATTCAGTTCCTCGATTTCGGCTTCGACCCGGCACGCCTGAAGGTGCGCGAATGGGGCTTTCACGACACCGGCAGCGGCGCGTCGGTCGACGATCTGGTCCAGCTCGACTTCGACGAGGTGCGCGGCCAATACGAGGTGCTCGAAGGCGGCCGCCGCCGCCCGGCCGAGCCCAACCTCGTCGTCACCGCCAAGGACGCGCTGGCGCCGTTCGTCGACAAGTGGGTGCCGGTGCCGTTCCTGCAGGTCCGGCCCAACAACCAGTTCCGCGAAGGCCCGGCCGACTGGGCGCGGGTCCGCGTGGTCGATCTCGAGGCGCGTTACGGCGAGGGCTTCCGCGACGAACAGGGCAACCGATATCGCGCGGTGCTGGCCTTCGACACCGGCCTGATCGCCGAGGCCGAAGGCCGCGCCTACCTGGCGCCGTCGTCCAAGGACGTGACTTCGGGTGCGCTGTTCGCGCTCGCACCGCAGCAGCGCGCCAATCACTGGCTGCTGCGCCAAAGCTGGATGGGCCAGTGGCTGGAGGAACTGTTCCGCGAGCTTCATCCGCGCGCGACCGCCGAGGAAATCGAAAGCGACATCAAGCAGAAGCCGCAGGAAGCCACGGCGCGCTACCTCGCCTTCCTCGGGCTGCTGGCCGAGGCAGCGCACTTCCCGCCGGTCAAGCTGGTGGGCGATGCCGAGCGGCCCGGTCGCGGAGCCATCGAGGTCGACCTGGTCCTCGATGTCGGCAACTCGCGCACGTGCGGCCTGCTGATCGAGGCGGCGGGCGAACTGGGCGTCAATCTCAACGACTCCTACGAACTCGCCTTGCGCGATCTCTCGCATCCCGAGAGCGTGCATGCCAAGCCGTTCGAATCGCGGGTCGAATTCGCCCAGGCCTGGTTCGGCAAGAACCACCTGTCGCGTCTGGGCGGCCGCGCCGACGCCTTCGTCTGGCCGACCATGACCCGGGTCGGACCGGAAGCGACGCGCCTGGCCGCACGCCGCCGCGGCACCGAGGGCAACACCGGCATGTCGAGCCCCAAGCGCTACCTGTGGGACGAGGAGCCGCAGCCGCGCGAATGGCGTTTCAACATCGCCTACGCCCAGGACCAGACGGCGATGCCGGCCGCCGCCGGGCCGATGGCCCAGCTCGTCAACCAGAAGGGCGAGCCCTTGCATCTCGTCGAGCCGGAGGCCGATTCAGCCGACCATCTGCCGGTGTTCGAGCCGCTCTATTCACGCTCCTCGATCATGACCTTCGTGCTGTCGGAGATCCTGCTGCAGGCGCTGACCTTGATGAACTCGCCGCAGCAGCGCGGCCGCCGCGCGCATGCCGAGACGCCGCGGCGCCTGCGCCGCATCGTGCTCACGCTCCCCACCGGCATGCCGCTCGCCGAACGCCTGATCTTCCGCAAGCGAGCCGAGGCCGCCCGCGACCTCGTCTGGATGATGATGGGATGGAAGCTCGACGATGCCGCGGCGCCCGCGCCGCGCGTGCTCACCGAATGGGACGAAGCGAGCTGCACCCAGCTTGTCTATCTCTACACCGAGGTCGCGCGCAATTTCGGCGGCGACGCCCGCCGCTTCTTCCAGGTCGCGCGCAAGCCGCGCGGCAAGCCAGCCGGCGAAACGATCGGCATCGCCAGCATCGACGTGGGCGGCGGAACCACCGATCTGATCATCAACTCCTATCGTCTCGAGGGCGCGGGCACTTCGGTGACGCTGTTTCCCGAGCAGAAATTCCGCGAAGGCTTCAATGTCGCGGGCGACGACATATTGCTGAGGGTGGTGCAGGCCCACGTGCTGCCGCCGGTCGAGGCGGCGATGCGCGCCGCGGGCATCGCCAATCCCGCCGACCTGATGGCCGAACTGGTGGGCGGAGATCGCGGCGGCGAGGACGTGATCCAGCGCAACCTGCGCCAGCAATTCGCGCTGCAGATCGCCCATCCCATCGCGCTCGAATTCCTGCGCGCCGCCGAGTCCTACGACCCGATGTCGGGCGTCGTTGCCGACGAACCCCGGCCCTACGACTCGTTCTTCCCGGGCGGCGCCAAGCCGTCGGATGAGGTCGTGACCTTCGTGAACGACGCCGCGAGAAAGCGCGGCGCCAGGGACTTCGACATCAAGACGACGATCTTCCCGATCGATCTGCCGGCGATCGACAAGACGGTGCGCGCCGAAATGGCGCGCGTCCTGGCGCCGCTCGCCGAGGTCGTTCACGCCTACGATTGCGACATCCTGCTGCTGTCGGGCCGGCCCTCGCGCCTGCCCGGCATCCGAGCGCTGTTGATGGAGCTTCTGCCGTTGCCGCCGGAGCGGGTGATCGCGCTGCACGAGTACCGCGTCGGCGCCTGGTATCCGTTCCGCGACGCGCGCCTCAGGGTCGAGGACCCCAAGACCACCGTCGCCGTGGGCGCCATGATCGCCGCCCTGGCGCAATCGCAGCTTCCGGATTTCTCCTTCCGCTCCGACCTGTTGCGCTCGCGCAGCATCGCCAAGTTCATCGGCAAGCTCGACGGCGGCGGCCGGCTGCAGCGCGAGGACCTCGTCTATCGCGACGTCGATCTCGACAACCGCGAATACGAACTGCCCGAGGTGTCGTTCGAGTTCCGCGGGCCAATGTGGCTCGGCGCCCGCCAGCTCGACCTGGTGCGCTGGCCGGCGGCCCGGCTCTATGCCCTCGAATTCGCCCGGCCGGAATTTGCCGAGCGCCATGCCCGTGAGACGCCCTTCAAGATAGCGCTCGCCCGCGTCAAGCCGAAAGACAAGGACTCGGGCGACGTCGAGCGCTTCCGCCTGCGCCAGGTCACGAACCGCGACGGCCGCGCCGTGGCGCTCGACCGCCTCACCCTGCGTTTACAAACCCTGCCGCGCCGTGAGGGCTACTGGCTCGACACCGGCATGCTGAAGACCGGCTGACATCCATGGACACCGTCGACCTCAAACTGGCCCAGGATTGCGAAGCGCTTGCCGTTGCCGCGAGCGAAGGCGTGAGTTGGCTGAAGGGAGCGGCCGCCCAGTCGCCCACCGTGGCGCAGCAGGCGCCGTCCCTGATCAGCGAGCTGCAGAAGGTCCGCAACCAGAGCCGCAAACTCGCCCGCGCCGCGCGCCGGCGCATGTGCGTGGGCGTGTTCGGCCCGAGCCAGGCCGGAAAGTCCTATCTCGTCTCCATCCTCGCCAGCCACGACGGTCATCCGCTTCAGGCGCGCTTCGCCGACAAGACCTACGATTTCCTGCGCGACATCAATCCGCCGGGCAACCGCGAGTCGACCGGCCTGGTGACGCGCTTCGGCCTGGGCTTGAGCGACGTGGCGCCCGACTTCCCGGTGCGGGTGCGGCTGCTGACGCAGACCGACATCGTGAAAATCCTCGGCAATTCCTTCCTGCTCGACTTCGATCACCAGAAGGCGGCCTTCGAGCGTCCGGACGGCGAGGCCATCCGCAAGCGCCTCGCCGAGCTGCGCAGCTTGACCTTGCCGGCGCCCCCCGGCGACCTCGACGCCGACGACGTGCTCGACCTGATCGAGTACTTCGACACCTTCTTCGCCGGCGTCACCGCCGAGTTGCGCACCGAGTACTGGCGCGAGGCGATCGATCTTGCGCCGCGCCTCAGCGGCCGCGATCGCGCCAAGCTTTGGTCGGTGCTGTGGTACGACTTCCAGCCGTTCACCGACCTCTATCTCACGCTCTACGAGGGGCTCGAGCGGCTCGCCTTCGCGCCCGAGGCGCTGTTGGGCATGGAGGCCCTGATCCCGCGCGAGAAGAGCATCATCGACGTGCTCACGCTGGACAAGCTCGGTGCCGATGCCGCCGACACGCTTCTGGTGCGGCCCAAGCAGGCCGACCGGCGGACCTCGCCCGATGCCCGCCTGCCGCGTTCTCTGGTCTGCGCGCTCACCGCCGAGCTCAGCGTCGCCATCGACGAGAAGCCGTGGGATTTCTTCGACCACACCGACCTGCTCGATTTCCCCGGAGCGCGCTCGCGGCTCAAGCTAGCCAGCCTCGAGGACGTGGCCAAGGCCAAGGGAGTGGCCGAAGGCGCCAACCCTCTGCGCGAACTGCTGCTGCGCGGCAAGGTCGCCTATCTCTTCCAGCGTTACTCGGCCGAGCGCGAGCTCAGCGCCATCCTGCTGTGCATTCCCGACGGCAACCAGGAAGTGCGCGACCTTTCCGACATGATGTCGGCGTGGATCGACCAGACGATCGGCGCCACGCCGGCCGATCGGGTGCGCCAGAAGAACGCGCTGTTCCTGGTGCTGACCAAGATGGACCGCGAGTTCGAGCAGAAGGCGGGCGAGACCGAGGAATCGCGCCGGCTGCGCTGGTCGGCGCGCATCAACAATTCGCTGGTCAACAACTTCCGCGGCGAATGGCCCGGCAACTGGAACGGCAGGCCGTTCGACAACACTTTCTGGCTGCGCAATCCCACGGTGATCGACGAGCGCCTGATGGAGTACCGCGCCGGGCGCGAGGTCGGCATCGCCGACGATTTCGCCAGCCGCGCCGTCGAACTGCGCGGCCATTTCGTCGACAACATGGATGTCAAGCGCCACTTCGCCCACCCGGCCAAGGCCTGGGACGAGGCGTTCCGGCCCAACGACGGCGGCGTCTCCTACCTGGTCAACAGCCTGATCCCGGTGTGCGACCCGGCGATCAAGCGCGCCCAGGTGCGCGGCCAGCTCGAGGTCCAGGTGCGGCGCCTGGTCGATCGCCTGGCGGGCTTCCACAGCGCTGCCGACGGCGACGCGCGCGCCAAGAAGCGCGACCTTGTCCACACCGTGCTGCGCGGGCTCGCCGCCTGCATCCAGCAGCAATTGTTCGGCGAGCTGGTGGCGGCGCTGCAGATCGCCGACGGCGCGCTGCGCGACATCTACTTCCGCATCGCCACCGCGCGCGCCGCCGAGGAGACCAATGGCAAGCCGGTGCCGCAGGCCGCGCAGTCGACCGGCGCGTCAGTCGATCTCGGCGCCATATTCGCCGACGTCTTCGGCGAGGAGGAAGGCCGCGCCGCGCCGCCCGCCGGCGTGCTGGAAGACCGCGCCGACCGCTTCGCCCGCGAGGTCGCCGAGTACTGGCTCGAGAACATGCGCAGGGTGGGCGCCGACGACAAGGCGCTGACGCATTTCGGGGTCGACCGCCAGCATCTCGGCTGGCTGATCGACGAACTGGTCGTGGGCGCTCATCGGCTCAAGCTGATCGACCAGCTCTCGCTCGAGGTGCGCGCGCTGGAGAACGCCGCCAACGCCAAATGGGAGGACATCGCCGAACGTCAGGTGCGCATCGCCGCGGCCGCGCTCAACGGCTACGTGAGCGCGCTCGGTTTCGATCGCCTGCCGATCGAGCAGCGACCCGGCCTGCCACCCAACGCGCCGACGCGCAAGGTGTTCGAGGGCCCGGCGCCGCCGGTCGATGGCGCGCCGGTGCTCGAAGAGGATCCGGCGCCGATCTACGCCGATTACTGCAAGGACTGGATGCGCGCCTTCCTCGAGCTCGCCATGGAGAATGTCGGCTACGAAGGCGGCCGCGAGATCACCGCCGAACAGAACGAGCGGCTGGGCGCGATCCTGCGCGCCGTCACCGCCTAGGCGGGAACCGTGCCGGTCCGCGCCACTGTCGTGCCGCTGCCGGAGCCGGGCCATGCGATCCTGCGGATCACCGATCTCGACGCCTTGCCCGACGGGTTGACGCTGTCGCTGCAGCGCCAGCAAGGCCCCGACTCGCATTTGGCCGACGACGGCTGGCGGCGCACCGAGGCCTGGCTGCTGCCCGAGCGGGTCGAGCGCAGCCAGGGCGCGCTCGAGTTCCACCTCGGCCCCGAGATCTGCGACCGTTTGGCGGGCACCGCCACAGTGCGACTGAGGGTCAAGGAGCCCGACATCGGCGTCGTCGGTTCCACCGTGGTCGCCTGGCCGCGGATGCTGACCTCGGGCGCGGTCGATCCATCGAGCCGCGGCTATGACGACATTGTGCGCCTGCGCACGCGCCAGGCTGCGCCGCCGCCGCCCGAGGAAGCAGCCGAGCCGGAGCTGCCGCCGCCGCTGCCCGAGCTGCGCGCCGAGCGCGCTGCACCGATTGTGCCGCGCGCCAACAGCATGACGTGGGTCGTGACCGCGGCCGGATTGCTCGTTCTGATCGGTGGCGCGTTTTACGCCTGGCGCCATTATCACCAGGAAGTGTCCGAGGTCGTTGCCGCCGCATCGCCGCCGACTGCCGCCGAGCCCGCGACAGCCGCGCCGCAACCGCCCAAGAAGTCGATCCGCGAGAGCGTCGCCGAATACCTCGCCACCAAGCCTGCGCCCGACGCCATGCTGGCCAAGGCCAAGGAGTACGCCCAGGCCGGCAACATGGCCGGTGCCTTCCTGGTATGGCGGCGCGCCGCCGAGGGCGGCAACGCCCAGGCGGAACTCGAGCTCGCCCGCTTCTACGATCCGCTCGCCCAACCGCCGGTCGCCGGCTTCACGCCGGACGCCGCGCGCGCCGCCGACTGGTACGAACGCGCGGCCCTTGCCGGCCTTGCCGAAGCGCAGCGTAAATACGGCCTTCTGCTGGCCAAGGGCGGCGCCGGCCTCGCCGCCGATGCCGGCAAATCCAAGAGCTGGCTCGAGCAGGCCGCCGCGCAGAACGACCAAGAGGCCAAAAAGGCGCTCGAGGCCCTCAAGAAGCCGGCGAAATAGATCGCGCGCCGACGCGCTAGGTCTTGTGATCCGGCAAGGCCCCCGGCGGCGCCGGCGTCGTCGCGCCGCCGGGCGGAGCCTTGCCGGTCGAATCCTTGCCGGTTGGATCCTTGGCAGTGCAGACGTCGGCGCGCAGGCGGTCCTTGAGGGCGGCGATCTGATCCTCGATCTGCTTGTTGGCCGCTTTCTGCTGATCGATCTGATCTTCCAGCGCCTTGATCTGCGCCTGGTCCGGACCCGGTGGCGCGGGCGGCGCCGGCGGCGCGGGCAGCTGCACGGCGACGTTCACGATCGGCCGGTAGAACAGATACCAGCCGAGCGCCAGGCCGGCTCCCAACAGCAGAAATCCGCCAACCAGGCCGCCCAGGATCAGGGGCCAGCGCGGTCGCGAAGGCGGGGGTGGCAGGGCCGGATCGGACATCTTTTTGGCTCGCTCGCAGGACTATAGCAGACGACACCGCCGCGGCGGAATTGCGGCGCGGGGCTTGCATGAGCAAATCTACTGCGATCGCGCTTGCCCGCGCGCCGCGCGCCTCTATGTGTATATGCAGCAAAAACGCGACCATCCCCAGGAGGATTGCCATGACGGCCTGCATCGTCGGCTGGTCCCACAGCAAGTTCGGCAAGCTCGACGGCGAGACGAGCGAATCGCTGATCGTCAAGACCGCCAGCGAAGCCATCGCCCATGCCGGCATTGGCCCCGCCGACATCGATGTCATCTATGTCGGCAACATGAATGGCGGTTTCGTACGCCAGGAATTCCACTCCTCGCTCGCGCTGCAGGCCCATCCCGATCTGCGCTTCAAGCCCTCGACGCGCGTGGAAAATGCCTGCGCCACCGGGTCGGCGGCGATCCACATGGGGCTGAACGCGCTGGCCGCCAAAAAGGCGCGCTTCGTTCTCGTGGTCGGCGTCGAGAAGATGACCGAGCTCAATTCGGCGCAGG